>Ga0207416_1005449_pt1 | contig 10079 bp, 7 predicted proteins | sample PaiPotPPM11metaG_FD_184107 | JGI IMG/M metagenome (GOLD analysis project Ga0207416, IMG submission 184107) | Iron sulfur acid spring bacterial and archeal communities from Banff, Canada, to study Microbial Dark Matter (Phase II) - Paint Pots PPM... ...
TAATAATAATATGACTTCGACTTTTCATCATTCTTATGAAATACTTATTAATGATTCGCGATTGTTAACTCAAAAGTATCAAAGCGAGATTGCTAAATGGCGATTAAAACAATACGATAATAAGACAATGAATTCGGTTACCGATAATTACTTGCCAATGTTTCAGAAATTAGTTGATAGAGCAGAAGCTTTGAATCCTAGTACCGATAATTACATTCCAGCTAAAGAGTGGTATATCAAATCACTTCAGTCCGAAATAGAAAGCTACAGACATTTTAGAAACTTTTTAGAAAATGGAAGTCCAATAGAGGATGAGAACTCAACACAACTCTTATCTGAGGCATTAAGATATGAGTTCAACTCATTCGCTGCTTTCAACAACCAGACTCAAACAAACAACTTTTAGAACATAACAAAATCTACTTCTTATCTGAAGTGAAATCGTGTAGGAATAAGAAGATTGTTATTATATCTTAAACTAAATACTTGAAATTTTCGTAGATTCATGTGACTTAAACTTATCCAAAAGTGAACCGAGGGTTATTCCCATTAAGCGCGCATGATGATCTTTTCCCCAACGAGATTATAAGTAATGAAGCAAGAACCTAGCATCACTTAAAATGAAGTTCAGATCAATTAAAGTTTGTGACCAATCAGAAGGCTCCAAATCAGTTCGGTTGGTTCTATACCTAGTAGACTCCAAAGAATAGCAAATTTAGCGACATCTGACCCTTGTTATTCGGAGGATTAAGTAGGGGTTGTCTTTTCACGTCCCAGGGCAAATACCTTACCAGCGCCCCCACCACGACCAGAAGCAACACCAAGTGTTTAATGTCCTGGAACAAATGATTTAGTCCGATGCCGCATGGAACAAATCTCAGGACATTAGGGACTGCGCACGACTTGGTACGCTAGCCAGATCAGTAGAGGACGTCTGCTTTATTGCGGATACATTCCTAGAGCAGCAGATTAACTGGACTGAATCTTATCTATCGAATTGTTTGACGCTTTTGCCGGCACTGAGAGTACGAACTCCTGGCTGTTGTACACTTGTTCTTTTCTCCTAACTCACTACATAGATTTCATAATGTGGATAAAGACGCGCTCCAGATATTTCCAGGGGGCTTTTTCAATCAAAAAGTAGATTCTAGCGAGCGAGGAAGCAGTGTAGAGATTAGTCTTTTTTCGGTATAAAGTATCCATCATAGGGAACTGAACTGATAAAAAGGGGATTTTTCTTATCGCAACTTATGCAACAAAGCATCGAAAGTAGGAATAGGAATACGAAATCCAATTCCCAACAAGATGTAACGCAGGCATCATTCCTTCTATCACAGCTGATCCTCCTGCGGTCGCGTAAAAGATGGGGAATAATGTATATGTTAGCAACAGTCTCAGGACTTTTTGTTCCCATCGGAGGCATTTTTGCTACTGTAGGAAGTGCAGATTCAATCTTTATGACGCTATTAAAAACTACGCCTTTACCCGCAGCAACTTTCTTGATAATTACAGGGATGTATATTCTCAATGATCTAGTTGATGCTGATCTTGACAAAGTTAATGGAAAAAAGCGGCCAATTCCATCAGGGCAAGTCACAAAAGCAAACGCCTTGTTCTTTGTAATAATAACTAATGCAGCTGCACTAATTCTAGTTCTAATAACTTTCAACCTCCCCAGCATAATGATTGCCTTAATAATAATAGGAATTGGATTGATGTATTCTGCACCCAAAATTTGTCTTAAAGACAGATTTGTCCTCAAGACAGGATCTATTGCTGCAGCTAGTATGCTTTGTCTTATTCTAGGGAGTTCTTATGCATTTGATAGCTCTGACTTAAGACAACCCATAACTCACTACAATCACAACTATGGCAGCCTTAACATAACACCAATTTGGATGTATGCAGCATTAATGTCAGGCAGTATTATCTTTATAACATCGTTACTAAATGACTTAGGAGATGTCGAAGGCGACAAGGCTTTTGGTCGCAGGACAATTCCGGTAGTCGTTGGTAAGAAAAATACTGTAATCTTGACTATACTTATTGCGACAAGCATGATCGTGATCTCATGGGTAATTTACTATATTTTAGCAACAAATCTAGGATTGACCTTACCCATTTGTGTGAGCCTTGTTGCTTCCATAGCTATTCTGAATATGTCGAAGATACTGAAACACTTACAGGACAGTGAATATATTCGGAAGCAACATAAAAAATCTATGTCCATGCATCTAATGCTGCAGTCAGCATTAATTATAGGTAGTTTGGTGACCTGGTTGCGATAAATGAACCAATCATTGAATCATCTGTTGAAGGACATACATAGGCATTTGGTAAAAACATCTAGTATAGGTAGAGATTCTTAGGTTTAAAACCAGACCCTTTCACCAACTGCGAACTGGCTAATCTATTAGGGCTCTGACGCCTGCCTATTTCATTTATTCAACCTTATACATAAGTAGCGATTAGAAGAGAAGCTATCTGAATATTCATAAGCTCAAAATGGTCCTTGGCCTTAAGGACAAGGCGAAGTTTAAGCCGTTCAATTTGAGCGGAGGGGAGCAACAGAGAGCTGCAATAGCAAGAGCTCTCATAAATAATCCTGCAATTATTCTTGCTCACGAACCAACTTATAATTTGGATACAAAAACAGGATTGGATGTATTTAATTTACTTAGTCTGTTATCAAGAAAATTCCGGCGAACTATAATAATGGTCACGCATAATCCAGAATTATCAACGCGGGCTGATCGTGATATACGTATTAGAGATGGAACGATTGAAAATGAGGTTGTTAACATTTTATGAATGAAGAAAAGGAGAAGATCAGATAACCAACCCAGTGGCGCAGATCTAATACATGATAATGTAATCAGAGGTCGTAGTGGGGCTATGGGTTATGATAGTATTACCTTTAGATGCGAAAAAATGATGATTATTTGAATATTGAATCACTATCTGATAAACAGCACCGTGAACATAGTACTAGCAACAATATGACGAATGATAAGGATTAAGAAAAGAAGAATGGAAAGTATTAGGGTAGAGTGACAGAAGTCACCAAAAAATAGAATGGCTCTTCTATAGCATAAAAGATTATCTCTAATCCCTATTTCTAATTTTTTCTTCCATCTCTTTACTTACTCGTAGTCATATTGGCTCCGGCAGCCATTTCAGCACCAGGCATAATTTCGTCTACACCTATAACCACCGTACTAGTAGAAGGGAATGTCATTGTTGTGCTAGTTGGGTTCTGGATTGCTATGTCTGTTATTATGCCAGCTTGTCCACCAGGTTGTGAAGCAACATCTACATGATAAAGACACATTTTGCCTGGTGTGGACAATGGTTTGACGAATTCAAGGGCCGCAGCTTTAAGGTTTGGAGCCTGTCCAATAAGTATTTTCAAAGGTGATGTCGAAGATGCATCACATGGAAGCTTGGCAGCTATATGTCCACTCTTTATCATGTAAGGCGTTGTGTCATAGAGATGTATGAAATCGTTAGCTGGAATTGTTTTTCCTTCAAGCAATATTACAGCCGAGTCTCTTACTACTGTACCTTGCATACTGCCAGGTGCTGCAGCTTTCGATGAAGTTACATTGCTTGCTTGTGCATAAGCACTTGTAATTCCCCCACCAGCCGCAAAGATCATTGATCCTACAACTGCTGCTAGAATTCCGAAGACAATCGATTTATTCGTTTTCATTGATTACTGTATGTATAAGTATTATTAATGTCTTCTATAGTACAATAACCGAATCTAAAACTTCTCCTGATATACTCTTCACTTACAGTATGTTCCGGTGACTATATAAGACCAAGTTATGAAACTAATGGCAGAATTACAGGGATTAAAAAAGCAGCAGATTCGGCCGACTTAGTTTTAGAAGCTAGAAATAATCGCAATACCGGCATGACAATCTGAACAGTCTAACTTTACGACATTATTAATTACAAGAGGATAGTGTTTTGATTTTTGACCCTGAGAAATTGGTAAGGGTTGGAAGAGGATAAAACTTACAACGAAGATACAGACTAAGATCGTTCGCTTGTTTGCATATGCTTCTAATGATTCTTGATAGAGGAGAAAAGAAGTCGCATAGGGCTCTATCTAACATTCGCTCATTAAAGACCTTTTTCTGTTTTATTATCCCATGAATATAGAAGGCAGGTTAGAGAAAAAGATGCGGGCATTTTTTAGCTTGAAGGCCACAGATCATGTTCAACTTTTTTGTTCAAGAGGAATAAGACCTTTACTGTAGGTCGCCCATTTTTCTAACTTTGTTTAATGTTTACTCTATAGATACAACGCTTTGAATTTTAGACCAACATATAGTTTTGACTGCCAGGATTTCGTCTCTATAAAGCACTGAACCAAGTTGGTTAGGGTGGATTTTATACATTGATCATATGGTATCCTGTTGCTCCGTCTGGAAATGGTGGTCTTACCTCAGATGTCTGGACTTTTCCTATTTTGTCAGTTGCTCTGACGACGATTCTGTTATTGCCTTGAGCTTTAGCTGGGGTGAATCCTGCAGTCCACAGTACCCATGTATATTTTGAAAGTGGACTTTTGATACTAGCTGATTTCCAAGTGGTACCACCATCTGTACTCACCTCAACTTTGGATATCCCACGATCTCCTGCAAAAGCTATCCCTGCAACCGGCACCTTTTGACCGGGTACGATATTTATATTCTCTACATCTAAATTTCTAAACCTATCCCTTACTGGTGCCTGTTCAGGGATAACTATGAACGAATGAGTATCTTCCGTAGCCACATTAGTCCAACCATTCCTAGCCCAATAACCTTCATAAACATTATCAACAAGCTCTATCTCGGTTATCCACTTTGGATTCATCATCCCATACAACCCAGGGACGATCGCTCTGACAGGAAAGCCGTGTTCTGATGTAAGAGGAGCTAAATTCATCTCATAAGCCAAGATGCTCCCGTCTAAAAGTCCTATCTCCAAAGGTATTCCAACATCGTAGCCATCGTAACACCTGAATACTATGTACTTGGCTCCTGGCCTGAGCTGTGCCCTTGCAAGCAAGTCTTTAAGACGTACCCCCTTCCAAAAGGCTGTACTTATCAAATCACCTCCTATTTTGTTGCTCACACATTGTAGTGTGGCATACTGTTCTACTGAAGGCATAGCCTTTATCTCTTCGTAAGTGATTGATAGTGGGTTATTGATTAGCCCTTTCACATTAAGGCTCCAAGAAGTTGCATCAACCACAGGTACTATAGGATTTATGTCTATTCTATAGAACAGATATGTCGGTGTTACTTCTGAATCAAGAATTGGTGCTAGTCTGGGACTTCAAAACCCGGAGGTTTGGATTTTGATTGCAATGGTAATAGTGAAGGAGAAGAAGGCGAAGGGAGATGTACTTCCTGTCTTAGAAACAAACGATTCAATCCCAAATATAGAATCGGTAAAGCAACTGCTGAGGCTATAGCTGCGCGAAGTAGAGCTCTTTTCTTATAATCAATCTCTGTTGTAGTATCAGCCGCTTTTTCTGCAACAGGTTTTTTTGATGGTCGTCTTATCCTTTCGGAGAAAGAGGATAGCGTAAACCCAAACGCGATCTGAGGCAGAATGAGGGAAATAACTACGCGTGTGATAGAAGTTGCCTGTGTGTGAGTTCTAGCTTCCGTGATCGTTACGAGCGAAATCGCAAGGATGAGTAAAATAACATAAGCTACTAGTGAAGACAGTGTTGCTCTTCCTACATATCCCTTCCAAGGGAACTTACGATGTAATTTGCTAAGTAATATGGCAAATAGACCATACAACACAAAATTAATAATAATGGCACCTGCAAACGCAGAGTATTTCGCGAGTGGACCAAAATTCTCTGCTGCTTGTGATTCAAATTGTCCTGGGGTTAGCGAGAATAAAGTCTGCGACGCAAGTTCTGGGACGAAGAGTCCTCCAGCGAATGATCTCATAACCAAAGATATTGCAATAGCTATGGCTCCTGAAGCTAATCCTCCGACGAAGCAAATACTGAGGACGCTACCTCCTAATCTGTTGGTCACATATATGCTATAGACATGAATGATTTTAAGTTTTTTCCGTTACCTTTTTAGGTTTGTTGCAAACTCAAACTCAAAGAAAAATACTACACACTGTCTTGCCCGAGAGTATATGTTCCATGCGCACATAAACCACTTTACGGACCTCGGTTGGGGCGGGCTTCTTTAACCTCACAAAGAGTTAAAACGAGTTAAGTTGTGCGTCTACTCGGGCACTGAATCCAAGATTTTCCATCAGTACATTATCGGCCAAAGAGGTATGAAGTGCTCTTTTTACTTTTTGGCTCTTAACTATCGGTCCGTAGTGGATCAGGATAATTCCACCCTGAACGAGCCTAGTAGAAATTCATCCATATCTCATTAAATAGATCTTTTATGTAATCCTTATATCGCTGAGACCTTTTATGTTTGCTTAATTTCTTTGGATAGATTTACGAGCATTATAGTGATGAAAAATTAAGGAAATAAAAATTGGTTGTATCCTTATAGTCTTGGCAGCATGAGAGGAATCTAAATTATACAGATGAGCAAGGCCATGCTTGTATCAGCTACATTAGTTCTTGTTAAGGGATTTTGATATTTCGTAATATTTTCCTATCTGCCTATACAGAGTCCACTTGGGTTACTAATCAGGCAGTTATTATCTGCAAATGAGTTCGTGTTAATGTTACGAGCTAAACCGTTAGCATTGTTGATGTCGATTATGTTATGCATCACATTGTTCATATTTATTGTATTGTTGCTACTCTGAGCATCTAGGAATAGACCGTTTTGACCTCCTTCTATGTTGTTTGCTGCAATTATGGCTTTATGCGAGTTCACTAATGTAACGCCGGCAAGCACGTTGCTGTTAATTAGGTTGGAAATGATGCTAGAGCCTTTGCTGGAGTGAGATGCTATTCCCAGACTGTTATTCTTGATTATGTTCTCTTGCACTTGTGTGTTAGTCGAGCCAGTTGTAAAGACCGCAATTTCGTTGCCGGTTAAGATGATTGACTTTATCTGTACGTTGTTAGAACCTGTGGCTAATATGCCAGCCTGGAAACCCTTTATGACGCCGGGTCCCGTTACCATGACGTTGTCATTGTTGGGTACTACTACTCCTACTTTAGAGCTTTGCTGTCCAGGACCAGTTATAGTAAAGCCGTTTAAGTTCATGACTGTGTTGTGTGTTCCTACAATAATGCCATCTCCGCCACAGTTAAGGTTCGCTGTCAAGTTAACATTTCCATGCACTACTTCTCCACATGCAGGGTTTGTTATCGGTGTATGTGTTGTTGTTTGTTGTGGCTGTGCCATTAGATGCAATGGTTGGCTTGCTAAGCCACTCATTACCGCTAATGACTGGATAATCACCATTATGTATGACACTACAGTTAGTTTCATTCAAATGACAGCTCGGAAATAAAGTATTTAAGCGAATCTACCGTTTGTACTAAATTCCACATTAATGTTTATTGAATATAAGTATGTATTTACGTTATTGATCGTAACTAACTATCAGTATAAGTGGCCATTCTACTCTAGACTTTTTTTCTCCTAAGCTAATTATATCTCCGCCACAATATTTCGATGATAGAAACTGACACAATGGTATGAAGCTTTCTTGTTCATCTAGGTTGTTAGAATTGATAAAACGACGAAATAATAATAGAATTAGATATAAACTTCAGTACCAAGCTTGGCTTCTCATAAATAGTTAGTTTAACTCAATAAAATATGAAATAGGAGCAACTGGTCATGTTCCAGGCTGTGCAGTCGGTTGTACGGTTGGGGAGTAGTTAAATCCCAAATGAAAACATCATTATTTTTGCTATTACACGGACTGTTGTTAGTTAGTGCTACTAACTGCAGTAATTCCACACGTATATGCAGTGACATCGTATAACTTCGGATACCACAAAGCTACGTTCGACTTCGAACGCAATAGAGTATACTGCGACTCCTGCAGTAACTGAGACGCCTACTGCAGAGCCTAGAAATTAGGATATTACACGGCATGGCGCGTACTAGATACTTTGAATAAATGGATAAATTAACACACATTGTTTGCAGACAGCTAGTACGCGATCCCACTGGAAGTTTCTATTGTATAAATCTGAATGCAAACGGCTTACAAAAAGAGATTGGGCAACCGAAGAAGCATGAACCACACAACTCTAGCAACTATTCTCTCCACTAAAGTCAAAAAGTTAAGAAGAAGACTTAAGAGGTAGTACAGATGGAGTAGCTATACCCAAGACACAGAACAGGCAACGATCAGTTCTTCACTAATTACGGTAAGTACAAATTCGAGTTGTAAACTAGATATGCTTAAGTATATCTTACGTCCGAAAGATACTGTTATTTATTCTGGTACATAACTTCGAAGTAGTTAATATCATGCGATACATTTCTTTGGTTCAAGAGGGAAATTAGATAAGATGCACGGAGCCAAAATCCGGACTGATTCTAAAGCATACTTCATGAACTTGGATGTCAAAAAACTATTAGGTATAGCAGCTGTCACAGTAGCAATCACGGTAGGAATTACTATATTTACGGCAATCTCACCAAATGCTCAACTATCAACTGGGAGCAATAATAAACCCATTATAATTCATATACATCCACACCTGAATGTTACTGTTGATGGTAAGCCAGTTACAGTACCTGCATACATAGGAATAGATCCGTCATTATGGAAAGATCATTCTCTTGATCAATATGGTATGCAGTCTATGAATATGAAAATGATTATGCCGGCTATGGCACCATTACATACTATGAATAATAGTGGTACAATTATGGTAGAATCATCGACGAATAAAAAATATACGCTAGACGATTTTATAAAAATATGGGGAATAGATCTCAAACATAAAAATGTAGCAATTTCAGTAGATGGGAATCCAGTAACCGATTTCAAAAACTATGTTTTAACAGATAAAGCAAGACTGAATATGACTGTTGACGGCAATCCTATTCAAATTCCAGCACAGATAGGAATAGATCCGTCATTATGGAAAGATCATTCTCTTGATCAATATGGTATGCAATCTATGAATATGAATATGGTGATGCCAGGAATGGCTACCTTGCATACTCATAATACCAGCGGTATTATTCATGTCGAGTCCAGTGTGTACAGAACCTACACATTGGGTGAATTTCTAAATAATTGGGGATTAGATCTGAATGGTAAAACAGTAAAAGCTACTGTTGATGGGATGCCAGTACCTGACTATAAAAACATAATATTAAGAGATGGGGAACAAATCAATTTAGATGCTGGAAACTAAGGAATACAAGAGTGAGTTGTCATTGAACACGCCCAGAATGTCTACCTTTTTGTGATTAATGTTCAGGCAGATCTAGTAGTTTAGCATCCAGAAAAAATGTGGTGGACGAAGATGTATTACTCGTTCATAACCTAGCCCTCGCTCTCTTCAACTTCCATCCTTGAATTACCATCATGCCTCCCAACATGGCAACCACTATCAAAACTAGAGCGGCAGGAGAAGCAATCACAGTACTAGATTTACTACGCAAAAAGCTACGCATTTCAACTTATATATAAGGTGAGAATATATATTGACCTATTGTACGAAGCTATGGATAGACGGAATTATATTAGTAGTACCATTGTTGCATTCGCTTTGGTTGCTAGCCTTTTCGGGATTTTACTAACGGCGTCATCAACATATGCTCAAACATCGGGCGCTGCGATGAATAAAGTAACGAGCGGAGGCAGCCTTAATGTTATTCTTCAACCCTCTCCGTATCCAATTGTAAAAGGTACATCAACCAACTTAAAAGTTAGTTTCGACCAGAAGGGAAGTAGTGCAGTACAACCCCACATTGATTACGATCTCACAATTTTTAAGAATGGCAAACAAGTAGCTCAGGCATCAGCACTTGCAGGGCATCCAAACCAACCACTACATACTGCTGAAGGTATCGTTACCATACCATATACATTTCAACAACCCGGTGGATATGCACTTAACATCACAGCATATGGTATTCTCTTCAATCCAATAAGAC
>Ga0207416_1005450_pt1 | contig 10078 bp, 8 predicted proteins | sample PaiPotPPM11metaG_FD_184107 | JGI IMG/M metagenome (GOLD analysis project Ga0207416, IMG submission 184107) | Iron sulfur acid spring bacterial and archeal communities from Banff, Canada, to study Microbial Dark Matter (Phase II) - Paint Pots PPM... ...
TTCCTCCTTCGATCAATGACAAGCACGTCGGACGCGGCGTACCGGATATCGCGGGGAACGCCGATCCTGAAACCGGCTACCAGGTCTATGTTGATGGGCAAAGTATTCCCATTGGCGGTACAAGCGCTGTCGCTCCGCTGTGGGCAGGGCTGATCGCCTTACTGAACCAGCAGCTAGGGCAGGACGTCGGCTACTTGAATCCCTTCCTCTACCAAAATTACCCGCAGCTTGTGAAAAACGCTGCCTTGCGAGATATCACCAGCGGCAACAATGGTGGCTATGCAGCAGGCCCAGGATGGGATGCCTGTACGGGATTAGGCACGCCCGATGGCACTAAGCTGCTCACCGCGCTCGCTGCCACGCTCAAACAAGGTTAACGTGGACCTACACCTTTGACGGGAAAATCTGTAGGGGCATGGGCTTGCCTCTTCCATAAGCTCGCCGGGGCGGGGCAAGCCCGCACCCTTACGGATTTTCTCCATTCGGTAACGCTTCTCGGCAAGCACTCGATGACCCCTGATCCCAATAGGTCAACCTGTTTGTGAACATGGTCTACAAGGGCAACCGTCCCCTGACGACAACAAAGGAGCAAATATATAGTTAATACAAATGCAAGTATTTATCGATGATTATGTAAACGATAATTATGAAATAATAAGATATGGATAGAAGTAATAACTGCAATGATGATGATAATATTTAGCGTACTCAAAGAACGATAATGACTGATGATAATACCCCAGATGGTACCGTAGACGAGCGCTAAAGGTAATGGGATCAAGCTACCTGTGTTCATCGCACCTATGACAACACTAGGTAAAGAAATGATGAATGCAAGCGCAAATATTATCCATGAGTGCGACCAGAATAAAAATGCTGTTGGTATACCAAACGTGTCGATTATTATCAGTCCATAAAAGAATATTCCAAGATAGCCTCTACTCATAAATTTGTATTTTCTATCGGCAGATTCTAGCCAATTTGTTATGCTTGTGGATCTCAGCTTGCGAGTACTTTGTACTCTTCTCTTTTTGGCGCGATTGCTTTTTGGGGTTTTTGGAAGAGGTTTAATTTGGGGCGGCCAAGCATATTCTGACGGAGCGGCCTCAGCAGCAAATACTTGTTTTCTTTGTTTTGCATTTATATGTGGTTTCTTCTGCTTCAATTCCTTAGTTTGTCTATTGCTTTTAATATCATCAGTATGTCTTTCCAGCTTAATTTCATCAGTTTGCTTTCTTTTAATAAGTGATTCAATAGGAGTCATTACAGGCATAAATTGTGATCGATGAAGAATAGGACTATGTATAATTCGATTTTCTTCTCGCGCCGATCGACTAGCATGTGCTTCTTTTACCAATTCTGTTATATTCAGAGCAATATTATGTAAAATTTTATCTTTATAAGGCAATCCAGAAATAAACTCTCCGCTCTTTGGTAGTACCTGGCAGAAATTGAACGAAGTATTTCGGTAATCAATTGGACGAACAAGTATTATTCTAACGGTAGCAATACCCCAGCTCTGCATTGAAGCCGCTTGCCTTCCCTCCACATCGACGTAATAATCGGTAGCCATGTAATCGGGGCTCATAAAGATCAAAATAATGTCTGCACTATTCAAATTTGTGAGAATTTCCTGCTTTTCATTAGCTCCTGGAGAAGTTTTATGAGCATGCCAAATTGTCACCTCGCCGAGACGCATTTGATCGGCTAAGTGATTTTCTAAGCCATAGACAAATCTTCTATCTTTAACTGAATCAGGGACCCAGGAAAAGAAAATCTTGATTGGCTGCATGGATATCTCTCCTCTTCCAAAGTATACCTTATAATATTCCTCGTATCAATTCTAGAACTGAAAGTGGAAGTGCAGCAAAACATACGACTTAATTCATGATGTTGGACGGCATTCGATCAATATAGTAAATTTGTTCTAAAAGGGAAAAAACTTCGTTTCAGTAGAGATTGGAACTCGTGGTACTGATCTTCAAAGAAAAGCGAGTCATCCAGTGTACTATGACAAATAAATTTACCAGCCAGTGAGGATGTTATGGCCTCTTTCACATTCCCTCTCGTCTCAAATCATCCTGCCCCCCATACCTGTACTGTGTTATCCTGTTCTCCGTCGAGACCACCACTCCCTGAGGCGATACGCATGCCATCGGGCGACCACGCCACCGCATTCACATCCTGAATATGCCCGGTGTAAGTGAGCAGGGTGTTGCCACTGCTGGCATCCCAGACCCGCACGGTATGATCCTGACCCCCCGAGGCGATGCGCGTACCATTAGGTGACCAAACGACCGTCCAGATCTTATCATGCCCGGTGTAAGTGAGCAGGGTGTTGCCACTGCTGGTATCCCAGACGCGCACTGTGTAATCCCAGGAACCCGATGCGATGCGCGTGCCATTGGGTGACCACGGCACGGCATACACACTCTGAGTATGCTTAGCGTAAGTGAGCAGAGTATTGCCGCTGCTGGCGTCCCAGATCTGCACTGCCCCATCATCACTTCCCGAGGCGATGCGTGTGCCATCGGGCGACCAGGCGACGCTGTTCACCTCACCATGATGCCCGGTGTAAGTAAGCGGGGTATTGCCATTGCTGGCGTCCCAGACCCGCACCGTCCCATCATAACTTCCGGAAGCAATACGCGTGCCATCGGGCGACCAGGCCACCGACCTCACTAAAGCAGAATGCTGACGATAGGCGAAGGCGTTGCCTCCATCAGTCGCATCCCAGACCTGCACCGTGGCATCTCGACTTCCCGAGGCGATGCGCGTCCCCTTTGGCGACCATGCCACAGTTTCCACAATATCGGAGTGGCTAGTGTAGGTGAAGGCATTGCCTCCATCAGCTGCATCCCAGACCTGCACCGTGGCATCTCGACTTCCCGAGGCGATACGTCTGCTATTAGGCGACCACGCCACTGCGTACACAATGTTGGAATGCCCACGATAGGTGTAGAGAAGCTTTCCCAAAGGAATAGGGGAAGGGGTAGAGTGGGGGGAAGAAGTCGGTGGGAATGCTCGCGAGAACTCCAGCAAGATGAGACCGCCACCTGCAACTCCCGCTAGTCCTCCTCCCAGTACCCAAAACATCGTGCGCCGTGAGATACCTCCCTGTGTCTTAGAAGGGAGAGCGGCAGCGCTCTCTTTACTCTGATCTGGAGCTTGCACCTCTGGTCGTGGAACTTGGGGTAGAGGTTGCGAAAGTATCTGAGATGGAAGCGCTGCTGGGTGCTGCACCTTTTGATCAATGAGTTCCGGATAAAGGATGCCAGTTTCCTGCTGTGAAAGGATTGGTCTCGGAAGCATCATTCTGACCACTTCGCGGATTCCTTGTACTACATTTAGCCATGCCTCATCTCGATCAGTCCACTTGACAACGGGCTTCGCCCCCAGAGGAAGAGCTTGAAGTACCCCTATCGGGGTTTCCTCCCAATCAACAGGACGAAGGATAATGGGAATAACGCGAGCAGATCCAGTTTTATGTCTTTCAAGCGCTCGCTGCATCTCAACCGTGTAGCAATAGTCAGAGTCGATGAAATCAGCGCTGACGAGTAACAGAATGATACTGGCAGTATCGAGATGTGTCTCGATGTCATGTTCCCAGTCTGTCCCAGCCTGGATATCGCGATCACACCAGGCCGTAATATACCTGAGTCGTCGAAGTGGACTTAAGTGTTTAGCCAATTCTTCACGCAAGGCATCATCTTGCCGAGCGTAACAGAAAAATATCTTGACCGCTTGTACTGGCTCGACTACCATATTACTACCTACATTCTATCCCTTTGAGTATCCTTGAGCGAAGAGAAGCGCTTTACCCAGCGTCCGCTTTGCCCTCTTCTGCTGGCGGTTGCTCTTGTGGAGACGATAACGGAAGCGGTAGAATTCGCTCACAAATTCAATGATATGCCCTTTGTGCGTGAGCCGACCGATCAATGCGTCTGTCATTTTCTCATCTCCAACAATTGCTCGTAACGCGAAAGATCAACCTTCTTCAAAGAATCGTTAGAAATGGATCTGCGAATGCTTTTTTTCTCCAAGTGAATGGCGCTTCGAATGCGCTCACGAGCGGTTTCGCTGGGCATGGCTACCACTCTCTTGTATGTTCATTCCTCGTGTACTACTGGAAGAACTGAGTCTGGACTGAGAAGATATAGAACGCGAACGAAGTCGATTTCTCTCTATCTATAATACTACCAGAACCTCAAACAATATGCAAGTGCTATCTGTGCCTCGCATATTTGGAAATAAGGATAATCTCATCTATGTGAGTGTCAAAATGGGCAAATCAGCCTCAAAAAGCCATTTTCAAAGAGCAGAGCAACCAAACGGGTAGAACTCCACTAACTGGTGGTCGAGCATAAGACCTCTTTGCTCCAAATGCATCTTTTACGCTTGTACGATTTTCAAGAAAAATGTGTAGAATCCAGCTGTTTGTCCTTAATGAATAAGCTTAGTTTTATATCAAAATATCAGCTAGCTACTTAAACGTCTTGACGTAATATGGTAGGGTATAAGTATCTGGAAAATTGATCTAGAATGGAGCCAATGAATGACTTTAGCGAATAAAAGACCCATTGAAGTCTTCTTCTCTTATTCCCACAAAGATCAACGGTTGCGGGACCAACTTGAAACTCAACTGAGCCTTTTGAAGCGTGAGGGACTTATAACTAGCTGGCACGATCATAACATTACAGCAGGAAATGAATGGGCAGGAAAGATTGATGAGCATCTAAATTCAGCTCAAATCATTTTGCTTCTTATTAGCGCTGATTTTATTGCTTCAGATTACTGCTTTGGTATAGAAATGCGACGTGCATTAGAAAGACAAGAGGCAGGCAAGGCGCGTGTTATCCCAATTATTTTGCGTCCGGTCGATTGGAAGAAAGCTCCTTTCGGCAAGCTCAAAGCATTGCCTACCGATGCCAAACCGGTTACTAAATGGGTAGATCGTGATAGCGCTTTCTACGATATTGCTCAGGGCATCAGAAAAGTCATTGAGGAGCTGACTATCTAGCATGATAGGGAAAATACTCCATTTTTGCATTTTCGCTTCCTCTCGACGCTCCCTCTCGATATTGGTATAATGTCCTTGTGACCTACTGACATCAACAATGATGGGAGCGAACACAAACCCCTTATGACATATGGCAATTTGATTATTGGGCAATCGGGCGGGGCCACGGCGGTCATTAACGCCAGCCTCGTCGGGGCAGTCGAAGAGGCGCTGCGCGATGGGCGCGTTGACGAGATCTATGGGATGCGCTACGGGATCGAAGGGTTGCTGCGCGAGGAGATCATTGATCTGCGGCAGCAGCCAGCCGACCTGTGGCCGCGCCTGCTCAACACGCCGGCGGCGGCCCTCGGCACGTGCCGCTATAAGCTGCGCGACGACGATCCGCAGCGGGTAGTTGACCTCTTCCGCCGCTACAATATCCGCTGCCTGCTCTATATCGGCGGCAACGACTCGGCGGACACGGCGCACCGGGTAGCGCAGGCAGCGCAACGCGACGGCTATGAACTGCGTGCCATCAGCGTTCCCAAGACCATCGACAACGATCTCCCGTATACCGATCACTGCCCCGGCTACGGCAGCGCGGCGCGTTTCATCGCCCTGGCGACGATGGATTCGGCCATGAACACCATCACCATGCCCACGCACTATCCCGTCAAAGTGATCGAGACGATGGGGCGCAACGCCGGGTGGCTGGCCGCCTCGTCAGCCCTCGGCAAACATGCGGAAGATGACCCGCCGCATATCATCCTCATGCCGGAGCAGCGTTTCAACGCCGACCGTTTCCTGGCACAGATCGAGGCCGTCTATCGCCGCCTGGGCTACGCCGTCGTGGTCGTCTCTGAGGCCGTGCAAGATGAAGCGGGGCAACCGCTGGGCGCGGTGGGACAGGCGGGTACGGACGCTTTCCAGCATCCTCTGTTGAGCGGGGCCGCGCAATACCTGGTAGACATCGTGACGAAGCAACTCAAAGTGCGCGCGCGCTTCGATAAACCGGGCGATCTGCAGCGCATGGCATCGAACAGCATTTCCCACACCGACCGCCAGGAAGCCTACCTGGTAGGACAGATGGGCGCGCGCGCCCTGCTGGACGGCGAACATGATAAGATGGTAACGCTAGTACGGCACACGGAGCCGGAGTATCATTGCACAACGGACCTGGCGGCGTTAGAGCGCATCGCCAACGAGCAGCGCGTCATTCCGGAGGCATACCTGAGCGAGGACAAAACGATGGTGACGCCGGCATTCTATGACTACGCGCTTCCGCTCATCGGCGATCCCTTGCCGCGACACGCGGCGCTTGCAACGACGAGGATAATAAGGCTATGACAGCACTGAAACGGGCTATTCTGGTGGTTCTCGACGGCGTTGGCGCCGGAGAGAATCCCGACGCGGCAGCCTACGGCGACATGGGGGCCAGTTCGCTGGAACACTGCGCCCAGGCCGTCGGCGGTTTAGCGCTGCCCAACCTGGGAAGCATCGGCATCGGCAACATCACGCCCATCATAGGTACGCCGCCCGCCGAACACGCGCTGGGGGCATATGGTCGCATGAGCGAGAGCGGCGCGGGCAAAGACAGCACAACAGGCCACTGGGAGATGACCGGCGTCGTGTTGCAAAAGCCGCTGCCGACCTACCCGCGCGGCTTCCCGTCCGACCTGATCGCGGCGTATGAGCAGGCCATCGGGCGCAAAGTCATCGGCAACAAACCAGCGTCGGGAACCGAGATCATCAAAGAACTCGGCGCGGAGCATATGCGCACCGGCTCTCCCATCGTCTACACCTCGGCAGACAGCGTCTTTCAGGTCGCCGCGCACCAGGACGTGATCCCGCTGGAGGAGCTGTATCGTATTTGCCATATTGCCCGTGAGATGCTGACAGGGGAGAACGCCGTGGGGCGCGTCATCGCTCGCCCTTTTACCGGCGCTCCCGGCCATTTCACACGCACGGAACATCGCCGCGACTTCTCGCTTGCCCCAACAGGCACGACGCTGCTCGATCTGTTGAAAGCCGATGGGAAAGATGTGATCGGCCTCGGCAAGATCGAAGATCTCTTCGCCGGGCGCGGCCTGACACAGCGCGATCACACCGAAACGAACCGCGAGGGCATGGCGGCGACGCTGCGCTGGCTTGAGCGCGACTTTAGCGGCCTGCTCTTCGTTAATCTGGTAGAGTTCGATATGCTGTGGGGACATCGTCGGGATAGCCAGGGCTACGCGCAGGCGCTGCGTGACGTCGATGCGTGGTTTGGGCAGGTGATGCAGATCATGCAGCCGGGCGATGCCATTTTCTTTACCGGCGATCACGGCGTAGACCCGACCTATCACGGCACCGACCACACCCGCGAACACGTCCCTTTGCTGGCCTATGGCGCTCCGGTGCTGCCAGGCGTCAATATCGGCGTGCGTTCGACCTTTGCCGATCTGGGCCAGACGCTGGCCGAAGCTTTCAACGCCGGGCGCCTGGCGGCAGGCACAAGCTTTGCACATGAAACAGGTTTGATTTGATATGACGGAAACGCAGCGCAATCAGAGAGCGGGGCAGGTACAATTTTTGCCTCTACGTGGCGAACGAGTATCTTTACGCCGTCCCACGATGGAAGACGCCATGAAAGTGTTCAACTGGGAGCGCGACGACGACGTTTGGCGCTATGACCCGCATCGCCCCTACTCGCACACGATGGCAGAATTTCTACCTATCTTCGAGCGCAACTACGTGCGGGGCAACGGGCGGCAATACTGGTTCATCATCGAAGACGAACAGCACGTCCCTATCGGCACGATCACTTACTTCAATATCGACTACAAAGCGGGCCAGACGGAGGTAGGACTGGGATTGGGCGAGAGAACGCGCTGGGGCAAGAGCTATGGCCCGGAAGCCATTCGCACCCTCGTGGGCTATCTCTTCGCCCAGCCGGGCATCACACGCATCTACGCCGAGACCGCCGCCGCCAATCAACCGGCGCGCCGCGCCTTCGCCAAAGCCAACTTTGTCGAAGTCGGCCCCATCTACGATCCACGCAACACCGGCGTACCCTGGGTACTGTTAGAGATTCGCAGGCAGAGGAAGGATTATCTGGCAAGATGAACACCGACAATTCACAGACTGTTATCAACCCGGCTATTTTTAGCGCGTATGATATTCGCGGCATCTATGGCGACGCGATGACCGACGAGGTCGCCTATCGCATCGGGCGCGCCGCCGCGCAGTATCTCAACGTTCCGGAGATCGCGGTCAGCCGCGACATGCGCGTCTCCTCGCCGCAATTGGCGGCGGCGCTGATCCGCGGCATCACCGACCAGGGCATGAACGCCATCGACCTGGGCATGAACACCACCGACGGACTGTACTTCGCGGTGGGCAAGTTCAATTTCCCGGCGGGCGTGATGATCACGGCCTCGCACAACCCGGCAAAGTACAACGGCATGAAGTTTTGCCGCGCCCAGGCATCTCCCATCAGCCTGGAAACGGGGCTGGCTGAGATCCGCGACCTGGCGGTAAGCGGCCATTTCACAGAGCCAGCAAGCAAAGGCCAGGTAACGCAGCGCGACGTGACCGAAGCTTATGTCAATCACGTCCTCTCGTTCATCGACGTCAACAAGATCAGGCCGCTCAAGGTGGTGATCGACGCGGGCAACGGCATGGCCGGCATGATCGTGCCGCGGGTCTTCCAACGCCTGCCCTGCGAGCTGGTTCCGCTCTACTTCGAACTGGACGGCAGCTTTCCCAACCACCCGGCCAGCCCGATTGAGCCGCAAAACATGGTTGACGCGCAGAAAAAAGTGCGCGAGGTCGGGGCAGATCTGGGCGCGGCCTTCGATGGAGACGCCGACCGCATGTTCGCGGTCGATGAGCATGGCAACCTCGTCGATAGCTCGATGGTGACAGCCGCCGTCTCGCAAAGCCTGCTGCGAAAAAAACCCGGCTCGACCATCCTCTATAACCTGATCGTCTCCAAAAGCGTACCCGCGCTGATCGAACGCCTGGGCGGCCACGCCGTCAGGACGCGCGTCGGACATTCGTACATCAAGGCGGAGATGCGCCGCCTCAACGCCATCTTCGGCGGCGAACACTCCGGCCACTTCTATTTCCGCGATAACTGGTTTGCCGACTCCGGCCTGATCGCCTTCCTGATCCTGCTCGAACTGGTCTCGGTCGAAAACAAGCCACTCTCAGAGATTCTCACTCCGCTCGACGTTGGCTTCCGCAGCGGCGAGCTCAACAGCACGGTCAGTGACGTGCCGGGCAAGTTGCGGGCGCTGGAGGAGCATTTCGGCGCGGGCGCGCAAGCCATCGATCACCTGGACGGCCTGACCATCGACCACGGCAACTGGTGGTTCAACGTGCGCACATCGAACACGGAGCCGCTGCTGCGCCTGAACCTCGAAGCCACCACCCGCGAACTGATGGAAGAGAAGCGCGACGAAGTGCTAAGGTTTATCAGGGAGAAATAACCTTCTACAAGCGTCATGTAGAGTTTCTAAAAGCTTTACATGGTGCTCCAATTAATTCGATCTGTATTAAGACTTATTTGGCCTTAAGCCAGTAGATCCTTCTCAAAAGTTTTTCAAGCCTCATCATTGAGGTCAAAATGGTCTAAGCATCAAACGGTTAAGGGGAATAGATAAAAACGTCATTTCCGACGAACAATACTTGCCCAGTGTCCTCAAGCAGAACACTACGACCCGTGGATTGACCTATATAATCGTATGGCTTCCAGAAACTGGCAAAGGGATTGCTCATGTTAGGTACGAACACCTCGCTTGTACCCAGGACATCCCCCCCTACCACAAGCGCCATGCCATCATTCAAGGGAATGGCGTTAGAAGCTCCATCGTAAGCCCCTCTTTTATACATCATGTCTGTTATCTTTGTCCATTGATCCTGTTCTACATCATATAGTTCTGCACTTTGAGTAAAAGCAGAGGTAGAGGGAGATGAACCAACTGTAATGCCACCAGCAACTAATACTTTTCTGATAGATGGAAGCCATAGTGCGCCAAAGCCCCATCGACCCACGTTCATAGGAGCTTTAGGAATCCATCGTTTGGTCTGCTGATC
>Ga0207416_1005453_pt1 | contig 10075 bp, 7 predicted proteins | sample PaiPotPPM11metaG_FD_184107 | JGI IMG/M metagenome (GOLD analysis project Ga0207416, IMG submission 184107) | Iron sulfur acid spring bacterial and archeal communities from Banff, Canada, to study Microbial Dark Matter (Phase II) - Paint Pots PPM... ...
CAGAGTTGACGCCGTCACCGTTAAAACCGAGGAGATGAAAAAGGCTGCCTCGAGCAACAATGTCACCGTCTATTCGGATGGGATAGACTTTGAGTTGTTCCATCCCATTCCGCGTGCCGAGGCCCGCCGTGCGTTAGGCTGGGATCAAGACCGTTACTATATCCTCTTTGGCAATAATCCGCAGCGAGCTGTGAAAAATTACCCGCTGGCGCTGACAGCCATCGAGATTCTGGGGGCCAATGGAGTAACTGCCGAGCTGGTAGTTGCCAGCGGCTTGCCTCAAACGGTACTCGTGCAATACATCAACGCCAGCAATGCGCTCATTCTCTCATCGATTTCAGAAGGATCGCCCAATATCGTCAAAGAAGCCATGGCGTGCAATGTGCCTGTGGTCTCTACAAATGTAGGCGATGTCTCCGAAATTATTAGTCATACGGAGGGCTGTAGTGTATGTCCTCCTGATCCTGCCTCTTTAGCAGATGCGCTTGAGAAGGCGCTTCGGCATCCAGGGCCGACAACAGGGAGAACCGCCATCGCCCATTTAGAAAGATCCGTTATCGCAGAGCAAATCATCGCGGTGTACGAGCAAGTAGTGAGTAAAAGGCGACGGATACAAACACCTGTGTTTGAAAAGGAGAAGGCATATGGCAACAACACGTAAAGTCCTGATGCTGGTGGAAAACCTTCCTTCGCCAGGCGACCCGCGAGTCTGGTCTGAGGTCACAGCTTTACGTGACGCCGGATTTCTGGTGAGCATCATCTGCCCGAAGGGTACTACACGGTGTAGGGAGTCATATAGCTACGTTGATGGTATTCACATTTATCGTTATCACTTATCTGCTGCTACCAATAGCATTCCTGGCTACGTCAGTGAATATGCAATCGCTCTGCTCGCGACATTCTGTTTGAGCTTTAAAGTATTGTTTCGCCAGGGCTTTGATGTCATCCATGCCGCAAATCCGCCCGATCTATTCTTCCTGATAGGCTTATTCTATCGATTACTGGGCAAAAAGTTCATCTTTGACCAGCATGATCTGTCACCGGAACTGTTCCAGTCTAAATTTAAGGCCAGGAAGAGGTTGCTTCACAGGCTATTGCTCTTCCTGGAGTGGTGTTCCCTCAAAACTGCTCATATGGCTATTGTGGCTAATTTGACTCAGAAAGAACTTGTCGTAGAACGTGATCACTGCAATCCCGAGAAGGTGTTTGTTGTAGGAAGCGGACCTAACTTGAAACGCTTGAAATCGGTTACACCTGAGTACAAGTTAAAGGGGGGGCGACGATATCTGCTGGCCTATATAGGTTTACTGGAACCTCAAAATGGAGTCGAGTATGCCCTGTACGCTCTGCATGATCTGGTTTTTAAGCGTGGTCGCCGGGATGTATCGCTGGTCATCATGGGGGACGGCGGACAGACTTCGGCTATGTATACGCTCGCTCATGAACTCCAGCTTGATGAATATATTAAATTTACCGGCTGGACGAGCGATGAAGATATCGTGCGCTATCTTACTGTAGCGGATATTGGACTCACCCCCATCCCTAAGAACGGCAAGAATGAGTACAGCACGCCGACCAAAACGATGGAATACATGGCGATGGGAAAACCTGGTGTAGCCTTCGATCTTGCTGAAACCCGCTTCACAGCCCAGGATGCAGTTCTCTACGCTACACCAAATCTCGCTCGTGACTTCGCCGATAAAATTGATATTTTGCTTGACAATGAGGTACTGCGCCAAACAATGGGAGCGGTCGGGCGCAAGCGCATCGAGGAAGAGTTAAGCTGGAACCATGCTAAAAGAAATCTCTTACAAGTGTACGACATGCTCTTCCCAGGCAGGTCTGAACCGCTGGTTATTGATTCCTTGTCAGCCACAGGCGGGAACTAAGAAGAGTATAAGAGTACCAGGCCAGAGTGTGGTGGAAGTGTGACGATCTGGTTGACAGCATTCCCATACAGGTCACGATAAGAATGACTTGTATCGAGCTTGACCCTGTAAGTGGTTGTAGCGCTGGGATTTGCAATGCTCAACCCATGACTATAGCTGCGAAAATAGACATGCTGCACATGATACATTGGGCCGAGCGGAGTCCCAATTTGCGCATTATACTCGGCATAGAGTACGTCACTTCCATAGCCATCAGGAGTGGAGACGAACAAAGATGCTGTGTGGTCTTTCCCCATCAGGTAAGAGGCAAGCGCCCACTGAATCTGCTCATGGCTTACCGCGGGAAATAAACTGATGACGAAGTAGGGCTTGTGTTGTTTTTGCGTATTTATCATGATCTGGATTCTTTGTGTCCAATCTCCTCCCGTCAAGTAGTAGTTACTGCCGTAGTTTGTAAATCCACCTTCATCTAGTATGCCATCAACATGATTCACGAGCTGTTGAAACTGTGGGTCAGAGGGAGAAAGCACATTAAAGTCAGTATTGGGTATGAGAGCCAGTGGATGTGGTAGATTGTGCAATGCCTGCTGCATACGCGCGAGCCAACCGATAATATTTGCACGCCATACCGGATCGTCGTATTGTCCAGTATAGAGTTTCACCCATTTGCCATGTATATAGACCCCACATGCGTGATAGCGGTTCCCCAGCGTCAGGTTATCTACCGCAATACCATCGTATCCCGCTTGACTTGCTGGCTTTGCATACGTCTCTATCTCCCAGGAGGCAAAGGCAGGGTCCGCAAAATTGAGAGGAGTTTCTTCCTTATCGTAAGCGGGAGTTGTACGATCGCATTGGTAAAGTATCCAGTCGGGGTGAACTTTTTTCCAGTAGGCGAGACCGTGGCGCGTGTTTGGATCGGGAAATGTGCCCCAGTCGATCTGAAAAGGAATATAGTAAGTGACGAAAATGTGCGGATTGCCCAGGTGCCACGCTTTGACATTCTCCAGATTTGCTCCCCATACGAAGTCATAGTGACGTGCAACTGCAGCCGGGTCGGATATGCCATAGTCAAATGTCTGAAACAGGTGAATATTGTTCCAGGTATCAATGAAAGGTCGAGGAGTCGCTTTCGGTGTTGGTGTCGGACTGGCTTTGCCGGAAGGAGCCGAGGTGCAACTACTCAAAATTAGGAGAAAAGCGAGTATTTTCAACCAGTGCTGGAGTTGCACTTTATACGAGAGATTTGGAAAGGCCATAACGTACTCCGTCTGCGAATAGACGATGCGGCAATTATTAGGTAGGATGGACCAGGGCATAATTTGTACAGCGTTGTCCAGTCGCATACCAGTAATAAGTGATGTTCTGGATTTTCTTCACAATGGCTCCACTATCTGGAAAATCCGGCCGGACATAATAATAATGGGCCTCCTGTGGTGAAATGCCAAAAGCAGCTGCAAGGATATAGCCATGAGTCACAGCATAATTCTGCAAGACCATTACCATTGCTGACCAGCCAGCAGGCGCACTCTGGCTGTTATTATAATCCGGCGGAGCTAGTGGCGAATAGAAGGCATGAATCATAATGACCTCTGGCTTATAAGCATCTAAGTAAGATTCGGTTACAATGCCGTGATGAGCAATCCACTGATCATTTAATCCCCAGGTATCTACATCTCTCCAATCTGAATAGAAGGGCAAAAGGCCTGATTCTGTTGTTGCCATCGTATAGTTCTTCTGGCTGTAGCTCTTTAACATAAGAGCGACATCGTATCTCCCATCCCGGTAATAAGTTCCTTTGGCGTCGAGAAGATACTGATAACCTGCAATGATTACACAGAAACACGCCACGACCGAAATTATTGCCAGCTTACCTCGTCTGTCCAGAACTTTCAGTTGAGGGAGTTCCAGTTCTTTCCATGCGCCTTTTACCAATACCGGCCATGACATAAGAACGAGCGGCAGCACTGCATACTGAAATCGCCCCAGGTAGTTCATCTCATTTGAGAGGAATACCCATATCAAAGTAAATCCCACAGTCGGGATAAGTAAAAATAGCGTCTGTTTCCTACTTGCAGCAGTCCGCAAACCTATGAGAAAGGCAAGAGAGAACGGTCCGCAGAAACGAATCACGGTAATGACAGAATCAATTAAACTGGAGAGATAGAGCTGGCCTCCTCCTTTCTTATAGAACGGGTTGGGTAAAGGATAGCCAAAATAATGCCATCGCCAGAGAAAATAAGTTCCCCCAATTAATAAGAAAACTATGATGAAATGCGCAATTAACGTGAGGGAATTTTTAATGCCCTTCATGTACAGAAGGGCTAAAAGTATAAATACCGCTAGAAAGACTCCCTCCGGTCTAATCAGGCCCATAATCAGCCCTGAGAAGGCGAATAACAATGATGTTGCATTTGAATTAGCGCCTTTTACTATTCTGGTGGCTATATACCATGTAATACACGCAAATAAAGCAAAAAAGGTGGTACCGAAATCAGCAGCTATATATCCTAGCCCTGGTCCAATTGCTAAATATGTAGCGGACAGCAATGCCACCCACCTGCTTGCGCCATGCAGTCTGGTAATTGCCAGGTAAACAAGAATAGCTGTGAGCAGGTGCGATAGAATACCTACAAGACGAGCAGCGATTTCTACTGCTAACCCGGCTTTAACGAGTACACTTAAAACGACCAGGAAAAGAAAGTCTGTTCCTCCGTCAACAGGCTTAGCTCCTATGTTCCAGACAATCCCATCTCCCTGACTTAAATGCAGTGAGTACCGCATAAGGATCGCTGCATCTTCTACCGGCTGTCTTGAGAATTTAAGGAAAATGGCGACGAAAAATCCAATCAGTGCTATTGAAACAAGAACAGCCAGGAGAAAGAAGTTTTTGAAATTCGCAGGCGAATTTACATTACCTTCTTCTGCAGCGATAACTTCGGGTTCTTCCGAACTCACCGGTAAGTGTCCTGTGAGTGAGGAAACCACTCTTATATGCAAAGCCTTCAGTGATTGAGACATATTCACAAATCCCTCTCTATAGCGCCCTTGACATTCTGAGAGTGTTGGAACGGTGTTTGTAGAGGCAGAGAATCAGCAAGGTCCTGTGGATGATAGGCTTCTTCGGGCTTCTGTTCTCCCCAATCGTTCCCCCGCTCCTTGAAGAGATCGGCGGGCTGCGTTGATCGGAAAATAAGTAAAGCTATAACACCAATTCCCAGGCCAAACCAGAGTGTGCAGAAACGGATAAGGAGGGTAGCGGCTCCTCCTATTGTTGCTGATGTTGAAATTAGCAAGCGCGTTAATCCCAGCATACTACCTTCAGCCGTGCCTAAACCTCCCGGTAGACCTGAAGCTACCCCTATGAGCGATGAAACGGCTAAGATCATAGTGGCCTTCACTAATAGAGCCAGGCTCGGTTCTATTCCCAGTCCTACAAAAACAAAATAGAAAGCTCCGCACTCTCCTGCCCAGGAAACAAAGCTGATGAGGACTGCGAGGAGCAACAAACGCCATCGTAATAAGGTGTAGGAACTTTCATAGAACTGGTGTAGTAAGTGCGCGACCCGCGCTAGGACTGGTAAACGCGCTCCCCTGTCGAGTAATGAGAGCGCGAGGGGGCGATTCTGAATAAGTAGAATGCCTCCCAGGCCAAAAATGAGCAGCGCAATCAGCCACTCCCAGCCAAAGCGATAGAGTACCAGGCCTGTTGCGGCTAAGCCAAGCATGGCGATACTGTCTGTCAGCCTTTCCGCAACAATCACCGGTGATGTGCGGCTCACTGCTGCTCCTGTGGAGCGCTTCAACAGGTATGATTTGAGTAATTCACCAACTTTGCCCGGCGTGATAGCCATAGAGAGGCCAGAAAGAAAGATCAACAAACTTTTCCACCAATGAATATGTATCTCGAGGCATCTTAGATAGAGTTGCCATTTAACAAAGCGCCAGAAGTAGTTAAAGAGTACCAGACCCAGCATGAGCGTAAGGTACGGCCAGCGAAAATGGATCAATGCCGCTCCTGTACGCGGGACATCCCCATACAGTGCGACAGCGACCATCACTATAAATGCCAGAAACGCCGAAAAGAGTATTCCGGCTCGTACCTTATGCGTAAACAAGCGGTGGATCCTTAGCGGGGTAGTATATACAACACAACAATGACGATAATTACACACAACACCACAGCAGCAAGCACATGCCTATCACGTAGTAACACCTCCTCAGGACTGCCTCCCTCTTTACGCATATAGATGATATAGAGATAACGGAACAAACCGTATAGCACAACCGGGATAGTTGCCATGAGATGATGGCTACCGGTCAACCCTTGAAAGGTGTAGAGACTATATGCCATAAGTGTGCCGGAAAGGACGATAGTAATCATTTGATCGAGCATCGGCAGACTGTACTCTTTGAGTATCATCCGGTGGCTGCTTGCCTGCGCCTGGAGTAGTATCAGTTCATGCCTTCGCTTACCCAGGGCTAAAAACAACGAGAGGAAAATCGTGACGAGATAGAGCCAGGGCGAAATATGAACGGGAATGACGACCACCCCTGCCAGTATACGTAACACAAAACCTGCTGCAATGATAAACACATCAAGAAGAACAACGTGTTTGAGTCGCAGGTTGTACAAAACCATCAAGATTAAATACGTGGCGATGCACAGCGCAAAGAGTACATTACTCCCACCTGGCGCAAAAATGTCAGGTTGGGATCCGAATGGGAGATAGAAGATTAATAGCGTTAAGCCTGCACATATTAATACCAGTAAGCTGATGGTAGCAAGCGCCCATGAAACGGGTAATTTACCAGATGCTAGTGCGCGTTGGCTTTTCACAGGATGGCGCCGGTCTTTATCCAGATCGAACAAATCGTTCAGTAGATAAATGCTGCTAGAGGCGAAACAAAAAGCGATAAAAGCAATAAGGGCACGGTCAAGTGAAGGTATCGAAAGTAGTCGCTGAGAAAAGACGAGACCAATAAAGACGATAAAGTTTTTAGTCCACTGTCGAGGACGCAGAGCAGAGAGCAGGGCAGCTACTCGCTCTGACACACCAATCATATGTGGTATGGTAACTGCTTCCCCGGTCTCTATTGAGGAACTGAATGCTCGCTGCTGTTCCAGTTTATCTTCAGATATTGCGATCTTTTTTCCCAAGTCTACTGCATCCCTTCAGTGAAACATGCACCCCGGAAGTTTCCCTGTTGGCAAAAATACCATATGTGTATGCTGACATGGTATTTGTGGCGGTTGAGAATAAGTGTTACTTAGCAACGTGCAAGTACAATTCCATTCCATTCACCGTAGGAGGATTACTCTAAGCAAAGTTCTCCTTCATAAAGACAAACTCGTTACAACCTGATCCACACGTTGTGTTTAACTTTAGCAGTTTAAAGCCCCTTTTGCGGTAAAACTCAAAAATTTCTCCGGGCTTCGCCACCTCAAAGGGATAGCCTCCGACCCAATCCAGCAGGTCTGTCCACGGGGACATGCCACGTTTGCCACCATAGTTTCGCCAGGAATAGAACGGCTTGCCTCGCAGGAAATCTTTGCACAGCCTGGGGCCCCAGGAACGTAGAAATATAGGCCACGATATGAGGAACTTTAAGCCATGAGGTAAGCGGTTATACATTCGCTTGATTGCTTTCCAGTACTGGCTGGCTCTACCCTGATCGTTCCCGATAGAAATAAACAATCGCCCACCGGGAGTAACCGGTAAAGAGGCGTTTTCCAATGCCTGCCACAAAGCGTCGGTATGATGCAGGACACCCCAGGAATAAACGATATCAAACGTTCCTAAAGATGCCAGGTATGTTGTATCTAAAGCAGAACCTTCCTCAATTGTCCACCTACCGTCATCAGCGAAGTAGCGTCTCCTGAGTTCAGCCGTACATGCAACCGCCTGAGGATCATATTCAAATGAATGGACGTAGGCTCCCAGCCGCCGCGCAGCCAGGCTGAAAAGGCCACTCCCTGAGCCAATGTCTAAAAATCTTTTACCATGCAGATCATCGACCTCAAGCATTTCTTTCAGCGATTGCTCCGCAATAGCAATGCGTTTATCATTCAGCACTTTGAGAAATCGGCTCCAGTTTTTCCCAAACTCGAACCTTTTCCCCTGGACGACTTCCATCCTGTATTCACTCGTGATGTTCACTCTATATCCCTCCTCTTTTAACGGTTTCTGGCCACTTTGAGGGAATATACCAGCAATCCTTACATTGCATTCTAACTCGCTGGTCGAGATCACTGGTATCATTATTTCCCGCAGGGTTCTCCCCTTCCAGGGGATTTATGGAGGTTTCTTGCGAAGTGATGGGTTTCGCATAGAGTCGGTAGCCATCAGATGTAAGGCAGCGGCCGGTGGCTAGCTCGAACTGCCAACCATGCATTGTACAGGTCAGGATACCATTCTCTATATGTGCAAAACGTGTGAGATCTGCTTTCAGATGAGGGCAACGGCTTTGAATGCGGTAACCATGGTTTTCCCATAGTTGCAGCGTCGCTGGTTGTTGCGCGTAGAAGCTCTCGGCATATTGAATACGCTCTGGAGCGAGGCAGCGAAAGAAATTGTACAGGTATTCGTTGTATGGGCCTTTGCGCCAGGCTTCGAAGCGGCAGGAGAGAAATACCGCGTTGATCCAATCCTCCTCATGCTGAATAATGCAGTACTCTATCAGAGCCGGGTCTACGTGGAAGCGGTAATCCCAATCTTCACCATCCCATGCATACACACGTCTCATATGGAAGTCAAGGACTATTTGTTGTACATCACAATCGATTAATATGCGTCCGTTGACACCCATAGAGATCAGATCAGCCTGTTCAAGTAGTGGTTCAAACCATTCGCGCAAGGATGACAAGATATCTACCTGATTGCGAGGCCATGATGCTTTAATTATATTGATACGTGGCTGTTGGCGCGCCTTATAAGCTTCAAGATAGGTGCGCTTCTCTTTAAAAATAGCTTCTACTTGCTCGTCAGGTAACGGATGTGTCACGCCACAAGCACTTTTGCTCAAAGTAACGATACTTCCGGGAATCATCAATTGTCCGTTATGCAGTCCATGTTTTTGCAAATACTCTAGAAAGACCGTTTGATCAGGAAAAGTATTGGTAGGATTCCGATCAAAATCGTTGAAGTTAAATAGGTAGTCGTCCAGGAAGCAGGGAGGGCCAGCCGATGGAATGACAAACGTTGCATCAAGTTCCTGTATGTAGCGTAAGGCGCGAGCCATCTGGTTTTCGCGTTTTTTGCGTCCCAGAGCCTCCATCATCTTCTCAGGGAACTGGTAAGCCATTGGATACCAGCTGGCACCTGAGTACTGAACAAAATGGGCATCAAAGGGTCCAAAACTTTTCAATAGGTCAATTTCTCTAGGACGTGAATCATTCTGATCAAAGATGCGCACCTCACCATCATCCACTATTAAGCCGGAATCACCTATAGCGCCATCGTTAGGAGCTATCATCGCCATAATCATAAAACGCAGTCCGTCTACTTCTACTGCCTGGCCATTTTTCGTCTGGATGAATTTGGTAAAACCAAGCTTACGCAGCTCACGTTCCAAAAAGTTCAACGGATAATCTGGGAGCAAAACCGTCGCCTCTTTACAAACATGCCCGCGCAAAAAATCTGGATCAAAGTGGTCATAATGCAGGTGCGAAATATATAAGTAAGTAGGATTCGCAAGTTTTACCAGATCCAGGTCCTCATTGCTAGGGAAAGGAAACCATGAAGCAAAATAGGCAGGATTGAACCAGGGATCACATAAAATGCTTCCTCGCCTGGTTTCAACGAACAGGCCGGCTTGCCCCAGAAATGTAACTTCCATTCAAAGTCCTCCATCACTATGGAAAGGTTGCAATCGGGAAGAAATTGACTGTTTTGGATGAGTCTACTAGCCATAATGAAAAGTAGATCAAGATAGAGCATAAAAGCCTCTTCGTACAAGAAGATAACATCTGAGTGTGTTAATCTGATGTTCATTGGAGTGAAGAATGAGTGCTACTCGGCAGAAAAGGGTATGGGAATACTTTACCAGCCTTCCCCGTGACACCATCCCGCTAGTTGTGTAATAGAGTACCGGAAGTTGACTTTCCCTCGTGTCTGGCAAAACGGTTCTGGCTCACTTTCGATGATGCAGATGTGATATACTACAAGAAAACATCTGTTCTATGA
>Ga0207416_1005456_pt1 | contig 10067 bp, 9 predicted proteins | sample PaiPotPPM11metaG_FD_184107 | JGI IMG/M metagenome (GOLD analysis project Ga0207416, IMG submission 184107) | Iron sulfur acid spring bacterial and archeal communities from Banff, Canada, to study Microbial Dark Matter (Phase II) - Paint Pots PPM... ...
CCACCAGCCGAGGAGGCCGCTGAGCAGCGTGGTGGGCTCGGCTGTGACGCGATCGCGTTCGAGGGTTTGGGCGGCCTGGGTGAGGTTCTGTTCGCGCTTGCTGGCGAAGACGCCGGCGGCGGGATTGAGGGGGCGTTCCTGCTGCGCGTCGTCGGTGAGGCCGAGCTTTTCGGCGCGCTTGAAGGCGCGGCGGACCTTCCAGTCCTGGATGCGCTCGGAGATGCGGCGGATGAAGGAGAAGTGGGTGTCGAGCCACTCGGCGGCGGTGTGGAAGCTGAAGGTGGTGGCGAGGTAGAGCGAGAGGGTCACCATCAGCGTGAGGACGATGGCGGCGCCGGGGAGGTTGAGGTAGTGCACCATGGCGTCGGAGAGCAGACGGCCGGTGACGCCTTCGAGGGGAAGGGTTTGACGCCAGAGGGTGTGGGGGAGCAGGCCGAAGGCGGCGGGGGCGAAGACGATCCAGAGGCCGAGACCGAGGAAACGGGCGGTCGCGGAACCGGCGGCGCGCTGGCGCATCCAGCAGAAGCCGACGCGGCCAAGAACGATGGGGAGGAAGAATGCGGCGATGCCGATGGACTGGAGGACGGCGTCGGCCAGCCAGGCGCCGATGAGGCCGGTCCAGTTGTGGGCGCCGAAGCGGGCGGTGACGCCGCCGACGGTGTTGAGCGAGGGATCGTTAGGCGTGTAGGTGGCGAGCGCGAGGAAGAGGAGGAAGGCGCAGGCAAGGACGACGAGGCCGATGATCTCGTTGAGACGCCGATTACGGGTTGGAGTCGAGACCAGACGTAGTGGTTTCATGAGGGGCCGGGACCGACAGAGCTAAGGTTGATTATCCCAGAGCGCAAGCGGGATGAACGAAAAGAGGGGCAGGTGGACTCAGGATGCAAACCCATGGGTGAGGGGAGGCATCTATACCCGCATACTCGCCGGCCGGGGAGATGTTTCCCGGGCGGACCTTAGCGGTAAGTAGCAGGGAATGCAGCAGCATGCGTGATGGCAGCAGTGGGGCTGGCAGGGGAGCGGGGTTTTCGCGATTTCTCCCGCTTGTCACCGGCGCAGGAGAATCGCGGACAGCCGGCGGACCCTCCAGCCCTGTTTCTCTTCGAGCAGCACGGACAACCTGAAAATGTAGAGGGGGCGGGATTGATGGCAACGGATACAGCGAAGCATTCCGAACTGGTGAGCGTACTGAAGTCGGTGATCAACGTACTGGAAGACGGGCAGAAGGGGATGGAGGAAATTGGGGAACATTTGAAGGATGAGAATCTCAAGCATTTCTTTCTGGCGGAATCGCTGAAGCGGGCGAACTTCCGCGGCGAATTGGAGAATGAGCTTCATCGCCAGGGGGTGCATGATGTGCATGAGTCCGGAACGACGTCGGGAGCGCTCTACCGGGCGTGGGCGGGGTTGAAGGCCCGGTTAGGTGGCGGAGATCACGCGCTGCTGGAGACGGCCGAGAGTGCGGAGGACGAGGCGAAGGATGCGTATAAGGATGCGTTGAGCCACGACCTGCCGCTGCCGGTTCGGCAGTTGCTGGTCCAACAACAGACGGACATTCTGACGGCGCACGATTTTGTGCGGGATGCGCGGGATGCGAAGAAGTCGAGACCCTAGGAGCGGGGCATCCAGGAGAAGCCGAGGTGGGCGATGGCGGGTGAGTCGGGCTCGGCGGGTTCGTCGAGGCTGGAGCGCTTCTTGGTGTCCGGGGTGAGGGTGAGCGTCTGCTGCTTCTTGTCGCGAATGACGATGATGGTGAGCGGCTTACCCTTGCTGTTCTTGAGCGCCTTGGCCCAGTCGCCGGTGGTGGTGACGGTGTGAGAGTCTGCGCTGAGGACCACGTCTCCAGCGCGCATTCCGGCGACGGCCGCGGGCGAGTTCGGCTGGACGCTGCGGACGAGCAGGCCTGCTCCACTGGAGACGCCGAAGTAGTCGGCGAGCTGAGTGCTCATCTTCTCAAGCATTGCGCCGGTGTAGGAGGGATTCATCAGCAGGGTGCCGATGAAGCTGTTGCCGCCGCGGAAGGTCGGCGCGGGCGTGGCTGGGCCGGGGGATTCGTCGGTGGAGTCGGTGGGCGGGGTGGCTGGTTCAGGGACGGTGAGGTGCTTTTCCCAGGCCTGGCGCTCGACCTCCTCGCGGTTGGCCATCTGGACGCTGACGGAGAGTTGCTGGCCGTCTCGACTGATGAGCAGGGTGATGGTCTTGCCGGGAGGCGAGTCGTGCAGCATGCGGCGGAGTTGATCCTGGCCGTCGATGGCCTGGCCGTTCATCTGGAGGACGATGTCGTGTTCGCGGAGGCCGGCCTTGCCGGCAGGGGCGTCGTGGTCGACGAGGACGATCTCCGCGCCGCGGGCGTCTTTGAGCTTGAGCGCAGCGAGCTGGTCGGTGTTGACGTCGCGGACGTCGACGCCGAGGTAGCCCTGGGCCGCGTGGGTGGTTGCGCCGTTGCTCAGGAAGAACTGGGCGGAGACGTCTGCTGACGCGACGTCTGCGTCGCCGTTGACCCAGGCTAGTGCGCTTCGGGTGGCAGTGGTCGAAGCTACCAGCAGAACCAATCCGTAACCGACTGCTCTCTTCATTGCTTGATCGCCTCTTCAAGAATTTCTTAAGCCGGGCCGGTCTTTGCCGACAGTCCGGGTATATCAGAAAAACATGTCTACTGAATGTCCGCAGTACCGGCCAGCGCGTGAGTGCTGACGGTGCGGATGTAGGGGTTGTCGTCGGTGGTGGAGACGGTGCGCATGACCTGGCGCACGCTGGAGTCAGACTCGACCGGCGCGAGCAGGCTGATGGCACGCATCCGCACCTCGGAGGAGGGATCGTGCATAACGGCTTCGAGTACGCCGTCGCGGACGTTCTGGTCTTCGGCGACGTACTTCTGCAGGCCTTCAAGCGCCTTCATGCGGACGCCGGGATTCTTGTCGTAGCGCAGGCTGACGAGCAGGCCGTTGCGGATGCTGCCGTCGCCGCCGAGGCACTGGTGACCGGCCTGACACTCCCGCGCCAGCAGGGAGACGGAGTTGGTGCGCACGCCGTTGTCGGCGGCGGCCTTGGTGCCGATGAGCAGCAGGTTGCGGATGGCGGGGTCATCGAGCGAACCCTGCAGCGTCTCCGGGACTACGCGGTTGTAAGTGACCTGGACGATCTCGGGGTTGGGGGTCTGCACGATGCCGGTGATGTTGGCAACGGCGCTGTGAGCCGTGTCCGTGAGTGCAACCGTGCCGGGGAGCTTTTGCTGATGCGCGACCTGGTAGCGATTGGTAAAGGTGCCGCCGAGGAAGCCCACTCCGAGGAGCAGCGTCGCCAGCGCAGGGGCGCTCTGCAGGTGGCCGAGCCAGGTGTAGAGGTTGGTGCGGAGGCGGGTGAGGAAGCCGTGCGGCGGCATGGCGTCGAGTTCTTCGTCGAGGCGCATGCGCGAGTGCGCGAGCAGGTTCGGCGAGGGGTCGACCATGGGGCGGTAGGCCAGGGCCTCATGCATGGCCAGCAGCGCCTTCAGTTCGCGGCTGCAGTCCTCGCACTCGGCGAGATGGAGTTCGAGCGAGGCCATCTGTTCATCGGGCAGCTCGCCGTACGTGACCAAGACGATATTCTGTTGCGCTGTTTCGCACTTCATTTGCGTTTCCTCAACCAGCCTCAAGTTTTTCCGTTTCAGCCGTGAGCTATCAGGGATGAGCTGTGAGCGAACGACTGATTTTTGCGTCTCTTCGGGTCTTTGGTGTCTGCCCTTTTTTCTGCCGGTACTACCTTCTTGTAAAGAACAGGATTTAAGCCTTGCGTTCTTTCAGGTCCGCCAGGTGGGCCCGCAGTTTGCGGGTCGCCCGGAAAAGTGTGTTCTTTGCGGTTTCCTCGGTGGTCGAGAGCATTTCACCGATGGTCCGCAGTTTCAATCCCTGGTAGTGCTTCAGTTCAAAGACCGTGCGTTCGCGCGGAGTGAGTTTGGAGAGCGCGTCGTTGATGCACTCGCCCATGCGTTTGCGGTCGAGTTCGCGGGCGGGGTTGGCCATCGAGCGTGTGTCGGAGATGTTGGCCATGAGGTCCATCTCGTCGCCGCGGGAATCGACTACGGTGGCTGGGTCTTCGCGGCGGCTCTTGCGGCGGCGGAGGTGGTCCAGGCAAAGATTGGTGACGATCCGGTAGAGCCAGGTGTAGAAGGAGCATTCGAACCGGAAGTTTCCGAGGTGGCGGTAGGCTTTGAGAAAGGCCTCCTGGTGAACGTCCTGGGCGTCCTGCTCGTTGCCGAGCATGTGCAGAGCGAGGCGGAGGACGGATTGGTCGTAGCGCCGGACCAGCGAGTCGAAGGCGGTGCGGTCTCCCCGCTGGGCTTCGCGGATGAGTTCGTCGTCCTCGGTGCGCTGCTGGGCGCGGGCGTCGAGTTGAGCCTGGGTGAGTTTGGCCCCGTTGCTAGTCCTGCCTGTGTGCGCCGCTGCCTTTGGCATCGTTGGGGACGATTCTATCGTTCCCAGCGTGGCTGCGCACGAGGTGGCGGAGGCGTCGAGCAATGCGGTAATCCGTGCCGCCGGGGGAAAGGTCGTCGCGGTACGCCTGCGGGTGTTGCCGGCGATTGCCGATAACGCCGGTGCGAGCTCGCCGCCGGCTTCCAGGCTCAATGCATCTGCGTTCATGTATCTGACTCCGGTAGTCAGGGAATGGATCCTGTTGAATAGACCGGGTGGGGGGGAAAAGGTGAGCGGAAAAAGTTGCTGGTTGCTGGTTGTCGGTTGTCGGTTGAAAACTGGTTGGGGTGCTCCGATAGACTGGGGATATGCCTAGAGATTCTGTTGCGCCCAGCCTTTTTCCCCCGCCTCCAACTTCGTCTACTGCTTCTGGTTCGTGGATTTCGGCTCACTGCGATGGGGGTGCGCGGGGCAATCCCGGGCCGGCCGGCTTTGGGGCGCTGATCCAGGACGCGGATGGGAAGGTGCTGGCCGAGTTATCGGAGTTTCTGGGGATCCAGACGAACAATTTCGCCGAGTATTCGGGGCTGCTGGCGTCGCTGGACTATGCGCTCGGCCACGGACACCGGCGGCTGCGGGTGGTGTCGGACTCGGAACTGATGGTGAAGCAGATCCAGGGGAAGTACCAGGTGAAGAGCCCGGGGCTGCGGCCTCTGTATGAGCAGGCGAAGAAGAAGATTGCGCAACTGGAGAAGTTCGAGATTGTGCATGCGCTGCGTCACAAGAACAAGGACGCGGACCGGCTGGCGAACGAGGCGATGGACCGGGGGATGAAGCGCGGCTAAGCCAGCAAGGCCGGTTCTTGCGTTTGAAACAATTCTGCGGGGGTGTCCGTATTTGACCGCAGGTGAACCAGATGCGCTGGACAGGGCTCGTAGGACTGGCGTTGGCGGTATCGGGAGCAGGCGGTGGGTGGGCACAGTCTGCAAATGTGATGGCACAGGATTCACAAGTGCCGCCTGGTTCTACATCGCTTACGCTTCCGGCGGGGAGCAAGGTGGAGATGGCGCTGACGCGGCCGGTATGGGCGGCGAAGGCGAAGGCGGGCGATCCGCTCTACTTCGAGACGGTGTTTCCGGTAACGGCTGGGAATCGGATTGGGATTCCGGCGGGGACGTTCGTTGAAGGGACGATTGACGCGATTGTGGCTCCGACGCGCAGGGTCAATCGGGCGGAGATCGACGTTCACTTCAACCAGATCATCTTTGCGGATGGCTATGCGGTGACCCTGCCCGGATCGGAGGATCTTGCTGCGCAGGGCGGTGGGCCGGCGGCGACGTTGAGCGCGGTCACGGTGCAGGTGAGCCGGAATAACGACATTCTGCTGGACAACGGATCGCAGATCGAGATGACGCTGGAGGCTCCGTTGGCTCTGGATGGGGCGAGGGTGGCGCAGGCGATTTCGTTGTCGCACGCGCCTGCGCCGGGACAGTTCCGGCCGGCGACGCTGTGCCGGCCTACGGCGGGCGATTCGGGCACTCCGGGAACTCCGGGTACTCCAGGGACGCCGGCCACCGTTATTCCGGGCACACCCGGGACGCCGGGGACCGCTGACTCGCCGGGCACGCCGGGAACGCCGGACATTGTGATTCCGGGAACGCCGGGCACGCCCGGGATGCCGGGGACTCCGGGGACGGCGGGAACGGTGTGTCCCGCGCCGCCGCTGGTGATCTCCAGTGCGCCGGGTGTGACGGTGAAGCAGACGCCGATTCCACCTAAGAAGACGAAGGTGAGATACGGGCAGCAGTGATAGGGCGCGGTTATCAAGAAAAGGCGGTCAACGATGAAACGCAGCGTACTTGAATTGCAGCTTCGGCTGATTGCGGTTGTGGTGCTTTTGTCTTTCTGCCTGGTACAAACAGCGAAGGCCGCAGGGCGAACGATCCTGGCGGTTCAGCACGAGCAGGCAGCCTCGCAGGGTGTGCCGGCGGCCGGTACGGTGGCGCCGACCCTTACGGTACCGCCCGGGACGGTGGTTCCGATGACGCTGGTGAGTCCCATCAAGAGCAAGTCGACGAAGGTCGGGGACGCGGTGCGCGCGGTGGTGGCGTTTCCAATCACCGTAGGTGGGCAGGTGGCGATTCCGGCGGGGACGTACGTGGAGGGCGTTGTGACTTCGCTGACGGCGCAGGCAAAGAAGACGCGCCAACCGGTAGTGGAGATCCACTTCACGCGTCTGGTGTATGCCAACGGCTATACGGCGCGGCTCGATGCCGAGAGTACGCAGGCCAGCAACGAGACTCCGGGGACGGCTTCGCCGGTGTTGCGGGCTGACTCGGGCGGAATGGCGGGGGTCGGGCCGAGGACTGCGTTCTTCGGCGGCGAGGGCCAGTTCCCCACCCAACCTGCGCCGACCCTGCAGCCACTTCCGCAGGTGGGGCCGTCGAAGGCGTTGGTCTTCGGAGTGGTTGGGGGCGTCACGGTCGCCCTGCTGACGTTGGGACTCGTGCTCGGGCACAGAAATCGGAATACCGATTTCGTTCTGTTCGATGCGGGGTGGCAATTCCAGATGGCGATCACGACTCCGTTGGGAGTGGATGCGGGGCAGGTGGCGGCGGCCGCGGCGGTTGCATCCCACTAGCCTGACCGACCAGTGAGGGGCTGACTTGACTGCACTGAAGGTGGAGCGAAAACCCATTCTTCCGGCACGAAGTTTCTGGTTGGCTCGCGGCGGGTGGGGGTGTATTCTATACGCCCTCGCACCTTTCTGTGTGACGATGGTAACCTCTTTGGTTATGAGTCCGGTTAGTCACCCGGCTCACGGGCCCCGTACCTGTTGGAGGCATTGCTGATGTCCCTGGGGTCGATCCCGCTACCGAGACGAGTGTCCGACGCGCAGTTTGTCGGCGACCTGTTCGGCCTGTTCAAGCGTCACCGGATTGAGACCGGCGAGGCGGGCAGTTTTGCGCAATTCGAGTCTTTGCTTGCTTCTAAAGACACGTTTCGCAGCCAGCTTTTTACGTTGTGTACGGCGATCAGCCACATGGCCGATGAGGATCTTTCCGGGGAGCAGTTGCTGGACCTGATTTCCCGCGCGCTCGATGATCCCGAGATGGGCGTTCCGGAGGGTGCGCGCAAGGCGTTTCTGAGTGGATACGATGCCTGGTCGAACCGCCATCTGGATGCGGACGATACCTGGCCGCCGGTGCGGCAGTCGGCTCCGGTGAACGAGCCGATTCCATTTCCACATCATCCGGCCGAAACTGCAGCCGAGCCAGCCCCGCCAACTATGCGGCCCACAGTGGCGCGGCCTGCGGGAACGCGGACGGTACAGGAAGCCCTGTTGATGGCGAAGACGGAGTCGGCGTTTGAGCTGCCTCCGCGGACTGCGACGATGCCGGGAACGAGCATCGAGGGGCTGACGATCAGCGAACTGACGAAGCTGCTGGAAGAGATCGAGCACCGCATGACGCGGATTAAGCCGCAGGTCAACGAGTTGACCGGGCCAGGGCTGTCGCCGGCGGAGAGTTCCGAGCGGCCGACGAAGGTGCGCGACATTGGCGAGAGTTCGAAGGCCGCGGCTGCGGCGACCCTGGGGCCGTCGTTGGTGTCAGCTCCCGCACCGACCTCTCCGTTGGCGCTGGATGAGCCACTTCTGATTGGCCAGCCGGACCCGGTGAAGGAAGACAAGTTTATGGCGCGGCACGCCTATTTGAATCCGGGGCGGCGGCTGCCGCCAAACACGCCTGTACCGGAGTTACGTTCGCTGGTTATGCCGGTTGTGGTTGCGCCAGTTGCTTATGTTGCTTCGCCGCCGCCTCCGCCTCCGGTCGCATTCATTCCTCCGGTTGAAGCGGCTTCGCCGGTTGTGTTTGCGGTTCCGGATTCTGCCCTGATGGCGGCCGCAGTGGCAGCTCCTGCGCTGCCGGTGGCGACACCGGCGAATCCCACGCTGGCGGGCCTGGCTTCGCGAGGCGCGATCGTTGACCACTCTTCGAAGCTTCCGATCGCCGTGGTCTACCAGTCGGAAGCCTCCCGGCTTTACTTCCACATGGCGCTCGGCGTTTTCGCTGCGTTCCTTATTGTTGCGTGTCCACTGGCGGGAGTGGTTCTTTTCCGTTCGCTCCACCCCGTGCATCACTACGTCTATCACGGCCTGGCGCCGGAGGCACAGACCGACGGAGATGTGCCGGGCGTTCCGGTGGCGGGCGATCCGCCGGCGGTGACCGCTTCCCCGAAGGCGGAGTTGCCAACAGCAGCCCCGTGGGGTTCGGTGCCTGCGAAGCCTGATGGGGCGCGGGCAACGGCCCATTCGCGGACCGGTCATAGCTCGGCAAGCGAACATTCGCTGAGGCACCAACCTTCGGTAGCGGTGTGGCCGCCTGCTCCGCAGTGAGCGACTCAGCTAGTTGTAGGTAACGGTGCGGTTGCCGCGGACGATCCTGCCGATGATGCAGTGGCGCTCATTGGCGCGGTTCAGGATCGCTTTGGCTTTCTTAACCTGCTCAGCCGGGACCACGCAGATGAGGCCGATTCCCATGTTGAAGGTACGCAGCATCTCGTCCCGCTCGACATTGCCGAGGTGTTGGAGGTGCTCGAAGAGCGGGGGCACGGTCCAACTGGCGAGGTCGACGACGGCGGCGGTTCCGCGGGGGAGGATGCGGGGCAGGTTCTCCGTGATGCCGCCGCCGGTGATGTGCGCCATGCCCTTGATCAGACGCTCCTCCGGGCCGGAGGCGGTGAGCTTCTTAATGATGGAGAGATAGCTGCGGTGCGTGCGCATGAGGGCTGCGCCGGTCTTGTCTTTCAGCTCGTTGACGTACTGGTCGGGGCCATATTTGGCGACTTCGAAGAGCAGTTTGCGGGCGAGCGAATAGCCGTTGGTGTGGAGGCCGTTCGAGGGTAGGCCGATGAGGACGTCGCCGATCTGGATGTCGTCGCCGGTAATGATGTCGGGGCGGTTGACACAGCCGACGATGGTGCCGGCGAGGTCGTACTCGCCGTCGGCGTAGAAGCCAGGCATCTGGGCGGTCTCGCCGCCAATGAGGGCGCAATTGTTGGCACGGCAGGCTTCGGAGAGGCCCCGGACGACAGTTTCGACGGTCTCGGAGTCCTGCGGGCGGAGCTTGCCGGTAGCGAGGTAGTCGAGGAAGAAGAGCGGTGTAGCGCCCTGCACGGCGATGTCGTTGACGCAGTGGTTGACGAGGTCGGCGCCGACGGTGTGGTGGATGCCGAGTTCGAAGGCGACCTTCAGCTTGGTGCCGACCCCGTCCGCGCTGGAGACGAGCACGGGCTGGGGGAATTTCTCCAGGTCGAGCGAGAAAAGGCCGCCGAATCCGCCGATTTCCGACAACACATGCTTGTTGAAGGTCTTGCGCGCGAGCATCTTGATGCGTTGCTTGGCGCGGTCGCCGGAGGTGATGTCGACGCCGGCGTCGGCGTAAGTGTGCGAGGTCCTGGCGGCAGCTGATTTGGCGGGCGAATGCGCGGGCTGGGCCACGTCGGAAGTGGCCTGGTCTGCGTGGTGTTCGGCGGGCGAATTGGAGGACGCTTCTGACACTCGATTCTCTTTGGCTTGCGGCGTGGATTCGCGAAACGTGGCGGATACTGCTGCCGGGTGCGAGCACTCAGTCTAACAGCCGAATGTGAGGATAAATGAGATGGGTGGGGCGGGAG
>Ga0207416_1005457_pt1 | contig 10064 bp, 6 predicted proteins | sample PaiPotPPM11metaG_FD_184107 | JGI IMG/M metagenome (GOLD analysis project Ga0207416, IMG submission 184107) | Iron sulfur acid spring bacterial and archeal communities from Banff, Canada, to study Microbial Dark Matter (Phase II) - Paint Pots PPM... ...
GAGAGGGTGGGGGTGAGGGGGTACTTGCGCCGGACGTTTTTGCGCTGGGTGCAGCACCCTTGGCGGCTCCGGCCGCGGCCGCTTTCACGTCCTCGCCTTCTTGCGCCATCACCGCGATGAGCTGATTGACCGGCACGTCGTTGCTGCCCTCCGGCACCACGATCTTCGCCATGACGCCGTCATCGACGGCCTCGTATTCCATGGTCGCCTTGTCGGTCTCGATCTCGGCGATCACATCGCCGGTCTTGACCGCGTCGCCCTCCTTCTTGAGCCATTTGGCGAGATTGCCCTTTTCCATCGTGGGCGACAGCGCCGGCATGAAAATGTTGATGGGCATGGCGTCTCAGCAAAACGACATTAGCGGTAGCAGACGGCTTTCGCCGCCTCGATGACTTCAGCGACGGAGGGCAGCGCGAGCTTTTCCAGATTGGCGGCATAGGGCATCGGCACGTCCTTGCCGCAGACACGCTCGACCGGCGCGTCGAGGTAGTCGAAGGCCTGCTCCATCACGCGCGCGGCAATCTCGGCGCCGACGCCGGATTGCTTCCAGCCTTCCTCGACGGTGACGATGCGGCCGGTCTTTTTCACCGACGCGATGATGGTGTCGGAATCCATCGGCTTGAGCGTGCGCAGATCGATGACTTCGGCGGAGATGTTCTCTTTCGCCAATTCGTCGGCGGCCTTGAGCGCATAGGTCATGCCCATCGACCAGGCGACGATCGTCACGTCGCTGCCGCTGCGCACGACGCGCGCGCGCCCGATCGGCAGCACGTAGTCGTCGAGCTTCGGCACCGGCGAGGAGTGGCCGTAGAGAATTTCGTTTTCCAAGAACATCACCGGATTGAGATCGCGGATCGCGGCCTTGAGCAGACCCTTGGCATCGGCCGCGGTCGACGGCGCGATCACTTTCAAGCCGGGCACGTGCGAGTACCAGGCCGAATAATCCTGACTGTGCTGCGCGGCGACGCGCGCCGCCGGTCCGTTCGGACCGCGGAATACAATCGAAACGCGCACCTGCCCGCCATGTAGGGCGTCTTCGCCGCCGAATTGATGAGCTGGTCCATCGCCTGCATGGCGAAATTGAAGGTCATGAACTCGACGACCGGTTTCAGTCCTGCGAGTGCCGCGCCGACGCCGAGGCCGGCGAAGCCATGCTCGGTAATCGGCGTATCGATGACGCGCCGCGCGCCGAATTCCTCGAGCAACCCTTGCGTGACTTTGTAGGCGCCCTGATATTCGGCGACCTCTTCGCCCATGACGAACACATCCGGATCGCGGCGCATTTCCTCGGCCATGGCGTCGCGCAACGCTTCGCGCATGGTCATGGTGACCAGCTCGGTACCTTCCGGCACGTCCGGTTCGGGCTCGACCGGGGCGGCCGGCGCTGCGGCCGGTTTCACTCCATCGGTTTTCGCCTGAGCTTCCGATTTTTTCGGCGGCTCGTCAGCTTTTGCCGGGGTTGGCTGTTTCGCCGGCACCTGCTTGCCGTCCTTCAGCGCAGCCGCGTCCTCGCCTTCGGCAAGGATCATGGCGATCGGTGTGTTGACCGCGACGTCGGCGGTGCCTTCCGGCACCAAAATTTTGCCGAGCGTGCCTTCGTCGACCGCTTCCACCTCCATGGTGGCTTTGTCGGTCTCGATCTCGGCGATCACGTCGCCGGATTTTACAGTGTCGCCTTCCTTCTTGAGCCACTTGGAGAGATTGCCCTTCTCCATCGTGGGCGAGAGCGCGGGCATCAAGACTTGAGTCGGCATGGCTTACTCAGGGGCTCAACGCGGGAATCGCGCTTACCGATACATATCGGTGTAGAGTTCGGACGGATCGGGCTCGGCGTCCTGGGTCGCGAACTCGGACGCTTCGTTGACGGTCGCACGCACGGCGGCGTCGATCTTCTTGAGTTCGTCCTCGCTCGCCAATTTCCTGTCGAGAAGCCGCTTGCGCACCTGCTCGATCGGATCGTGCTCGGTGCGCACTTTGTCGACCTCTTCCTTGGTGCGGTATTTAGCTGGGTCCGACATCGAATGGCCGCGATAGCGGTAGGTCATCATTTCCAGGATCGTCGGGCCTTTGCCGGCGCGGCACCAGGCCAGCGCCGCTTCGGCCGCGGCTTTTACCGCGCGGACATCCATGCCGTCGACTTGGCTGCCCGGAATGTTGAAGGACAGGCCGCGCTTGGAGAAGTCGGTCTGCGCCGACGACCGCAGCACCGCGGTGCCCATCGCGTAACGGTTGTTCTCGATGACATAGACAATGGGAAGCTTCCACAGCTCCGCCATATTGAAGCTTTCGTAGACCTGGCCCTGGTTCGCCGCGCCGTCGCCGAAATAGGTCAGCGATACGTTATTATTGCCGCGATATTTGTTGGCGAAGGCCAAGCCGGTGCCAAGCGGAACCTGCGCGCCGACGATGCCATGCCCGCCATAAAACTGCTTGTCGAGCGAGAACATGTGCATCGAGCCGCCTTTGCCCTTGGAATAGCCGCCGCGGCGTCCGGTCAGTTCCGCCATGACGCCTTTGGGGTCCATGCCGCAGGCCAGCATGTGGCCGTGATCGCGGTAGCCGGTGATCATCTGATCGCCGTCCTGTTTCGCCATCTGCATGCCGACGACGACCGCCTCCTGGCCGATGTAAAGGTGGCAAAAGCCCCCGATCAGCCCCATGCCGTACATCTGGCCGGCCTTTTCCTCGAAGCGCCGAATTAGCAGCATTTGCCGCAGCGCCCGGAACTCCTGGTCCTTGCTGAATTCGGGGACCGCGCTTTGATGGGCGCCCCAGTCGATGGCAGGCCGCAGCTCCTCGGCGCCTTGGTCGGCGGTCTTGGTTTTGGCGACGGCCATCATTGTCCTCGAGACGCCACGGGCGAGCGTTTCATCCAATAGCCGAAATCGCCCTATTGCGGAAGTCGGCGGCCTGTCAGAGGGCTGGGCTTGGCCGCCCAAATCATTGCCAGATAAATTATTTTGGCAATAGCCAGCCTGGCTTCAAGGGCCGTGCGCAACCGGCCGCGACGCCGGCATCAAAGTGAGCTCCTTGGCATCGACATCATCGAGCAGCGCGCGGGCGCGTTCGTCGAGCATGTCGGGATCGAGCTTGTCGGATGTCAAGAGCGCGACGCGGCGCTCCCACTGGGCGCGTTCGAGCTTGAGACGATCGAGGTCGGCGGTCAGCGCCGCGATCTGCTGGTCGATGTCCTCTTTGGCCTTGAGACCGTGGTTGCCGCTGAACGCGTTGACGCCGAAATAACCGATCAAGAGCGCGGCCATGACGTACAGGCCGAGCGCGGTCAGGATCGAACGCAGACGCTTACGGGTGACCATCCGGCTACCATGCCGGTCGCGGCTTAAAAGGCGATTAATGCCCGTCGCTTACGGCAGGCGGTTACGGACTTCACTGAGCACGAAATTGCCCAGCCGCTTGCCGCGATTGCGCAGGAAGCGCAGCACGCCGGCATCGACGAAATAGGTCAGCAGAATGCTGTCGCGCGTTTTCACCTCGGGCCCGACCGCATCGGCCGAGTGCCAGGTGTCGGTGCCCACGGCGAAGGCATAGCCTGAATTGGGCGCAAAGCTCATTTGCTTGACCTTCGGCAGGCTGCCGTCGGCGCGCTTTTCGTGAAAGATGGTGCCGATATGGGTGGTCGAGCGGTCGTGCGGCAGGTAAAGCTGCACGGTGATGCCCTTCCAGCGCGTATCGGTGTGCGGCGTGATCAGGTAGCCCGGAATGTCGCGCGTCAGCACCGGGATCGGATACATGCCGGTTGAGGCGTAACCGGGGCCGAAGCGCCGTTCGAGCGCCGGCGCGAGACGCCGGATGAAGGCATCGCGCACCGTGGCGGAGCACAGCGCGCGGCCGACCACACTCCAGACCGCGCGCTTCTGCGGCGGCAGATGCCGGATGTACTCGCCGAACAGATCGATCTTCACCCTTGTATGGGTGCCGTCGGCGAGATCGTGGCCCTTGCTGCGGCCATGCATCGGCCGATAGTCAGAAACCTCCGGCATATTGGCAAGTATGGCGGCATAGACGTCGTCGGGAAAAACGCGATCGAGCACGAGGTGATAGAACGGCGCGTCGGAAGCTGTCGCCGCGTTCACGGACGAAGTGACGAAATCGCGCAATCGCTCGACCGCGAGCTTGCGGTTTCCCGGCTTCAATTCAAGGGATTGTTCCATCACTCACCCGCGCAATAGTGGGCTGGTATAGCGCCGATCGCCTGAGCCGGACAAGCGCGGCAAAATTAGAACCTATCCCAGCACCTTGAATGCGGCACGGCCGGCATAGGCCGCCTGCGCGCCGAGTTCCTCTTCGATGCGCAGCAGCTGATTGTATTTGGCGGTGCGGTCGGCGCGCGCCAGCGAGCCCGTCTTGATCTGTCCGCAATTGGTCGCGACCGCGAGGTCGGCGATGGTCGAATCCTCGGTCTCGCCGGAGCGGTGCGACATCACCGCGGTATAGCCGGCCTTGTGCGCGGTGCTGATGGCGGCGAGCGTTTCCGTCAGCGTGCCGATCTGGTTGACCTTGATCAGGATGGAATTGCCGATACCATTTTTTATTCCGTCGGACAGCCGCGCCACGTTGGTGACGAAGATATCGTCACCAACGAGCTGGCAACTCGCGCCGACCTTTTGCGTCAGCTTCTTCCAGCCGTCGTAATCGTCCTCGGCCATGCCGTCTTCGATCGACACGATTGGATAGCGCCTGGTCAGTTCGGCGAGGTACTCGACCTGCTGATCGATCGAGCGTGTCTTGCCCTCGCCTTTGTATTGGTAGGCGCCATCGCTGAAAAACTCGCTGGCGGCCGGATCGAGCGCGAGCATGACGTCGTCGCCGGCCCGGTAGCCGGCCTTGCCGATCGCGGCGAGGACGAAATCGAGCGCCGCTTCGGCCGACGGCAGATTGGGCGCGAAGCCGCCCTCGTCGCCGACATTGGTGTTGTGGCCGGCGGATTTGAGCGCGGCGCGCAGCGTATGAAAGATTTCCGAGCCGGCGCGCAAGGCTTCGGCGAAGCTCGCCACGCCGAGCGGCACAATCATAAGTTCCTGGAAGTCGATCGGGTTGTCGGCGTGGACGCCGCCGTTGACGATGTTCATCATCGGCACCGGCAACAGCCGCGCCGCGGTGCCGCCGACATAGCGGTAGAGCGGCAGCTTGTTCGCCGCCGCCGCCGCCTTGGCGACGGCAAGCGAGACGCCGAGGATGGCGTTGGCGCCGAGCCGGCCTTTGTTGGGCGTGCCGTCGAGCGCGATCATGGTCTCGTCGATCTTGACCTGCGCCTCGGCATCCATGCCGCTCAACGCATCGAAAATCTCGCCATTGACGGCGTCGACGGCGTTGCGCACGCCTTTGCCGAGATAGCGCTTGCCGCCGTCGCGCAGCTCGATCGCCTCGTGCGCCCCCGTCGAGGCACCGGACGGTACGCCGGCCCGGCCGCGGGAACCGTCGGCGAGCACGACATCGACCTCGACGGTCGGATTGCCGCGGCTGTCGAGGATTTCGCGGCCGATGATGTCGACGATCGCGGTCATGCGGGTTCCCGGCTTTTGCGGAAGGCGCGAATAGCGAATAGCGAATGGCGGATGGCGAAGCAACGCTCCCTGCTCGCTATTCGCTACTCGCCATTCGCTACCAGCTATAGCGCAGCGTGCCGGTTCCGGCGTAGGTCTGCGAGCCGGAGGCGAACGCGCCCTCGAACTTGGCCAGCGCCGACCAATTGATGGTGAGTCGCAGTTCGGCGCTGGCGGTGGTGAGCGCGGAATTTTGCGGCGGCGCCGCGCCGTTGACCGTGAAGCTCGCGCCGGGCAGCGTCTGGAACACTGCGCCGAGCGCCGGGTTGCTGACCCAATCGTGCGCCCAGGCAAGACGCGCGCGCAGCACCACCGGCATGGCGCCGAGCATCGTCAAATCGTCGAAGCGCGCGCCAAGCTCGCTCCTGGTATCGTTCGCCGTCATGGAACTAAACGTGAGCGCGAAGCCGCCGCCGGTGAGATCGGTCTCGTTGTAACCCGGCGTATGGAACCACTGCGTCTGCAAGGCCGCGTAGGGCGTGACGCCGGTCACCGGCCGCACCGCATAGCGATAGCCGGTTTCGAACCGCCCGCCGTAGCTTTGGCCTGCAAAGCTCGCGGTCAACTGGTCGCCGACGGCAGTGCGGTTGGTGGTGAACCAGTGGTTGGCGAAAACCAGCGCAGCTGAAAGGTAGGCCGGACCCCAATGTTTCGTGCCGTAGACAGCGGCCTGAAACGAGTCGCTGCGCCCGCCGCCGAGCCCTTGCGCCAGGCTCCAATTGGTGCCGCCGCCGGCGAGCGCAAAGCCGAGCTTGAGATCGGGGGCGGCGTGATAATCCATGCCGGCGGCGAAACCATAGGCGCTCGCCGTGAGATTGTTCGAACCGGTGGCCGCGTTGCCGTTGAGCGTGCTGTAGCCGCCGTAGCCCGAACCCCAGGCGGCCCAGCGTTGATCGAAGGTTGGCGCGGGCGGCCGCTTCTTGAGCACGGCATTATAGGCGAGCGCCACGTCGGGCGGGAAACCTGTATCATCTTCCGGCGCGAAGCCGCTCGCGGTGCCGCTGGTGCCTGCGCCGCCGCTACTACCGCCGCCGAACGACATATCGGACAGTAGAGCGAAGAAGTCGTTCATCAGCTGCACCGCGCTGGTGCCGGCGCCGGTCGACGGCTCGCCGGTGAGCTGTGTCAGCGCGCTCACAAGCTGCACAGGTGAAAAATTGAACAGATTCTGGAAATTCGCCGGCGGCGTGACGCCGCTTTGGATCGCATTATCGATGGCATTCGCGACGCTGAGCACGTTGGCCGACAGGCTGGGCGGCAATAGCGGTATGAGCGAGCCGTACTTAATGGTCAGAAAGACGTCGTTCGGATCGTAGCTCAGGACACCTTCATACTGGCCGAAGAAAAACAGCGGATCGGCGAAGGTCCCGGTTACGCCGTGATTACCTGTCAGGATTGTATATGTCGTGCCCACCGTCGGCGTGCCCTGCAGCGACACCTTGGCCAGTGCGCCACTCGCGACGGTCGCGGTGCCGGACACCGTGGTGCTGCCTGACTGCGCACCGCTGACCTGCACCAGATAGATCGAGGCGGACTGAAGCGCGAGATTGCCGGTCACCGTCATCGCCGTGCCGGGGGAACCGGGCGAGAAGGTGCCGCCGCCGTTGATCTGGGCGTTGCCGACGGTGCCGATGCCGGTCAGCGCTGCACCGCTCGCCACCGTGGTTAGGCTCGACGTTGCAATCGAGCCGTCGACTTCGAGCGTGCCGGCATTGACGCTCGTCGCGCCGCTATAGGTGTTGGTGTTGGTCAGGATGGTCGTGCCGCTGCCGGCCTGCACCACCTGGCCGATGTCAGGGTTGAAATTGGAGATTTTGCCGGCAAACGTGTAGGTGTTCGAGCGGTCGAAAATCAGCGTGCCGCCGTCCTTCACATTGCCAAGGATCGATCCGGTGGTGCCGCCGTTGCCGAGTTGCAGCGTCGCGCACGAGCAGATCGCGGTGCCCGCGAGATAAGTATTGGCGCCGGTGAACACGACGGTGCCCGGTCCGAGAATAGTCAGCGGCCCGCCGGGCCCTCCCGGCGCATCGGAGATCGTGCCGGACAGCGTGAAGGTCTTGCCGTTGGCGTTGATCGCGTCGCCGAACAGCGCGTTACTGAGCATAATATTATTTGCGATCACAAGATTGGCGGCGCCGGCGTTGACTTGGGCGAAATCGAGCAGGACCGGTCCGCTGCCGAACGCGCTATTTGTCGTGACCGCCACGACGCTGGCGTTGACATCGGTGCCGCCGCTATAGGTGTTGGTGCCGGACAGAGTCGTAATGCTGGGAGTCGGCCCAAAAATCGAAAACGTTGAATCGGTGAGGAACAGTTCGCCGCCGGTCGGCGTACCGTCGACGATCGGACCTGCGAGCGTGAGATTATTGCCATTATTGTCGACCGTGCCGGTCGTCGCGTTGACGATGAATTTGTTGGTGAAGGTCAGATTGTTGGCGCCGGCCTGGAACGTGCCGCCATCGAGCGTGAGTGAACCGGTGCCGACCGAATTGTTGTTGGTCGCCTGTACCGTGCCGGCCGAGATCGTGGTGCCGCCGGAATAGGTGTTGGTCCCGGCAAGCGTCTGCGTGCCCCCGGTCATCTTCAAGCTGCCGCCGCTGCCGCCGCTGATACCGCCGTCCTGGATCACACCCGAAAACGTCGTCGAGCCGTTGGCGATCGTGAGCGTCCGACTGCCGAGCGAAACCGTGCCGGCTTGACCCGCCGCGGTGTCGGCCAACGTCGCGACCGAGGTCCCAGCCGTCGTCTGCGAGATGTCGAAGGTCGCGCCTGTCGCCAGCGCAATCTGGCTCGACACTGCAATCGAACCGCTTCCCGACAGCGCCAGGGTGCCGCCGTTGATCGTCGTCGCGCCCGTATAGCTGTTGACGCCGGACAGTGTGACGGTGCCCGCGGCGCTCTTGGTCAGCGCACCGTTGCCACCCAAGACGGCGCTCACCGTGCCGGCCTGCACGCCGAACGACGAGGAATCGAGCGTGCCGTTCTGGATCGTGCCGCCGGTCAGCGTCAACGCGCCGGTCGTTTGCGTCGTCGTGCCGAGGTCGAGCGTGCCGCCCGACAATGCGAGCGTGCCGGTCGTGGCGCCAAGCGTGCCGCTGCCGGAAAGTTGCAACGTGCCGGCCGAAACAGTGGTACCGCCGGCGTAGGTATTGGCGCCGGACAGCGTCACGGTGCCAGCCGTGCTCTTGCTCAGCGCACCGTTGCCGCCGAGGACGGCGCTCACCGTGCCGGCCTGCACGCCGAACGACGAGGAATCGAGCGTGCCGTTCTGGATCGTGCCGCCGCTTAGCGTCAGCGCGCCGGTGGTCTGCGTCGTGGCGCCGAGATCGAGCGTGCCGCCCGACAATGCGAGCGTGCCGGTCGTGGCGCCAAGCGTGCCGGCGCCGGACAGTTTCAAAGTGCCGGAGGTGAGCATCGTTCCGCCGCTGTAACTGTTCACACCGCTCAGCGTGAGGCTGCCCCCGGCAATCGTGCTTTTTGCGGTCAGGCCGCCCGACCCGGCTCCATTGGCGATGCTTCCGGTCCAGGTGAGATTTTGCCCGTTGCTATCGAAAGTGCCGCCGGCGGCGTTGATCGCGACGAGATTGTTGAAGGTCAACGGGCCCGAGCCGGATTGCGCCTGCAAAACACCGCCGTCAAAGGTGAGGCTGCCCGTGCCAATGGATGACGAAGTACCCGGCGTCGAGTTGTTGACGATCAGCGTCGTCGGCGTGCTGCCATTGCCGAATGCGCATGTGGCGTCGGCCGTCTTGCCGCAGATCGTCGTTCCCAGACTGTAGGTGTTCGGCCCGGTCAGCGCGAGATAACCACCGCCATCGACCACGACGGCGCCAGGTGTCGGCCCGGTGCCGTTGGTGATCGTCCCAGAAATGGTATTTGAATTGTTTGCCGGCGCACTCGACACGAAGGTCGAACCGCCAGAAACGGCGATTCCGTTGGCGACGGTGAGACCGCTGCTGCTGAAAACAACATTGGTGCCGGCGGCGAGCGCCACCCCGCCCGTTTTGGCGCCGAACGCGTTGCTGTTGCCGACGGAGACGGTGGTGCCGGCGCCCGACACGCTGGTGCCGCCGGAATAGGTGTTGGCGCCGTTGAGCGCGACCGTGCCGCCGGTGATTGCGATCTTTGCGCCGGCGCCGCTGCCGGCGGTGAAACTCTGGCCGGCCGGCAGGCTCGAGACACTGTCGTCGGCGATGGTGCCGTTGAGCGTGAGCGTGCCGCTCGGAGCGAATGTCGTTGTCGTGCCGCTGGTGAGAAACAAGTCGGAGCCGGCGGCCGCGCCTGCATTCGCCGCCCCGGACGTGCCCTGCCCCGCGGTGACTGAGCTGTTACTGAACGACCCGTTGCTGACCGTTAGCGTCGCGCCGGCGCGCGCGAACACGGCACCGCCGAACCCGGCGCCGCCGCCGGCGCTAGTTGCGATACTGCCGGTGCCGCCGCCCACGCCGCCGCTGCCGGCCGTACCTCCAGCGGCGACGAAGGCGCCGCCAGCACCGCCAC
>Ga0207416_1005459_pt1 | contig 10063 bp, 11 predicted proteins | sample PaiPotPPM11metaG_FD_184107 | JGI IMG/M metagenome (GOLD analysis project Ga0207416, IMG submission 184107) | Iron sulfur acid spring bacterial and archeal communities from Banff, Canada, to study Microbial Dark Matter (Phase II) - Paint Pots PPM... ...
CCTCTTACCTGAACCAGTACCGCAAACGCCAACTTGCCCTCCTGAAACGGCGCGGTGGAACCGGCAAACAACATCCCGAACCGGTCGCCACCACCTGGTCGCTTTCATTTGAGCAGGTCGAAAAGCTCAACCCCATCGCCGCCGATCTCCTGCGCTTCCTTTCTTTCCTGGCTCCCGACGCCGTTCCCGAACAACTCATTACAGATGGCGCTTCTCAACTCGGTCCAACCTTACAACCCCTTGCCGATGATGAATCACTGCTGGACGAAGCCATCGCCGCCCTCGCGCGCTACTCCCTGGTTAAACGCAAGCGAGAAGACTCTACGCTTACTGTACATCGATTGGTGCAGGCCGTAGTAAAAAACAACATGGACGAGCAAACGCAGCGTCAATGGGCCGAGTATGCAGTACGAGCTGTTAATGAGGCATTTCCAAATGTGACAGATTATCGTAACTGGCCGCTTTGCCAGCAGTTTCTTCCTCACGCTCAGGCTTGTGCAATACTGATCGACGGGTGGCGATTCGCGTTTGACGAAGCTGGAAGACTGTGCAACCAGATTGGTTTCTATCTAAAAGATCGCGCTCAGTATGCCGAGGCAGAAACATTCTACAGACGCGCCATTGCGATAGGAGAGCAAATTTTAGGACCAGAGCATCCCGACCTGGCGACTTGGCTCAACAATTTATCGCAGCTCTACTGGGATCAAGGCAAGTATGAGGAGACGGAGCCATTGTTGCGGCGCGCCGTTGCCATTACAGAAAAAGTGTTAGGGCCGGAGCATCCTACCCTAGCAATCAGGCTCAACAATCTGGCTCTGCTCTACAATGCTCAGGGGAAGTATGAGGAGGCAGAGTCGTTGTTCCTGCGCTCCATCGCGATAGAAGAAAAGTCGTTGGGGCTAGAGCATCCCAAGATTGCAATCCGACTCAACAATCTAGCGGGACTCTATTACGATCAAGGGAAGTATGCGGAAGCGGAGCCGTTATTTCGGCGTGCCATCGCGATAGGAGAAAAGACGTTAGGGCCAGAGCATCCTAACTTAGGAACCCATCTCAATAATCTGGCGAACCTCTATCTCAATCAAGGGAAGTATGCGGAAGCGGAGCCGTTATTTCGGCGTGCCATCGCGATAGAAGAAAAGACATTAGGGCCAGAGCATCCTAATCTGGCGAGGGAGCTCAACAATTTGGCAACCCTCTATCTCAATCAAGGGAAGTATGCGGAAGCGGAGCCGTTGTATCAGCGTGCCATCGCGATTAACGAGAAGGTGTTTGGGCCAACACATCACAATACAATCCTTTTCCGAAAGAATTACGCAGGATTGTTGAGGCAATGGAAGAAGGGAGAGGGAGGGTAGCTTTCGTGTTCAGGCGAAGGCTGATGAAAAGCCTATCCGGGTATCTGTAACCCCAGGGCGACCGCAAGGGTCCCTACCCGTCCACACAACCGCCCCCGCCCTTACAATGACTTACGAAGACGATTGGGGCGGGGTGTTCATTCGTTCATTGTAAGGGCGGAGGTAGGGTTGTGCGGGGTGGAGACCCTTGCGGTCGCCCTCGTCTTCCTACTACGCTCCTACCTGGCCCCGGACGCCCACAAGGGTCCACCCGTCCACCCCGCACCTCCCGCGTCCCTACATATTGATTCCTCCTCTCCCACCCCCAAAATGGTATACTTTATCAGCGTATCGTTGCGTATTACTGGCCTTTCTGGAAAAATTTGTATGTCACGTTCAATCGATTACAACTTTAGCTGCCCATGTGGGGAGAAGTTTAGCAGCCCTATTTATGATTATGTGAATGTAGCGAAAGACCCGTCGCTGCAATATACCGTGCTGGCCGGTTTGTTGAATGTCTCTACCTGCCCGTCGTGCGGGCGGCGGATTGCTCACTCGCAGCCTTTTATCTATTCCGACCCGGCGCACAACCTGCTGGCTTTTGTGCATCCTCGCGGTGATGTACCTGAAGAGGCGCGGCTGCTCATTCTTGATAAGCTGCAAACGACCTATGATACTATCGTGGGGGATGATGATGGCATCAATAGCAACGGCGCCGCCAATCATAGCGTTTCAACAGAGGCCACCGGGCAAATAGCGGACACACCGCCGTTACAGGTCATCTTTGGCCTGGACCAGTTGAACGCAGTCATTAACGCCGTTTTGAGCCAGGATGAACGTATGGGTCGGCTGGCGCTCAATACCTTTAGTCGTGACGAGGCCGAGCGCGGGCAACTGCTGCTCATCGCGCGCAAGCTGGCGCGCGAGATGCAGTGCCAGGTGGAAGTGGAAGACTTGCCCGACGAGTATACTGTGTGGCTCTTTGGGGCGCGCCGCCGCATTGGGGCCATTATGCGCGAATTGGCCGCCAGGGAATAAGAATAGAGGAAGTATGATTACAGTCGGCGTGTTGACGATCAGCGATGGCGGCGCGGCAGGCACGCGCCAGGACACCAGTGGAGAAACTATCCGCGCCATGGTGACACAAATGCCCCATGCCGTTATCAGCGCGGGCGCCATCATCCCCGACGAGCGCGAACTGATTGAGGGTACGCTGCGCGAATGGAGCGACGAGCAGCAACTGAACCTCGTCCTGACCACCGGCGGCACCGGGCTGGCCCCTCGTGATGTCACACCTGAGGCCACCAGGGTGGTCATCGACCGCGAAGCGCCCGGCATCGCCGAGGCCATGCGGGCAGTCAGCCTGCAACATACTCCTTTCGGCATGTTGTCGCGCGGCGTGGCAGGCACGCGCGGGCGCACCCTCATCATCAACCTGCCCGGTAGCCCGAAAGCAGTGCGCGAATGCCTGGAATGCATTCTGCCTGTCCTGCCACACGCCATCAACCTCTTGACCGAGGGACCGCGAGAGCATTAAGCGATGCCAACAGATGCCGCAGGTACATCAAACACCCCTCCCCTGATCTACCGGGGTCACAGCGATTACATCTTCTCCCTGGCCTTTTCACCCGATGGCGTAACTCTCGCCTCCGCGTCACGCGACACAACGGTTCGCGCCTGGCGCATCCACCAGTCCAACATGGACACCGAAGACATTATTGTTTACCGCGAACATAAAAGCAGCCTCCTTTCAGTCGCGTGGTCGCCCGATGGCAAATATATTGCATCGGGCGACACCTCCGGCGCTATCCACATCTGGGATGCTTATAACGGGGATACCATCCTCACCTATTCCGGCCATACCCGTTTCGTGAGAAGCATTGCCTGGTCGCCTGATGGAAAGCATATCGTCTCCGGCGGCGACTACGGCGACAGTACCGCGCAGGTATGGGATGCCTTCACAGGCAAACTGCTTTACACGCACACACGCCAGTACCGCGTATTTGCCGCAGCATGGGAACCGCGTGGAAAACATATCGCCACATGCAGCTTTGATGGAACTGTAATGGTGTGGAACGCTTTCACAGGCGAAGTGAAACTGAACTATACAGGGCATAGCGGGCCAGTCTATGCAACAGCGTGGTCGCCCGACGGCGTACTCATCGCTTCAGCCGGACAGGACACGACTATACAGGCGTGGGAAGCCGCCACTGGAAAAACCATCCACTCATTCGATGGCTATACGAAAGCAGTGAAGTCCCTCGCCTGGTCGCCTGATGGGCAGCACATCGTTTCCGGCGGTGATGATATGCGCGTACAGATATGGCAGCCTGCGACGGGTGAGTGCATCATCCTCGATGAAGATCATCAGAAATGGATACGCGCGGTGGCGTGGTCGCCTGATGGGAATATGATTGCTGTTTCGAGCGATCATACAGTACAGGTCGCCACCAACGTGCTGTAGGGACGCGATTCATCGCGTCCGCACCCTCGCGCCATCATGTCTCGCGCAGCAAGCGGGGACAGCAGCAAGCGGACGCGATGAATCGCGTCCCTACAGCGCACGTATGCTCTCTGCGAACTCCTCGCGGGCCATGCCCATGTAAATTTCGTCGTGAAATTCGCCGCCGGTGTAGATCATGCGGCGCAGGCGGCCTTCGCGCTGGAAGCCGAGCGATTCATGGAGTTTGATGGAACGCTCATTAAAGGCGTAGATGTTCACTTTCCGTGTATGCGGCGAATTTCGTAAATCTCCTCGATGTGTTCGGCGCTATGCTGGTTGGCAAATGCTACCAGTTGTCCAAAACTGAGTTGGCGCCCGCCATCTCTCACCGTATAACGCTCCCAGGCGTCGGGAAGCTGGCGGCCTAGCTGGATGACATAATCATGCACGGCGCGGAAGAGCGCAACTGCCGGGGCGATGGAACGGTGAGCGTAATCGAGGCTTTCAGGGACAGTATCATTTCCGCCCAGGAAGTTGCGTGTCGTTTGCTTACCAGGCGCTGCCAGGGCTGCTCGCATCCCGTCGAAAAAGAGCAGATCACCATCACAGGTGTGGTGAACGATGCAGCGGATGCTCCATGAACCGGCCTCTTTCGACAACTCAAGGTCTAATTCGGATAGGCCCGCCAGAACTGCATCTAATTCACCGGGCATATGGGCGTAGAGCGCAAGGTGTTCCTCCGGTGAACGCTCGGCTGGCGCGATAAATTCTACCGTATAGCCATCGGGGTCTTTCAGCCTCAATGCCTGGTCGCCAAAACGCGACTTTTCAATATGCGCATCCTCGACCCCGCGTTGCAAGAGTTCAGCGCGGCGTGCGGCAAGATCGCCGCCGTACAGACCAACCGATTCTCCCGGTTTGGCGATGAAATGCCTTTCCGCCAGCAACGCTGTCAGATCGCGCGCGCCTGGGCCAGCCAGCAGTGTTAGATCACCATCGGTATCGAGCATCGTCGCCACGTCTTGATCCGGCTTCGCCTCAACCAGGGTGAAGCCAATGCGGTCGCGATAAAAAGCGATGCTTCTGCTCAGGTCAGTTACACGCATAGCAACTGTGGGAAGTTCGGACATGACGAATTCCTTTCTTCGTGGACGCGATGAATCGCGTCCCTACTCTTTCAGGCCTTTTTTCAATTCGTCAACGAAACCGAAAAAGCCTTCTTTCCAGGTCATTTCGGCTTCGCGTTGCGCCTGCAGACGCAGCGCAGCCTGGCGCTGCTCTTCAGCAAGCTGTTCGTCGTAGGCGGCGCGTTTCTGGGGATCGCGCAGCGTCTGGTAAACCAGGTTCAGACGTTTGATATGGGTATCGAGGGCCTGTTTATTCAAATCGGGATGAAGCTGGCGCGCGAGACGATGATAGGAGCGTTTAATTTCTGCCAGTGTCGCAGAGGGCGAAACTTCGAGCATTTCATAGTAGTTTTGTTGCATCTAATACCTGTACCTGCTGGCGTTTAGAGACCTGTGCTGCCAAAACCGCCCCGGCCCTCGCCCATTTCATCGACTTCGTGCCACGTAGCGCGAGCGATGGGAACAAAAATACCCTGGGCAATGCGCTCACCGCGCTTCACAAGCACCGCCTCCTCGCGAAAGTTCAGCACCTGTATCTTCAACTCGTCCCCCTCGCCACAATAATCCTGATCGATGATGCCTACCCCGTTGGGAATGAGCAAGCCCTTGCGCACCGGCGTGCTGCTTCTCAGCGCCAGCATGAGCATATACCCCTGTGGAATATGTACTATGACGTTGCCGGGTATCAATTCAATCGTGCGCGGCGCAATCTCCGTATCTTCACGACAAAACAAATCGAAACCCACCGAACCCGCCGTAGCGTAGGTAGGGAGAGGCAAATCCTTATCGATACGCTTGATTGTCACCTCAAACGGTTGCGCTAAATTGTCCATATCTGCTATTCTAGAGGAGAGTCTATGCATCGTCAAGTAGGGACGCGATTCATCGCGTCCTCACATCAACGGCAATATCACTCTCGTACTCTCGTACTCTCGTACACTATCACTCTCATACATGAGAACAAGACATAGAGGAGCGCTCGCAGTTTGAATGCGCGTCTAAAATTAGTTATTACTGGTATATTATTATGCCTGGCCCTGGGCCTGACCGTTTTTTGCGCAGTGCAGACGGTCCAGGCTTTCCAGAGGTTTCAGCAAGAACACAAGCTCGCAGTCACGGGTGATGTCAGCACGATTCGCCCCTGGATGACCGTTCCCTTTATCGCGCATTTCTACCATGTTCCCGAAAGCTATCTGGATCAGTTGCTGCATATTACCAATGACCGAGCCGTGCATCATCTTCCCCTGCGCGAGCTAGCCGCCCACGTCAACCGCCCTGTGGATGGCCTTATACACGACATCCAACACGCGATTTTGAATTATCGCAAACATCGAACTGGAGTACGAACCAGGGCGGGGACAAGCCCGGCCCCTACCCTGTACGCGCTTCGCGGACCGCATCGTTATAGGGTAGGGGCGGGGCTTGCCCCCGCCCTGGCTCACACGTTCGCCCGCGCCATGGTTCATTCGCCTGTCCCCGCCCTGGTTAACATACCGGCAGAGAGGATGCGAGCATGAGCGTTTTCCTCACTAGCCTCTTGAATATCATGCAAAATTATGGCTATCCTGCCCTGTGGGTCTCCATCTTCATTGCTGCTGTTGGTTTACCGCTTCCCATCGCGCTTGTGCTGCTGGCGGCTGGCGCGTTCGCCGCGTTGGGCGATTTCAACCTTGTCCTGCTGACACTCATCTCAATCAGCGCATCTGTGGCTGGCGACAGCCTGGGATATGCGATCGGGCGCCTATGGGGCAGCAAGGGAGCCGATTGGTTAGACCACTCTAAACTGGGGAAACGCTTCCTCAAGCCAGATTCTGTGGCTCGCTCGCGCCTCTACTTCAAAAAGCGCGGGGGCTGGGCCATCTTCTTCAGTCGATTTCTCGTCGCTGCCCTGGGCGGGGTTGTCAACCTGCTGGCCGGTACAGAACTCTACCCGTACCGCTACTTTCTGCTCTTTGATATCGCCGGTGAGGTGCTGGGCGCGCTCATCCCGCTGCTGCTCGGCTTTGCCTTCGGCGCGAGCTGGGAGGCCGTAGGTGATATTCTCGGCACATTCTCGCTCCTCGTGCTCGGTTTGCTGATTGTGATCTATCTCTTTATACGCCTGTTGCGCTACGCGCGCGGGGTACAAAAAGCCAGGGCAACCGCTGCTTACAAGGCTTCTATTCTAGAGGCTCCCCTCCAATCACCGGAAGCGCCACCCAGTCAAGTTTGACACAGGCGCGCTCTACACCATACAATCTGTGCAGAAGGTAACGAAAGGGCGCAACCAAGCAGGCCCTACAGTCGAACATACAAGAAAGTCCTGTTATCATGCAACAATCCCAACCCCCACTGGCGCAGCCGCGCAAAGCTCAAGAGCCTCTACCCGAAGCCCGTGAGATCATCGATGGCATCTGGAAAATTACCGTGCCAATTTCTTTTCCTTTGCGTACCGTCAATGTGTTTGCACTGGTTGGCAAGGACGGCTGGGCCATGGTGGATACGAGTATGGGCACGCCCGATACTCGCGAAGCGCTGTGGAAAGGACTGGAACGCGCCGGTCTCAGTCTTGACAACTTGCGCACCATCGTACTCACTCATCATCATCCCGACCACGTGGGGCTGTCGGGCGAACTCCAGGAGCGCAGTGGGGCGAGTGTCTTTATGCATCCCATCGACGAGGCCGCTATTCGCGTCATCTGGGCGGGCAAGATGCCCGAACGTTTCGGGCGCGTCTCCAACTTTTTCGGCCAGCACGGGATGCCACCCAGCGAGTTCTGGTTCACACAGGTAGACCCGGATGTAATGCGCAATCTCATTCGCGTTCCGCCGCACGAGGCATTCACACTGGTCGAGGACGGGCAAGTCATTACCGTTGCCGGTGAGCAGTATCGTGTCATCTGGACGCCCGGCCACTCCGACGGGCAAATCTGCCTGCTGCGCGAGCGAGATGGCGTTTTCCTGGCCGCCGATCACGTTCTGCCGCGTATTACCCCCAACATCGGACTGTATTCTGAAAAGGACCGCCCTAATCCTCTCGGCGATTACCTGGCATCGCTGGCAAAAGTGTCCGATCTGCCCGCCAGCATCGTTTTACCTGGACATGGCGAGCCATTCGCCGACCTGGCAGGGCGTACCGCCGAGATCACCCAACACCATTACGAGCGCGAAAGGCAAATCCTGGCCCTGCTCGACGAAGAACCACAGCACGCTTACCGCGTAGCGGAACAACTCTTCAGCCACCGCTGGAATAATAGTGAGGCGCGCCGCATGGCTGTTGCCGAAACGCTCTCGCATCTTGAACACCTGCGTTTTAGCGGCCAGGTCGAGCAACATCGCACCAGCGAGGGCCTGCTTTTATATAGTGTAGTTTGATTACCTGTCGGGCATTATCAGATTACCAGGGCGGGGGCAAGCCCCGCCCCTACACGATGGGGGAGGATTACCAGGGCGGGGACAAGCCCGGCCCCTACCCTACACGATTATTGCGTCTACACATCCTTTCGTACAGGGTAGGGGCCGGGCTTGTCCCCGCCCTGGTAACGTCCCCATTCGTACCGCCTGGGAAGCCATTTTTCTAACTGTTCGCTTGCTATGAGCTGGCTCCCCAGGCCGTGCGAGGCTTTCAAGCAAGTTCTGAGGCGGCTTCATGCCTTGAATTTCCCAGAAGCGCGTGCTATACTCCTATACGGCAGTGAGTTGTGAAGCCGCTCTACAAGCCCAACAATAGTACATTGGGATGAGATGCGACATGTGTTGAACTGTTGAACGTAGTAAGGAGAAATTTGAACCTATGGCACCGAAAAAAACCGGACAGGGCGGATCCACGTCGACGATTGTTGGTCGGCAAGAGATCACCAAAAACATTGCAAAACGCTCGGGCCTGACTCAGAAGAAGGCAGCAGAGGTACTTGAAGCAACACTGGCTAGCATTCGCGAGTCACTGGAGCAAGGCCAGGAGGTACGCCTGGTCAACTTTGGCTCGTTCAAAGTGCGCCGGAGCGCTGCTCGCCAGGGTGTCAACCCGCGCGACCGCAATCAGAAAATCACCGTTCCTGCCAAGGAACGGGTGCGCTTTTCCCCAGGGAAGGAACTCTCGAACGCGATTGTGAAAAAGTAGCGCGGGTTATTGCTGTTGAATGCCCACGCCTAGCACGGCGGGAAAAAATTTCCCCCGTAGTATCCGTATTGTATCTCACTGCCAGCTTTCTCTGCTCATGTGAGCCAGGACGCCTGCCTCTCGCATCCTGATACATATGCGCAAATCCCCGATCCTGCATATCTTCATATCTTCATCGAGCTATTCAGAATTTCTGCGCGTACTCGCTATATTTCGGTTGCGCAACGTTTTTTGTAACGCAGGGTAATCGTTTTTCGTTCAATTGATTGACAGGCGTTGATGTTTGGCGCATACTATTACCAACACGGTTTGTTGAGCGGGGAAGTTTATGAAGCAGAATCCAGGTGAGAGCGCGTCGCGCTCACTTCGTGCGCGCAGGACACATCCCGCGCTGGTCGGGGTGACGCTGCCAACCACACCTGTGACAACACCACAGCCACGCAATGGCCTCCCACAACCGGCGGCGAAAAAACAACAACCCGCGCGCGGCGCCATATGGAAACTCATTACGCTGGGATTGTTGCTCTCCTTGCTCTCCCTCGCGCTCTACCCGCTCTTCGAGGGTGCGATTCCCGATCATGAGGCGGCGAAGCAGGCATTGTCAGGCCTGTTTCCCTGGTTAGCGCATCTCTTCTGGACGGCATGGCCCCCCGCCATGCGCGCTATTGACCACCTCGCGATTTTCAACCTGAGTACTCCCACGGGTTTTGTCAATCTCTTGCTGGTCGGGCTGGCGCTGGCCTTTGCTTTACAACTCATAGCCGCGCAGGTGGGACGCAGGGCAGCGCGAGAACGTCTCTTACACCGCGATACCAGCAGGTTTTTCTGGACAATTCTGCTCTTGACCGCTTTGCTGTCTGTAATTTTTCTGTTTGCTCCGGCGGTCATGTGGCCGCAAGTATTCCTTTACGGGCTTTATGGGCGCATGGTGACAGTCTTTCATGTGAACCCCTATGGAGGTTCACATACGATCTTATCAAGCAACCTGCTCTACAGCGTCCTCACTACCCGGCAGGTTGGACCTGCGCCCTATGGCCCTCTGTGGCTAGATATCACG
>Ga0207416_1005461_pt1 | contig 10062 bp, 12 predicted proteins | sample PaiPotPPM11metaG_FD_184107 | JGI IMG/M metagenome (GOLD analysis project Ga0207416, IMG submission 184107) | Iron sulfur acid spring bacterial and archeal communities from Banff, Canada, to study Microbial Dark Matter (Phase II) - Paint Pots PPM... ...
AGTACGAGGATCTGCGGTTGCTCTCGTACGTGCGGAACAACCTTGGGGTGGTGCTCATGACAGTGGGCCGGCCCCACGAGGCGCTTGAGCATTTGTCAGCCAGTCTTGCGATCAAGCGAAACCTTCAAGATGCCGTGGGGGAATGCCGCACGCTTACGGAGATGGCCCGCTGTCATTTTGAGGCCGGCGACGTGGCGCAGGCACGTGAGTACGCGACCTTGGCGATCGCGAAGAGCCGTGAGGCGGGCGCGCCGGACGAAGAGGCGCAAGCCCAAATCATTCTCGGCATGATGGCCGCGGCGGATGGGGATCTCCGAAAGGCTCGGCGATATCTGGAGCAGGCTGCGGAGCGCTTTGAGCAGACCTCAATGGCGCTCGATCTCGTGACGGTCTATTACGCCTTGGCCCGGCTTGCCGTGCGCCAACGACGATACAAGGACGCGGCGACTTACTATGAACGGGAGGCCGCGGCGTTGCGCACCGTCGGACCGCACGACATCGTTCGGGCGATCAACCTCATCGATCTTGCCGAACGCCGGGCCGCCGTCCGTGCTGGTAAGGCGATGACGCCGGTGAATACGGAGAAATCCAAGCGGGGATCTCAGGAGAAGGTCTTCACGAAGGCCCGACTTCGAGGAGGGTCTTAGATTATACTCTTGGTAAGACGCGGTTTGCCGAATGGTTCCCACCCGGGGACGACTGTGAGGGTCCACAACCTGCAAGGTTGCATCGCTAATTCGTCGAGCTCGGCTCTCAGTATCTCGCCCACACTCCTAGGATTCGGCTTACCCCATCATGAGGAGATGACAGAAATCTCTCGTTTGTCCCTGCGCGCTATCGAGTTGGCTACCCTCTTGCACGGGAGAGTCCTTGGTCGCATCGCGGCTTTCCTTTACTTCTATAATCGAATGCCGATTAGCCGGCGTTGGATGGAGCGCATCCCTGATGAAGCTGCGTTACTGCGATTCCTTGGCATTGGAGAAGACAAGAGATGGCCGGGAAGCCGAAATGTTCACCCATTCACTAGAGGAATGGGGGACACTGACCCCTTCTGGATGTATTGGAACATCGACAAGCATACGCGACCCCCGCAGAAATCAGGCAGCGGATTCAAGGTCTACGTCAGCCCGAAGTGCGAGGATCTTCCACTTACCATCCAGCATGTAGGTATGGTCCTCGAGTCCTCCGGAGCGCACATGGTAAAGATTGGTAGAAATGCACAAGTACTGCTTCGCCCTGACAAGCTCATGATCTATTTCAACATTCTTCAGGATGCCGTTCGCTTTGGCCGTCGGCTCTTATCGGAGGTGAGTCTAACACGGGCGCAGGCTGTTCCCTTCACGTACCCTCTCGATCCCATTGGCCTTGTCTCCATCGGCTTTGATCCGCCTCCAACCGCCCGCTGGCATGATGGTAGGGAGGGTCGAAGCTGGCGCTTGTGGGCGACCGAGTGCGTTGCTGCTGCCATCATGCGGGTGCAAGAGCATGATGGTACGTGCCAGATTGAGAGAGTGCTGACAGAAGTACGCGGTCGTCAGATCGATCCCATTCTGTGGAGACCACGGGATGCGACGTGGGCAACCGTAAACAAAGGATAGCTAACGACTACCTGTGGGTTCTCGCACCAAATCTCAGGCGCCTTCGTGCCGCATGCACAGTCCCGGGATGGGTGCGAGAGCACTTCGCACGAGATCCCGATTTAGCGAAGGACGTATACCTAATCCATCGACAAAATAGCAGAGCCTCCCCTGTGGCAGTTAACCATGCGACTAACGGTCTGCTCAATGAATTTCGACACCCGACAACCTTTGCTGATGTTGTGCTAAGGGTCGCAAGGAAGCATTTGGCGGAACCCAGTCAAGTATTTCGGGATGCTCATGCCGCTGTGGAAAAGCTCATTGCGGCAGATATTCTCGTGCGTGTCCCTTCGACCAAGGAACAGGACCTGGGTGCCATTCTCCCATATTGGGCGGAAGGAGACAGATTTCGAAACTTCACTATTGTCAGCAACGTACATTGCACGAATGACACGGAAGTTTACAAGATTGTAGATAGCGACGATCACACCGAATATGCGCTCAAAATCATGCGCTCGCCCCGAGCGCTAGCCCGGGACGATGGCGCCTCCCGGAGAATGCTGTTACACGAGTTCCGGGTCCTGCGTAAACTGCGGGGAACGGCAGCATGCGGGATTGTAGAGGGGGGATTCTATCGCGCTCGTCCGTATGCCGTATTGGAATGGATTGATGGAATCCCAGTGGCAGCCGCAGCAAACGCTATACGTGGGCGAGATCCTTCAAAGATGCTGCTGCGGATGCGCTTCCTGGATTTCGCCTGCAAATTCATCGATGCTTTATCCTCGGTTCACGCGCGAGGATATCTCCATGGGGATATTCATCCCGGGAACTTCCTCCTCGATGCAACGGGCCACGTGCGCCTCATCGATTTTGGGCTTGCTCAGGCCATGCGGGGAGCTACCGTCTATCGACCGCGCGTCGGAGGTGTGATCCCATTTCTTTCCCCTGAAGTAGCCGCGGCCATGGCAGCGGGTAAACGACACACAACGTTTACGATTACTAGCGAAACCTACTCAATTGCCGCCGTTCTCTATCACCTACTTACCGGCGAGTACCCGCTCCAACTCTCGCCTATCCGAGAGGAAGCCCTAAACGAGATACTACACAAACCGGTTCAGCCTTTCCGAACAGTTGGCACCTTGCCCTGGCCTGAGGTTGAATCCGCACTTGCCATCGGGCTCCATAAAGACCCTGACCATAGATTCTCATCGCTGCTTGATCTTCGGTTGCGGCTAAGCAATGCCCTAGGTACATGCGTTACCACGGCGCCTTCGTCACCTCAGGACGATCCTATCACCTTTCTCCAAAACACAGTTCGGCGATATTTGGCAGATCTGCGGTCGTTATCATATGAGCGTCTCAGAGCGGACCAAGAACCTCCATATGCAAGCCTGGCCTTTGGTGGCGCAGGTATCGCTTATGGTCTCTTGCGTGCCGCTAAACATCTCGATGATCCCGATCTTCTAGCCCAGGCTCATTACTGGGCAGACCGTTCCCTTACATCGGCTCGTAGTCCCCAAGCGTTTGTCGCTGAAAAGTTTGGGCTCGAACGCACTGCCATCCGTCCAGGCTCATTCTTCTACGGCAAAGCGGGCATTCATTTTGTAAGGCTCCTAATTGCATATGCGATGGACGACATGGTTGGCCGAAAAGACGCGCTCAAGGCCTTGCAGTTGCTGATGCGTCCCTCACCTAGCATGCCTCACGAGGTAATCCTTGGGGTAGCTGGTCAACTCCTCGGGACGACTCAGTTATTCTTGGAACGTAGAGAACCGGCACTACAGGCAACAGGTCAACTTCTTTGCGAAACCCTGTCTCAAGGTCCGCCAGAACCGCTGCCGTACTATGGATTTGCCCACGGGTGGGCCGGCATCTACTTCGCACTCCTAGAATGGTCTCGAGTTTCAGGCGCGGCCCTGCCAGCGTGGTTTTGGCCATCTTTGCAGCGGTTCCGTGCAGGGGGGGAACGGTTCGGTCCATCTGTGCGGTGGCCTGTTCTGACCAATTCTTCGGCCAAGACTTACATGCGCGGTTGGTGCAACGGGACACCAGGTATGGTACTGCTGTGGGCCCGGGCCTACGAGCTAACCGGAGATATTTCATATCTGCGGACCGCGCGGGCTTGCGGCCGCGACATGCTCATTGACCCTCACGGAGTGGACAACCTGTGTTGTGGTCTTGCCGGACGATCATACGGTCTGCTTGCCCTCTCGCGTGTTGACCCCTCTAAGCCCTGGCGTGACCATGCTGTGGGACTTGGCATACAAGCGATGAAGGAAGAACGACTAGAGTTCTGGAGGCGGTCCCTGTTCAAGGGGACAGCTGGCCTGTTGTGCTTGGCTCTGGATCTTCTCTCTTCCAATCCGATGGGCTTCCCATGTGTCGAAGCCAACGGCATGGATCAAGTTCAAGAACATTTACCACCAAATAGAGAGGGGGGTGAATGAAATGAAATACGTAGTCAAGAATTTGATTATTGAGGCGCTATCCAAACCGCCGATGGGGAAGGGAGAGCGCAAGTTCATTCCCGTAGGTTCGCCACGTCTCTGCTGGACGACAAGTACAACCTGCTGGTGCACATGCAGCGGTTGCACAACATTGACCCACAATGGAACTGCGTATTGCACGACACAAATTTCGCGGTACAAGGATCTCGAGAAAGACTTGGTTCAGGCCATCACAGAGCTGCGCCGGAGACAATCTCTGCTTCAAGCGGAGAAGACTCACTTGTCGAAGAAACGGGGTGCCCGGAGTAGCGGATAGCCATTTTCCCTTTCCCGCTTGAGGTGCGGACTGCGATAAGGGCACCATGCGGCGGCGTCCCGAGACGCGGGATTCAAGGGGCCCTCCTGATCACGAGGGCATCGTGGAGATTGCTTATGGCATCGTCCCGGCATACCGAAGGCAGGGCTATACGTTCGAAGCGGTTCAAGCGTTGGTCCAGTGGGCATTTGGCCATCCCGCGGTGACCCGGATTACGGCCCAAATGCAACGACGACAGTGCGGGGTATATGCGCATCTTGGAGAAACTCGGCATGTGCCGCTCTGGGGCCAAAAGGGTCACACAATATTGTGGCAATTGCCGAGGCGTGAACAACCCGACAATTGCTAATGCAAGATAATATGGCTTCTTCGCGCGGAATTCCCCACTATAACCAGATGGCGACTGGTCTTCACAATACGCCCTCCTGTGGTGGCTTTATTTGTGAACGCGTTGACCACACGCCAGTGATCCTCGGGGCCCGCCCTCACTGCCATTTCGGCCGCCGATTGTTCCAGCAACTGTTAGCGCTCGTATAATTAACACGTCTTTACATTTTCGCAGTAATGTATAATGTATTTGGCTCGCCTCTCAGAGATGAGCACGCGCCGATCACAACGAGGACATTCGATACATTCGATATTGTTGGAAGGGGCCTGCTGGCATGGCGACACAGGACACCTTCCGTCGCACTCGAACGCTCGGATTGAGCAGTTGGCGTGGCACCCCTGACGAACTTCAAGGAATCGCTCGTACCGTGATGGAGGCCATGGATGTTGCTCGCACGACTGCGCTGACCAAACAGGAAGCACAAGTGTACCAGAAATACGGGACGGACTTAGCCCAACTTCCAACAGAGTTGGGCATCGCGGACATCGCCACGCTCGACCCAAGTAGTTTCGAAGCATCCCTGTATACAGCACGGTCTCAAGAACTCTGGCGCAGCACCCAGCAAGCCATTGAGAATGCAAGAGTCTGGATAATTGCAGGACACAACTTTAGTTGGACTCTCCGGGGTGGCATCCAGGAAAGCCGGACCACGCCTGATATTTTCGCAGATGCTTCTCTGCCAAGAAACGTTGCCGGAGTATCGATTCAGTCGAACGTATTTGCTAGCCCAACATCCTCCATCAGCGTACAACTTCAGAACTGGCCGTATTCATTCTTACAGTTAGAAGTGACTAGCGAGGACTGGGTATGGCTGGAGGCGACATTCGCCCGTTTGGCGGAACAGATTCGGCGGGGCGAGTCCCCATGGATTGGCCTGCTCTATCGCCCGCTCTACGGATGGTTCATTTCTTTTGCCGTTTGGCTCATAGGATCTATCGCCACTTTCGAATTCCTCAAAATACTGCCATTCGTGTGGCTCCAGGAACGAAGTTGGTTATCTGTAGTCTTCGGTGCTATACCTCTTATCCTTTTTGCAAATGCGACCGGATGGCTGTACCCACGCTTCGAAGTACTGCGTTCTGTTGCTCGCGAGCAAACAGATGCCACGCGTTGGCTTATCGTGGCTCTTGTGTCGGCTGCAGTCCTCGGTATTGGGCGATGGCTCGTGGGAATGTTCGCAAAGAAGCCGTGAGAGCGCCCCACCCTCCCGCTGCTCCGCGAAATCTATTCCTCCTTTGTGCCCACAAACCAGGATGCTCAATCGCCCTCGCAGTTGCTATGGAACACTATGGGTGGCGCTTGGGGTTAAACCTCTCGCCACCATAGCCACCATGCCCGCCATTGCTGCCCCTTCTTAATCGTGCTTCAAAACCCAGTCTGGTCCACTTGCGTTGAGCGCTTGTTCCCCTAGTCTGATCCCCTCGTCCGTAAGTCTCCACATGCTCGTACGGCCTTCTATCGGTTCGACCAAGCGCAACTCATGGAGGCATTCGAATGCCCTGAAGTCTTCAGGCCGTTCGAATGGGGGACGTAATCGACGCCGGACTGCACAGGTATTGCATCCACCTTGACTCCTGGCATGTACGCGAACTGTCTACTCGCCAGCGCACCGGCGGCCAACACTTGCTGTTGACGTTCAGTTAAGTGATCCAGTCGCACGGTTCCTGCCATGTCCAGTTGTCCGTTCGCTCTTGGGTTAGGGACTAACCTTCCTTGGTATGTATCGTCAACTTCCTCGCTTCTTCGAGTGCCTGCAGAATGACGCGGATTGCGGGAGTCATTGTCGTCGCGGGAGTTGCTGCTATGACAGGTACGTATAGTCTCGCGGGGACGTGGTGCTCCTCGCGTGGAACCTCATCCGCCTCGGCTTGAGTCGCTGACGGTGCGTAATGAGGTGTCAGTTTGTATTGGCTGCGTACGTCCCTGGCGGAACCCAGCGCAATCAGCAATGCCGCCACGAGCATCTGTTCTTTGGTGAGTTTCATAGACCGCTCCAAGCCGATTGCTTGCCTATAGTATAGGGCATAGGTCTGTATTTAGCCAAGGATCCGGAGACACCCAGGGCCTCCCGGCGCGTCGTTTAGGTTAAGCTACCTCTGGCGTCACCTCCTCTCTGCGCAGCGCGGTCACACCGTCCAGGAAGGTTTGGTAGGGTGTGCGACCCTGGGTCCGGTACCCCTGGTGCGGCCGCTCGCGATTGTAGAACTCGAGGTACCGATCGAGATCCGCCTGCAGCTGCGCCACGCTCTCATACGTGGTCTTGCGAAAAGCGACCGCGAAGAACTCCTCCTGGACCGTCCGATGAAACCGCTCACAGAAGCCATTGCTCTCCGGCGACCCGGGGGCAATCCGCCGATGCTCGATCTGATTGATCGCTAGATACAGCTCGTACGGATGCTGCAGCGGCAGCCCGCAGAACTCCCGGCCATTGTCGGTCAGCACGCGCTCGACGTCGACCCCGTGCGCCTCGTACGCCGGCAGCACCTGATCATGCAGCACGTCGACCGCGGTCATCGGCACCTTGGAGAGGTACAGCTTGGCGAAGGCCTGGGAGTTGTGGGCATCGATGACGGACTGCTGGTAGATCTTCCCGACGCCCTTGATCGTCCCGACGTAGTAGGTGTCCTGGCAGAGCAGGTACCCGGGCTGCGGCGCTTCGATGTGCTGCTCGGGATCCGTCTGGCGCCCCTGCCAGCGGCGCAGGAGGCGCAGCTGGCCGCCGGTGAGCACGCCGCCGGCCGCAGCCACTTTCCGCTCCAGCCACAAGAGGCGCTGGTAGCGGAGGCTGAGGCCGTGGCGCAGCCAGACGTACCGCACCGCCGCCGGCGTCACGCCGACGCCGATGAGCCGGAGGTGTTGCGCGATTCGCAGATAGCTGGCCGTCGGATAGCGCTCGGTCATCTCGAGGATCTGCTGCTCGAGCTCTGGCGGGGTCTGGTTGGGCATCCGCGGCCGGCGCCGTACTTCTCAAAGGCCTGCTTGATCTCGTAGAAGTGGCTGCGGGAGATCCCGGCCCGCTTGCAGGCCAGGCTGATGTTTTGGAGTTCCTCGGCCAAGGCGAGCATGCCCAGCCGGGCTTTGATAAGCTTCTCTCGGGTGCTCATGGTCACTCCTCCGGTCGTCGAAGTGGTCTTCGTCGACTCACCTCTACGCCGGGAGAACCCTGGGCACCCTTGCTCTTGCTAGCGGCTGACTGTCCGGAGATCCTTAACTATGTCCACCTTAGAGAAGTCGCCATTCCTGTTGACCCAAAAACGCGTGGAGGGACAAAGGAATGACAGACGCACCGCGCTGGCCGTGGCCAGATCCAGCCCCTGAATAGGAGGGCTAGGATTGTCTTCGGATCTGACGTTATCGCGCAACTGGTGCCCCCGGCGGGATTCGAACCCGCGTTACCGGCTTGAAGGGCCGATGTCCTAGGCCGACCTAGACGACGGGGGCGCTCCCGAACACCTTAGCACACTCCAAACCTCTCGATCAACGCGCGGTGGTCCTCGCGCAGCCCCGCCGGCCAGTCCCCAGGGCTGACAAACCGCGCGTCCGAGACTTCCGCGCTCGGCCGGAACACGCCCCCGGCCGCCCGGGCCGCGTAGATCACGGTGAGGTGCGCGGGTCCTTCTTGCTGCACCGCAAGCGGCCCGATGACGTCCACCCGAAGGCCGGTCTCTTCCAGGATCTCCCGCACGATCGTTTCCGCTGGATCCTCGCCGCGCCGGACCCAGCCGCCCGGGAGCGCCCAGGGCACCCGCCGCCTATACGTGTGACGGGCCAGGAGGACGCGGCCGTCGCCGTCCCGGACGATCGCGACAGCGCCGATGATGAAATGGGCGTTCAGGCGCCACGCGAGCTTCCGCTGCATCCACCCGGGTAACCACCGCCAGATTGTGGCCCCGTGCCGCTTCCACATATGGACGGAGCGCCTCCCAGACGCATTTGGCAGACTGGAGGCGAACACCTGTCCGCCCCCAACCGCGCCCCCCGAACGAGTGATCTGGCCGAATGACCCGGCCTGCGCAGAATTCTGGAACACCACCGGAGTACCATTCGTTTAGGAGGGTGTCAAAGGTCCCCCACGTACCTCGGAGGAAGAATGCCAGGCAAGCGGCGTGCTCGAGTGTCGGTCCTCTCGCGTCTCCCTCGTCGAGGATACGTCATCCGCGAAAAATACCTGCGGCGGTTTCGCACCCTGGCCCGCCAGCTCTCCGATACCCCGCTCAGCCCGGACACGACGTTTGACGGCCTCCTGCATATGGGCGAGGACGGGAACGAGATCTGGATCGAGGCCAGCCTGTCCGAGCCAGAAAAGCGGTTCACGATCGTCCATGAACTGGTGCACGCGCGCCGGCAGCGGTCCGGCGAGGATCTCGACGACGACGAGCGCGAAGAGCCGATCGTCGAGCTCGAGACGATCGCCCGCGTCGGGAAACGCACGCTCGGCCGCATGCCGTCCGGCATGACCCTCAACGTCCTCCACGACTATCTGACCCGCGCCGGGCGGGACCGGCCCGAGACGCGGCGAGGCCTGCGGGCCGTGCATCGCAGGATCCAGACGCTCCTGGGGATGCGTGAGGGGGGCGCGCGGGGCACGGCCGGGAGCGTGGCCGCCCACCGCCGGCCCGCGGGGGCCGGCCGGTCAGGGCGCCGGTAACGCGGGCGGCGCGCTAGTCCCCGAGCCGTCCTTCGGTTCCCTCCGGCTGCCGTCCCCGTTTTCGAACGCGCGGTAGCGGTGCGCGAGCTCATCGAGGTGGCTGGCGACGCGGCCGTTGACCGACCCCGCGGGAAAAGTCCCCGCGTCGTCGGGCGCGCCCGCCTCGGTGCCGGTGAGGATCTCGATGCCTTCGTCGACGTGCCGGACCGCCCACACGTGGAATCGGCCGTCCCGCGCGGCGGCGACCACGTCCCGTAACATCAGGTCGCGCACGTTCTGGTAGGGGATGATGACGCCCTGCCGGCCCGTCAGGCCCTTCGCCTTGCAGACGTAGTAGAAGCCCTCGATCTTCTCGTTCACGCCGCCGATCGGCTGGATCTCCCCCCGCTGGTTCACTGAGCCCGTGGTCGCGATCCCCTGGTCGATCGCGAGGCCCGCGAGCTCGCTCAGGAGCGCGTACAGCTCCGTGGAGCTGGCGCTGTCCCCATCCACGTCCGAGTACAGCTGCTCGAAGGTGAGGGACACGGAGACGCTGAGCGGGCGCTGCTGGGCAAAGCGGCTCCCCAGGAACGACGAGAGGACGAACACCCCCTTGCTGTGGATCCGGCCCGACATCTGGATCTCGCGCTCGATGTTCACGACACCGCGGCTCCCGACGTACGCGCGCGCCGTGATCCGGCTCGGCT
>Ga0207416_1005463_pt1 | contig 10061 bp, 10 predicted proteins | sample PaiPotPPM11metaG_FD_184107 | JGI IMG/M metagenome (GOLD analysis project Ga0207416, IMG submission 184107) | Iron sulfur acid spring bacterial and archeal communities from Banff, Canada, to study Microbial Dark Matter (Phase II) - Paint Pots PPM... ...
CGCATCGGGGCGCTTCCAGCGCGGGTCACTCCTCCGTCGTAAACCCGATGTCCGGGTCGCATCTCCTCGGTCGGCATGCTGATGGGCACCTCCGCCGCAAAACGAAGTCGTCAATGAATAATTCGGGCTAGATGCTCCACACCTCGACCGACTCCTTGTCGACGCGCACGCTGAGCTCGGGCAAGGGGGGGAGCGGCTGGCTATACTCCTTCGGTCGCAGGCGACCGCGTAGGTCGAACTCGGCTCCGTGGCAGGGGCAGACAAACCCCCGCTCGACACCATTAACGTGTAGCAAGCAACCCATGTGCGTGCAGACACGCGACAGGGCGTAGAGTCGCTGGCCGCGGTGGATCAGGAACCCCTCCAGCGCTCCCGCTGCAAACGGCTTGATCGTTCCATCCGGCACGTCGACCAGATGTGCCACGGGAAACCATTTGCCATTGCTCCCCACCAGTGGCACGCGCTGGATCGCTGTGGGTGTCCCATTGCGTGTCGCCCGATCAAGTTCGAAACCGGCAACCAGACCTGCTGCCATGGCTCCGAGCCCTGAGAGTAATGCGGCACGGCGCGACACGTGACGCTGGCGCGGAACGATACTCGCGCCCAGCCGTCCAATGAACTCCCCGCTCGGCGCCTGGCCCCGGCTGCCGCGGAGCAGCTGTGCCACTCGGAGCATGTGCTGCTCCTCCCGATCCAGGTTCGAGGCCTCTCTCCTCGGCGATCGATCGGCAAGCAACTTCTCGAGGGCTCTGTCGAACCGCTTTGACTTACTCATGTCCGCTCACCATCTCACGTGCAGCGGACAGCGCATCATGGCACAAGAGCTTGGCGTAGTCACCGGCGCGACCCGTCAAGCGGTACGAGGATGTCGGCACCACACGAGAGCCATCCCGACCGGTGCGATGCCGAATGTTACCTACTATTTCACTACGTCCCCCTGTTACAGGGTGGAGTCGTCGAAGGAAGCGACCTTTCCGTCGGAAGTTCCGCTTACGGATCACGGCAGATCCAGAAGAGGAGGCTGTGCACGCGAGCGCTCCAGCATTCTTGCGCCCATCGGCAAAGCCGACGGGCAAGGATTGAGCGCGAAGGATGCGCACCACGCTCGGGGTCGCTCGATCAGGGCTCACGTCCATCCTTCGCGCTGTTTTACTGAGGCTTCGGGTCAGCCGGCTTTTGCCGGCGAGACCTCCCCGCTGCGGCGCAGGAAGCGGCTGATTTCGTGGTTGTGCCAGACAACGAGGATCTGGCTTGCGTTGAAGATCGAGCTGTAGGTGCCACTGATGATCCCGATCAGCATGGCCAGCACGAAGTACCGAATCGCTTCGCCGGTGAAGAGAAACACTGCCAGCAAGGTCAACACCACCGTAAATGATGTGTTGATCGACCGAACGAACGACTGCAGGATGCTGTGGTTAACGATAGCCTCAAACGGCTCGCTTGTTCGCCGCCCGAGGTTCTCCCGGATCCGGTCAAAGATCACGATGGTGTCGTGAACAGAGAAGCCGATGATGGTGAGCATTGCCGTCATGAACGGCGCATCGATCTCCACCTTGAAGAGCACGCCGAGAATGGAAAAGATGCCCAAGACCACCAGGACATCGTGCAGCATTGCGATGATGGCCGCGACGCCGAACCGGGCTGGGCTTGGTGCGTTCCGGAAGGCGAAGCTGATATAGAGCAGAATCGCTACGGCGGCGGCAGCGACGGCGATGATCGCCTGCTGCGTCAGCTGTGAGGCAATGGTGGCGCTGGTGGTCTGCTGAGACAGCGCCTGGCTTCCCGGCCAGCTGCTCCTCACAGCGGCAAGGACCTTCAGATATTCGGCTCGCGGCAGTGTCTTGGTGCGTGCGATGTAGCGGCAGTCGGTTGGGCAGCCGGACGTTATCAAGGGTGTCACGAAATTCACGTTCCCGGTCACGCTCCTGATGGCGCTATCCAGCTGCGCGGACTGGCTCGTCTGGGGAAGCCGGAACGTGATCTCAGTTCCACCGGTGAAGTCGATGCCGAGCCGCAAGCCGGCTGTCACGAGAGAAATGGTACCGGGGATGATGATGACGAGCGAGAGCGCAAAGTACCAGTAGCGCTTACCGACGATATTAAGCAAGTTCTGCCTCCGCCATGGTCTCGATGCCGAAGTACTTCGGGTCCCTGGCGTATCCTGAGATGACCAGCAGACGCAGGAAGGTATGGGATACAAAGATTGCCGTCAGCATACTGACGCCCACACCCACGAACAGGGTTGTTGCGAAGCCGGTGATGACCGTAGCTGCAAAGTTGCGGCCAAAGAGAAAGAGAATAACGCAGGTAATCAGGGTTGAGGCGTTCGAGTCGCGAATAGAGGGCCACGCTCGCTTGAACCCGGCTTCAACGGCCGGTCCCAAGTCTTTGCCGTTGCGCAGCTCTTCCCGCATGCGCTCGAAGATGAGGACATTCGCGTCAACCGCCATGCCGATGGAGAGAATGAATCCCGCGATCGCGGTGAGCGTCAGGGTGACGCCGATGAGCTTGAACACCGCGAAGGCAACGACCGCATATAAGACCAGCGCAAGATCGGCAAGCAGTCCGGGCAGCCGATAGTACAGTAGCATGAAAAGAGCGACGATGATGAAGCCGATGATCCCGGCGAGATAGGCTTCGCGCACGTACTCCGGTCCCAAGGTTGCATCCACCTGGGCCGACGAGTCCACGTGGAGCGGGATAGGAAGCGCGCCATAGTTCAGGTATGTCGCAAGGCTCCTGGCGTTGTCCGTGCTCTGCAGCTGGTTGATCTGCGTCGTTCCAGCGCAAATTGGGGATTGGATCTGCGGATCACTTACGACCTTATTGTCAAGAACGATAGCAGAGTAACCCTTTACGTGGTTCGTCGTGTAGGTGCACCAGTCATCCGAGCCCGTGCCCTCAAGGGTGTAGTTGACCGCAGGCTGACCGGTCGTGTCAAAGGTCACCTGGGCGCTTCCTTGCTTGACGTACTTACCCGGGACAACGACCTGCAGGATGGGGTGTGGCTTGACGGACAGGTCGGTCAGGCCCACCTTCGCATTGGGCGCACACCCCGGCTGCGGACAGCTTAAAGTGACCTTGGTGCCGGCCGGTAGTGGCTGACTGCCACTATCGGTAAGCGCCAGGAAGCCGGTCCGGCCGATCGAGTTAATGACTGCGTCCTGGTTGTTGAGGCCGGGCATCTCCACGCTGACGCAGTTGGATCCGACTCGCGCCACCTGCGGCTCGCTGACACCAAATCCGCCCGCTGCGCGCTGCTCGATCACGTTGCGGGCCACATCCATGTCTCCAGCGGAAGGGCGTGTGTTTTTTGGGGTGCAGAGGAGGAGACGTGCCCCTCCTGCTAGATCAAGTCCTTTATTGATTCCTACAGGATGGCCGAGGAAATCAGTTGTCGCCGGCAAATCGATGTAGAGGGCGACCAGAACAACGGTGATGATGATGAAGACGGTTCGCTGAATGTGCCGCACGTTGTCTCCTTACGAATAGTTCAACCTCGTCCCGACAGGACTGAAAGATCCTCTTCGATGGTGGCGAGACTATCGTCCATCGATCGGAGGGTCTCGTAGACGCGGAACGCCAGGATCATAACCTCACAGATGAACCGCCACAACACATTGCCGAGAATTGAGGCGCCTATGCCACCGACGACCAGTGACCCATCTCCGAACTTGAGGCCCATGCTGAAGGACAATATCCCGGCCAGCGTCACCGCTACTGCTCCTGCGAAGTAGAGATGCTTTATGAGGCGAGCACTGACTAACGTCTCGAAGCGAAAGAAGCTGTCGAAAGAATTCTCTGTCGCTAGCTTCCGACCATCTTGTTTGGACAGGGAGGACACAGGCGACACTCCAATCCTGATCTCACCCACAGCACAACTCTCCAGCTCTCAGGGAATCGAGCTAACCCCGTACGTGACCCGACTCGATGCGCGTCCGACGCGCTACTATGCTTAAGTAGTACTTACTATAGCAAGATAGTATTCAGAGTGTCGACCCGTGTGCGAGCGGATGCTGGTACGAGGTGCTGCGGCGAACCGTGCGTCAATCCGCACTCCTAGATCTGTGTCAGCTCGTATACCCCGTCGGCCGTTCCCGCATAGAGCGCGTCCTGGGTGGAGGAGTAGGCGACCGACAACACGGTCGTGGCGTTGCGCTCCGCTGGCAGTCCGCCGGAGATGCTGGTCCAGTGTCTGCCTCTGTCGGATGTCCGATAGACACCGTTGCCCAAGGTTCCTACGAACATGGTGCCCGGCTCTCCGGGGATGGTCGCCAGCCCAGCCGCGTGGTCGTTTGTGGGCGGCATGCCGCTGGCAACCTTGTTCCAGGTTTTCCCGGCACGGGAGGTCCTCCACACGGCGTTCCCCATCGTTCCCGCGAAGACGGATCCCTGAGGCGTGAGCGCGAGCGACATGACACCTCCCCAGCTATTGAGGTGGGAACCGAAGACACGCCAGGTCATGCCGGCGTCGCGGCTGACGAGGACGGACGTACTACCACCGGAGCCGCCGCTAACCGTCCCGGCGAAGACCACACGCGTGCTTCCGGGCTGCCATGCAAAAGCGGTCCCGGCGCTCTTCTTCAGCCGGAGACGCCGGCGCCAGTGTCGACCACCATCGCGGCTGAGATAGATCCCGCCCCCGGCACCGGCCAGGAAATGCCGCGGATTGCCGGGCTGTGCCGTCACGGCGTAGACGGCGTCGTGGGTCACGGCGACTTTCCGCCAGTGATTTCCCGAGTCGTGGCTCAGGAAAACGTCACCAGCCTCGGTGGCCGCGATGACCGTTCGGTCATCGGGGAGCAGGTCGATGCCCCACACTTCGCCACTCACCAGAACACGCTGCCACACCTGGTCAGGGTCTCGCCGGTAGACACCTCCGTGGGCGGCGGCAAAGGCCAGCGCCGGATGCCGGTGTCCCAGCACCAGATAGTGGACAAGGACGCCCGAGAGGCCGGCCGGGCGCCACTGTGGTCCCTGCGCGGAGACGCTCGCAGGAACAGGGTAGTAGAACATCACCGAGACAGCCAGGAGAACACCCACCCCCAGGCAGGGTTCCAGCCGTAGCCACCGCACCAGCCTGGTCATCAACATCTGCGCTGCGGACGAATCGACGGGCGGGCGCGAGTCCAGCTCACGGCGGATACGGGGGCGCAATCGGTACACGTGATAGGCGCTGATCAGCATCATCAGCCCAATGAGCCCGATCTTCACCATCAATGCCCGTCCATAGATGCTGTTGAAGAAGGCCGTCCAGGAGGCGATGTGGATCTTTCCATTGAACGTGCCGGTCAAGGCAAAGATGCCGATGCTGGCATAGGCAACAGGGGAAAACCGATTCAGCGTATCGAGGAACGGACCAGCATTGCGCCTCCAGTCATGGGAGGGTCGCAGTGAAGGAATGAGGACGAGCGCGATATACAGCTGACCGCCGAACCAGAGCCCAACACCGAGCAGATGCAGCCAGTCGAAGAAAACGGCGGCAGAAATAATGTGGCTACCCTGGACCGTGCCCACCTCGGCGGAAGCCGCGTGACCGCTGGCAGCCAGCAAAAAGAGATAGACGAATCCGAGCAGGACCATCCCCGGGAAGGTCAGGCTCAACGAGCCTCGCTCACCCGCTCCGATGGCCGGCTCGTATCGTGAGGGGAGAGCGCGTTCCACTGGGACAGCAAAGGTAGCAGCCAGAGCAAGCAGCGCGATCCCCTGGCGCACCGCCCAAAGGTGTCCATACTGGCCGGCGAAGATGCCGCTGAAGGTTGATCTGGAGAGAGCAGAACTCCAGTCCCCTCCCGCCAGGGAGTACGCTTGCAGCAGAAGAACCGTGCTGCTTGCTAGCAATAGTGTCAGAATGGACGCTCGCAATACCGTTCGCACGCGCACAGCTTCTGCTTCCATGGCTGCCGGACTCCTCCGTCGCGCCGTTGCAGGGAAGATGAGCGCGGAGAATGCGGCAGCCCCGGCCCACAGCACAGCACCGATCAGTTCCAACCAGTGAGCAAGGAGCGTCCCGAGTCCGGCGGCATCGGGAAAGCTCTGGCCGGTGTTGCCCGATGACACACCCGCCAACGAGGGCCCGGGTCCACGGACTTTGACACTGAAGAGGTACGAGCCACGCAGGATGTGTCCGTCTTCGGCGGACACGGAGGTCCACAACACCAGATACGAGCCGGGAGACAAGGGCTTGAGCCCGACCTCGAGCTCGCGCGGGCGACCCGGCACAAGTACGGCGTTGCCCTGGTTCATGACATGGCGATAGCGGTCCCAGACGGCAATGCGCGATGCCGACCCGTTCAGACTTTCACTGAACCACAGGTGGATACGCGGCGGAGTGGCAGGCAGGACCACATCGGGAGCCGGATCGGAACGCAGCAAGAGAGCGTGCGCACGGGCAACGTGCCCGCCCGAAGTTATGAGGCCAAGCACGATCGCTATGATTCCAAGGATCGTTGCGCGTCTGAGTCGGTGCATGTCGGTGCTTACCTGATCTCACGACCCATGGGGCGAGTGCAGATAGCTCCAGACGAGCCCTTGCACTGAGTGAGGAAGAATGAAGTCTCGGGACAGTGGAGTCTCCTACCCTCGACACTTCGTCATGAACCATGGTACTATTGCCCGATAGTAAAACATGGAGTAGTTTTCGATGAGCGAGTATTGTCCACTCATCCCTCCATCCCGACGCGCTCAGGCTCGACTCGGAGTGCGCCTGCTGGCTCATGGTCGCCTGGAGGAGTGCGAGCAGTGAGGAGAAAGGCTATATTCGCACTCGCCCCGCTGAGCATTGTGGCAGTGGTCGCCGCCCTGTTCGTTGGAAACATCAAGATGTTTCATTTCGGCGCCACCGCCCCAGCAGCAAACGCGTCTTCCTTCCCGGCGGGCACGCGTGCCCAATTTGCCTATCTGGCTGCACAGAACAGCAATAGCTGCGGTCTCCAGCCCTCCACCGTCAAGACATATGCGGATGCTGCCCGGATCCAGGGCTCCTGCTGTTCCGCCATGGACTGGAATCACTACCAAAAGCAGGTTCATGGCCTCCGGGCATACCGCGGGATCCGGGTGATTCCGCGTGATCCCTACGACATTCCAGCGTCAATCGCGAAGAAACTCTTCGCCTATGAAAATTCTATCGACCTCACGTCGGCGCAGAAGATTGTCTATAGTCGAGCCATGAGCATCACACCGGAAAAGGGACCTTGCTGTTGCAAGTGCTGGCGCTGGCATGCCTTCAAGGGCCTATCCCAGTACTTGATTGTGCGCAAGCACTTCAGTGCGCATCAAGTGGCGAACGTCATCTCCTTGGTTGACGGATGCGGCGGGAAAGCGTAGGGGCGCCAGCCGCGACCCTCCCGGTGCGTGAGCCCGCCCGGCTCTCTATACTGACGAGCCTTTGGACACGGCCCGACTTCCTAATGTCTGTCGTTGTTGGTGCGCTCGGCCTGGCATTGGCCTACTATTGGCTGCTCCTGCGGGTGACCACGTTACACACCATGGTCAGCAAGCTTTCCAGTCAACCGCTCTATCTTGCATTGCTGGCCGTTCTGGCTCCGGCTGCGCTCCTGCTCTTCGGGCTCAACTTCGGCGTACTCGGGCTATCGGTACGGGCTCGAGCTCAGCTGCGCGGACAGGGAGGATCATTCCTCGGAATCGTCATTGGAGGCTTTGGCGCTGGATGTCCGAGCTGCGGAGCGTTTCTCCTGTCTCTGGTGGGCGTGAGCGCCGGGGTGTCTGCCCTGCCGTTTGGTGGGCTCGAGCTGTGGTTGATTTCCTGTGTCATCATGGCGCTCACATTTCGCAGGTCACTGCGCGCGTTGCAGCTGAAAGTCTGCGATGCCTCCGGCACTGCGAACGCCTGCCCACGAATGCCGGCTGTCTCCCGCGTACAGCTTGTCATTCTCACTGCCTTGGGTCTAGCCCTCGCCGGCATGCTCCTGTGGGCCGTGGCCACCAACGAATCGCAGTGGTTCCTCCCGGCTGGTTAGGATCGAACACCAGATGTCGGCGTACGCAGCTTGTCACGTCAGCACGGCCTCTCCAGTCCCGGGTGCGTTAACCGTGTATCATCGGACGGCTGCGCCAAGCTCGTCTTGGGCGCAGTTTTCTATTGATAACCGCGTTGCTCGCGTCCCCCGCCGCAGGTCAGAACTCCGAACCTGACCATGGTAGAGTGGGGGCGATTTGCTTTGGAGGTCTACATGATCCGTCGTCTCTTCGTTTGCCTGGTTCTCTGCACGGGCTTATTTATGGGTCTGTTGCCCGTGGCAGCATCTGCCCATGGTCCGGCGCTGCGAGGCCGCGTGGTGGATCGGAGCAATGCGACCCTGGTCGCCAGGACTGGAAAGTGCTCCTGCGACAAGCAGTGGTACACCATGGGGCTGCAGCCGGGAGCGTTCAATCTCTCGATTGCGGTGCAGTCCTGCAGAGGGACGGCCGTGCCGACATGTGGTGCATTTGCCTTTCTGTACAAGGGCTCTCATGTCGTTCAGACCGCGAATGTGGGTTGCTACGCGTCGAAACCCTGCGGGCAGCAGCTGCAGATGCAGTACCGGGTGACCCACGGCGGGGTTTACTACGTGCTCATCCAGGGAACCGGGGCAGTCACAATCTGGTACCGAATGAGGGGGCGGGCGAACCTCTATCCGCTACACTGCCACACGTACTGCTGACTATCGATCGGCTCAGCGACGGGCGCATGGAAGAGTATGGAAGCGTACGCAATTGTCGCTTCGCTGATGCTCGGTCTCTCGGAGGTCGTGCGAGAGGACTCCGAGTCAGCTCGAACCCCCTGTACTCAGCTGGCGGGCGACGGACTAACCTCCCGCCACAATCGTGGCGAGCCCGTTCTCGACATCGGTGATGACCACGACGATTTTCCTGCCCCGGCTGGAACGGGGTGCAAATTGGCTGACACGACGTCGCATGATGGCGGCGATCAGCGGAACGAGAAGCGAGAGGAGGTCTGGAGCAGTGCCATGGCCAAGATGAGGAGCGAAACATCCGCCCCCTCCACTCCTCGCACCACCGCACGCGGGTCAAACATAGTCGTCAACACAGCGCCGGCAGCCACGACGTAGATCGCCGACATAGTTGCTGCGACAACATGTAGCCGGCTCGTCATAACCTCCTTCTCGCTATGACAGCGCCCATCTGCGTACGTGCCATGCTCTGTTCGCCCAACGCAACCGAGGCCGTCCGCACACTAGACTACCGCGATTGACGACTAACCGGTGAACAGGGAGGACACCGCCGGCCGACGTGGCTTCATTTGAATGTATCCGCCTTCGTCGGGAGACCTGACAGAGGCAAGACCGCCCTCATCGGCACGGTGCAACTTCGGTGCCAAGAACGTCTTGCGTGCTGCTTCCGGCCGGCGCCAGTTCGTGCGGCACGGCAACGAGGGGGAGGCTCCGGTGTATCACTCCCGGAGTGGCCGCGCTCGTTTTCTCTCGCTGCTCGCGCGGCATCCTCGCGGCGCAGCCAGCCGACGAGCGTCCCGTCCGATCGGGTGACCAGAACACCTTTGACCCCTCGCTTCTCCATGCGTTCCGCGACGTCCACGACCAATGCGTCCGGCCGGTACGTTGCCGGGCCGGGCCGCATCACCTGCTCAGCGATCGTGTCCGGATCAGCCGCCAGCTCCAGCTCCTGCTCCCGCAAGAGCCCCAGCACGACCTGCTCCGCATGTACTACCACGCAGATATTCCACCCGGCAGCCTGCACGCGGTCACGCACCTCGCCAATCGTCTCGGAGAGACTGCATCGTGGCACATCTTGGTGGGTAAACTTCCCCACTCGGGGCAGCCCTGCCTTCGCCCCCTCCATTGGCAAGCCGAAGGCAAACCAGTCTGCTTCGCCCGGCACGTAGTCGTAGACCTTGGTGAACCCGAGGCTTTCGAGCCGCCACGCTGCCCGTGGACTCATGTCTCACTGGAAGTCAGGCAGTAGACGATCACCGACTCATCTTTCCGCAACCGGGCCGTCGTCTGCTCGGTCAGCTCCTTCAAGGGGATTCCGCCGCTGCCTGTCTGGCTGGTGCGGTTGCCGGCAGTATGGGTGAGGTCAGG
>Ga0207416_1005466_pt1 | contig 10059 bp, 10 predicted proteins | sample PaiPotPPM11metaG_FD_184107 | JGI IMG/M metagenome (GOLD analysis project Ga0207416, IMG submission 184107) | Iron sulfur acid spring bacterial and archeal communities from Banff, Canada, to study Microbial Dark Matter (Phase II) - Paint Pots PPM... ...
CCTTCTTTCTTCACCGCGTTGAGGATTTGAATGATCCGGCTCGGCGGTTCGCGCTTTCCACAGATGACGTGGAGCTACTCAATCCGAATACCCGCACCTGCCCGATATTTGGGTCACAGCGTGACGCTGAATTGACACAGGCAATCTATCAGCGCGTGCCCGTCCTGGTGAATGAGCGAAGGCAGGATGGCAATCCATGGCAGATCACGTTTCGTCAGGGACTCTACAACATGACCTCGGATTCCCACCTCTTCCGGACGCGACAAGCATTGCAGCGCTCCGGCTGGCACTTCGACGGAAACATCGCGTACCAAGATGGATACCGCTGCATACCACTCTACGAAGCAAAAATGCTGCATCACTTCGATCATCGTTGGGGCTCATTCCAGGACGGAGGCGAGGCGCGGCTTGCACCTCCGCGAAGAGAAGACCCACGTGCTAGGGCCCTCCCACGATACTGTGTGCTCCAGGACGAGCTCGATAGTCGCCTGTCGGGCAGATGGGATTATCAGTGGTTACTGGGTTGCCGGCTTATCTGTCGAAGCACTGATACCCGCACCGTAATCGGCACCGTTCTTCCGCCCGTCGCTGCCGGCAATTCAGTCATTCTGCTGTTTCCCGCGGTAAGGCCCGCCAGTCGCCTCGTGCCACTGATAGCGTGCCTCAACAGCTTCGCGCTCGACTATGTAGCTCGTCAGAAATTGGGCGGAATCAACTTGAATTTCCATGTCCTCAAGCAACTTCCTGTGTTCGCCCCCGAAGCGTATGAGCAGCCGGCGCCTTGGTGCCCCTCTCCGACGCTCGGCGCCTGGATTGCGCGGCATGTGCTCGAGCTCGTGTACACCTGTTGGGATCTCCAGCCGTTTGCGAAGGATCTGGGCTATGCGGGTCCACCATTCACGTGGGACCTGGACCGTCGCTCGCTCCTGCGGTCCGAGCTTGATGCAGCGTTCTTTCGCCTGTACGGCATGACCGAAGATGAAGTGACATATGTCATGGACAGCTTCGTGTCCCTTCGCCGCCAGGAAGAGAAACAACATGGCGACTACCGAAGCAAGCGCCTCATCCTTGATGCCTTCGCGGCGCTACGCGGAAGCGAATGACTTAAATTGGGTGTCCGTGAAGAAAGATGACCGGCGGCTCGGTGTGGGGCCGCCGGTCAGTGCGGAGGGAAGAAGAGTTGGAGCAGGTTGGCGCACCCCGCTTGAACCCAACTCGACGACATCTCTTAGTCCTTATACGTCCGGCGGCAACAATTGGATCACGAACACTTCTGAGAGCAAGTGATCCAGACTTGGCAAGTCGCTGCGGACTGAGGCGATCGTCGTTCTATTCTGATCGTCGCTCTAAATGCGTTGTGTCGACTCCTGAAATGCCAGGAGAGCGGCGCCCACAATGCCCGAGTTTGCGCCCAGACTGGCGCGAGCGACCGCCAGCTTTTGACCGGGAACCTGCAGCGCTTCTCGACGGACACGCTCGGCGGCCGTTTCGTAGAAGAGATCGAGTTCCTTGATCATGCCGCCGCCGAGCACGATCAAGGGTGGGTTATAGAAGTTCACGATCGAGACGAGCCCACTGGACAGGTAGCGAGCGCCTTCCTGGATCATCTCCACGGCGAGAGCGTCGCCGCTGGTGACTGCCTCTGCCAGGGCATGATAGCGGATTGAGCTGTGGGCGCGGTCATCCGGGTTCGGATTTGGCTCCAGGTGGCCCAGTACGCTCTCTCGTCCCTGTCGGAGCGCTCCGAGAATCGTGCGCATGACGGCGCTGTGCGATGCGTATGCCTCGAGGTGACCCCTACCACCGCACCCACACGTACGGCCTCCCACCTCTATCACCATGTGCCCGAGCTCGCCAGCCGTGTTGGTGGCTCCCGTCCAGGGATGGCCGTCCTGATAGATGGCGCCCCCGATTCCGGTCCCGACAAAAATGCAGACAAAATCCGAATAACCACGTCCGGCCCCGAAACCTGCCTCGCCTGCCGCTGCCGCAACCACGTCGTTTACCAGGACAACCGAACAGCCGAGCTTGTGCGCCAGCTCCGCGGAGATAGGCGTACCCACCAAGGTCGACGGCAAATTAGGAGCACGAATGAGAACACCCTGCTCTGTATCGACCTGTCCAGCCGCGCCGATTCCCGCGGCCGTAATTTCGGACCGGGTGTGGTGTGCCTGCTGCAGCGCGTCTTCCGCCACGTCCCCGATGCGCTCCAGCAGGTCCCCGTGTCCGTGTGTGCCCTTCGTCAGCTGTATGGCCGTCGACAGAACCTCGCCGGTATCAACATCGACAACGCCGGCCAGGATCTTTGTGCCGCCGAGATCAATGCCCAGCGCATAGGCCATGGCCGCCTCCACCCTGCTCCGCAGTCTTCTTGCGTCTTCCAGCATACACGCTCAGTCCGTTGACGCATAGCGCGAAGCATGTAGGAGTCGCACAATCACAGTTTTGCTACGATGCTTTCGTGTACGGATTCGCGGGTGTGCCAAATCGCATCGGGGGCGCGGATTGCGCCGTACGTGGCGGGTGCCGTGATTAGTCGACGCTGTCCGAAGTGTGGTGGCAATCTGTACTTCGAAGTCGATCTGGGGGAGGGGCTGATCTTGCGGAAGTGTCTACAATGCGGCCTGATTGAGTCATACTTCTGGTTGGAGCGCTCAACCGGACGGCTAGTTCCGCTCCCGATTGAGGCTGACCCTTCAATGCCACTCGAAGGCGCCTAAGGAAAGCCACGCCCCCGAGATCATCGGAATTTGGTGTACCGGCTAAGCAGAATCGAGCCTAGGTGCCGGCAACCGCCCTCTCGCCGCTCAACTCTGCCGGCGACGACACGTTGTAGTAGCTGTACCAGGGTGAGGTGTTTGTCGCCGTTCGCGACTGTTCGTCAACATCTGGTTTTCGGCTTACCGACGGGGAAAGTTATCCGCCCTTTTTCGCCGTCATTCGCCAGAATCCATCAGCAAAGACAGACAAAGACAGTAACCAACTTCTAAATCTCTGCTCACAGCTTTGCGAATTTGGCGAAGGTATCTCTCTCGTGGAGGCAGCTTGTAGTCGTCTCCCGACGGTCCGGTCCAACATGTGCCACGGGCGCGTTGCTTCACCGAGGAACACTCCATTGCCCTTTCGCACTGGTTCTGCCGCTAGCCGTTACCACCCGACGCCGCCGAGAACTTGGCCTGCTGCCGCACCCCTGGGTGCTTCTGACGATATAGTTCGCGCCCGCGCTCGCGATTAACCGCCCTATACGTACCGCCTTCCCGACACTCCGGACAGTACTTCCGCTGCCCTCTCTTTGGCCGCCGGGGAGACTTCTCTGGATTCTGTGGGTCCCAACGGGGCGTGTACGGATGGCCGCACCGGTCGCAATAGTACCAGCCAACGGCAGAGCGGACGGCGGCATGGAGATCGCGTGCAAGCAGGCCAGGAAGCGACCTGACATTGACCACCCACTCAGGGAATCCGGTATCGGGGTCTACGCCCCTGCGAAGCCCGACGTGGTCGATTCCCAGAGCATGATCGGTCCACCGCCCCTCCGCGTCAACGAGATCGGACCAAGCCTTATTGAGCCTGTACCCTAGGGTCATCGTCTCCGGATATTCGGGGCCCTCCAACGGAAATCTGGTGCTATACCAGGGTGGGCGGATGATGTCCAGGTCTTCGCTCTTGACCTGCCATGTCTCGTCGATGGCGCTCAACTCGAGATCAATCAGCACCCTGACCATAGACTTAAGCTGCCGCGCGTAGAAGACCCAGCCATCTAGCGGCTCTCGGGCTGGCTGCCGTCCGCGACGGTAAGCATCGCCGCAGTGAGGGCAGCCTTCAAAGCTGAGCCAGCCGGGCAGGATGTTCTCCCAGTCTCGCCGATGTTCACAGAGGTCCAGTACACCGTACTTGCGCGCAAAGTCGCGTATGGCGTCGGGCTGGTTACGAGCGTCGTGCAGCCGGATGAACTTTGCCAGCGCTTCACCGGGCGCCACCCCGCCCCATTCCTCGAACTGCGTCGTTGCACTGTCATCGAAGCCCGCGACACCCTGACCGGCACAGTCCCACTCTAAGCACGGGGTGCCGTCGTCGCATCTGCCAAGCCACACGCGCCCTGGAATTTCGTACGTCAGAGGAAGCGACTTGAGCCCCACCTCGGCACCAAGGAGGATACCGGCGCGTTTCGACCGGAAACTCAAGTCTCGTTCGTCTCTTCGTTTCGATCCCACGCCCAGTCGCTTTCTTAAGATAACTCGCAAGATATCTACATCCTAACACGGGCCTCCTGTTGGATGATGAACTCAAACGCACCGCGACTCATGGCGGATGCGAGCAGAACATAGATAGGAGTTACCGACCATGGAGAAACAACTCGTGCGCATCGACGAGGCAGCTACCGCGCTGGGGCTGGGCAGGACTAAGCTCTACGAACTCATCGCGGAGGGGGCGTTACCCCGCGTCAGGGTTGGTCGCGCCGTGAGAATCCATGTCGATGATGTGATCCACCTTGCCAGCGAATTGCGTCGGACCAGCAGCGAGGAGGAGCAGAGTGATGTCGCCGAGTCTACAACAGTTGGCAAACGAAGGGCCGGTAGCATAGTGGAGCGCGCTCCGACGGGCAGACAAAGGCCGCCGTTGCAGCCGGCGGCCAGAGAGAGGGAGGAAAAAGGTTGAGCATCTCTCCGACTAACGGTAGCACCGCGGTGTCCAAGCTGGAGGCCTGGCACATCGCTCGCTACCAGACCGGCGGGCCTCCGCCTGCTCCTGGCGCCCTGCAGAGCGAGATCGGCAGGAGTTTTGCAGCCCACCTCGCAGAGGCGAATGGCCACGATCGAGACCTCGTGGTCGATGGTTGGCTCGAAACACTGTCATCCGATGACGCCAGGAGTGCCAAGGCTGCCATTAGCGCTGCGGACCCGGAAGGGGAGCCGCCAAGCGCGCCAAGGGCGGAGGCCACCAAGACTGCAGCGTGGCCGGTGCTCAACGAGGATGCGCTCTGCGGGCTGCCCGGTGACATCGTAAAGGCCATTGACCCGTGCACCGAAGCGGATCGGGTCGCGGTGCTCATGAACGCCCTGGCCATGTTCGGGAACGCGGCAGGGAGAACACCGCATGCCCTCGTGGGCGGCGGCAGGCATGGCACCAACCTCTTCATCGCGACGGTCGGACGATCCGGGTCAGGGCGAAAGGGCGTCGCAACAACTGAGGTCAAGGCACTAATGGAGCAGGTTGACCCGGAGTGGTCAGCGAACTGTGTGGCTTCCGGCCTCTCCTCTGGCGAGGGGTTGATCTATGCGGTACGCGACCCCTCAGATGTCCTGAATAAGGATGGACTTCCTGTTGACCCCGGCGTCATGGACAAGCGCCTGCTCTCCATCGAGACGGAGTTCGCCAGCGTGCTGCGGGTCATGACGCGCGACGGCAATACCGTGTCGGCAAGAATTCGCGACGCTTGGGATGGTGTCATCCTGCGGACGCTGACAAGGCAGAGTCCGCTGACGGCGACCGGAGCCCACGTCGGCATCATTGGCCACGTGACACTGGACGATCTCCTAAAATACCTGACCGCGACCGAGGCGGGCAACGGCTTTGGGAACCGATTCCTTTGGGCATGCGTGAAGCGCTCGAAGGAGCTGCCGGAAAATGAGCAGGGTCCTAGCTATAAGGAGATCGTTCCCAGGCTGAGGGATGCCCTGGAGTTCGCCTGGCGTCAGCACGAGCCCATCCGCCGGGATGAAGCCGCTCGTGAGATGTGGGGGCAGGCCTACGGGAGGCTGACGGCTGAGCGACCGGGTCTGTATGGCGCGGTTACAGGGCGTGGGGAGGCACAGACGCTGCGCCTGAGCCTGGTGTACGCCCTCCTGGACCAATCGGCCGTCGTACGCGCCGATCATCTCAAGGCCGCGCTCGCTATCTGGCAGTATGCGCAGGACTCGGCCGCCTATATCTTCGGCAATCTGCGTGGCGACTCCGTTGCCGACCGGATTTTGGAGGGTTTACAAGGGGCAGGGGCCCAAGGGTTGACCAAAAACGAGGTTAGGGACCTGTTCAGCCGCCATGTGGCCGCCAGCCGCACCGATACGGCGCTACGGTCACTGGAGCTAGCGAACCTCATCGCGATGAAGACGGTGGCGACAGCCGGGCGGCCGAGTGAGGTCTACGTTGCCAGGTAGACCTTTCCGCGCTTTCCGCGCTTTCCGCGCAGGCCCTTACTGCGGGGACGACCATGAGCGCTGATCTGCTGGCTCTCATCGGCGACGCGCACATGCGCCGCGTCTCGGCCAAAGACGGGGGTGAATATGCTGGACCGTGCCCCTTCTGTGGCGGCCGCGATAGGTTCCGTGTCTGGCCCTACCGCGATCATCCCGGCTTCTGGTGTCGGCAGTGCGGCTGCAAGGGCGACCCCATTGCATTCCTTCGCGAGCAGGGGCTGAGCTTCACCGAGGCCTGCGCAAGGGTGGGAGAAGATCCAAGGGAACGCTCGTCCCGCGCGGAAAGCGCGGAAAGCGCGAAAAGGGTCTCCGAGAAGGAGGATCTGCCTCCATCTGCTGCCTGGCAGGAGCGTGCCACCCGGTTCGTGGATCACTGTGAATCGATGTTGTGGTCAAGCGACGGAGCTCAAGCGCTGACCTACCTGAGGAAGGAGCGACTGCTCACAGACCAGACCATCCGTGCCTGGCAGCTCGGATATAACCCGGTTGATGAGCGAGAGTATCGAACGGCCTGGGGATTGGAACGGGAGTCCGAGGAGCGAGGAGGCAACATCTGGCTCCCGCGTGGCGTTGTGATTCCATGCCGGGTCAAGGATGAGCTGTGGTACGTCAAGATCCGCCGGCCTGCCCAGGATACGAAGTACGTGCACGTGACTGGGAGCAAGGCGGCGCTGTTCGGTACACGGACCCTGCGGCGCGAGGGCGAGCACCTGCCGGTGGCAGTCATGACTGAGGGCGAATTTGACGCCATGCTGCTTCACCAAGATGCGGGTGATCTGGTAGCGGCAGTCACCCTGGGGAGCGCGGCCGGTCGGCTGCGCCTACAGTGGATGTGGATGTTGGCAGGATGCAAACGCATCCTGGTCTGCTACGACTCGGACGACGCTGGAGAGCACGGTGCAGCCGCCATAGCAGAGCGCTCCGAGCGCACACGCATCGCCAGGCCTGTTGGAGCCACGGACCTCACAGAGATGCAGCGCCGGGGCGGCGACCTCCGATCCTGGGTGCGGTGCCAGCTGAAGAAACATGGTCCCAATCCTCAACCTGCCCCGGCGGGAGGCGTCCCAGCAGAACCCAGGGATGTAACGGCTCGGGAGGATCACATGCTCACGTCCATTGACACACCGCCCGCCTGCTCGCTCGACGGCCCCAACGTCGCCGACTGCGTCAAGTCGGTCGGTGAGCCCAACTTTGTCCGTGAGGGGGGACGGTTCTGGGTCAAGCGGGTCGAATCTTCCGTATCCAGGCGCCGCATCGGAGAGATGTGCCAGCAGTGCTACCAGATCCGGCTGTCGAGTGGCTGCGGCTGTGAGAAGGCGTCGTGAGAATGCTCCACGGCGTGATCTTCGGCGATCCCAGCCGGCGAACCCCGCCAACCTATGGGCCCACGATGCTGCTCAACGGCTACGAGGTAGCCGAGCTGGACAAGCGACCGGCGAGGAGCTACACAACGGTGCGGTGCTTACAAGGGCATCTGCCTGTGCAAGATCCTGAATCACGCGGGTCTGGCACTGATGGCCGTACCGCAAGTAAAGCGGGTATTCGCGGTGAGCTGATGTGGCAATCATGTGAGCCATCCAGGACACCGCAGATGACTAGAAAGGATAAAGTCAGCGGGTAGAGAGAGAACGAAAGGAGCATTTTCACATGGCGACGATGCAAAGAAACACGGTCGTTCGCACCAAGCTCGTACACCTATGCCTGGAAGCAAGTACCGGCAGCGATACGCAGATCGACGTGCGCATGCCGGAATCTGGACCCTTCCTGGCGCGCTATAGCCCCGGTCAATTGGCCGAACTGGAGCATGCGATCACCTTGGCGGCCGCGGAGTGGTTCCAGAACAACCCCGTGATTCATTGGCGTAGGCACCGTCGCCCGCTGCCTATTCCCTGCCATCGAGCCTGCTGATGGTACGAGCCATCAGCAGGCTCTCTCATGCGACTATCACTCATGAAAGGACGAGTCATGACAACTGCACATACATCAGGGAAACCATCAGCAGTCACTGCCCAGAAGATGTTGCACGCCGTACTCATTCTGGATCGATCAGGGTCAATGGAGGACTGTCGCGACGCGACGATCTCCGGCTTCAACGAAGCCGCTGCCCAGCTTCGGGCACAGGCTGTCGATGAGGGGATCACGGCCGACATCTCCTTGGTGACCTTCAATCACGACGTCACCCCGATCTATCTGTTACAGGATGTGACCGCGCTGGTCGACCTGGACCGCGCAAGCTACGTGCCCGATGGCAACACCGCCATGCTCGACGCCGTAGGCGACACGCTCACCCAGATCGAGGAGCGGACGCAGGGTGCCGACACAAAGAACACGGCCTTCTTGGTGTCCATCATCTCAGACGGTATGGAAAACGCCTCGCGGAGCCACACCTATGTGACCATCGCCGAGACGATCCAGCGGCTCACGAGTAAGGGCAACTGGACCTTCACCTACCTCGGCTCGAATCAGGACCTCTCCGACCTCTCGCACAAGCTAAACATTCCCAAGGGCAACATGGCCAGCTACCAAGCGACGCCCAGCGGATCGCAGACGGCATTCGACGTCCACGCTGCCTCGACTCCCAGCTACATGAGCGGCGTTTCGCTTGGTGTGATGTCCACGAAGACCTGGTATGGCAAGGACGTGACGGATATCAAGGACCCAGGTTCGACTGAGAACAAATGGGACCTCGCGGCCAGGCGTTAGGCTCATACATGGAGTAGATATGGCGAGTCAACCTGAAGAGGACTGGTTCGATTACGAACGCTATCAGGGCGAGAAGTATGCGCTCGGTGTTTTGGACGAGGTCTGCCACCTGCTGCACGTCAACTTCCCGCGCGACAAACTACTCGCCCTGGTCAAAGAGCGGATTACCGAGATTCGGAACCGTCACGAGCGCTGGGAAGAAGCTCGACGTCTAGCCTGTGAAAAGTGCTGAGACCGTCTGAGGTTAACACTCACGCGTACTGAAAGAGGGTGAGATATGGCCGTGGCGAAAGCCGTGGTGGAAGATAACAAAAGCAGGGCCTGGGAATACCACTGCCAGCGCTACCCGCATACCGTGATCGCTCGTGAACTGGGCATCACCCGGCAGACGGTTGGGAAATACGTCGCCGAGATGAGCGCGCTCTATCGCAAGCAGCGCGAGGAGAAGGGTTACCACGATCTGGAAGTATTGCTGCAGGCCTTGGATCAGGTTGAGGCCGATTGCTGGTCGAAGAAAGCGCGCATGGACCGGGCGCTTGAGGACGACGACGAGCGTCGCAAGCTCATCAACGAGCTGCGTGCTGCCGAGGGCAAAGGACCGATCGCCAATGCCGATGCCGGCCTGCTTGAGTACTGGCCCAAGTACCACGCCCAGCTCTCCAAAGAGATTCGAGAGGCAGAAGAAGTGCGAGGGAAAGCATTGGGTATTATTACCAATCGTGATCGCACCGACCAGGATGCCGAAGCCAAGCTCGCGGAGCTGGAGCGCCTGATGAGTACCCCGATCGAGATTACGTTCGTCCACGCGCCGCCACCAGATCCCTCATGGCTGACCGCAGACGAGAGAAAGGCCCTGGAACTTTCAAAGGACGAGTACACCGTGGTTGAGAAAGCAGCGGAGGACGATGGTCCGTTCTCCTCGCTGAATTGACGATCTACTGCTCCTTGCCTGAGGTATTCGCGGCCGGAGGTGTCCTGCGTAAACTTGCCTGATCCGTATTGACCAGCTACTGCCTGCGCTCCTGGAGATCGGATGCTCCAGGGCGTTCCCGTCTCATCGGGGACCGGGTCATACCGCGAGACGAAGAGCTCGAAGGCCATCGACGTTCGGCCGCGGCGCTGGACACCGGCGAACTGCGCCCAGCCATCCACTCGATGCAGT
>Ga0207416_1005469_pt1 | contig 10055 bp, 8 predicted proteins | sample PaiPotPPM11metaG_FD_184107 | JGI IMG/M metagenome (GOLD analysis project Ga0207416, IMG submission 184107) | Iron sulfur acid spring bacterial and archeal communities from Banff, Canada, to study Microbial Dark Matter (Phase II) - Paint Pots PPM... ...
GGCGATCGATCGGATCGAGCTTGCCGACGACCCAAAGCAGCGGCACCGGTTTTGGCTCGGCGCCGATGATCGCTGCGTTCTTGGGGATCACCGCCGGCCCGTCGGGATCGAACATGCTCAGATAGACGGTCGGCGTCGCGGTCGTCGTTAGCGGAATGTCTTGCGCCATATCGGGAAATGATTGCGGCACGTTGCCCTGCCCGGCCGCAATCAGCTTCTTGGCGCGCGCCACCGCGTCACTGACGAAGCTGCGCATATTGTCCTGTTCCGGCAGATGGCCGGGAGACAGCGCGACAACGCCGGCAAGATCGGGATGCCGCGCCGCGTAGCCGATGGCGGCATTGGCGCCAAGCGAGTGGCCGATGATGACAATGCGGGTCGCGCCTTTGGCTTTCAGCTCGGCGACAGCGGCGTCGATCTCGGCCATCGCCTGATCGTAAGTGGCGGCATAGCGGCGGTGAAACGACCACGGCATTTCCGGTTTCGCTATCAGCGCGCCTTCATCTTCGAGCGCGCTCAATATTCCGCCATTGAGCGCCCCCGGCCACGCCGCCTTGCCATGCAGATAGACGACGCCGAGCCCCTGAAGGTTCGTTGCGGCACGAGCGATGCCGGATGCAAAAAGTCCCGCGCATAAAGCTGCGACCAGCGCCACGATCGCGCATGCGCGGACAAGGATATAAGTGCGGCGCCGGTTCATGCTGCAGGTCTCGCGCACAAGCTTGACGCAAATTGGGTGACTGCCGGACGAATCACACCTGCGATTGCGCAGCAGTGGCGGCTTCCGGTCAATCGCGCAAAACGGCAATGCAGAACGGCTCCTGGCCGCCGCGAATTATGCCTTTGCGGCGGCCAGCCCGGCTTTGACACGCGCCAGCATGGTTTCAATGGCGCGCTTCACGGTCGCAAGTCTCGCCGGATCGCGTGAACGCATGACGACGTGTGTATTGGCGTCCTTGTTCTCATCAACGAACGGATACGAACCGATCACCACGTCGGGATGAGCCTTGGCGAGTTCGCCGAGCTCGGTGCCGATATCGCCCTCGCGGCAGTCGGCGCGCACGCTTTCCGACAGCATCCGAGTGCCGGTCTTGAGCTGCGGCGTGACGTATTCGACCATCCCCTGCATGACGCTTGGGATGCCGGCCATCACGATGACATTGCCGATCCAGAAACCCGGCGCCGCCGATACTTTATTGAGGACGAGATCGCCGCCTTCCGGCACGCGCGTCATGCGCATGCGCGCCTCGTTCATGACGCCGCCGGTCGATGCCACCCGCTCGCGCATGATTTCCACCGCGCGCGGATGATAATGGAGCGGCACGCCGAACGCCTTGGCGACGCAGTCGGCGGTAATGTCGTCATGGGTCGGGCCGATGCCGCCGGTCGTGAATACGTAGGTGTAGCGCGCGCGAAGCGCGTTCAGCGCCGCGATGATCTCCGGCTCCTCGTCGGGAACGACCCGCACTTCCTTGAGATCGATGCCTATGCCGGTGAGATATTCGGCAATGAAGCCAATGTTCTTGTCCTTGGTGCGGCCGGACAGGATCTCGTCGCCGATGACCAGCACGGCCGCGGTGACGATCCCGCCGGCGGTTGCAGCCGCACTTTCGGTCGCACCTTCGGCCGTAGCTTCGACCATGGCTTTTCTCTCCGTGTTACTGCTCCTCTAGCGCGGCAGCAGTACTGGCTCAAGCGATGCCGCCTCCCCGCTCGCAGCCCTCGCCTAGCCGCCGAACACGCCTCTCAGGCAGATTGCCGCCGCCGCTATAGTCAAACCGCCCAAAACATGGGCAAAAATTGGAACCGGCGGGCGCTCGGCGCGTTCCTTCACCCGTCTCACTTGGCGCGAAGATTGCTACGCGTGAATACTGCTACAAGTGCAGACGCCGCAAAGGTTTGGGGCGGAAGCGGCCGGGGTCGACATGTTCGACGAAATGAAGGGGTCTGGGGACGATGTGCGGCCAGCCTACGCCGAATTGTCGCAATGGCTGAACGAAGTCAAACCGGACGTCCTCGATTTCCGCCGCCGTGAAGCCGAGCTTCTGTTCCGGCGCATCGGCATCACCTTTGCCGTCTACGGCGATCCCGAGGCACAGGAACGCCTCATCCCGTTCGACGTGATCCCGCGCATCATCTCGGCCAAGGAATGGGGTGTCCTGACCCGCGGCCTCGAGCAGCGCGTCAAAGTCATCAACGCTTACATCAAGGACGTTTACGGGCGACGCGAAATTCTCAAAGCCGGCGTCGTGCCGGAGGATCTGATTTTTCAGAATCCGGTTTTCCGCCCCGAGATGAACGGCCAGAAAGTCCCGCACGACATTTACGTGCACATCGCCGGCATCGATATCGTCCGGCTCGATGCCGATACATTTTACGTGCTGGAGGATAACGCGCGCACGCCGTCCGGCGTCTCCTACATGCTGGAGAACCGCGAGATCATGTTGCGGCTGTTTCCCGAGCTGTTCTCGCGCTATCGCGTCGCTCCGGTGGAAAACTATCCCGACGAGCTTTTGGCGACGCTAAAATCCATTGCGCCGCCCGCGGCATCGTCCGAGCCGAACGTCGCTCTGCTGACGCCCGGCGTCTACAACTCCGCCTATTACGAGCACTCGTTCCTCGCCGACAAGCTCGGCGTCGAACTGGTCGAGGGCCGCGACCTCGTTGTCAAAAACGAAATCGTCTACATGCGCACGACCGAAGGACTAAAGCGTGTCGACGTCATCTATCGCCGCATCGATGATGACTTCCTCGATCCGCTGGTGTTCCGTCCCGATAGCGCGCTCGGCGTGCCGGGCCTCATGTCGGCCTATCACGCCGGCAACGTCACGCTCGCCAATGCGGTCGGCACCGGCGTCGCCGACGACAAAGCGGTCTACAGCTACATGCCGGAGATCGTGAAATTCTATCTCGGCGAAGAGCCGATATTGAAGAACGTGCCGACCTGGCGCTGCCGCGAGAGCGAACATCTGTCCTACGTGCTCGACAATCTCGAAGAGCTTGTCGTCAAGGAGGTCCACGGCTCCGGCGGCTATGGCATGCTGATCGGCCCCAAAGCCGACAAGGCGACGATCGCCGCGTTCCACGCCAAACTCAAATCCGACCCGAAGAATTTCATCGCGCAGCCAACGCTGGCGCTGTCGACCTGCCCGACTTGCGTCGAGGAAGGCATCGCGCCGCGGCATGTCGATCTGCGGCCCTTCGTGCTGGTCGGCCGCGACCGCATCCGCATCGTGCCCGGCGGGCTTACGCGCGTGGCGCTCAAGAAGGGCTCGCTTGTGGTCAATTCCAGCCAGGGCGGCGGCACCAAAGATACTTGGGTGCTGGACGGATAACATGCTTTCACGTACCGCCGATAATCTCTATTGGCTTGCCCGCTATGTCGAGCGCGCGGAATATATCGCGCGCATTCTCGACACGACGTTGCGGCTCACCGCGCTGCCGCTGGCCTATGTCGGCACGACCAACGAATGGGAATCGGCCGTGGCCACGGCCGGGTGCGCCGGCGCTTTCTCCGAACACTATAAGGAAGCCAACGAAGAGACCGTCACCGAATTCCTCGCCTTCTCGACCATCAATCCGTCGTCGATCCGCAACTGTTTCGAGAGTGCGCGTCTTAACGCGCGCGCCGTGCGCACCGCGCTCACAAGTGAAATGTGGGACGCCATCAACGGCGCCTGGCTCGAGCTCAAGCGCTGGAGCAACGGGCCGCGTTCGCGCGAGGAGTTCGCCCGTTATCTGCGCTGGGTGCTCGGGTCGTCGCTGCGCTTCGACGGCTCGGCGTATCGGACCATGCTGCGCAACGACGCCTATTGGTTCTCGCGGCTCGGCGTCTATATGGAACGCGCCGACAACACCGCGCGCATTCTCGACGTGAAATATCACCTGCTCCTGCCGGCCGACGAGAAAGTCGGCGGCCCGCTCGATTATTTCCAGTGGACGTCAATTCTCCGCTCGGTGTCGGCGCTGACCGCCTATCACTGGGTCTATCGCGAAAACGTCAAACCCTGGCTGGTGGCGGATCTGCTGATGCTGCGGGACGAAATGCCGCGCTCGCTGGCGAGCTGTTACGAAAATCTGGTGCAGAATCTCGATCGCATCGCCACCGCCTATGGCCGGCAAGGACCGGCGCAGCGCCAGGCCCGCACCGTCCGGGCGCGGCTCGAGAACAGCAAAATCGAGCAGATTTTTCAGAACGGCCTGCACGAATTCATCGACGATTTTGTCGAGGACAACAACCGTCTCGGCACCGCGGTCTCACAGCAGTACTTGCTGTAAGAGCGGGAATTGGTAGCCTAACGCGACCCGCTGTCGTCTAAGCTGCACTGGAAATCTTCGAATCCTGCCGCCATTGACCGCCGACTTCTGATGACCGGTTGCTGATATGCGCATCCACATCGCTCACCGTACCGACTATCGCTACGACCCGCCGGCCGCGGGCGTGATCCAGATGCTGCGGCTCACGCCGCGAAACCACGAGGGGCAGCACGTGGTGCGCTGGCGCATCGATGTGTCGGCCGACGCCCGGCTCGCGGCGCAGGAGGACGCGTTCGGCAATATCTCGCACGTGTTCTCGGCCGACGGGCCGTTCAGCGAATTGAGCGTCGAGGTGGACGGCGAGATCGAAACGCAGAACAACAACGGAATCGTGCGCGGCACTGTCGAGCGCTTCGGACCGAGCCTGTTTCTGCGCGACACGGCATTGACGCAGGCCGACGACGCGATCCGGGATTTCGCGCAAGGCATCCGCGCCGAAACAGGCGGCGAGACCCTCGGCGAGCTGCACGGCATCTTGGACCGGCTCCACGAGGACATGGCGCATGACACCGACGAGACGGAGGGCGCTGCGAATGCGGCTAAGGCCTTCGCGGCCAAACGCGGCCAGTCCCGCGACTTGAGCCACGTCTTCATCGGTGCGGCGCATAGCCTCGGCATTCCGGCCCGTTACGTCGCCGGCTATTTCCGGCACGAGGACGGCGGCCAGGCCCAAGCCGCGGGTCACGCCTGGGCGGAAGCCTTTGTTCCCGAACTTGGCTGGATTTCCTTCGATCCCGCCAACGGCTTCTGCCCGACAGACTGCCATGTGCGCGTCGCCATCGGCTTGGATGCGCTCGGCGCCGCGCCGGTGCGCCGCATGCGCTACGGGGCGGGTGCCGAGACCCTCGCCGTCGCCATCAAGGTCGGGCAATAATTCCTCGCCTTCGCCATTCCTCGCCCTCGCTCCATCATATTCGCTCAGTCTTGGAGGATGCTATAAGGACGGCACGGGGGACTGAGTCATGACCTATTGCGGTGGAATTCTCGTGCGCGAAGGCATCGTGATGTTCGCGGACACGCGGACCAATGCCGGCGTCGACAACATATCGACCTTCCGCAAGCTGCACGTGTTCAAGGACCCGAAGAAGCGCGTCATGGCGATCGCCACGGCGGGAAACCTTTCGATCAGCCAATCCGTCGTCAGCATATTGATCGAAGGCTACGACAATCCCGAAACCGGCGAGCGCGAAACCCTGATGAACTCGCCGACCATGTTTCAGGCGGCGCAGCGCGTCGGCCAGGTCATCCGCACCATTCACGCGACGGAAGGCAAGGCTCTCGAAGCGTCCGACGTGAATTTCGACGTTTCGTTCCTGTTCGGCGGCCAGATCGCCGGCGAGCGCATGCGGCTGTTCATGATCTACTCGGCCGGCAATTTCATCGAATGCACCACCGACACGCCCTATCTGCAGATCGGCGAGCACAAATACGGCAAGCCCGTGCTCGACCGCGCCATCAACTACGAGATGGACCTCTATGATGCGCTGAAAGTCGGCCTCGTCTCCATCGATTCCACGATGCGCTCCAATCTCAGCGTCGGCATGCCGATCGATCTCCTGGTGGTGCGGCGCGACGCCTGCGATCCGGAACTGGTCTATCGGATCGAACCGGGCGAGCCCTATTTCACCGATCTGCGTGAAAGATGGTCGGCAGCATTGCGCGCCGCCCATATCGGCATACCGCGGCCGCCTTACACCAACCGGCGCTGATGCTTCCTAAATTTACACTTCATTAACGACCCCGAGCGGAAACACGCGCGTCGGGCGCCGAAACTCTTTACGCGCGTTAAGTGCAAGCCATTTGCAATCTTTCCTGCCTATGATCCGTCGAGCATTTTATCCAATAGGTGGAAGCGTGGTGCCTTCGGCGCGTTCGCAAATCGCCGGGGAAAGTAAGCGGTCGCGCTGGGATCGGGCGCGCCTGAGCATGGTCGCGCCGATCGGCGTGATCGTTGCCGTCGCCATCATCTCCGTCGTCGTCGCCGTGCTGACTTCGGCGCAACGCGCCGACGAAGTTTCCTTCAACACCGAGCGACAGCTTGTCCGCCAGGCCGTGGCCGATCACGGCATTCGCGCGTTACACGTGCTCCAAAGCGTAGCCGCGACGCCGCAGGCCGCTGTCAAGATTCGCGATGCCTACGATACCGAATGGATCAGCAAGTGGATCGGGCCTTGGTCGGAGAGCTATTTTCACAGCGATGCCGAGGTGATCGTCGACGCCAACGACCACATCATTTACACTTATGCGCGTGATCCAGCCGACGCCAATGCGAGCGATCTTGCCGCGCAGCTTGCGCCAAGCCTCGATCTTCTGCGCGGGCGACTGGACGCGCCGCCAAATCACACCATTCCGATGCTTGAAGCGCAGGATCCCGAAAAACCGCGCCGCAGCACGGTACTGATGCAGCGCTTCGAAAACAAGCCGGCCTTTGTCTCTGCGGTAGCGGTCGGTTCCGATGCCGATCTGGCGTCCGGCAATTCCGGCGCGCCGATCGTGTTTTCGGTGAAATACGTCACCAGCCGCCTGCTCAACAATATCGGCACACACCTGCAGCTTGCCGGACTGCGCACGATCGACGACCCGGCCAGTGCCGGCAGCGATCGCGTCACCGAATTGACCGATCCGCAAGGCGGCACCATCGCCACCTTTGCCTGGCAACCGACGCGCCCCGGCGCCTCGATCGTGCAGAGCGTCGTGCCGTTCATCGCGATCGCATTCGCGGGTTTCGCCCTCCTCGTCGCTCTCGTGATCCGCCACATGCGCCGCACCTCGCAAGAGATCGACGCCGGCGAGCGGCAATTGCGTCACTTGGCGCTGCACGATCCGGTGTGCGGCCTGCCCAACCGCATCTATTTCGGCGACCGGCTCGAACGCGTCATCAACGACGTGCGTGCCGGCGGCCCGACGGCGGCGGTGTTCTACATCGATCTCGACCACTTCAAGGACGTCAACGACACGCTTGGCCATCACATCGGCGACGAGCTCATCCTCAACGTCACGCAGCGCCTAAGCCGCATCATGCGCGGCGAGGATCTCGTGGCGCGGCTCGGCGGCGACGAATTCGCCATCATCACTGCCTGCGCCTCGGATTCCTATTCGCTGCAGGCCATCGCCGGGCGCATCATCACCGCGGTCTGCGCGCCTTACGCCATCAGCGGCCACAACATCATCATCGGCGCCTCGATCGGCATCGCCGTCATCGACCGCCGCGTCGGCGACGCCGCCGATATTCTGCGCTACGCCGACATGGCGCTCTATCGCGCCAAGAACGAAGGCCGCAATCGCGCCTGCATCTACGACACGGCGATGGACGCCGACCTGTCGAGCCGCAAGCTGCTCGAAGGCGACCTCCTCAAGGCCATCCAAGACAACGAAATCCGCGCCGCCTACCAGCCCATCGTCAATGCCTCGGGCGACACCATCATCGGCGTCGAGGCGCTGGCGCGCTGGACCCACGCGACGCACGGCGAAATCCCGCCGTCGAAGTTCATCCCGATCGCGGAACATTCCGGCCTCATCGTCGAGCTCGGCGAATACATGCTGCGGCGCGCCTGTTTCGAAACCAGGGACTGGCCGAAATTACTGGTGGCCGTGAACGTCTCGCCGCTGCAATTCCGCCGCTCGGACTTTGTCGACATCGTCGAGCGCATCCTCGCCGAGACCAAATTCGACGCCAACCGGCTCGAACTCGAACTCACCGAAAGCACGCTCCTTGGCAATCTCGAGACCGCCGAATTGTCGATGCTGCGGCTCAAAGCCATCGGCGTGCGTTTCGCGCTCGACGATTTCGGCACCGGTTATTCGAGCTTGCTCTATCTGCGGCGCTTCCCGTTCGACAAGCTCAAGATCGATTCGAGCTTCGTGCGCTCGATCGAAAAGGCGCCCGACGCCGCCGCCATCGTGCACGCCGTCGTCAGCCTCGGCCGCGGACTGGGCATGAAAGTCACCGCCGAAGGCGTCGAAACCGCCGAGCAGCATCTGTTCCTGCGCGCCGCGGGCGTCCACTCGATGCAGGGCTACCGCTTCGGCAGGCCCGGCGTGCCGGGCGAGATCGACAAGCGCCTCGCCTCGCCCGACGATTACCGCGGCGTCGCCAGCCCCGACCGGGAAATCGCACTGGCGAGTTGACGGGTCGATCGCCGTCATTCCGGGGCGCGCGCAGCGCGAACCCGGAATCCATATCCCCTATCTCATAGTCCAATCTCGACCTTTCGTGATTATGGATTCCGGATAATCGCTGCGCGATTTCCGGAATGACGGCGGAGGGATTGCCGCCGCGCGTTGCCTTCGCCACTATCCGCCGACAAACGCATGACGGGAGGCGAACATGGCTGCGCGAAAAGTTGCATTGGTGACCGGAGCCGGCACCGGCGTGGGCCGGGCGGTGACGCTGGCGCTGATGAAAGAAGGCTATGCTGTCGTGCTGGCCGGCCGGCGCAAGGACATGCTCGAAGCCGTCGCCGCCGAAGGCGCGCAGACGCCGGGCGAAGCTCTCCCGATCCCTGCCGATGTCGCCGACCCGGCCTCGATCAAATCGCTGTTCGCTGAAACCAAAAAGACCTACGGCCGGCTCGACGTTCTGTTCAACAATGCCGGCATCGGCGCGCCCGCGATGCCGATCGAGGAAATTCCGCTCGACAAATGGCAAGCCGTCGTCGCCACAAACTTCACCGGCGTCTTCGTCTGCACCCAGGAAGCCATCAAGATCATGAAGGCGCAGAACCCGCGCGGCGGCCGCATCATCAATAACGGCTCGATCTCCGCGCACACGCCGCGCCCGGGAGCTGCCGCCTACACCGCGACTAAGCACGCCGTCACCGGGCTGACCAAGCAGACCGCGCTCGACTGCCGCGGCTACGACATCTGCTGCGGCCAGATCGATATCGGCAATGCCGCGACCCCGCTCACCGACCGCATGGTGCAAGGCGACGGCGTGCTGCAGCCCGACGGCCGCAAGATGATCGAAGCGCGCATGGCCGCCGAAGATGTCGGCCGCGCCGTCGTCTACATGGCAGGCCTGCCGCTCGACACCAATGTGCTGTTCATGACCGTGATGGCGAACCTGATGCCGTTTGTCGGCAGAGGCTAACGATAAAAGACCATTTCTTGAGATCATGTTTTATTTGCGCATGATCTTATCCGAAAACCGGAAGACCACTTTTCGGGATCATGCACGTGCTCGAAGGCTGGCACGAATTCTACGGACTTCTGGGCACCGCGGCGGCGGCGCTGGCGGCGCTGCTGTTCGTCGCAGCCTCGATCGGCACCGGCTTCATGAGCACCGCGGCCTCGAGCCCGACGCGCACGTTCACCAGCCCGGTGTTGTTTCACTATACCTATGTATTGTTCGTCAGCCTGATTGCGCTCGTCCCGATCGAGACCGATAGATCGCTGGCGGTCATCGTCGGCATCAGCGCAGCTGCAGCGCTGGCCTATTCGCTTTTCATCTTGCGCCGCGTGCTGCGCAGTTCCGTCACCGACATCGATGATCACATCGGCTATGGCGCGAGCCCGCCGGCGGCCTATGCGGTGACGCTCGCCGCGGCCATTTTCATCTACCAGCACTCCGCGATCGGGCCTCCGCTCTTGGCCGGCGCGCTGATCTTTTCACTGTTGGTCAACATTCGTAACACCTGGGATTTGACGGTGTTCTTCGCGCAGCGGCGCAACGATGCGAATGCGCCGCCGCCGGCAAATCCCCCACCCCTCCCTCCCCCGCAAGCGGGGGAGGGTTAGGG
>Ga0207416_1005470_pt1 | contig 10055 bp, 22 predicted proteins | sample PaiPotPPM11metaG_FD_184107 | JGI IMG/M metagenome (GOLD analysis project Ga0207416, IMG submission 184107) | Iron sulfur acid spring bacterial and archeal communities from Banff, Canada, to study Microbial Dark Matter (Phase II) - Paint Pots PPM... ...
TCGAGCAGGAGACGCCGGTGTCGTGGGTCGAGCACTACCCGCCGATCGAGGTCAAGGGACGCAAGGCCAGGACCGAGGAGTTCGACCTGGTGACGTTCTCCACCTGGACGCCCAAGACCGAGTATCGCCACGGCGGCATGCGGGTCAAGCTGGGCACGCCGGACTGGAAACACAGCAGCAAAGAACACGTCGAGCAGCTCATCGGGCAACCCGTGGACGACCCGATGTGAGAGGAGGTGAATGGTATGGGCTTGAAATTACTCTTTACGGGACTGACCTTCATCCTGGCGCTGGATCACCTCGGCGCGGGATTGCCGCTGGCATTGGTCGGCGACGTCCTGATGGTCATTGGTCTTATTTTGCTGTGGCTGGATAGATAACTGGTCACCTGAAAGAGCCGGCGGAGACTGGAACCCCCTTTCGCTCCGCTTGCTCTTTGAGGACGGACAGACGCCTGCCCTCCCTTTGGGAGTATGGGGAAAGAACGAGGAGAGAGAAAACGCTGCCCGCTGTACCAATCGGTCAGTCGGGCACAGAAACGAGCGCTCTACGAGCGGGCGCAGGGCCATTGCGAATGGCCGGGCGGCTGCAAGGAGAGCGACATCAGCAAGCTCCAGGTGGATCACATCACGCCGCGCTGTATTGCCCGGCTGCTGGGCTGGAGCAAAGCACAGACGAACGATCCGATGAACCGTCAGCTCCTTTGCAAGCCCGATCATCAGATGAAAGACGCCACCACCCGCGCCAAGAAAGAGCAGGTGATCTACCAGATGCGAGGGGGGATGATCCGGTTTGGCGAGCACCAATAAAAAATATGAAGCGACTAATCAACTGGTTATTGCGATGTAGACATGAGTGGAGAGCGGTAGCAGATACCCCTGCGGGTCCGAAGTACGCGACGATGGTCATTTTCTATTGCATTCATTGCAAAAAGACGGAGCAAAAATCAGCTCCACTATTATGAGCAACGAACGACCAACATTCTACGAAGAACAGTTCCGCAAGGATCAGATCCGCTTCGCCCGGCGCTCGGCGCTGGAGCGGATGCAGATTTTGGCTTCGGGCCGGTCCCTTGATGAGGTGGAAGCGGAGACCGAGCCCCCACCACCCGATCTTCGCGTCCTGGCGCCCTTTGTCAACGGCCGGCTGATCCCCCAGAACCCCCGGATGGTCGAATACCGCCGGCGATCTGCCCTGGTCCATGCCCGTTGGGGCAGGAAGGAGGGGGCATGAAAGCCACGTGCGAGGAGCTCAAACAGTTCATCCAGTCCGACAGCCGCTTTGCCAGCGCCTTCTTGGCCTGGCAACAGGACCAGGAGTGCTACAAGGCGATCTTCGACACGCAGTACGTCTTCAAGCTCTCCGAGGTGTCCAGGAGGCTGCGCCTCGGCCCATCAACGATCAAGCACCGCTGCGCTGTCCTGGGCATCCCCAAGCGAGCCGGACACTGGCTCTTCACCAGGGAGGATGTGGAGCGACTGGAGTCGTGGAAGGGAGGGGCGCATGCCGAACCGTAACTATCGAAGATCGGCGGATCGGGAACGAGCGCTCAAGCTCCAAGGCGAGCGGGAGGGCTGGTTTGCCACGCGCACCCCGGCATCCAAAGGCATCGCCGACGTCGTCTGGCTCAAGCCGGATCTCTCCTGTTCCCACCCCGACCACTTCCGGGTCAAGCTCTTCCAGATCAAGGTCTCCGAGCATTTCAAGGAGCCAATCGAGCTGGTGAAGGCGGCGGACACGCCAGCCGGCTGGCCGGCGACTGTCATCTGGCGGTGCTATCCCGTGAGAAAAAAGAAGCACGTGAAGGAAACGCTGAAAGGAGGTGAGTGATCCTATGTTTGGCAAGACCAAAACTGGAGCGAAGAAAGGTGCGGTGAAAGGCGCCAAACTCGCGAAGAAACCAGCAGCAAAGAAACGCAAGTAGCTTCCTGCCCATCGGGCCAGTCCCGGTGGAGAGCAAGCTAATGAGTGAACGGAGGTGAAGATATACGAGAAGCCTGAATAAAGTTTCCATTTTGGGGAACGCCACCAGGGACGCCGAGCTGCACCAGACCAACAGCGGGATTGACGTGTGCAGCTTCACGGTGGCCACGAACCGCTCCTGGACCAAGACGGACGGGCAGAAGCAGGAGGAGACCGAGTTCCACCGCGTGGTCGCCTGGGACAAGCTCGCGCAGCTCTGTGCCCAGTTCATCCGCAAGGCGAGCAAAGTCTACATCGAGGGACGGCTCCAGACCAGAAAGTACGAGAAGGACGGGGTGGAGCAGTACGCCACCGAGATCATCGCGTCGGACATGATCCTGTTGGATCGAAGGCCCGAAGTGGATCGGGAGGAGGGACATGAGTAGCACCATGGTGCCGGTGCGGTGCGCCGGCTGCGGGAAGCCGTTTGCCGTCAGGCTCGGGACGTACAACACCCGGCTGAAGTGGGGACGGCCGTGGTTCTACTGCGCTCGCCGGTGCCCGAAACTGCTGAAGAAACAGCATGAGGCGATATTTCGACGGCCAAACACCTGATGCTTTCCCTTTGGCAGTTTGCTATACTAGGGACACATGCCCGACCTGTACCAGCTTCTCGCCCAAGAAATCGTCCTGCGGGCGCTGAAAGATTATCAGCGCGGGGATGATCGTCTCAAGACCGAGGTGAAACGCTGGATACAGGGACAATCCGTGTCCATCCTGTTCTGCGCTACGGCGCTGAAGATGCAACGGGAACAGTTGCTCCAAGTGGTGAACAGGAAAATACAAGAAATAGATCAGCATGCAGGTTGACATCTGGGGTGGCGAAAGTATAGACGCTAGGAACGGCACGTTCTAGAGAAGTGCGGGTGTGATGGCTAATCACCGACGCCAATCCGAGTAACGGCTCACAGGGACAATCGTCGACTACGCTCCCTGTCAACGTGTACGGTGCGATGCCGTACCCCCAGATGTGAGCCTATGCATGAACGGAAGAAACAACGGGAGTTGACGCCGCGCACAGCGGCCAAAGACCTGATCAGAGAGTCGGTGCAACAAGGGCATTCGCTGGACAGCGTCCGCACCGCCAAGCTGGAGAGGTACAGCACGCTGTACTCAGCCGGTATCGGGCGGTCCATCGTCGCGTACGAGGGCAACCGCATCGTCGTCACCCGGGCGGTCTCGGAGGATGAGATCGGCGTCTCGTCGGTTTATATGCGGCGGTGCGAGCAGGTGTTCCCCCTGCCGGAGCTCTACGCCGAGGTCAGGCAGGAGTGTGAGGAGGCGTTGCTCTGGCGGCCCCGGCTACCTGGAGCACGAAAGAATCGGAATACAGACACCGGCGGCCTGACCCAGGGCACGCTGTTCTGAAGCGCTATGGACAACCAAACCACACAACCGACAAAGCTGTATTGGCCAATCGAGCAGCTCAAGAACTGGGCGGATAATCCGCGTGAGATCAGCGTGGAGAAGTTCGCCGACCTGAAGGCTTCCCTCGAGCAAGAGGGGCAGCTCATCCCCCTGCTGGTGGACATCAGACCCGATCACTCCGGCGAAGTCCTCGGGGGCAATATGACCCTGCGGGTGCTGCGCGAGCTCGGGGTGCAACAGGTCTGGGTGGAGCTGCGGGAGCCCAGAAACGACGCCCACGCCTTTGAGCTGGCCATCAAGCACAACATGGGCTACGGGAACTACAACGCCCAGCAGGTGGCCGAGCTGGGGCAACGCTACATCGACCAGATTAACCTCTCCAAGATCGACCTGACCCTCCAGAAAGCCATCTCTGTCGGCGACACCATCCTGCAATTCGGTCCCGGTGGGGTGGACCCGGTGGACTATGCCGATCGGAACAAAGAAGTGGATGTGGACGCGCTCGCGTCGGGACTGAGCGCGATCTGCCCGCGCTGCGGCTTCCACTTCAGCCCGAACCAACCATGAGCACTTTCCCTTACCAGTGGACACTCGCCGATGGCTACCCCGCGCCCGGGGTACCCCATCATGGCACGACTGTCTTCTCGACCTTCGCCTGCGGTGGCGGCTCGACCATGGGCTACAAGCTTGCCGGCTACGATGTCATTGGCTGCAACGAGATCGATCCCCAGATGATGGCGATCTACCGGGCGAATCACCGCCCCAAGCTCTCCTACCGGGAAGATATCCGATCCTTCTTGCTGCGCGACGATCTGCCTGAAGAGCTCTACCAGCTCGACATACTGGACGGCTCCCCGCCCTGTTCAGTGTTCTCCACTGCTGGCAAGCGCGAGGAGGACTGGGGCAAGGAGAAGGTTTTCCGCGAGGGACAGGTAGAGCAGCGGCTCGACGATCTCTTCTTCTCGCTGATTGCCCTGGCCAAGCGTCTCCAACCCAAGGTGTTCCTGGCAGAGAATGTCCACGGCATGCTCCTCGGCCACGCCAAGGGGTATCTGCTGGAGATCAAAGAGCGCCTGCGGGATGCGGGCTACAGACTGCAACTGTTCCACCTGAACGCGGCCAGCATGGGCGTGCCCCAGATGCGCGAGCGTGTCTTCTTCATCGGGCACCGCCTCGACCTGGATGTACTGCCCCTGCGACTCACCTTCCGCGAGCCGATGATCCCCTTCCATCAAGTGTCCGACCCTCCCTATCCTGCAATTCCGGCAAAACTCACGCCAGGACCAAAGGCGCTCGAGTATTGGCAAGTGACCGGGGAAGGACAAGCCGTCGGCAAGTTCGGCTCCGACAAGAAGGTGAGCAGGAATCGCCCCTGCTTCACCATCCGCTCGGGGAACCGGCACTACCACTACCGCGAGCCCCGGTTCCTGTCTGATCGAGAGATCGTGCGCTGTGGCAGTTTCCCCACCGACTACCACTTCCTCGACGCGGACGTCAACTACGTGGTGGGGATGTCCGTGCCACCGGTCATGATGGCGCAGATCGCCTATCAGGTGTACGTGCAGTGGTTCTCGCACATTGGGGGTGTTTGATATGGTTTGTCCTCTTGTATTGAGTATAGGAGTGTACTATATTGTAACTAGACATAAAGAAAGGGGGTGAGATAAACATGAAGAATGTATACAGGCTCAAAATCAGCAAGAAAGAACTAGCAGTCTTGATGGAAAACATCGACTATATGGCCGACTGGAAATACCAGGACTATGACAGCGCGGTAATCTTGCGAAGAATCCTGAAGCAGCTTGGTGGACAACTTGCCATTTCTGTGCTCATGAAAGCCTGAGTCTTGCTCACTGCCTCGACCGCAAGACATCGAGGCAGAGAAGAGGATTTATGGCCAAAATAGACTGGCTCGCGGCACAGCGAGACTACATTGCAGATCAGACCGCCAGCTACGAATCGATAGCTGAGAAATACGGCGTCTCTAAGACCGCTGTTGCTGAGGTGGCCAGGAAGTATAACTGGGTTGCCGCCAAGGAGCAGGCTTTATCCAAAGCCGTACAGAAGTTACACGACAATCTCCCCGACCGGATCGCCAAGTTCCAGGAGGAAAAGCTCAGCATCGGCAAGTTCCTGGTGGGCGTCGGGGTCAAGGGCATCCAGGAGAAGCCACCCCGCACCGCCCGTGAGGCCAGGGAGATCCTGGATTCCGGCTACAGGATTTCCACCGAGGCCATGGGGCTGGATAAGCCGCAGACCCAGGTCAACGTCCAGAACACTACCCTCTCGATGCACGACTTCGTGGCGCAGATGCAGAAGCGCAGAGAGGAGCGTGGACAGCCATGATGGTGACCACCGTCCGCTGCGATTACTGCCACCACCTGCTGACGCAAGGGGACACATCGGCGGGCACGGTGATCGACAGCAACGTTGCGTGCATCCGGGTGGAATGGTTGCGCGTGAGGAACGGACCGATTATCGGGCCGGCGGAGTTCTGTTCCGCGGACTGTCTTGCCAATGCGGTGCGTGAGCGGATGGATCAGGAAGCAAGCAAAGAGCAGGTGTTCCGCGCGCTCGCCGAGCAGCTCGGCTACGAGATCACGAAGCGACCGGGAACGGGGCGGGAGGATGACACGACGGACGGGGGTGCGACCGGATGAGCTACCACTACCCTCGCCGGCCAGCGCCTCGGTTCATGCAGCCGTCGCTGCCCACCAACCGCTGGCGCTGCGCGAAGACGCCGGACGGCAAACACCGCTGGATCACCACCTACCGGCTGCCGGATGGCACGATCGGACCGTTGCCGTACCCCACCTGCGAGGAGTGTTTGGAGATCGACGACAAGGAGGAGGGAGGGTCGAACGGATGAAACAACACGTTACCGAATCGGACATCGATCAGCTCTCCGTACCGGCGAAGCGCTGGCTGCTCGACTGGTACGTGACCCACGTCTACACGCCCATGAGCTATCAGCCGGTCACCTTCGACGGGCGACACATCCTCTTCCCGCTCCCCGACATCGGCCAGATGATCGAGTTCCTCTATGGAAACGACTTTCTTTCGGAGATACAGGCTCCCGGATATAGCGTGGAACCTGATCAATGGGTAGTGGAGACCCCAGCACGGCACAATGCTGGATTCTTCGATAGTGGCGATACAGATGAACTCTGTGATGCACTCTGGGAAGCAGTCAAGACATTTCTAGAGGAGCATGACCGATGAGAACAGTTCTGCCAAAGAAGTCCTTGCGAGCAGGCATCGACACGTTCTTAGGGGCGTCTGGTGTGCTGCATAGGTGCAAGAAGCACCGAAGAGTATGGCGCGAAGGAGAAAACTTCGTGCGTTTTGGCGGTGCGGCCTGCGAAGAGTGCGTGATGAAGACCTTGCCGAAATTGAGGTATGCCTGATGAACTGAATCCCGACCAGTGGAGGATCCTCCAAGACGAGCCCGTTGACTTCATCGAGCTCGCCTTCGGCGATTCGATGTGGGAGATCCCCCAGCGGATCGCCAACTCCGTCCGGGATCACACCTACACGGTCGTGCGTTCCTGCCACGGCGCTTCCAAGTCCCACACGGCCGCGCGACTCGCCCTGTGGTTCCTCTACAGCTTCGCCAATTCCAAGGTCATTACCACGGCCCCGACGTGGAATCAGGTGGAGAACATCCTCTGGCGGGAGATCAGATCGGCCAAGAGCCGCTCGCGCATCACGCTGGGTGGTAAGCACAACCTGACCGACATCGACCTTGGCCCCGACTGGTTCGCGATGGGGCTCTCGACGAACGAGCCCGATCGCATGCAGGGGTTCCACGCCATCTCCGTGCTCCTGATCGTCGACGAGGCCAGCGGGGTCGCCGAGGACATCTTCAACGCCTCGGAAGGGATTGTCTCCTCCGAGCACGCCCGCGTGCTCTACATCGGCAACCCGACCAACACCGGCGGCACCTTCGCCAAGTCCTTCAAGCTGCCCGGCTACAGCAAAATCCACATCAGCGCCTTCGACACGCCCAACTTCACCCACTTCGGCATCACCCTGGAGGACATCCGGCAGAACACCTGGCAGCAAAAAATAACGGGCGAGCTGCCCCGTCCCTACCTGATCACGCCGGAGTGGGTGTATGACAAGTACCTCAGATGGGGCGAGGGCAACCCGATGTGGGATTCCCGCGTGCTGGGCAACTTCCCCGAGCAGGGCGAGGACACGCTGATCCCCCTGATCCGCATCGAGGAGGCGGCCAGACGCTCCCTGGTCCCCTTGCCGACTGATCCGGAGCGCATCGGCGTGGACGTGGCCCGACACGGCGCGGATAAGACGAACTTCCTGTACCGAAAAGGGCCAAAGGTCTTAGACAGCAAAGCGTTTAGCCAGCTCGACACCATGCAGACCACCCAGAAGCTGCGCGACTACGCCACGGAGCGGCCGGAGGCGGAGGTGGCGATCGACACGGTGGGGATCGGCGCCGGCGTGTACGACCGGCTGGTCCAGCTCCTGCCGGAGCGGCGTATCCACGAGGTCAACGTCGGAGAGAAGCCCTACGATACCGAGCAGTTCGTCAACCTCAGAGCGGAGATCTACTGGGCCTTGCGGGAGCGGTTCATCTCAGGAGACATCGACCTGTCGGAGTTGCCGCCGGACGTGCTCGACGAGCTGATGGGCCAGCTCGCCCAGATCAAGTTCCGCTACACCACCAAGGGCCAGGTGCAGATCGAGAGCAAGGAGGACATGAAGAAGCGGGGTATGGCCAGTCCGGATCAAGCCGATAGTTTGGCGATCGCCTACGGTCGGCTCAAGGGACAGGTCAACTTCTTCTCTATTGACACCACGCCGGCGAAGCCGGCCCTGCCGCAGATTGCCCCGCCGGCGGCAGTGGATGAGGAGAAACGCAGGGCGCTGGAGCGACAAGCGGACTTAGATTTGATCAAACAGCAAAGGGGGTGGTAGATGATGCAACACTACTTTTCCTGGACGCTCAAACTGCACGGCAAAAAATACCGGTCGAAGACCGACCTGAGTGACTTGCCGGACATCGACGATGAATTGCAAGTCGCCGTCGTTGCCGATGCCATCACCGGGCAGATACGCGAAGCGCTGCGACAAATCTATCTCGCAACAGCACAGACAAAGAAAGGGGGTGAATGATATGACGTGTCAGGATTGTCCATCGGAAAAAATCTTCGCGCGCCATCGATGCCGGTCGTGCTATCACCGCGCCTATTACCGGGCGAACCGGGACAAGCTGGCCGCCCGGGAACGTACCGAGGAGCGACGCGCGTATCACGCCGCCTATTACCGGCAGCACAAGCGCCGCGACCCAGCCTGCCCGGATAACCCGACTAACCGAGCATTGCCCGATCGGCAAGACATCCGGCGCGACGCGATGCTCCAACTGCTGGACACCGGCGAGTACACGCTGGCGCAGATTGGCGCCAGGTTCGGCCTCTCCCGCCAGCGCGTCCAGCAGATCTACATCGAGCAGCGGGGCATGAACTACCAGCCGGTACGCAGACTCTTCAAGAGGACGCACCCGAAACGCTGCTCCGTCTGCGACGAGGAGGCGGATGGATCGCAGGGGATGTGTCGGAAGCATTACGACCGCTGGCGCTACCACAGCAGCGAGGAGGTCAGGAGGCGACACAACGAGGCGATGATGCGCTGGAACCGCGAGCATCGGGAAGAGCGACGGGAATACAACCGGGTGTACCACAAGCTCTATTACCATCGTAAGAAGTCGCAGGAAACAGCGGAGCAGCGCGAGCAGCGACGGGCATATAATCGGATGCGCTCCAAGCTGTATTACCAGCGCAAGAAAGCAGAAGCATTAGAGCGTGAGAGGAGGTGAATGATATGGCAACGACAAAAACAGAAACAACCCACATTGATGTGAACGAAGGGAACTGGAAAGTCTTCACCGAGCGGCTTGGTTGGTCGGATGAGACCCGCGTGTGGATCGGGCAACGCAATGGACCGAATTTCGCCAACGCCACCATCGGCAAAGATGGTCGGCTCATCATGACAGCGGTGAAAGAGGGCGAGCAACTTCCGGAACCCTTGATGATTCTGCCAACACCGGTGTGGCAGATGATCGTCGACGCGATCGCGGAGAAAACACCACCGTCCAAAAAGGAAGCGTTGGACGCGGAACTCACCGCGACGAAGTATCACCTGGAAGATATGCGGCAGCTGGTCTTCAACCAACCGGAAGAACCCCATGTCCATGACTATGACGAGGAAGGAGGTGAGAAGAATTGATTGACTTTCTGCCAAAAGAAAAAGCGCTCGGATGTTTCCGACACCCCAAACCGGTGGTGCTGAAACAGTCCCAGGGGACTGAGAAGGACGGAACGGTGATGCGTCATTTGTTCTGTCCGAAGTGCTACTGCAGCATCCCGCTGACCGCGGAGCTGCGGAGCAAACTGGAGGCAGCGATCGCGGAGGAATCGGCGACGCAACTCGCCCGTGAAAACAAGATCGCGTAGTTTTCACCAGCGGATAGTTGCAACGGTTTTGTGAAAAGCCACCGGTTTCCGGTGTTTTCACGGGTCGTGTACCCCCTTCCCCGCCTATAAGATGAGGCTGGGGGATAGTGGGTTGAGGGGGGCGGTGGAGAAGGGGAGTGGGGGTAGACATAACGTATCAGAGTTTGCTAGAATGGGGGAATGAGAGACCTCTTTCTCGACACTCTTGTATCCGAGAAGTTCGCTATCAAGGTGCTCCGTGACCGCTAT
>Ga0207416_1005472_pt1 | contig 10054 bp, 6 predicted proteins | sample PaiPotPPM11metaG_FD_184107 | JGI IMG/M metagenome (GOLD analysis project Ga0207416, IMG submission 184107) | Iron sulfur acid spring bacterial and archeal communities from Banff, Canada, to study Microbial Dark Matter (Phase II) - Paint Pots PPM... ...
GCCGATGTCGGCGGCGTGTGCCTTAATTGGGGCTGTATTCCAACGAAGGCGCTGCTTCACGTCGGCGAGGTCATCCGCCACATCGATCACGCCGCCGACATCGGCTTAAAGGTGCCCAAGGCCGAAGTCGATCGCGAGGGTGTTGCAAAATTTAAAACCGATGTCGTGACTTCCAACGTCGGCGGCGTCAGGACGCTCTTCAAGGCCAACAACGTCCAATTCATGTACGGTGACGCCTCGTTCAAGAGCCCGACGCAAATCGTCCTTAAGAAAAAAGAAGGCGGGGAGGACACCATCACAGCGAAAACCGTCGTGATCGCCACCGGCTCGGCACCGGTCGACGTCAAGGCTTGGCCGCGCGACGGCGAGTACATCATTAACTCGGACGACGCCGTTCAAATGAAGCGCATCCCGAAGAACATGCTGGTAATCGGCGGCGGCGTGATCGGCCTTGAATTCGCCACCGTATACACCCGTGTCGGCGCGAAGGTGCTCGTTATCGAAGCGCTCTCGCAGTTGCTCACCGGCACCGATCTGGAAATTTCGAAGACGCTGGGCCGCATCCTCAAGAAACAAGGCGTCGAAATCATGCTCGACACGAAGGTCGGCAAACTCGAAAAAAGCGGCAAGATCGTCAAAGCGACTTTCAACGGCGGAGGCACGAACGGTAAGGACGAGACGCGCGAATTCGACATGGTGCTCGTCGCCGTCGGACGCCGCCCCGTCACCAATACGCTCAATCTGCAAGCCGCGGGCCTGGCCGTCGACGAAAAGGGCTTCATTGCGGTCGATCAGCAGTGCCGCACGAAAGTGCCGAGCATCTTTGCGATCGGCGACGTTACAGGCCAGCCGCTCCTGGCGCACCGCGCGATGAAGCAGGGCGTCATCGCCGCCGAAGTGATCGCGGGCGACACGTCGGCAGCGTTCGATCCGATTGCGATTCCGAATTGCGTGTACACCGATCCGGAAGTCGCGACCATCGGCCTCTCCGAAGAGGAAGCCAAAGCCAAAGGCTACGAGGTACGCATCGGCAAGTTCCCGTTCGCGGCGAGCGGCCGCGCGCGCACGATGAATGAAAGCGACGGCCTGATTAAGCTCGTCGCAGATGCGAAGACCGATTTGCTTCTGGGCATGCACATCGTCGCGCCGCAAGCCGAATCGTTGATCGGCGAAGGCGTCATCGCCCTCGAGATGGGCGCAACGCTCGAGGATATCGGGCTTTCGATCCATCCCCATCCAACCCTGACCGAAAGCATCATGGACGCGGCCGAAGCGGCGCACGGTAAGGCGATTCACATCGTCAATCCCAAGCCGAAAACGCCGGTCGGGGCAAAGTAGCTACGCGCGACGTCGTTGACGCTGTGGCCCCGGGAGCCGGGTGGCGTGAGGCCCGGTCGGGGAACCGCTGTTGGATTTTACATCCTGTAAAATCCAACGCTGCTACGTTTTTTGGGCAAAACAAAGTTTTGAAGTTCACATCCTGTGAAGGCCCAAAAAATCGCAGCTTCCCCGACCGGGCCTCACGCCACCCGGCTCCCGGGGCCACAGCGTCGCGCGTTCTTGCTCGCCGTGCATCCAAATCACCAGCGATGGCGGTCGTATGAGCGTGGCGATCTTGACCGGAGCGCGCGTACTCGATCTCGGGCTGAGGCCTTACCGCGAGGTATGGGACTTGCAGCATACGCTGCATGCCGCGGTGCGCGAAGGGCGCGAACCCGATACGTTTATCGTCGCGGAGCATCCGCCGGTTATTACGCTGGGACGGCAGGCAAAACGCGACAACGTCTTGATTGCGCCGGATCTTTTAGCACGGCGCGGCATCGAGGTCGTTGAGATCGAGCGCGGCGGCGACGTAACTTATCACGGGCCGGGGCAACTCGTCGTTTACCCGATTCGCAAATTGGAACGATTTCGTGAAGTCGTTCCGCTGGTGCGCTCGCTCGAAGGCGCAGTAATCGCTACCTGCGCGCGATTCGACGTGACGGCCGAACGCTGGAGCGAACATGCGGGCGTGTGGGTCGGGCGCGATCAGATTTGCGCGATCGGATTGGCGGTTCAGAAGATGGTTTCGCTGCACGGGATCGCACTCAACGTATCGACCGAACTCGATTACGATCGGCTGATTAATCCCTGCGGTTTAACCGATCGCGGCATCACCTCCCTTTCCCAACAACTCGAACGGCCGGTAACGCTCGACGAAGCGAAAATCGTGCTACTCGAAGAACTCGCTCGCTCGCTCAACGTGGAATTTTAACGAACGTGGCTATTGAAATCGACTTGATCTCCCCCGCAAAACCGCAGCATGCGCGCAAGCCGGATTGGTTGCGCGTTTCGTTGCCGATCGGTGAGGATTACGAACGCGTCAAAGCCAAGGTGAATACGCTCGCGCTCAATACCGTTTGCAAAGAAGCCGCGTGCCCGAATCTTGCGGAATGCTGGGGCGCCGGTACGGCGACGATCATGATCTTGGGCGACACGTGCACGCGCGGCTGCCGCTTCTGCAATGTGAAGACCGGAAACCCGAAGGGCGTGGTCGATTGGATGGAGCCGGTACGGGTCGCCGAAGCGGTGCGCGATTTGGGATGGAAGTATTTGGTGCTTACGGCCGTCGACCGCGACGATCTGGCGGATGGCGGAGCGCTGATCTTCGCGAATACGATTCGGGAGATTCACGAACGCGTTGCGGGAGCGCGGGTGGAGATCCTCAGCGGCGATTATCACGGCGATCTGGTGGCGCTCGATATCGTGATGGACGCAAAGCCCGACGTCTTCGCGCACAATCTCGAAAGCGTGCGACGCCTCACGCCCACCGTGCGCGACAAGCGCGCGACGTACGATACCTCGCTACGCATTCTCGCCCATGCCAAATCTCGGGCACCCGAACGCTATACGAAGACCTCGCTCATGCTGGGGCTGGGCGAAACGGACGCGGAGATCGAGCAGACGATGGACGACGCGCGAGCGGCCGGCGTCGATATCTTTACGATGGGGCAGTATCTGCAACCCACCAAGAAGCATCTTCCCGTGGTGGCCTTCGTCACGCCCGAGCGCTTTGCGCAACTCGGTGCGCTGGCACGCTCTAAGGGCTTCCATCAAGTCGTATCGAGCCCGCTCTCGCGTAGCTCCTACCATGCCGAGCAGGCTTTTACGCAAGCGGGATAGCGCCACGACCTGAGCTTCGCCTGGAAATGCAACGGCTTCCCGAGGGCGAAGGTTTAGCTTCACGATGACTGAGTTTTTCCTCCGGCGGCCTATCTTCGCTGCGGTCTGTTCGCTCGTGATCCTGATCGCGGGACTGGTGGTTATTCCGACGCTGCCGATCGCGCAGTATCCGCAGATCGCTCCCCCGGTGGTGACGGTTACCGCTACCTATATCGGCGCGAGCCCGCAAGCGGTTGAGAGCGCGGTAACCACGCCGCTCGAGAACGCGATCAACGGGGTCGAAGGCCTGCGATACATCAGCTCGACCAGCGCGCAAGGCGTATCGACGATCACCTGTACCTTTAATCTCGGGGTAAATCTCGATATCGCGGCGACCGACGTACAGAATGCCGTCCAGTCCGCGAGCGGCCAGTTGCCGGCGGAAGTCACGCAAACCGGCGTCACGGTTTCAAAAAACGCGGGCACGTTCGTCATGGCCGTCGCGGTCACGTCCGATAACTCGAAGTACGACTCGCTATTCTTGAGCAACTATGCCGAACTCAACATCGTCAACGATCTCAAGCGCGTGCAGGGCGTCAGCGACGTTCGGATCTTCGGCCAACGCCGCTATGCCATGCGCATCTGGCTCGATCCGCGGGCGCTCGCGGCGCAGGGTCTCGCCACCAGCGACGTCATCAGCGCTCTCCAGCAACAGAACGTCGAGGTTGCCGCCGGTAGTATCGGCTCGCCGCCTGAATCCGGTAACCAACCGTACACCTACACGATCAACGCCGTGGGGCGCCTTTCTACGCCCAAGCAGTTCGCCGACATCGTGTTGCGCACCGACGCTAACGGCGGATTTACGAAGCTCGGAGACGTCGCCCGCATCCAGCTCGGAGCCGAAGACTATTCGAGTTTTCTAAGATTCGACGGCAATCAGAACGTGATCGGACTGGGCATACAGCAGTTGCCGACGGCAAACGCCCTCTCGGTTTCGCAGGGCGTCATTGCAACGCTCGACCGTCTCTCCAAAACGTTCCCGCCCGGCGTCCACTATAAAGTCGCATTCAACTCGACCACGTTCGTTCGAGAGTCGATCAAAGAAGTCGTCATCACCCTCCTGCTCTCGATCCTGCTCGTGGTTTTGGTGATCTTCCTCTTCTTACAAGATCCGCGCTCCACGCTGATTCCGGCCGCAACCATTCCGGTGTCGTTGATCGGCACGTTCTTCGTGATGAAGATCTTCGGCTTTACGATCAACACCATCACGCTCTTCGGCCTCACGCTGGCGGCGGGGCTCGTGGTGGACGATGCGATCGTCGTCATCGAAAATATCGCGCGCTACATCCAACAGAACAACATGCGCGGTATCGAGGGTGCGGCGGCGGCGATGCGGGAGATTCAGAGCGCGGTCGTGGCATCGTCGCTCGTGCTCTTGGCCGTATTCGTACCGGTCGCATTCTTTCCGGGCACGACCGGTCAGTTGTACAAGCAATTCGCGCTAACGATCGCCGCATCGATTACGATCTCGCTCTTCGCGGCCTTAACCCTCGCTCCGGTGCTGTCGGCCAGGCTTCTACGCGGTGAGGAGGAATCCGAAACCGGCTTTTTCGGATGGTTTAACCGCGGCTTGCACCGCCTGCGCTCTTTCTATCACGACAAACTTCCGGTTCTCTTTCGCCACCGATGGCCCGTATTCGGCATCTTCGTTCTCGCGCTTTTACTCACCGCGGTCCTCTTCAAGACCACGCCTACCGGCTTTATCCCAAGCGAGGATCAAGGGTACTTCATCGTCCTGGTCCAGGCTCCAGAAGGCACGTCCTTAGCGAACGAGCACGATATCGCGGTCAAAGCAGAGCAGATCATTCGCAGCACCAAGGGCGTCAGAGACGTTTTCGATGTCGGCGGATTTAGCTTCGCCGGTGCCGGGCCCAACCGAGGCATGATGTTCGTCCAGTTGGAGCCATGGTCGCAGCGCACCAGCTTTATGGAATCGATCACGGGGATACTATACGCCGGGCCCAATTCGCTGATGGCGCGCTTCGCCAAGGAGATTCCCGAAGCACAAGTACTCGCGTTCAATCCACCCGCAATTAACGGCGTCGGAAGTTTCGGCGGGTTCCAGTTCGAGCTCGAAGACCGCGGCAACGTGGGCCTGGACAAGCTGATGCAGACGGCGTACGGGTATATGGGGCGAGGCAATGCGCCCGATTCGCCGCTCACGCAAGTCTTCACGCAGTTCCGCACGAATTCGCCGCAATTGCAGGTGAACGTGGACCGCAATAAGGCGCAATCGATCGGCGTTTCGCTAACCGACGTTTTCGATACCATGCAGACGGATCTCGGCTCCGTGTACGTGAATAACTTCGATTATCTCAATCGTTCGTACCGCGTGTACGTCCAGGCCGATACCCGGTATCGCGACCGCATCAGTTCGCTCCAAGGGTTGTACGTGCGCTCGAGCAAGGGCGGCGGAATGACTCCGGTCAGCGCGCTGATCAAGGCCAAGCAGATATACACCTCGCCGATCATCAGCCATTACAATCTCTTCCGGTCGCTCGAAATCAACGGCAACGTGAAGACCGGGCACGGTAGCGGCGAGGCGATCGCAGCGATGGAACAGATCGCCAAAAAGGTCGATCCGCCGGGCGTTAGCTACGAATGGTCGGGGCTAACCTTGGACGAGATCGCCTCCGGATCCCAGAGCGCCCTCATCTTCGCGCTCGGCCTCGTCTTCGTATTCCTGGTCCTCTCGGCGCAGTACGAAAGCTTCGTGGATCCGCTGATCGTCATTCTCGCCGTCCCGGCCGCACTACTCGGCGCCTTGCTCTTTATGAACTACCGTCTGCTCATGGGCCACCTGGGCTTCCCGTTCATCCTTCTCGCGGGCGATCCGTCGCTCTCGCAGGACGCCTATGCGCAGGTCGGCTACGTCATGCTCATCGGCCTGGCCAGCAAGAGCGCGATTCTGATCGTGGAGTTCGCCAATCAGCAACTCGCGGCCGGGGCCGATATCGTTACCGCGGCGATGCGCGGCGCGCAGACCCGGTTCCGGCCGATCCTGATGACCTCGATCGCCTTCGTGGTCGCAGTGCTGCCGCTCGTATTCGCATCCGGGGCGGGCTCGGCGGCGCGCCACTCGCTGGGCACGGTCGTCTTCGGCGGCATGCTCATCTCGACCGTACTCAACCTCGTGATCACCCCGGTGCTCTACGTCATCGTCAAATCGATCGAACACGGAGCCAGAGATCGCCGCCGGGCCAGGAAACTTCGGGCCTCCGGAGCCGCAGACTAGCGACTTTTCCGTCAAAGGCACGAGGGTTTTAATCGCCCGAACTCCAACAAAAAGCGGCAACCGGAAACTGATACTTTTAATACACCGGACCCACTGCGTTGGAGAGACTCTATGCTGAAAACCCTCATCCGCTCGAGCGCGGCCGCTTTATTGGCCGCGTCGTTCGGCTTGGTCGCCATCCCGGCATCGGCCGACGGCGGCACGGGCGAAGCCTTGGCGACATCGGTCGTCCAAGATGCCAGTGCCGGAATCAAGAATGCGATGAACGCATCGCAGAAAAAAACACCGACGGTAACCACGCGAACGCAAGCCGGACAAGCGGACCAAACGATGGCGCTTCCCGACGGCTCGATCGCCCAGGTCCCGCCGGTACAACAGGCTCCCGTCGGCGGAGCGGCCGCCCAAGGCTTACCGACCGGATTCACCTATATGGCGGATCTGTCGATTGCATATCCGTACGGGAACATCGGCACCTTCGGTAAGAAGTGGCTACCCGGCGGCGTCGATGCCAACGCTGGATACGGATTTAATCCGACCACGCGCGTGCTGGCGTCGTATTACGAAATCCAGCATTACCCGGTCGGTTTCAATAGCGGCACCGCGCCGCTCTATCTGCAAGGCTTCCAGAATCCGATCGGCTGCGTCGATCTCGGCGGCGGCAACGCGAACGGTTGCGCTCCCGCAACGTCGCAAGCGGATTTGACGACTAAAGACCGGTTCCTCATCTTGAACGCGGAAAAACTCTTCGCGATCAAGATGCCCGGCGGCCGCGCCCTCCCGATCGTCATCTCGCCGACCTACGTGTCGCGCTGGTCCACGGTCGCGGCGTCGAACGCGGGCAACGATGTCGTCCCATTCGAGCCGAACGCGCCGTTCGGTTTCCCCCTCACCGGCGTCCACACGCGCACCGCGCAGGTGTTCTCGCTGGCCGTCACCGTGCCGTTCCTCAAAACCTCGAAAATGTTTGGTACGTTCACGGTAGCACCGGGCTGGCTCACGCACACCGCGGGCGTCAACCAGGTCAACAAACCCCAGCTCTACCAGATCGCCTATCTTGAGTACACGCCGAACGACCGCACGAAGTTCTTCTTCGAGCCCCAGAGTTCGCGCGACTACCTGCCCGCCGACCCGTACGCGCAGCACTTGATCGCCTATTTCTTGGGCGTCTCGGAGCGCGTCGGCAAAGCCGGATTCGTGCAGTTGGTACTCAACAGCGGCGGCCCGACCAACGAAGGTTCGTACGGCATTCAGAAGCTGACGTGCCAAGCGTTGCCGTGCGGCTCCAACCCGATCGTACCGACGATCGGCGGCCTCAAAGCCACCCAGATCCAACTCCAGTTCGGCATCGGTTCGCCGAGCGTGATTCCGATCTAGAGCAAGGACGAGCAACATGAAGATGACATATCTTACGAAGACCCTCGCCGCACTCGCGGTCGCGTCACTCGCGGCTTGCGGAGGCGGAGGCGGCGGTTCAACCGGCAGCCTCACCCCCAGCGCCCCCAAAGCGGGCACGACCAACCCACTCTTCGCAACGTTCGTCGGCGTCGGCGACAGCCTCACGGCCGGCTACCAAGCCGGCGGCCTGCTAGGCGCAAACACGACCAATCCATACTCGGTCTTCCCGGGCGGCCTCGTTCCGGCGACTCAGGAGAACGGCTACTGGGCGCTGATGTTCGAACAAGCCACGGGCATGAGCGCGGCTCAAATGGCCAGCCCCGCGACCTCGGTGCTTCCGCTCATCAACGCGCCGGGCATCGGCGCGCAGTTGATCCCCGTATCACCTAGCTCGCCGTACTTCGGCGGGGCCCCCTTTGCGGCTTCTCACCCGAGCTGCGATTCGTTTAATGAATCGGCATTCTCGGCCGCGGGCTTCCCGTCGATTCGCGCTAATCCCACCGCAGCAGTACTCGATGTCGCAGTACCCGGCATCACCGCGCACGAAGCGGTAAACATGGTGAACCCGCTCACCGGCCCGCCGCCGCCACAGGTCGGGACCTACCCGACACAAACCTGTTCGCCCTATCTGCCAATGTCCACCGATGCGACGGCCGGTGGCTTGCAGTCACTCGTCTCGGGCGAGTCATCGCTCTACATTCCGATCCTCGGCCAGTATCTCAGTCAGACAGCGCCGCAGAAGCTCTCAAACGGGCAGCCCGCGACGATGGTCAATGCGGCTGCGATGCTAAAGCCGACGTTCGCCACGGTTTGGCTCGGCGCAAACGATCTACTGAAATTCGCATTCTCGGGCGGCAAGGCCGCGATGGTCGATTCGCAGCCCGGACAAATGCAGGCCGACATCACGCTAGCCGTCCAGACCTTGCAGAAGGCCGGGGCTCAAGGCGTTGCCGTTGCGAACCTTCCGACCGTCCTTCAAACGCCGCAATTCTTCCGCGGAGATTTTCCGGCGAGCCAAGCGCTCTGCGTCACGCAGAACTGGCTTTTCTGCGATCTCGCATCGGAGATCACGGGCGGACTCATCGCGCAAGGCGTTCCGCCGGCAACTGCCGCGGCAACGGCGCAAACGTATGCCACGGGCATCGTCAAGGCACTTGAAGCGCATACCGCGTACGGCTTCAATGCCGACTCCAATTGGTATCTCACGGAAACCGGTTTCCTGGTCGCGCTCGGTCAGGCAAATGCACTGATCCAAGCCAATCCCGCCAATCCTAACTTTGCGGCGATTCAGCTCGATCCAAATGCAACGGGACAAATCCCGTCAACCGCACCGCTTGCCGGTTCGGGCCTGGGCGCTCTCTACCTCGGCGACACATTCGCTGCCGCCGTCAACAGCATGAACAGCACTTTTAATACGGACATCGCCGCGGCTGCTTCAAATACCGGTGCGGCGCTAGTCGACATTAACGCGGTCTTCTCCGGCATCTACAGTGGTACCGGCCCCTACTTCGCGCAGGCTGCGAGCATCAATCCGAACCCCAACCCGGCAACGGGCGCGCCGTTCACGTGTTGCTCGCTCGTGTTCAACCAGGGTCTGCTCAGCTTCGACGGATTGCATCCCTCGAATACGGGCTACGCCTTGATCGCCAACGCGTTCATTCAAGCCATCGACACCAAGTATACGAACGCGAACATTCCGCCCCTAAGCGCGGCGCAGATCCAAGCGATCTACGCAACCGACCCCTACGCACCACATTAGGTGGATTCGCCTGCGGGCGAATCCTTCGCGTTCGGCCTAACGGCCGAGCCGCATGGTGAGAGGCACTCGCGAAAGCGGGTGCCTCTTTTCTCGCTTCAGAGACGAGATAAACGCGACGATGCGATGCCAAAGATGATGGCGAACGGGGCCGTCACCAATTCGCATCCGGAGATCGCGAACGACCAGCAAATCTGCGCCATAGTGGAGAGCACGGTCGAGGCCATGCAAGAGACTACCCACGTGCACGCGTGCTGTTTCACGTGCGAGCGGTACGGCTCTACTCATGGCGGACGCCTCCGGGCGTGGGTGGCGTTCGTGGTTCCTGGCAAGATGAACGGCGATTGTCCGGGGCCTGCCCCTACGCCGTAGGTACGCCCTCGCGCAGGAGCCGGCACAAATCCGTTGCGACGAGCGGCACGCTGAAATGATATCCCTGTGCGTGTTCGCAGGCGAGCTTGGAAACG
>Ga0207416_1005474_pt1 | contig 10048 bp, 6 predicted proteins | sample PaiPotPPM11metaG_FD_184107 | JGI IMG/M metagenome (GOLD analysis project Ga0207416, IMG submission 184107) | Iron sulfur acid spring bacterial and archeal communities from Banff, Canada, to study Microbial Dark Matter (Phase II) - Paint Pots PPM... ...
GTTGGGGGGCAGCGGGCGCGGGCGTCTGGTCAGGCTGGGCCGCATTCGGGCATCGTGAGCACATGGACAAAGACCTGCGGATCATGCGCGATCTCACCGAGCCGCTGCGGGTGGCCCCGGGCCGCAAGGTCCGGCTGAGCCGTGACCACGATCCCGGCTTTACCGGGTCGCTCACCCACGCGCAGGCCGAGCCGCTGCTCGCCCGCGGGACCGAGCTACTGGCCGAGTACCAGGACCGGCTGGCCGCCCAGGAGACCTACGGCGTGCTGGTCGTGCTGCAGGGCATCGACGCCGCCGGCAAGGACGGCACGATCAAGCACGTGATGAGCGGGGTCAACCCCCAGGGCGTGAGCGTGGCGAGCTTCAAGGAACCCTCCGCCGAGGAGCTCAGCCATGACTTCCTCTGGCGCTACCAGCGGGCGCTGCCCGGGCGCGGGCGGATCGGCATCTACAACCGGTCGCACTACGAGGAGGTGCTGGTCGTCCGGGTCCATCCCGGCCTGCTGACGGGCGAGCACATGCCCGGCGCGGCGGCCCGGGCGCGACGTGTGGACCCGGCGGTACCGCGAGATCAATGACTGGGAACGGTACCTCACGGCCAACGGGATCAGCATCGTCAAGATCATGCTCAACCTGTCCCGGCAGGAACAGGCCAGGCGGTTCCTCAAACGCATCGACCGCCCCGAGAAGAACTGGAAGTTCTCCGCTAGCGACGTCCGGGAACGCGGCTACTGGGACGACTACCAGAGCGCTTTCAACGCCATGCTGACCCACACCAGCACGCCGTGGGCGCCCTGGTACGTCGTGCCGGCCGACCACAAGTGGTTCACCCGGCTGGCCACCGCGGCGATCGTGGTGCAGGCTCTCGCGGCCATCAACCCGAGGTACCCGGCCGCCGACCCGGCGGCGGGCGAACTGATGGCGCAGGCCCGGGCGGAGTTGCTGGCGGAATCGGGCCGGGCCGCAAGCTGACCTGAGCGGCCATGTGCCGGCCCGCGAGCAGGTCCTGGATGCGGATCTTCACGTTGATCACGGGCGTGCGCAGGCGCCGCTCGCGGCGGTCGGCCTTGGCCAGCTTCCCGGGCCGGCGCCGGTAGAGCCAGCGGGCCCAGGGTGAGCCGGGCCGGGCCAGGCGGATGGCGCCGACGATGAACAGCGGCGGCACGAACAGCCCGACCAGCCCGGTCCAGATCTTCCCCTTCAGCAGCGTGACGGAGGCGAGCAGGAACAAGACCACGACCGCCAGGCGGAGCGTGATCACCGCTCCCGCGCTGCCGGGCAGCAGCCGCTGGTAGTCGGCGACGTTCTTCACCCCGACCGGGGAGACCCCCATCAGCAGCAGCGCCGTGACCCCGGCCGCCACGAACACCGCGTCGACCGAGACCCGGCCCTCGTTGCTCCAGTACACGTCGCGCAGGTGCAGGATCAGCGCGAACTCGTCGAGGACCAGTGCGGTGCCCAGCCCGAACAGCGCGGCCGCTCCCGCCCGCCAGCCCACCGACCCCAGCGGCGCGGCCAGTTCGGCCACCCCGCCGACGCCCATGAACACCACGCCGAAGACCATGTGATGAACGTGCATGTCGCCCGCGATGACGTCGCCCGGCCACCAGCTCACCCGGGCGCGGACCAGGCGGACCGACAGCCGGATGAACCCGAATCCCACCACCAGAGCGACGAAGAAGCAGAAGAGCGGCAGCCGGCCCGTGTGCACGATCTGCTGCTGGAACCAACCGGACATGACCACCCCTGACAGGCGGGCCCAAACGGGGGCTCTGCTCGATGGCCCGACGGGGCTCTCCACCATCGTAGGCCGGGCGCGAGCGCCCCGGGGACAGTGCGCAACCGCACACGATCAGTGCTCACGCGGCCAACCGGGAGTAGCATCGAACGGTCGGCCGGAACCGCGGGCAGCCTGATCGCCTGGCCCTGGCGCAGCCGGATCACCCCAGCAGCCCGTGTGGCTGGTTTAGGACCGAACATCCGAAAACGACGATCATGCCTGATGAATCGCGAATACCATACGGCAACGTGACCGACCCTAGCCAGGCCGCGGAGCCGCTGCCCCGGCGGGACCCGCTGCCCAGGCGGGAACCGCTGTCGCAGCGCGGGGAACCGCTGCCTCAGCGCGGAGAGTCTGCGTCCCCGGGCGAGCCGCTGCCGCCCTATGAGCCGCTCCCCCAGCGTGCGCCCCTGCCACAGCGCGAGCCCCTGCCGCGCCGCGGGGAGTCCCTGACGCAGCCCGGTGAGCCGCTGCCCCGGCGCGGCGAAGCCCTCCCGCAGCCCGGTGAGCCGCTGCCCCGGCGCGGCGACCCCTTCACGCCCAGCACGGAGCCACTCCCGCAGCGCGGAGAGCCACTCCCGCGGCGCGGCGAACCGCTCCCGCAGCGCGGCGACCCCTTCCCGCAGGGCGCGGAACCGCTTCCCCGGCGCGGGGAACCGCTGCCCCCGGGCGGCGAGCCGCTTCCGCAGCGGGGAGAACCGCTGGCCGCGCCGGGCGACCAGTTCCCGCCGCACGAGATGCTGCCCCGCCGGACCGGCCGCACCCGGCGCCCGGGCCGCCACCGCAGCGCGCACCGGCTGACCCTGCCCTCGGACGCGCCGACGCTCGTGCTCGCCGTGCCGGGCAGCGCGTCGGCGGCCAGCGACGCGATCGCCGAGGAGGTCGCCGCGGCGGCCCGGCTGTCGTGTCAGGGCGCGGACGTCCAGGTCGCCTACATCGAGGGCGCCGAGCGCCGGCTCGACGAGACGCTCGCCACCCTGGCGGACGTTCCCTGGCCCGCGCTGGCCGTGGTGGTCCCGTTGCTGGCCGGCCCGCATCCCCGCGCCGACCACGGCCTGCAGCAGGCCGTGGCCGACGTCGCCGGCGAGATCGTGGTGGCCGAGCATCTCGGCCCGCACCCGCTGCTGGCCGAGGCGCTGCACTCGCGCCTGGCCGAGGTGGGCCTGGCCCGGGAAACCCGCGTCCGCGGGCTCAGCATCAGCACCGTGGCGAACGGGGTGCTGGTGCTCGCCGACCGGGGCGAGGACGCGGTCCGCGCCGCGGGCGTGGCGGCCGTCCTGCTGGCCGGCCGGCTGGCCGCGCCGGCCGTGCACGCGTCGATCGACAATCCGCAGGCCGTGGTGACCTCGGTGGAGCAGTTGCGCGCCATGGGCGCCTCGCGCGTGGCCATCTCCCCGTGCGTGATCGGCCCGGAAACCGACCCGCGCGAGCTCGAGGCCGTGGTCGCCGCGGCCGGCGCGCTGGCCGCGCCGCCGCTCGGCGCGCACCAGGCCGTCGGCCAGCTGGTCGCGATGCGGTACGGCAACGCCCTCGTCGGCCTGCGCCCGGCGGGCACGATGGGCTGACCCATTGACACCGGCGATCGCGCTGCGCTGAGCTTCCTGATAAGGCTTCGCTGGGCTTCCTAGAGGGGTGAACGGCAGTGAGCGAATGGGACGCGACGTCGTACGAGGGAAAAGGCACGATCCTGCGCGTCGTGCGCAGTGAGGCGGAACGGCTGTTCGAGATGGCGGAAAAGCCGGGGGCGTGGGACGCCCCGACCGCCTGCGAGAGCTGGGCCGTCCGCGACATCGTCGGCCATCTCATCGACACGACCGAGGGCTACTTCCAGGCCTTCGACACCGCCCGCAGCGGCGCCGGGACCCCGGCTGCGTACGGGCTGCCGGGCATGCACCAGCGGGCCGGCGAGGAAGCGAAGTCGTTCCACGACCTATCGCAGGCCGAGACGATGGCCCGGGTCCGCGGCGACCTGGACAAGATGATGGGCATCCTCGACCCGCTGACGGCCGAGGAGTGGACCGGGTTCATGGTCCCGCACTTCTACATGGGCCCGCTGCCCGCCTTCTTCTACGCCGCGGGCCAGCTGATGGACTACGGCGTGCACTCCTGGGACATCCGCCAGGGTTCCGGCCAGGCGCACGGCATGTCCGGCGACGCCGCCGACCTGCTGGTGCCGTTCATGTTCGTGCTCTGGCAGTCCACGATCAAGCCAGACGCCGACCTCACCCCGTTCATGATCGGCGTCCGGGTCACCGGCCATAACGCCGGCGAGTACCGGGTCTCCGTCAGCGACCAGGGCATGCAGTACGAGCCCGGCGCCGTGGACGACCTGGCGACCGTGCTCGACTTCGACCCGGGGAGCCTGGTCCTGACCACGTTCGGCCGTAGCAACTCCGGCACGGTGCGCGGGAATCCGGACCTCGCGGACCGATTCCTGAACCTGTTCTACCGGATCTAACCCGCAGGCCGGCCGGGCCGGCCGGGCCTAGCGCCGGGAGCAGCCGTACGGAGTGTGCGTTTCCGCGGCCTCCTGCCAGCGCAGCTGGCCGGCCAGCTCGCCGGCCGATGCGGCGTGTACGGAGAAAGACGGGGCGCCCTGATGGTAATCCTGGATAAAGCCGCCGCGGCGGTACGCATGCCAGCCGGTCTCCCGGTCGGTCCAGATCCGCCAGCCCGGGAACAGCTCCGCGAGGGCCTCAACGCCGGCGTCGGCCAGCACTGCAGCTGACATGCCGCGCCTCCCCACTGGCGTACACCTCAATCACGCCTCGTTGATCGCCGGACACGAATTAACTATCAGAGAATGCGCCATAGCATCAGTGCTTTAGCGTCAAGATCTTCCCGCATGATACGTGAGCGTTCAGCCCGCCCAAAGGGATGTGGCCGCGGCCGGGCCGAGGGAATCCCCTAAACTTCCAGCGCGCGAAATACCAGCAGGGCCACGTCATCGGTGGGCGGGCCGGAGCCGAACACGCGCACCGCCCGCTGGATCCGGGCCACGATCGAGCCGGCGTTCAGCTCGTAGCACTCGCCGAACAGGTCCCGCAGTCCGTCGTCGTCATCGAGCAGCCGGTCGCCCGACCGGCGCTCGGTCACCCCGTCGGTGACGCACAGCATCACGTCACCCGGGGACATGCGGACGACGGTGCGTTCGAACGTTACCCCGTCCAGCACGCCCAGCAGCGGCTGCGACTCCGCCACGGCGTCCACGTCGCCGCCGGACCGCAGCACGAGCGGCGGCGGGTGTCCCGCGCAGACCAGCGTGACGGTCACGCCGTCGCCGGGCCCCCCGCCGCCGAGCACGGGGGCCAGCTCGCCGTGGATCAGCGTGACGAACGGCGCGCGGGATCCCTCGTCCACGATCAGCGCGTTGAGCCGCTCGACCACGGTCGGGACGTCGTGTCCCTCGCGGGCCAGGATGCGCAGCGCGTGCCGGGTCAGGCCGGTGACCGCGGCGGCCACCGGGCCCTTGCCGCACACGTCGCCGATCGCGAACCGCCAGCGGCCCGCGCCCACCTCGAACACGTCGTAGAAGTCGCCGCCGACCTCGTTCCCCTCGCCAGCCGCCTCGTATCCCGCGGCCAGGTCCACGCCCGGGATGTCCGGCAGCTCGGGCGGCAGGAGGCTGCGCTGCAGCTCGTTGTTGGCCTGCCGCTGTTCGGAGTACAGCCGGGCGTTGTCCAGGGCCAGCGCCACCCGGCGGGTCAGGTCCGCGGCCAGCTCGACGGCCTCGCGGGCCACGGCCCCCTCGCGGGGCCGGCCGATGACGAAGACCCCCAGGCTGCGGTCGCGCGCCACCAGCGGGAAGCACCAGACCGGGTCGGCGGCCAGCTCGGCGGCCGCCGAGCTGGCCGGGCCGCCGCCCGGCTCCGCGGGCGGCCCGGCCAGCGACCAGGGCACCGCGCCGTCGCCCGGGGGCACCTGCGGCGCGGGACTGTCCTCGAGCAAGCCGGTGAGCGTGTCGACCCGGTTCTCGTCGGCGTGCCAGACGTACGCCGGCCGCAGGTTGCCGTCGTCGTCGGGCACCAGCGCGGCGCACCAGGCCGCGAGCCGGGGCACCACGAGCTGCGCGGCCAGGGCGATCGTCTTCTGCTGATCCAGCATGCCGGCCAGCAGGTCGCTGGCCTCGGCCAGGAAGCTGAGCCGGGCCCGGCGGACCCGGTCGTGCTCGCTCAGCCTGGCCCGCTCGAGCGGCAGCGCCACCGCGTCCGCCACCTGCTGGACCCGGGCCAGGTCGGCCTCGGCGAACCGGTCCGGCTCGGCCGCCGCGACGGCGAGCATGCCGGTCACCCGGCCCTCGGCCTGGAATGGCACGGTGAGCAGCGACCGCAGCGGCTCGTTCTGGATCTGCGCGAGGTCGGCCCCGCGCTCGGCGAACTGGTTGTAGAGGTCCAGGAACGTGCCCATCCCGGTGGGATCGCCGGCCTGGCCGCCCGCGGGCTCGCCGACCAGCTGCGGAACCCCGCGCCCGGCCGCGGCGCGCATCCGCAGCTCGCCGTCCTCGTCGGCGATCAGCGCGTAGGCGGCGTCGGCGGCGACCGCCTCGCGGGCCAGCGCGACCGCGTGGCCGAGCAGCTCGTCATAGCCCAGGGTGAGCAGGTCCCGGGCGGCCTGCTCGGCGCCCGGCGGGCTGAACCCCGCGTCAGCCTGCAGCACGGGCGCCAGCGTCTCGTCGACCGCGGCCCCCGCCGCGGCGTGGCCGTTGGCCGGGGCCCCGGGCCCGAGCCGGAACCACACGACCTTGGCCGAAGGCGCGTAGGTCACGCCCCAGGCCGAGGACAGCGCCGCGGGCAGGACCAGCCCGCGGCCGCTGGGCCGGTCGACCGCGGCCGCGGCGCCCGGCGGCTCGGGGATGACGCGGGCCGGATGCCGGTCCAGGACCGAGACCTCCACGGTGGCCCCGTCGAGGCGGCAGGTCAGCTGTACGGGGGTTCCGGCGTGTATGATCGCGTTGGTAACGAGTTCGCTGGCCAGGAGCACCGCGTCGGCCACCAGCTCGCCACGGCCGGGCAATCCCCAGGAAACCAGCGTGTCCCGGACAAAACGGCGTGCGGCCGCCACCGCCGTCGGCTCGGGCTCGAAGGCCGCGGCCGCGCTCAGGTTCCGGTCTCCGTCCACGCGCCCTCCCGGCGCAAACACGCCGTTTATAGCTGGCTGACCCTTCCATCGTGGCAGACTCGGGGCAGAGGTACATCGGGGAAAGCGCAGTCGGTCCGAAGCTGCCAGGCCGGGCGATGTGGGCCATCAGCCGAGGAGAGGACACACGATGACCGAGACCCCGGCCACCTCTCGTGTCACACAACGTAACGGGACACACCCTAGCAACGGCGCCGAGCCTGCGCGATACACCGAAGCCGACCTCGAGCCGATCCGCGCCCGGCTGGCTGCCTTCGCCCGCGGCGACTTCCGTCCCCGCACCGGGCCGGACGAGCGGCGCCCGGTTGCGGCGGGCCCGGTGCTCGACGAGATCGACCAGCTCACCGACGAGGTCGGCGGCCAGCTCGCGGCGGCCAGGTCCGAGGTCGCCCAGCGGGCGGCCCAGGTGCGCGACATCGCGCTGGTGACCACGGCGGTGGCCCGCGGCGACCTCACCGGCAAGGTGACCGTCGAGGCCACGGGCGAGATGCTCCAGCTCAAGCAGACCGTCAACATGCTGGTCGACCAGCTCTCGGCGTTCGCCGACGAGGTGACCCGGGTGGCCCGCGAGGTCGGCACCGAGGGCCGCCTCGGCGGCCAGGCCCAGGTCCGCGGCGTGTCCGGGGTCTGGAAGGACCTGACCGACAACGTGAACGTGATGGCCGGCAACCTGACCGGCCAGGTCCGCAACATCGCCCAGGTCGCGACCGCGGTGGCCAACGGCGACCTGTCGAAGAAGATCGACGTGGACGCGCGGGGCGAGATCCTCGAGCTGAAGACCACGCTGAACACGATGGTCGACCAGCTCTCCGGGTTCGCCGACGAGGTGACCCGGGTCGCCCGCGAGGTCGGCACCGAGGGCCGCCTCGGCGGCCAGGCCTACGTGCGCGACGCGTCGGGCGTGTGGAAGGACCTGACCGACAACGTCAACTTCATGGCCGGCAACCTGACCGGCCAGGTCCGCAACATCGCCCAGGTCACCACCGCGGTGGCCAACGGCGACCTGACCAAGAAGATCGACGTGGACGCGCGCGGCGAGATCCTCGAGCTGAAGACCACGATCAACACGATGGTCGACCAGCTCTCCGGGTTCGCCGACGAGGTGACCCGGGTCGCCCGCGAGGTCGGCACCGAGGGCCGCCTCGGCGGCCAGGCCCAGGTCCGCGGCGTGTCCGGGGTCTGGAAGGACCTGACCGACAACGTCAACGGCATGGCGAACAACCTGACCGGGCAGGTCCGCAACATCGCCCAGGTCGCCACCGCGGTGGCCAGCGGCGACCTGACCAAGAAGATCGACGTGAGCGCCCAGGGCGAGATCCTGGAGCTGAAGACCACGCTGAACACCATGGTGGACCAGCTCTCCGCGTTCGCTTCGGAGGTGTCCCGGGTGGCCCGCGAGGTGGGCAGCGAGGGACGGCTCGGCGGCCTGGCCGAGGTGCAGGGCGTGTCCGGCACCTGGAAGCGGCTGACCGAGGGGGTCAACGAGCTGGCGTCCAACCTGACCACGCAGGTCCGCGCGATCGGCGCGGTGGCCAGCGCGGTGGCCGAGGGCGACCTGACCCAGTCGGTGGAGGTCGCGGCGCGCGGCGAGGTGGCCGAGCTCAAGGACAACGTCAACCTGATGGTCGCGAACCTGCGCGAGACGACCCGCGCCAACCAGGAGCAGGACTGGCTGAAGACCAACCTGGCCCGGATCGCGGGGCTGATGCAGGGGCACCGGGACCTGCTCGAGCTGGCCCGGCTGATCCTGGGCGAGCTCACCCCGCTCGCCGCCGCCCAGTACGGGGCGATCTACCTGGCCAGCGACGGGTCCGAGCGCGGCGGCCTGGGGCCGTCGGGGTCCGGGGGCACCGACCCGCGCGGCCAGCAGGAGTTCACCCGGATCGCCACCTACGGCTTCACCAAGGGCGGCCTGGACCACTTCGCGGCGGGCGAGGGGCTGGCCGGCCAGGCCGCCGTCGAGCGCAAGCCGATCCTGATCATCGACGCCCCGGCCGGCTACCTGAAGGTCGGGTCGGGGCTCGGCGAGTCCGCCCCGGTGAGCGTGGCCGTGTTGCCGATCCTGTTCGAGGACCAGGTGCTCGGCGTGCTCGAGCTGGCCTCGCTGACCCGGTTCAGCGACGTGCACCTGGCGTTCTTCGACCAGTTCGTCGGCACGATCGGCGTCGCGATCAACACGATCATGGCCAGCTCGCGGACCGAGGCGCTGCTGTCGGAGTCGCAGCGGCTGACCACTCAGCTCCAGGAGCGCTCGGTCGAGCTGCAGCGCCAGCAGGCCGAGCTGCGCCGGTCCAACGCGGAACTCGAGGAGAAGGCAGCGCTGCTGGCCAAGCAGAACAGCGCGATCGAGGTGCAGAACCGGCAGATCGAGCAGGCCCGGCAGACGCTGGAGGAGCGCGCCCAGCAGCTCGCGATCTCCTCCCGGTACAAGTCGGACTTCCTGGCCAACATCTCGCACGAGCTGCGGACCCCGCTGAACAGCCTGCTGGTCCTGGCCAAGCTGCTGACCGAGAACCAGGACGGGAACCTCACCGGCCAGCAGGTCGACTTCGCCCGGACCATCCACGACGCGGGCTCCGACCTGCTCCAGCTCATCAACGACATCCTTGACCTGTCCAAGATCGAGGCGGGCAAGATGGACGTCAACCCGACCGACCTGCGGCTCACCGCGCTGGTGGACTACGTCGACGCCACGTTCCGGCCGATGGCCGCGGACAAGGACCTGGGCTTCAGCGTCCAGGTCCGGCCCGGCACGCCCGACCGGCTGTACGTGGACGAGCAGCGGCTGGAGCAGATCCTGCGCAACCTGCTGTCCAACGCGGTCAAGTTCACGTCGTCCGGCGAGGTCCGGCTGACGATCGCCCCGGCCGGCGGGACGGACTTCGACGGCCCGCTGCGCGGGGCGCCCGAGGTGCTGGCCTTCGCCGTCTCGGACACCGGCGTCGGCATCGCCAAGCAGAAGCTCGGCACCATCTTCGACGCGTTCAGCCAGGCCGACGGGACCACGAGCCGCCGCTACGGCGGCACCGGCCTCGGCCTGTCGATCAGCCGGGACATCGCCCAGCTGATCGGCGGGGAGATCCACGCGACCAGCCGGCCCGGCAAGGGCAGCACGTTCACGCTGTACCTGCC
>Ga0207416_1005475_pt1 | contig 10040 bp, 10 predicted proteins | sample PaiPotPPM11metaG_FD_184107 | JGI IMG/M metagenome (GOLD analysis project Ga0207416, IMG submission 184107) | Iron sulfur acid spring bacterial and archeal communities from Banff, Canada, to study Microbial Dark Matter (Phase II) - Paint Pots PPM... ...
GCTTGCCGCCGCCTGGCCGGACTCGGAAATCTCATCGGCTGGGGAATGAAGGCGGCACAGTCCGTCTAGGGCGGCGGCAAGCGCCCCGGTGATGGCGGCTGCCGCCGCGCCACCGGCTGCGTCGCGCGGTGAGAGCATGCGGGCGACGGTCTCCAGAAGTGACCACGACGCGACCGGGCCTGGCTGAAGCTCGCCCAGCTCGGTCAGCGAGAGCAGGGCACACACCGCCGTGATCCGCCCGATCCCACCCGGTACCGGGGTAACCTTGGAGGCCGCCGCGCCGGCCTCCCGGGAGACGTCGCCACGCAACTGTCCTTCGACCATGGACGTCCCCACGTCCAGGACCGTGGCCCCCTCCCGGATCGCGCTGCTGGGCATGACCCCGGCGATGCCGATGGCCGAGATCAGCACGTCATAGGGAGGGAGAGGCTCGACCGAGGCGATCTCGCTCTGGATGACCGAGACCTGGGCCCCGGTGGCCAGCAGGCGCTGGGCGATCGGCCTACCCCCGGTCGGCCCGTGGCCGACGACCAGGATCCTGGACCGGGCCGGGTCGATGCCGAGGTAGGCCAACGTCGCGACGCACGCCTCCGCCACCGGAGTCCCCCGGCGTCGGCCCTCCGCCGCTGCGGCGAGGGCTGCGGGGGTGACCGCCTCGACGTCCTTGCTGGCGGGAAGGTGCGCGGCCACCACCCCGGGCGGAAGTGAAGCCACCGGCTGGACCACCACCACGCCATTGATGGTGGGATCGACGACCAAGGCGTCGAGCGCGGTCAGGGTCGTCTCGGGGTTGTCGCGTGGCACGGTTCGGTGCGCCACCTCCACCCCTCCGGCTACCGCCTCGCGCTCCAGAGAGCGGGCGAAGGAACCGCCCGGGACGTTGCCTTCCTCAACCACGACTCCGAGTCGGTAAGGACGCCGCCGAGATCGGCAACGCTCTCTGAGCTGGGTCCGTAGCTGTTCGAGCAGCGCCGTCAGGTCGACCAGATTCGAGGCGCCCGAGGAGCCCATCAGCGCTCCCTGGAAACGACGGCGATCAGGTCCAATCGACCGCCCTCCCGGAAACCGCCCCACCGCTTGCTCGCCGTCGATGCCGCGATGGCCCGACCGTATCAGGAGGCGTCGGCACCCCGCTCGCGGCCGGGAACTATCTCAGGGATTTCTCAGACGAGCCGCAGCATTCCCACGGGAATCGTCTGTCACACTAGCCCCGTGTTTCGATGTCAAAGCGAGCCACAGCCCGGAAGCTCCTCGTCATAGAAGCCGGTCAGGTCAATGATCGCGCCAGGAGGGTGAGCGAGTGGTCGAGGTAGTCACTTTGGACACCCCGGAGCTCGGGGACCGCTCCTACCTGGTGCACGACGGGCATGAGGCGGTCGTCGTAGATCCCCAGCGGGATACCGATCGAGTCCTGGCTGTCGCTGAGTCCGCCGAAGTTGCCATCACCTGCGTCGCCGAGACCCACATTCACAACGATTACGTCTCCGGCGGGCGGGCCCTGGCCGAGGGCTTAGGGGCGCGCTACCTGGTGGCCGCCCAGGACCAAGTCGGCTTCTCCCACCAGCCGGTCAGCGAGGGAGATCGGATCGAGGTGGGGTCGATGACCTTTCAGGCGCTCTCCACCCCGGGACATACCCCCAGTCACCTCTCCTTCCTGCTCTGGTCTGAGCGGGCGCCCCGCGCCCTCTTCAGTGGAGGCTCCCTGCTCTACGGAGCGGTGGGCCGCACCGACCTCGTGTCTCCGGACCTGACCGTGGCGCTGGCCCACGCCCAGCACCAGTCCGCGCTAAGGCTGGCGGCGCTGCCGGGGACAGTGGAGCTGTATCCCACCCATGGCTTCGGCAGCTTCTGTGCCAGTGGGCCGGTTTCCGGCAGCGAGCCCAACCACAGCATCAGCACCCAGCGCGCGAGCAATCCCGCCATGACCGAGGACGAGGAGGCATTCGTGAGCGGCCTGCTGGCCGGTTACTCGCTCTATCCCCGCTACTACGCGCACATGGCCCCCCTCAACCGCGAGGGCGCCTCGGCGCCAGATCGGTCTTTGCCGCCCGAGATCGAGCTCGATGAGATCGGGCGCCGAATTCGGGCCCAGGAGTGGGTGGTGGACGTGCGCAGCCGGACCGATTTCGGCGCATCACATGTCGCGGGGACCCTGAATTTCCCGAGCGGGCTGCTGCTGGCCACCTACGTGGGCTGGGTGGTTCCCTGGGGAGCCCCGATCACGTTGGTGGGAAGCAGCCGCAGCGACGTGACGCGGACCCAGCGCGACCTGGCCCGGATCGGCATCGACTGGCTGGCTGGTTGGTCTCCGACTCCCGTGGAGGAGCTTGAGAGAGCGCTCGGCAGCTCTTCGTACCGGGTCACCGATTTCGCGGGTCTGGCCCGAACTCTGGGCGAGCAGCAAGTGCTAGTCCTGGATGCTCGCCGACCCGACGAGTGGCGCCAGGGCCACATCAAGGGCGCAATCAACATCCATCTGCCCGACCTTCCCGAGCGGCTCTCCGAGCTGCCCGATCGGCCGATCTGGGTGCACTGCGCCGCCGGCTACCGGGCCAGCATCGCCGCCAGTCTGTTGGATCGAGCCGGCCGGGAGGTGGTGCTGGTCGACGACGACATCGACAACTTGGCCAAGGCCGGCATGGAACTGGAAGCCCAGGCCGGCTAACAGACCGTCCACGGTCGGGGCAGACGAGGTCGCGACCTATGATGGCGGTGTGAATTCCGACTGCCTCTTCTGCCGGATCGTGGCGGGGGAGCTGCCCGCCGACGAGGTCCACCGCGAGGACGGGATCCTGGCTTTCAAGGACATCCACCCGGTTGCGGACACCCACGTCCTGGTCATCCCGGAACGGCATATCGAGGACCTGCGGCATCTTCGGAGCGAGGACGCCGGGCTATGGCTCCGCCTCACCCAGGTGGCCAACGAGGTGGCGGCCGATCTGGGTCACGAAGAGGGCTACCGCTTCTACGTGAGCGTTGGCTCAGCCGGAGGCCAGACCGTGCCCCACCTCCATATCCACGTGATGGCCGGGAGCATGCGCCGCCTGCCCGTCTGAGTCGGTCCGGCTCGTCTCGGGTATCCTTGCGAGGGGGTCGGATTTTGCCACGGCTGGAAACGCGGGAGTGGACATTTAGATGGCGCTGAGTTCACGTGATTTGCTGCAGAGGGCGCGCCAGGAGGTGCCCGAGGTGGCGCCCTGGGAGCTGCGGACGCAGCTGGAGCAAGACGGTCGCCGCCAGGTAATAGATGTCAGGGAGCCTGAGGAGATCGCCCAGGGGGTGCTGCGCGACGCGGTGCTTATCCCCCGAGGCTTCCTCGAGCTCCAGGTGGAGTCGGTCATCCCCGATCGCTCCACCCCGATCACCGTCTACTGCGCAGCGGGTGCGCGGTCGCTGCTGGCGGCCATGAGTCTGCGGGGAATGGGCTACTCAGATGTGGCTTCCCTGCAAGGGGGTTTCAACGCCTGGAAGGCCGAGGGACTGCCCTTCACCACGCCCCCCTCCTTCACAGCCGATCAGCGTGAGCGCTACAGCCGTCACTTCCTCCTCAAGGAGGTAGGCGAAGTGGGCCAGGCCCAGTTGCTCAACGCCAAGGTGCTGCTGCTCGGGGCGGGCGGCCTGGGGGCTCCGGTCGCCTACTACCTGGCCGCCGCCGGGGTGGGGACCATCGGCCTGGTGGACTTCGACCGAGTCGAGCTCAGCAACCTGCAGCGACAGATCGTCCACACCGTCGACCGGCTGGGGATGCTCAAGACCGAGTCAGCGGCGATCGCCCTGAGGGCGCTCAACCCCGATGTCAAGGTGGTCGAGCACAACCTCCACCTGGATGGCTCCAACGCCGCCGATCTCTTCGCTCAGTACGACGTGATCGTGAACGGCAGCGACAACTTCCCCACCCGCTACCTGGCGAACGACGTGGCAATCTTCCTGCGCAAGCCGCTGGTTGACGGCGGCATCTTCCGCTTCGAAGGACAGGTCACGACCATGATCCCCTTCGAGACCGCCTGCTATCGCTGCCGCTACCCGGCGCCGCCGCCCCCGGAGGAGGCGCCGAGCTGCTCCGAGGCAGGGGTCCTCGGGGTGCTGCCCGGTCTGGTCGGCATGATCCAGGCCACCGAGGTGGTGAAGCTGATCCTGGGAGTTGGCAAGACGCTGAGCGGTCGGCTGCTGCACGTCGATGCCCTGGCCATGGAATTCAACGAGTTTCGCCTGCGGCGCGACCCCGACTGCCCGGTGTGCGGGACCCACCCCACGATCACCGAGCCGATCGACTACGAGGGCTTCTGCCTCAATCCCAACCTGGCTGCGCCAGCGCGAGCTGCGGTCCCCGTCTGACCGGGCCCGGGTGCTTGGTTTCGGCCCGGCGGATCGAGACTTTGCCCATGCTTGGTCTGATTCGGTGACGGGTACCATAGGGCTGTGAAGCAGGCCACGATCTCACTCGACGATCTGATAACCGCAGTTGAGACGGCCCGGGACAAGGTGATGGCGGACGAGGTCCGCTCCCTGGTCAAGTTCGGCATCCCCAAGGCCATGGCTCAGCAGATGGTTGCGGCCAGGTTCCAGCAGAAGGTGGGAGGCGACGAGAGCGAGGGTGGGGAGACCGAGACCCCAGCCTGGCCCGACATGAGCTGATCCGACCCCGGCCTGCCGCCCCCAGTCCGAGAGCCCGGGGGACAGCGGGATCGTGGAAGGTTCCGTCCCCCTCAGCCCCTACCGCTCCGACCGACAGTACGCGCGCCTAGAGACATATCGGCGTCTCGGACTGGCGGACGCGACCTGGGCCCAGGAACAGTTCAACCTCCGCGTTCATGTCTCGACGGTGGGCCCGGACGGTGCGGAGCAGCGGGCCGCGGAGGTATGGGAGGCGATCGAGCGGCTGCCCCTCCAGGTGAAGGACGTCATCAGGGGAGTCATCGATGAGATCCGGATCGAGCACGAAGGCGGCTTTCAGCCTGACACCCTGGGCACCTGGCGCGATAGGGTGATGCGGATAAATCGAGATTGGTCTTTCTGTCCTGATCTGGACCACCGTCGCGATGTTGCTGCTCGTTGGCGCGCAGCCAGTCAGCGCGGCGTACCAGCGACACGGCGCAACGGTCGGTTGTAGCGGCGGGATCTCCGGGAATGCGTTTGGTGGTATTTGTGTAGGACTCGAGGCGCCGACTCCGCCTACACAACCCGCGATCTGGCACCACTGGACGACGGTGCCCCCGATTGCGCCGCAGGTCTGCTCGCCCTACGACACCACTGAGTGGGCAGCCGCATCTGCGTCGAGTACTGAGTGGTCGGGAGGTGCTGCATGGACGGTCGACGGCCAGAGAGTCCCGATCGTCTACTCGACGCCGCAGACGGACTGGGGTTGGGATTATCTGATCACCTGCGGTAGCGGTGGGACGGTGCGCTTCGAACGGGTGATAGCCGAACCACGCCGACCCAGCCCATGCTCGCTGCAAACTCCGGCTCCCCAATGCCTCCCTGGATTGAATCCGTCCGCATTTCTGGCCGAGGTGGCGAGCCAGGTACCTACGGAAACTGTCTACGCTACGCCCGCTGGGACTGGAGTTGTGGGTGTACCAGTGCAGGTGGCATTGGCGCCCGTACCACAGGCTGAGTATGCAGAGATTGATGTAAACGTGCCCGATCTTGGGGATGGAGATCCCAGCGAAACACTGCACGTGGTTTGGGTCGTGGAGGCGACACCCGAGGTGGTTTCGTGGACCTTTCCTGACGGTTATGCGTCTACAAGCGATGCATGGATCCCTCAGACCTACGTCACCGCCGGATTGATTCGTGCCAGCCTTGAGTACAGCGTGAGCGCCGAAGGCTTTTGGTCAGACGGCGTCGCAGTCCACGAGTTGCCAAGCGCGTCAGTGGGAACCATCCCGGTTGCGGCGCACCTGAGTTACTCGGTGGAGCAGATTCAGCCCGCTCTGGGGTAGTGGTGGTAGGGCTCGCGCCGGTCGCTAGACTGGGCGACCCAAGAGTAGGGCCGCCTAGCTCAGCTGGTTAGAGCGCACGGTTCACATCCGTGAGGTCGAGGGTTCGAGTCCCCCGGCGGCCACCAGACCACTGGATGCCAGGCGCGTCGACCTACCCCCGCCTCCAGCGCTGACAGGATCGCGCCGACTCCGGCCCAGGTGCGATCCTTAACGGCCCATGCGCAATCCAGGAAGCCGAGAACTCCGCCGCCGCCAAGCTCGCCTGGAGAGCCAGCAGCGCACGGCGGTTCGAGAACGGACACCGACCCCTCGGCGGGGCGAGATGATGCGACGAGGCGGTCTTCTCGAGGGCCTTGCGCCCGGCGTCGTGTTCCGATTGACGGTTGTGATCACAGTGGCCAGCTTGATCTTGATCGTGGCCGCCGTCCTCGGGCTGCTGGTGGAGATTGGCCAGCATGACCTCGTGCTTGGAGTGATCGTGCTGCTGGTGGCGCTGGCAATCACCGGCATCGTCGGCTCGGTGGCGGCACCGGCCATGAGGGCGGCACGCAGAGACCGCCGCCTGCCCCCGCAGTCGATCCAGGGCCCCTTGGTTGGTGCCAGCCTGGTCTCGCCCACCCCGGGCCTGGCCACGGTGGCGATCACGGTCGGTAAGAACGTCGAGCAGTTCAGGGTGCGACGCGAGCTCTTCGACAAGCTCCGCGGCGGCGCCACCGTAGTCGGGCTCACCATCACGCCGGGTCTCAACCATGTGCAGGCGCTGGCGGTGATCCGTCGAGATCGACTCGCAACCATGACCACTCCGCCTGTCACCCGGGCGATCCGGATCTCGGTCTGGCTGCCGCTGGTATCGATGGCGGCCGTGGTGATCGCGCTGGCCCTGGGCTGCCTGATAGGGGTTTTGCTTCCGCTCGGACGAAGCGCCGTGCATCCCCTAGTCACGGCCCTGCTGGCGGTGGTGCTGGCGGGCGCAGTGGCACTCTTCACCAGGTGGTACGGCGGTCGGCTGGTGAAGCAGCTCGGACTTGAGACGTAGCTGAGCCCGCCGGCCAACTCCTGGCCGCCAGATGACAACGGCGGCTGTTAGAATTCGGCTCCCCTGCACCCGGTGCCCAGCCGGCTGCATACCCACAGGATCTGGGAGGCGCGCGATTTGAACCGCGAGTACGAGCTCTTCTATGTGCTTCGCCCTGACATCGACGAGGATCAGGTGCGGACCGCGATGGATGACGTGGCCGCCTTGATCGCGGGCCAGGGTGGCGAGATGTCCAAATCCTCGCTCTGGGGACGACGCCGCCTGGCCTACACGATCGCCGGCTTCAATGACGGCTACTACGCCCTCAAGGAACTGACCTTGCCAGCGGAAAAGGTGCGGGAGCTGGAGAGGCAACTCCGCCTCGACGAGCGGGTGATTCGGCATCTGATCAGCCTGAGGCAGGTGTATTACCTGCCCGGCGACGAGGATCGCCGGGGTCGGGTCCGGACCCGGGTTCGCGATCGAGGCGAGGCTGCCGACGGAGCCATCCCCGGCGACGAGGAGCTGCCGGACGATGCACTGGAGGCTGAAATCGCGGCCGATGACGGATTCGGGGCCGACTTGGCCGTCGACGAGAACGGGGAGGAATAGCGGTGGCAGGTTCTCTCAACCGGGTGCAGTTGATCGGCAGGTGCACCGCCGATCCGGAGATGCGGTACCTACCCAGTGGCCAGCCGGTCACGCAGCTGCGGATCGCGACCAACCGCTACGGCAGCTCCCAGGACGGCGAGCGCCGCGAGTTCACCGATTACCACGACGTGGTGGTGTGGAACATGGGGCAGCGCAAGCTGGCCGAGCTGGCCGGACAGTTTCTGCACAAGGGCAGCCTGGTCTACATCGAGGGCCGTCTCCAGACTCGCTCCTGGGACGGGCAGGATGGCCAGAAGCGCTATCGAACCGAGGTCAACGCCAGCGATATCCAGTTTCTGGACTCGCGCGGAGCGTCCGCAGAGACTGGTGACACCGGCAACAGGGTGCAGGCCTTCCCGCCGACGTCCGGGGGCGAGGACGCCTCGCCAACACCGTCCGATGTACCCGACGGGGATATCGACCCCGATGACATTCCCTTTTAGGCTGGTCATGAACCATCCCAACGGAGGCTGCGAGAACTGAGCATGTCGGAATACGCGCGTCGACGTCCGCGAAAGGTCTGCAACTTCTGCCTGGAGCGCATCGTCGAGGTGGATCACAAGGAGGTCTCCCGCCTCCGCCGTTACATCAGTGAGCGGGGCAAGATCCTCCCGCGGCGAGTGACCGGGACCTGCTCCCTGCACCAGCGGCGGCTGACGGTGGCACTCAAGCGCGCCCGACACATGGCGCTGCTTCCCTTCGCCACCGACCAGCACTGAGGGGACCACGGCGGAGCGGGCGCAGCTCGCCGGCAAGCACCCGTCTCATCACTGGCGCGGTACATTGCCCGGCGTCAACCCGTACGCACTGGAGGCATAGTTCGTGCCCCTAGCCCGCAAGCCAGCTCCGGCCCGGAGGTCACACACTCCCGCCGCCCGCCAGAGGTCAAAGCGGCTGGTCACGCTCAGCATCGACGTCGGCGGCACCGGCATCAAGGCCGACTTACTGGATGAGTCGGGCAAGCCGCTGGGAGCAGCGGTGCGCGTTCCCACCCACTACCCGCTCGATCCAACGGGCATGATCCAGGTCTTCAAGCAACTGGCATCCTCCGGCTCCGGATTCGACCGTGTCTCGGTGGGTTTCCCCGGGGTGGTGCGGTCCGGGATCGTCCTTAGCGCTCCCCACTTCGTCCGCGAAGGCGGTGAGGGGACGCCCGTGTCCCCGGCATTGGAGCGGGCCTGGGACCACTTCAATCTGGCCGAGCAGACAAAAGGGGCACTCGGTAAGCCCACTCGGGTCGGCAACGACGCCGAGGTCCAGGGAATGGCGGTGATCAAGGGCAAGGGGCTGGAAGTGGTGGTGACCCTGGGAACCGCCTTCGGAAGCGCCATCTTTCAAGATGGGAAGCTGGCGGTCCATTTGGAGCTCGCCCACCATCCCTGTCACAAAGGCAAGACCTACAGCGAGTACGTGGGCGAGGCCGCCCGCAGAAAGGTTGGTGAGAAGCGCTGGAACCGCCGGGTTCTGCTGGCGATAGGTCTGGTGCGGAACCTGCTTCTCTTCGACCACCTGTATGTCGGCGGCGGTAATTCCGCTCGGGTGAAGATCCCGCTCGGTAAGGACGTGACCCTGGTCAGCAATTCCGCCGGCCTGCTGGGCGGTATCAAGCTCTGGGGCTCCGCTCCGGGAAGGTCCAGAGTCAGCCGATAGACTGGATCGGGACCGGGAGGAGCCGCCTAAGCTGCGGCGGCCCCCGTCGCTTTGGCCATGCCCTAGGGGGATTCGCTTGTCTTCGCCGCCCGCCCCGATCCGGCCGCGGATCCTGGTAGCCGATCCCATTGCCGAGGATGGCATCACCCGTTTGCAGGACGTCGGGGAGGTCGAGATCGCCCTCAAGCTGACTGAGGGACAGTTGGTCGAGCGGATGGCGCCTTTCCAGGCGCTGGTGGTGCGCAGCGAGACCAAGGTGACTGCCAAGGTGATTGCGGCTGGCTCCAATCTCAGGGTGATCGGCAGGGCTGGAGTCGGTGTCGACAACATCGACGTTGAGGCGGCCAGCGAGAAGGGGGTGCTGGTGGTGAATGCACCCACCGGCAACACCGTCGCCGCCGCCGAGCACACGCTGGCATTGATGCTGGCGCTGGCCCGAAACGTCGCTCGAGGAGACGCCTCGCTCCGCGCTGGCAAGTGGGAGCGGTCTCAACTGGTCGGAAGTGAGCTTCGCGGGAAGACCCTGGCCGTCGTGGGTCTGGGGAGGGTCGGTGCCGAGATCGCCAGAATGGCGCTAGGCCTGCAGATGCGGGTCGTCGCGTTCGACCCCCTGGTCTCCAGGGAGCGTGCCGCGCAGCTGGGTGTGGAGATGGGTTCGCTCGACGAGATCCTGGCGCAGGCGGATGTGCTCACCGTCCACACCCCTCTCAGCGATTCCACCAGGGGCATGATCGGAGCCGGGCAGTTGGCGCGGATGCCGGATGGCGCTCGGGTCCTCAACG
>Ga0207416_1005476_pt1 | contig 10039 bp, 7 predicted proteins | sample PaiPotPPM11metaG_FD_184107 | JGI IMG/M metagenome (GOLD analysis project Ga0207416, IMG submission 184107) | Iron sulfur acid spring bacterial and archeal communities from Banff, Canada, to study Microbial Dark Matter (Phase II) - Paint Pots PPM... ...
GGGGGGGTCTCTTCAGAATCTCAGCTAATTCAATAAAGCAAAATGATTCCAACGAAGAAAATAGGAGGCAAGGTAAAACCGTATCTCATAAAGTATTCGACGAATGAGCGTGAGGCTTTCATCCAAAAGCAGTATGTGAACGCGGGGTGGATCGTTCTCAAAAACGGCTGGCCAGATCTATTTTGCTACAACCCGACGACGAATGAAGTCGAACTCATTGAGGTAAAGGATTTGAAGCAGTATAAGAATCCGACGAGCAAACGGCCCTATAGAAAACTCGGTCGCTCGCAAGACCAAATGAGGATGCACCAGTATTTGGAAAAAGTCGGTTTCAAGGTAAAGACGATTCACGTCGCCTGATCACTGGCTCTTTCCTTTCCTATATTCATCTCAGGAAAACGATTCACTCATCCTATTCTCGTTCTAATATCGCGTTTTATCTTTCTTACCAAGCGTATACTGGCTCCGATTGCCTTTCTAACCGGAGACCTCATTTGTCGAGTACGCAGAGTTCCACCGACCCCCATGCTTTTGATTTCGACCTTGATCGGGGAATCCGCGATCAGGTTCTAGAAAAAATTAAATTGAGCCCGATGCTCGCCTTGACCAAAAACACTGGTCCGAAAGACAGTGGCATCTACGTTCTGTATCACAAGGGCAAGCTCGTGTATGTCGGTAAGGCATCCAAGGACACGACCAAGAGCAAGCGGACGTTACGCGCTAGGCTCAGCGAACATGTGGGCAAGATCAAGGGCAGAACCAATATCTCGATTGACGATATGAAATGCCGATACCTCACGTTCAAGAGCGATTGGTGGGTTTTCGCTGCTGAACTCGCGATGATCACACTCCTTGAACCTGAATGGAACGCAAGTGGATTCGGCAGTAAGGCCCCGGGAATTGGTAGGCCAGGGACCGCGCGGATAAGCCGTTGGGATGATCTCTTTCCCAAACAGTAAATATCAGCCGAAGGTTCTGGTTCCGCCGGCGGTCGTCTTCTTTTTCCGACCACCCAAACTATTGTGGCCGAGGAGAGAATCATTGACCTCCGCCTGAAACGCCTCCGCCGCCTTCTCTTTCGTCCACTCCGTTGCAGGGAATTCCCGTTCTGATTCAGCGCGAATCGAATTGAATTTCTTGACCGCCGCAGGCTGCGATTTCCCACGGAAGACTTCCTTGCCCTTCAACGTCACGACGAAGGATCCATCCGGCGTGGAATAGAGGTACAGCTCTGCCGGGACGAATGAGAGTTTCATTTTCTTGGTTTCCTTTCGCTCGCAGAAATCGGCGTTACGGCAGACGATCCAAAAACAGTGCCGCTTCCGGGCGTGATGCGCCGTCTCCCACTTGTTTGACACCATCGGGCCATTCCGCACCTTGATGATGAGATCGCATACGGTGAAGCCTGCCGCTTCCGCCATCGTCATGAAATCGCGGTGGGGCCATTTCGACCGATGGTTATTCACCATATCAGTAATCTTCGCGAGGAGGAGTCCCTCTGGCTTCAGTACCCGTTTTGCCTGTTTGAGGAACTTCGGATAGATATAGCTGAGGTTCCAATTCTGTTTCTTACCACATTCGACATTTGCACCAAAATCAACGTCAAATTTTTTAGTGCTTTTGTCTCTTCCTTGCGGCCCGACGTGCGGAGGATCGTAGACCACGACACCGTACTCTTTCGCTTTGACACCCTTCATTACCCGATTGTCCGCAACGAATACTGGCTTATATTTCGGGTCAATGTCCATCGAGATGACGTTGCGTGTTGAACCCTTCCACATCCGACCGGCGTTGTATGTCGCATCCAGGATCGGTTCCACAGTGATCGTGGGGTAAAAGCGAAAGATCTCTTCAAGCAGTTCGCCATCCGTTCCCTCCCAGACGCTGCTGAGTGGTTTATACGACCCATTTGCCTTCTTACTCATCATCCCCCGCTATTCACTTTGTCTGTTCCATTGTATTGCGTAGGCACTTCTCTACGCCCATGTCAGCTTGACGGCCTTCTCAAGCGCATCTTGCCGGGTCTTTACCCAAGGCGAATAATGTTTCTCCGTGGTCTTTATGCTCTTGTGTCCGAGAAGAATGGAAACCGTCTGAATTGGAACGCCTTTCGAGAGCAGGGAAACGGAGAACGTATCTCTTAGGCGGTGCGAGTGTCCCTCTGGGAGACCCGCCAACACAAACACTTTCTTCATACGCGCCGACCAGTCCGTAACGACCGTCTTCAATGTTCCCGTCCCGTTCCAGAAAAACCGTCGGCCTTCCTCCTCGCATTCGTCGAGCGCATCGAGGACAAACTGAGGGAGGGGAACTGACACCGGATTTCCGGTCTTCGCCTGGTAGATAAATAAATTGCCCAACGAGTCGATACGCGATCGCTCCAATCCCACGGCGTCTGAAATCCGCAGACCTGAATAGCGCATCACCAATATGAGCGCCCGAAGCTGCTTTTGAATCCTGAGAGGACTCTGATTATGAATCGACGCATACACGTCGAGCGCCGTCAGAATGTCTTTCCATTCCGATTCGGAATAGGGGAGCGTCGGCACTACTCGTGATTGCGGCGCTTTTATCCCTTTTGCCGGATTCTTCTCCAGCCACCCTGCGTCTACGCAAAAGCGGAAAAAGCCCCGCAAGAGTTCGAGCATCTTCGCCTGCGTCCCCGGGGAATGAGTCCAGGACTCGCGGAGCTTCCGCACGTCGTCCACGGTCAAAGCACGGAGCTGGATACCTGCCCAGCGAGTGGTAAGCGAGCCTTTGAACCGTTTGTATTTCCGCAGAGATTCAGCGGAAAGCTTGCGGGCCTCGCAGTCAGAGAACCAGCGACCCAGAGCCTCGCTTACCGTGACTGAGAGATCTTGCCCGTGTATTTCCCATTCCCGGACGATCTTCTGTGCCGCTTCCCAGCTCCGCACGTCCAGGGATTTCCGTACGATCTCCCCGCGCAAGCGACCTTCGACCGCCAGCGGGCAGTTGCAATGACGGTGCTTTCGCCCCGTGAATTTGCAGCTCTTGAAATGGCGTCGGAATATCGTGAGCATGGATGCACTATACACACTCATACCACGCGCGAGCTACTTGAAACCTATAAGTCTTTTATTGTGTGTTAGATAAAATGGCGGAGAGGGAGGGATTCGAACCCCCGGTACCTGTGAAGGTACGTCTGATTTCGAGTCAGGTGCATTAAACCGGGCTCTGCCACCTCTCCCCATTGTTTACAACAACTTAAGCGATGCTCTAGGGCCCTTGGTCACCTGTGCGATCCGGTGCCCAGGTGTTCCGACCGGGTGCACATCCACACCTGCCATGATCAGTCTACTGGCGAAGGTATGACGATTGCAATGCCACGAGTAGTCTTTAAGCCTCCGGCAGAAGGTCCAGGCTAGAAAGCAACGGTTATGACAGGGCACTTTGCCCTGACAATGATCGGAAATACCCCTGCGGTTCGATACTCCGTTTCCATGAGTGCACTTCGGTGAAGGCCGAGAATGAGCAAGTCGATCTCATGCTCGTCTATGTGGTTGACGATGTCGGCAAGCGGTTTTCCGACACTGACGAAGGTGTGTGGCTTACAGACCTGAACAGAGTCCTGAGGTATCACCGCTTCGACCGCATTATAAAAGTATGTTTCGAGTCGGTGGAGCTGTTCAGCGTGGTGTGCGTGTGTTATATGAACGACGTTCAAGACGTCCAGCTCTGCGGAAAAGGCATCGGCAAGAGTAACTGCGACGGGTGCGGCATGAGCGGCTTCCGGGGAGCAGTCGGTGGCGTAGAGGATGTGGCGAATGTTCAAGGTTCCGGCACGGAGTATATCCACATTGGGGCCGACGGTGAGCACGGGGCCGGTTGAATGACGAAGGATTCCCTCGGCGGTGGAACCCAGGACATATCGGTCGATCGAGCCCCTGCCATGGGTTCCGAGGACGACGAGTGCTCTATTATTTCCAAGCGCAAGAGCTGGAACTACAGCGCACGGGTCGCCCTCGAGGAGGTCGGTGTCTGTCTGTCCTTTGCCAGATTCGAGCACTGCTGCCACCAGCGTTAGCTCGTGCTTGAGATTAATCCTCTGCTGGCTCGCAAGCGGCCTTTGGGCTTCGACCTCCAGCGCGGCCTGGGTGAGGACAAATGCGTGTGCAACCACGAGGTTGGTGTGGAAGTGCATGGAGACGGCCGAAGCATATAGGCCGGCGTTATACGACGCGGGCGAGAAGTCCGTGGCAAAAATGACTGATTCAAGATGGACAGACAAGTGTTTGGTAATTGCAGGCATTACGTTCTCCCTAACCTATCTATCAGAATCACAAGTTCCAGCTCAACGAACACGAGGCCATGCGGCAGAAAGCTCATGATCACGGCTGCACGCCGATCTGGAAGTTGATCGTTGAAATTGCGAAGTCATACTGGGATCGTGCGTTGGCATTGCTGATTGCTGCCTCCGTCTGCTGAAGCTCCGCCTGGCTTAATTCGACAATCGAGCTAAGGCCGAGATCGTATCTGGTTTTTGCGAGATCCAATGCTGTATTTGCCTCCCGGACCAACTCGGAGGTCACGGTGACACGTTGAAGCGCAGTGTTGGCGTTCAGCCAAGCCGTTCGCACATCGCGAGCGATCTGGTCTTCGAGCGCACGCGTCTGCTCAGAAGCCGCTTTTGCCTGCAGCGCAGCCTCGGAGGCCTGGGCGTTGAGCCGGAAGCCGCTGAAGATCGGGATGCTGACGTTGCCTCCCACCGCTCCATACCATGTGGTGGTGAAGTATTGGGGAGAGCCGGTGGGGGTATCACCCACAACCCCGAGAGCGCTAATAGTGGGGAGCAACTGTTCATGCTGTGCGGTGCTAAACTTCCGAGCAGCTTGCTCATTGAACTTCAACGATTGAAAGTCGGGGCGATTCTGCATTGCTTGCGTGATCAGGGCATCGGGGGCAGGGGAAAGCGGGGGCAAAGTATCGGTATCGTCAACCAGTTGATAGTTCATCTGTTTGTCGTAGCCAAGCACCGCGCTGAGAGCTGCCTTGGCCGCATCGAGATCGTTCTGCGCGTTGAGTTGAAGTAACTTTGCCTGAGACAAGTTGACCTGTGCAAAGCTGAGGTCCAGATCGGATTTCAGCTTCGAGGAGGTGAGAGCACTTACCTGATCTGTGAGAGTCTGACGAGTAGCCACGGTCTGCCCCGCAACCTGCAAGGTCTCCTGAGCTTCAATGACCGCATAGAATACCTGGTCGGTGGCAAGAACAATATCTTCGCGACTGGCGTCAGCGTCGGCTAGTCGGGCCTTCTCCTGCAGCTTCGCCGATGCGACCAGGTTCGACGTACGCCCAAAATCTGTTATTAGTTGACTTATCTGAACTCCCAAGCCGGCGTGGTTGAGCATGCGGGATGCGGTCAACGACCCGCTGGATATTCTGCTTCCGTCGTTGGCCTCGACTGCGGTGACCGCGCCGCTCAACGTGGGTAGTTCATCAGCACGGCGTTCGCGCACTGCCTGATGCTGAACCTCAGCGATCAATTGGCTGATATGAACGTGCGGGTTATTGGCCAGCGCAATTTTCTCGGCGTCCTGACGTGTGAGCAGAGTCGGAGCCCCATCGGGCACGGCGGACGCAGGAGGTGCTGCGTTCGGTGCTGTCTGTGCAAGAATAGTCAGCGGCAATTGGGTTGCCGGAGCGTTGGGCAGTACCGCGGATCGACTCTGAGCGCAAACACATAAACTGCCTGAGAGAAACGAAAGAAGCATGACGCTGATCATATTGTTTGCCTTCATGGCTGGGCCTCAAATTCGGTTACAGTTTGCTCTTCCTTGCGATGGATAAGCAGATATGCAGTAGGCACAAGAAAGACGGTGACGAGGCCGGATACAGTGAGGCCTCCGAGAATCGCCCGTGCGAGCGGAGCGTACTGTTCACTACCTGGCTCAATTGCAAGCGCCATCGGAATAAGGCCCAAAATAGTGGCCATTGTGGTCATCAGGATTGGACGCAACCGAACCTTGCAGGCTTCTGCCAACGCCTGCTTCAGGGCCATGCCCGTATGTCGCAGAGTTCCGACAAATTCCACGATCAAAATGCTGTCGGAGACAACGATGCCTGTCATCATCACGACACCCATCAGCGACATCACGTTTAAGGTGGTTCCTGTGAGCAGCAGGAAAATCAGTACTCCAGACAGGCCCGGAGGAACCGCCAGGAGGATAACGAATGGATCCGAGAGAGATGCGAATTGCGCCATCAGAATGAGGTAGACCAGGATCACTGCCAGAATGAGACCAATGCCGAAGCTGGAGAAAGACTGCTCCATGTCACGGATGGAACCGCGCACTTGGATGGTCACCCCATTCGGCTTTTGGATCTGTCCGACAATGGCCTGAACCTGCTCGTTCACGCGGCTGAGGTCTTCTTTCTTCGGCATGACATAGATGTCGAACTCGCGACGCAACTGATAATGGTCGACCTCCGTCGGCGTATTGATCTGCTTGACGTCGGCACCTGATTGGAGCGGCGTTGTATTCGAGCCATTCGGCGACCGAAGAGGAATTTGCTCGAAGTCGGTCATGGTCTTGATTTGGGTCTCGGGGTACTGGACCGTCAACATATAGCTGTTACCTGTTTTTGGATCGACCCAGAAACTCGGAGCTATCATGCCGTCCGATGTGAGCGCCGTAATCACGTTGTCTACGATATTTCGTGGCGAGATCCTCAACAGAGCTGCCTGGACGCGGTTGATATTCAATTGCAGCCCCGGATAGTCGAGATCCTGAGGAATGAGCACATCGTTCACCGAACTGAGGCTCTTTAGCTTTGCGGCAGTAGTCTGGGCAATATCGTAGGCTTGCTGTAGATCGTTACCTCCAATCTGAATATCGATTGGGGCAGGCTTCCCCTGGTTGACAACTGAGTCGACCAGACCGCCAGCCTGGAAGTACGTCGCAACATCCGGGAAGTCTTCGGAAAGCTTCTCTCGGACCCTCTGCATATACGCGTAGCTTCCCGTCTTGTGATCCTCTTTTAAGCTGACCTGGATGAATGCGGTATGCATCCCAGAGTTGGATGTGTATATAGCGGAAAGGTCGGGAGTGATGCCGATGTTTGAAACGATCATATTCAGGTCGTCCGGCGATACGACCCTGCGAATATCTTCTTCCATCTTAGATATGTAGTCATCGGTTACCTCGATACGTGTTCCGGCAGGCACCTTGACGTTCACAACGAATTGGCCAGGATCAGTGCGGGGAAAGAATGCCTTGCCCAGAAATGGGTAAAGAGCAAAACTGCAGACGACGAAGAGGCTGAAGGCCGCGACGACGAGAGTGGGGCGATCCAGGCAGACTCCGATTGCCTTTTCGTATCTTGACTGGAGTTTGTGAAATCCGAGATTAAACCTGTCGATTATGAGTCGGAAGAAATTACCCCTCCTCTTCTCTTCCGCCGGATTTTCAACGCCTTTTTCAACTGCAATAGATCCGTGGTGAGTGTGACTCGGATCCACCGTAATGAACTTGGCACAATAAAGAGGAACGACGGTCATTGCGACCAGGTAAGAAGCAAACAGTGCCAGTACCACGGCAAGAGCCAGCGCTGTAAAAAGATATTTGCTCACCCCGAAAAGAAGAACCACCGGAAAAAAGACAATACAGGTACTGAAGGTAGCCGCCAGCACCGCAAGCTGTACCTCTTTGCCGCCCTTCACCGCTGCCTCGATTGGCGGTTCGCCCATCTCCATGTGCCGAAATATGTTTTCGAGGACGACCACGGAGTTGTCGATGAGACGGGATAAAGCCAGGGCAAGACCGCCGAGCACCATGGTGTTGATTGAGCTGCCGCCCAGGTTCAGACCAAGAAACGTGGCAAGGCACGACACTGGGATCGAGATCAACACGGCAATCGTGGCGCGCAAATCGCCGAGAAACAAAAAGATCATCAGTGCGGTGAGGCACAGTCCAATCGTCCCTTCATTGATTACATTCTTGACCGCAATCTTGACGAAGACCGACTGGTCGAACACCACATCTGTCTTGAGGACCGAAGGAGTATCAAGAAGGTTCTCCACAGCCTTCTTGATGCCGTTCACAATAGTGATGGTGTTAGAGTTACCGCCTTGTTTGAGTACTGGAATGTAGACGGAGTGCTGCCCGTCGACGCGGACGATATTCGTTTGGAGTTGTCCACCGTCCACAGCATGGCCGATATCAGCCACCATCACCGATGCGTTATGGACTGTCTTGAGGGGCAGATCGTTAATCTGGTCGACAATCGGGACCTGGCTGTTCGCATAGATGTTGTAGTCCTTCATCCCGATGCGAACGTCACCCGCGGGAAGAATGAGGTTGGACTTGTTGAGAGAGTCCACCACATCCATGACACTCATCTGGTGTGCTTCAAGCTTCACCGGATCGACGTAGACCATGATCTGTCGGTAGCGTCCGCCATAGGGTTGCGGTACGGAAGCGCCAGGGACGTTCGCAACCTGATTGCGGACCGTGAACTGTGCGAGGTCTTTGAGTTGAGTCTCATTCAGGCCCTGGCCCTTGAGCGTGATGAGGCAGACGGGAAGATTGGCGGCGTCGAACTTCAGCACCACGGGCGGCAGCGTACCTGGCGGCAGTCGACGCAGGTTTGCCATCGCAAGATTCGAGATATTACTGACCGCGGCGTTACTGTCTGTTCCAGGTTGAAAATAAATCTTGATCAGGCTGACCCCGGGTAACGAACGGGATTCGATATGATCGATTCCGCTGCCCAGGGTAAAGAACCGCTCATAGCTGTCTGTGATATCCGATTCGATCTGCTGGGGGGGCATCCCCGCGTAGAAGGTCGCAACGACCACCACGGGAATATTGACTTCGGGAAACAGATCGACGGGCATATTTGCAACTGTGGTCACGCCGACGACTATTACGAAGAGGCACATCATGAGAATGAAGAACGGGTATTTGATCGCGAAGGAAGACATTACCGGCCCTCCCACTGCTGGACGAGTCGAACCAGCGTAATGCTCATCCTCAGATTAGGGTTCATGACTGGGCCTCGCCTGCAGCGTGTTGCTCTTCTTTGCGATGAATTAACTTGTAAGCCGCCGGTACAAGAAAGATCGTGACAATAACGGACACGGTAAGGCCACCCAGAATGGCGCGAGCCAGCGGAGCATATTGTTCGCTGCCTGGCTCTAATGCCAGCGCCATCGGGATTAGACCGAGAATCGTCGCCAGGCTCGTCATCAGAATTGGCCGTAGGCGAGCTCTACACGATTCGATCAGCGCTGTGTCAAGGTCCCGACCTTCTCCGCGCAAGGTTCCAGTGAACTCCACGATCAGAATGCTGTTGGATACTGCAATGCCCGCCGTCATGACGAGACCCATCAGCGACATGACATTCAGCGTCGAGCCCGTAACAAATAAAAAGATCAAGGCGCCCGAAAGGCCGGGAGGAACCGCGAGCAAAATAATGAACGGATCAGAGAATGAGGCAAACTGGGCCATTAGAATCAGGTAGACGAGGACAACAGCGAGAACCAGCCCAATCCCGAAGCTCGAAAAGGATTGTTGCATATCGCGTACCGTACCGCGGACTGCGACCGTCACCCCTTTGGGTAGATGCAACTGGCTTACTACTGACTGAACTTGCCTGTTAACGACGCTCAGATCCTCGGACTTCGGCATGACATATATGTCGAAGACGGGACGCAACTGATAGTGATCTACCTCGGTAGGGGTGTTGATTTGAGTTATGTCAGCAACAGATTGAAGAGGGGTTGTATTCGTGCTATCTATCGACCGGAGCGGAATCTGTCTGAAGTCGGTGAGGGTCTTGATCTGAGTTTCTGGATATTGAACGGTCAACATGTAGCTGTTACCCGTCTTCGGGTCAACCCAGAAACTCGGGGCGATCATGCCGTCGGACGTGAGTGCGGTGATGACATTGTCGACAATATCCTTCGGAGTGATCCCTAGAAGACTTGCACTCTCTCGATTAATATTTAGTTCCAGTCCCGGATAGTCCAGGTCTTGCGGAATGAGGACGTCGTTGACTGTATCGAACGCTCTTATCT
>Ga0207416_1005482_pt1 | contig 10034 bp, 6 predicted proteins | sample PaiPotPPM11metaG_FD_184107 | JGI IMG/M metagenome (GOLD analysis project Ga0207416, IMG submission 184107) | Iron sulfur acid spring bacterial and archeal communities from Banff, Canada, to study Microbial Dark Matter (Phase II) - Paint Pots PPM... ...
GTTAAATACAATCATATCTGCGCATAACTGATTGGTGTTTATGATTGAGAATCGGTATTACGCATTGCTTGCCTCATGCCAATAGAAGACCAGTAACTCGTTTGTTCTTAGTAAAATCCGAAGAGATTCAGTAGTCAAAGACACAAGGACATATTCTATTCTATTCGTTCTTGCAGCACAGTGTAGTACCGTACCATATCGTAGTATACATTAACCGTAACCTACTATGATTAGTGAGCCGTAGTGCCGTAGTACCGTACCATATCGTAGTATACACACGCGCAAGATCTTATAAATAATGATTATCTACTACTAGAATGTCAAAACCTCTTTGGGCCTGTCCTACATGCGGGGAAGATTTTACCCGAAAAGCTAGCGCAGTTCGTCATAGTTCCAAGATACATAATGGAACAAGCCTCCCCGTCCGCTATATAAATTATCTAACGGGAATGCTATCCGGTCAATACCCGCCGCCTCTAACTCCACCGAGGCTAATGGGGAGGAAAAATAGGACGGTGGCCGATAATAGCAGAGGCGATATTTCTTATGCAAACGATTTTCAGACTAACAACAGGCCAGATGATATTGCAGCGCCTCTATCTGCTACTGGTCCATTAAAAAATCCTATTGCTGAGGCTGTGCGCAATTGTATGGATGTTAAGAAGACATGCACCCTATTCTCACCACTAATAGACTTCAACACTTTTCCAACCGATATTGGTATTGCCAAACCAATTGGGTTCAGCGGTATTTGTGACGTGTGCCAATCCGGACAGATAGAGGCAGTATGGAATTTCGTGGAAGACGGATCCTTAGCGAAAGTTATTCATGCCTGCGATGCTGAAGTGGTCATGAGGGTAACACATCAATTCGAAGAAAATAGGAAGGCCTTGCGTCATGCATCAGTCCGGTGTTTAGCAGATCTAGTCAATTATTGGATTGGTCATACTGAAGTATATCTCAAGGCGGAAGAAATCTTACCAACCGAAAGGTATGATTGCGTAACGGATGTTGAGAGACCACCATCGCATGGAGGCTATATCAGTTTAGGAGATTTTAAAGAGAATCACTGGGCTGACCGGGCAATCAAGGAAAATAAGAAAACATCACTGGCCACGGGAGCAGCGACTATTAACAATGATGAATTAATGGATTTTCTGAGCATAGCAGGGGCAACTTTTGGAATCTTTCGAGTTAAAATGCCTGACGGGGGGACACGCGACTTCTTCATGTATATTGTAAGAGGATTAGAATTCAGCAAACTTAACCATCTCAAAGGGCTTGCGGCAAAAAGTAGTAATATTAATAATAAAAATAACATGTCACAACAGACCGATTTGTATAACGTAATTCAATTCGTGGATGGCGGCTTAATATTCAGATGGGATATATTAGATTCCACGAGTAAGAAAAATTTGTTAGGACAAATTCAAGAGTGGTCAAAAAAATCATGTTAATGATAGCACCTGGCATCTACCTTCCCTTTGTGTGACAGAAAAGATCTTAAATCCTGTGCCTGGCTCAAGTGACGTGGCTCTGAGAGGTTAAGTGGTAGACGTAGAGCTCCACACGCGCACAGGCCCTATCAACGAGACTAGTTACCGGACATAAAGCCGAATTAGCCTGCAAATAAAGGATGGGAAAATCTCTATACAAGGAGTGTTTTGATTGAGTTTTTTGATTGAGTTTTTTTGATTCTGCTCGCTACGGGAGAAAGGGCGTAAACATGTATCATAGGTGATGTCTTGAATAAAAAAGAAAAATTTCGTATTCCACACATTGATCAAAATAAGGGCACTTCAATCATGCTCCAAAAGTTTTCTACACTCGAAATACCTATATGAAACGTACTTGTGCTAGGTCTGAGATGCTATCGAATTCATTACTAGCCTTTCTTCTTGCGTCTCTTTTCATACTGTCCCTGAGCGTTTTGCTGTTTGAACTTACGCTCACTAGAATGTTCTCAATCATACTTTGGTATAACTACGCTTTCATGGCGATCTCTGTGGCTTTTTTTGGACTTGGAATTGGAGCCTTGCTGGTACATCTCGTAAAAAATAGAATGAAAAGAGAAGAGTTGCCAAAGAAAATAATTCAGTCGACAATAGGGTTTGCAATATCACTGCCAATTTTCTTATTTGTTATAGGGCATATCATTCCCCCCAGCATCTCTTTTATCTATCTATTTTTTTTAGCATCATCAATTCCCTTCCTTTTTGCAGGTCTTTCAATGGCATTGATTTACCTTGCTATGCCGAGCCAAATAACCAAGTTATATTTTATTGATTTGGCAGGAGCATCGGCAGCCACACTTATTCTTGATCCACTTATTCGAGGACTGGGAGCAGAATCCGTATTACTCCTAATTGGTGTATTTGGTACATTACCTCCGATTATTGCATATGCATCTTTATTGTACAGCCAAATAAAGAAAGAAATTATGGATCGATTTATAACAGAAAAAAAGCCAGCATCCTATGGGTTCATTGTACTCTGTGTTTCTGCAGTTTTATTAGCTGCCAATTTGCACTCTAACATCCTAGCAATCCAACCCGGAGACAGTAAAGGGCTACGTTATCTATTGGCCAACCCCGCAGGCTACACTGACGCATCAACTAAATGGAATTCGTTCTCTAGGATCGATGTTGTCAAACATACGGGTGATATTAGCAAGACCGGCTTCAGAGACCTAGCCTCAATACTTATCGATGCCGATGCTCTGACTCCAATATTGAAATGGAATGGTTCTTCTTCTGATCGACAGTGGTTGAAGGGATACATGGATTATATGCCGTATGAAATGTCAAGAATGAACAATAGTAGTACTCTAGTTATTGGCAGCGGCGGCGGCGAGGATATTTTAGTTGCCTTGTCGGCGGGTTCAAAGAATGTGACAGCTGTGGAATTGAATCCGTTGATAGTGTCTGCTGTAAAACAATATGGTGGAAGTTCAGCAGGAAATTTGTACAACCGTAAAGATGTACAACTATCTATTGACGACGGCAGACGATTTATCAGCTCTACAAATACGAAATACGATACAATAGTAATAAAGCTTGTAGACTCTTGGGCAGCTCAGCTAGCTGGCGGATATGCACTTTCAGAAAACTATCTTTACACAGTTGAGGCATTTAAGCAGTATTTGAATCACTTAAATGGAGTTAACGGAAAGCTTGTCATGGTACGTTGGAGTACTGAATTGCCAAGGCTGGTTCCTCTTGCCGTTGAGGCGCTGCGGGAGTATGAAAAAGGGACAAGCAGTCAACAAGATATTAGTAAACAGATTTTAATAGTGGAAGATAGCCCTGGATTAACGTTTGGACCGAACCCTCAGCGAACATTCTATCCAGTGCTTTTAGTGATAAAAAATAGTCCATTTACTGCCTCAGAACTTGCTTTGATAAAGGAGAGAGTTAACAAGAGTGATGCTAAGGTCATTGCGATGCCAGGAGGGTATGTACAACCTCCCTATGACAGATTGCTGTTTAGTGGCGGAAATAATACTGATAACAATAATAACAACAATAATCAGCAACAACAACTTCAACAACTACTGCAAGTAAGTTACGATCCTCAAAAACTGGGTTTTGAGTTAAAACCCCCAACAGACGATTCTCCATTCTTTTTTGCGACACAGCTAGTTCCGAGTCAAATGGTATTGCTAATAGAAACAGTACTCGGAGTATCTGCAGTACTTGGCTTATTATTGGTATATTATTCAAAGGTAAACAAGATTAAACTAACCTCATCATCGCGATTCCATATCGTCTTTGCGATGTTTATTGGACTTGGTTTTATTTTTTTGGAAATAACCTTCATTCAAAGATTTTTACTCTTACTCGGAACCCCAATCATGGCTTTGACTGTTATTCTTTTTTCGATCTTACTTTCTACCGGAATAGGTGCATATTTGAGTGGAAAGTTATTTCATAAAAATCCTTACAAGGCAATAATGATATCTATACCACCGCTTGTTGGAATAGTTCTAGCCTACTATGTTTTCCTGCAAGGGATCATAGAATCTGCAATAGTTTGGCAATTGCCAGAGAGGATTGTTCTGGCCTTTGCGCTCTTGTCGCCTACTGGTTTTCTTATGGGATTTCAATTTCCATCTATTACTAGAATGGCTTCTTCTTCTCCCTCTGCTTCCAACCGCTTAAAACAAGAGTTGCATGGCAGCGAAGGGAATGGTGGTAGTTCTAGCTCTGGTTCTAGCGGTGAAGATATCACACTACTGTGGGGAGTAAACGTAATTGCGTCAGTAGTAGGGACAGTTCTAACCGCCACATCTTCTATGATAATTGGCTTCAACGGTAACTTGCTTATTGGAGTTGGATTATATTTGGGAGCATTAGGGTCGGCGGTTGCTGCACAAAAAATATCACAAAAAGTAGGTCGTAAAGCGATTGTCAAATAGGTTACGAGTCGTGGAGAGGGGTTACTGATAAGAGATTTTTACTAGCCTAATTTGCTCTGACCGTTTAGGTTTTCGGTATGCATCCCCCCAAACTAAACGTCCACAATAATCCCGAATGATTCTTGTTGAGACATAACCACATGTCAGCCATGTTACCATATACCTGAAATCTTATCAACAAGTAAAAGCTGAGCCGAGAAGTTAGAATTATTTTCTAGTTGTATGTTATAACATAATGTAGCACTACGATGCGCTAATCATAAACTTTAAAAGAGAAAGACCGATTGTATATCTTTGGCTAAAAAATGGGTCGACTGTCATACGTCTGTGCAACATGCTCAGAGCACTTCACAAGGAAATACAGCGCTTCGAGACATAACCTTAACATACACAACGGTGGAGCGGAGATAGTCCGTCTAATTGACTATATAGTAGGCAGAGTATCGGGCAAGTATCTTGCGACTCATCCTTCATGGTATAGACGCGAACAAAAGTGGCACGCTCCCTCGCATCCTATCTATGATAATAAATCTAGACCTGGGACGGTTACAGACAGTACAGGAAATACATTCCAACATATAGTTGCCCGGCAACAAGCGCCACAGCCCCCCTCCTCACAATATTCCATTGGTCCAGCATTCCGTCAGGATGATCAACGAGATGGAACTCGTTTATCCCGAGTAACGAGACTTAAAATTGAAGAACTCGAAGGATTGCTGATAAAACACCAAAAATACTTTGATGATGTGAATGAAATTTTTAAATGGACAGTTTCTTGGGCCAACAAAGGCGATGACAGGCCTCTTGATGAAAAGTTGGCCCAAGTTCGCAACCTGGACAAACGATTGAAAATGAATGGTGCGATCTAGAATCACCATATCTTGTCAAGTGGTTCGCAACTTAGGGAGCAGGCATGATCATCCTCGCCGCAACACTCATGGTAAGTTTGTCCTTATTCACGATTGGGTTCCACTATCGCTAGAATTTTGATTGTGACCATATCAATCTCTCCCGAGGATGAAAGATCAATTGTCAGCACTATGGTTGTTAGGGCTTCCTTCTAGTGCGAATAGATAGTTTCGAGACGAGAAGTGACATTCATTGGATTATACTCCTCAGGCAAACCATGCCTACGATCCAACTTATAATCTAAAACATCAAGACCACAAGCTAATGCTTCCAAAGCAGTTTTGCTCAAATTCTCTAGAATTTTGTCATCGACATATCTTACGTCAACGTACAGTCCATATTTTTTCAAAAAAGCTGGCATGTCCCCGTACATGATAGGGTCTCTGATCCTATTATAAACGTCAATGTCTAGATTCACATTATGTTTCTTACAATAACTGAGCGTCAGTTGTGTATCAGTTGCTTCTGTATTCATAGTTAATGCCTGCGGTGTTTCAACTTTTGGAGACGAAATTTTATCGGGGGTAAAGTGATCCGTGTCGATCGGATTTGGAAGCAAAATAGCGTTACTAACTAGAGGTAACAGGTCTGGAGTAGAAACGATAACTGCGTCTGCGAGACGTTGAGCCTTCGAATGAATCCTTTTTTTTATCAGTATAGAGTCTCTCACTCTTCTATAAGTAAATATACCCCTAACAGCCAAGTCAGATAGTTTCGATCTGTGGGGCAGCTTTTGCTTCTTTATTCCGCGGATATCCGTTCCATGATATTGGAGTATGATCTTTTTTGAATTCCCATATTTCTCTCGAAACTTAAAAACCATGTCGCTCCTACTATGTATGTGTAAAATATCTGCAGAGTGCGCTTCGTCAACGCTTTTTTGATCAAAATCATCTAATGTGGCATCAATGACGTACTGGTTGTAAAATTTGCCAATTCCGTATTTATCGTATTCCCTAACCATGATTGCCTTCGACTCGTGTCCGTTTAATCTTTGATATTTTGCCAGGACAAATGCCACACCCGCCTGATCCCATATGTGCAGAATTCGCATGGTCTATCGTAGAATCAAAGATGAGTTGTTTGAGTTACTCTGTTTTTGGTATATTTATCTTTGAATCATTGTCGAGCTCAACCGCAATGTCCTTTACTCCACCATAGGGCCTGTCAGCTTGTCTCATTATTTTTAAGAGGTATTTCCGCATACGTTGTTTTTCTTCCTCAGTCACCTTTCCATCAATCAAATCAATCAAAAAGAGATTTATTGTTGCACCTATTTGATTCTGATTAAACAAAGCCTCTGCTTCAACACTGAATTGATTTTTCCTATGCCAGTATCCAATTATCATGCCGACGGGAAGATATATTGCAACAAAAATCAGGGCGAACATCCAGATATTTATATGGAGTGCATGAATAGCAGGCACTCTCTCGAGTAACAATTGGTATTGGATTGTTACGAAGTTGGCAAATGTCATGAGAAAAATTAAATAGATGCTATGACCGTTTCTGAAGTCAAGCCACCGTCTCCTCATCCAGTTATGGCTTCTTATATTGAGAAATTTTGGCACGGGTCGATTCTTCATTCAACTATCGTATTTAAGATGTCAGTATCGCATATATAACTCATTTACATCCTACTTACTCGTGTTGAATTGGACACTTTATCTTGTACATTCGCATTTTGTATTTTGTGCTTATAATGCAACCTGTTTTGAGTAAATGAACCAACTTGGTTTGTGGTAGATCTATTAGACGTACATAATAATTAATAACTTAGACCAGGTTGTTGCGTTTGGTTCTTCTAAATCCCTTTCACACTAAATTGTGTTTAAAATTTCCCATTTTTAACACGTCAAATAAATAAATGGCAAGGACTCATGGGGGCCGCACTAGAAAAATAATTTGACCAGCAAGATCCCATTTTTTGTTTTGCAATAAGTGATGAAGATGGGGGCCGAGCAAGAAAAATTCTGCATTTTTTTCACTTCTTGCCTTCTTTACCGAAATTGATCTTTGGTAGTGTGTGTTCTTCGACCTGAACATACAGCCCTACAACAAATGTTGGTTTTCTTTTCAATATAGGAGTTATCCCACCGACTTTGATATCTTCTTTAAATGGATAGATGTCTATCCTGCTGCCTTCTACCGCCTGAGTTGTACATATGTCGTTTCAAATCAATTCAATTCTTTTATCAGAACCACGCCAGATTCAAAAGCTCCGTTGTTTTAGGTTCTCAGTACGCTTCGGATCTGCTCTTTCTTTCTAGCCGTTTTTAGACCTCAGGACTGCAATACGCTTATCAAACCATATTTTCGGGTGCTCGTTTTTTGTAGATATAATATTCAGACTATGTCATTTGAAATGGTTGTAATAGAAAGCTCTAAAGCTAATGAATTGTACTTAACACAGATTACAGATGTGTGATCCATACCGTTTTAACGAAGTATGTTGAGATCACGCACAGTCTGACAGAAGGCATGCCAGATTATATTGCGTATTGCCTGACACTGCACTATAGTTGCGTTAGATCACTATGGACCTACGATGGAGTCCAATACAAGATCTTGTCTCTCTTTAGCCGATGACTTCCAAGTTAAAAGCATAACGTTGGCGTATCATAATTGTCTCGATGTATTTCTACTGTGATCAGACGTTATTTCAGCGTGTTCGTTGCCGAATTCAATACTTGGACTTGGCATCTTCTACGTCTAGCCTCGGTACATGAACCCTTGCGACAACTTCGAATAATATCTAATGTCGTTTTTCATCAAATTCTTTAGTTGTGCTGGAGTCCTGATGATGAAAATGATTAGAGAGTGACTCGATCACCAATGCGATTCCCATACACTGTCACGACATGTGGAATAGTGTTCGACACAGTGAAACGGCATTTGGAATATCGAAACAAAAGGCAAAGAATAATTCGCAATATCGCTAGACACGATATATTAGTACTGGATGGCGCGAATTTGATTTGAACGATTGACGGAAGAATAGACTACTGATTTACTCAACAGGTGTACAAATAGACTAGGCCTCTTGTGCGAGCGATTTAAGTGTATATCCCTGTCAGTGAAAGTCAGTTAAACTGTAGATAATATTCACTTCGAACCTCCGATATATGACATTTGTCCTTTTTCGTTGATACTTTCTACCTCGAATCCATGGGTTCGTAATATTTGCTTTACGTCCTCGGATTTATCTCCATGTATCTCTACTACTATCTTCCGTATTCTCTCCAATGTTCTGGTCGCTGCCTTTAATGCTAAAACTTCCGCACCTTCTACGTCCATTTTTATCACGTCGACCCTATAATTAAGCAAGATATTGTCAAGTGTATCGCATTCTATTTCTAATGAATTCCCACTGGGATGAAGAATGTTATGTGCATCTATTCGTTGGTCATTGCAAACGCTATACATTTCGGAATCCACGCGAGCTCCATCGTGTGATCTTTCGTACAGATCGACTAGCCCTTTATAATCTGAAACGGCCTTGTTGATTGGTACGATGACGTTTTCAAACTTATTGCATTGGATATTTCTACGTAATGCCTTGTAATTTTCTGGATGAGCCTCGATTGCAATAACCTTCACGGCCCTATCCTTGTATTCATTTGCAACCATTAGTGAATAAGAACCTACATTTGCCCCCACATCTACAAAAGTCTCATTTTCTTCCATGACTAAATATCTTTTCACATCCTTTTCTCTTGATATAAAGAGCATCTGAAAGTCACGTGTCTTGCGTCTTGGTATCGCTTTTACTCCACTATCAGTTACATAAGCTCTTTCAGGTAAAAAATCAAACTCGGATGTTCGGTTTTGTCGTAAGAACTTGTCCCGTTTGGCTTTGCCCATTTTAACGCGGAGGAATATTCTATATAGAACGTAACGATAGCGGGCATATCTCCAAAATAGTGAAAAAGAATGAAGAAATTTCATCTGATTTCTAACGTTATTAACATACTTAACAACACACTATAAATATATTCTAAAATCGAACGATGATGATGCCGGCTTGTCTTTGTTAATGAGCACTTCATGTGTAAAAGAATAGGCCCACTCCTTTCTGATATGTAAAATGATGCAGCTTAGGGAACACATTATTGCGGTAGTATCACAAAATAAGTTAATCTTAAAGCAAGGAGGATTTTTTTGCAAAATTGAGAGTGTACTTGAGTGGGCCAATTGACTGTTTGATAGATATTGGATTGGCATAAAGCTTAATTCATTCGTGAGCTTTGTTTCCTAACCAAAAAAGTGATCAGAACATAATATCGACACTAGATGACTATGCGAACCAGAATAGTATTTATTCTACCTAAACTTCAGCTGATATCGGTTGCCCTCAGCACTAAAACGCATCATAAAGCGAATTAGTGTAAGCCGTCCTCCCAGTACACCCGAGAAACCAAGATCAATTGATTTTGAGCCTTCGAGTTTGAAAGATCCTCCGAGTTTGAAAGATTATTGGGAAAGCCGATTAAAAGAGAATTTTGGGCTGCACGGAGCGGGTTTCATAGGACTTGGACGAGGCTATAACAATTGGTTGTATAAAGTCAGGAGAAAAGTATTTGTTAGTAGGATCAAATCGATGCGCTTGGATTTCAGTGATAAGGAGATATTGGATGTTGGTTGCGGAACTGGTTTTTACGTAGGACTATGGAAAAATCAAATCGGTGTGGGACACATAACTGGAATT
>Ga0207416_1005483_pt1 | contig 10033 bp, 10 predicted proteins | sample PaiPotPPM11metaG_FD_184107 | JGI IMG/M metagenome (GOLD analysis project Ga0207416, IMG submission 184107) | Iron sulfur acid spring bacterial and archeal communities from Banff, Canada, to study Microbial Dark Matter (Phase II) - Paint Pots PPM... ...
CTCCAGTGCCTGCTTCGGTAGGGTACTGGGGGCAGAACCCCAGGTTAAGGCCTGTCCGTTCGCGCAATGCTCCTTTCTTTCTGGTATTTCAGGCTTAACGGCTACGTACGCGACTTCGTGTCGCAGCTCCCCACCGAACCGGACGTGCGGATCTCCCGCATCCGGCTCTCCAGTCGGTCGGGTCCTCATCGGGAATAGCCTGCCGCGCGTCGGGCTGCGGTCATGGTGAACAACCCGTGAGCGTCGAAGTAGGCATTGGGCCAGGTCTGATGGTCTGGTCTTCGTGCTCGGCCACGCTTTCCCGCTCGTTTCCGCAGGATGCTGCGCAGTCGGCTCCGCACGTAGCTATCCAGGGGGCGGTACGTCGTCCAGTGCCCGTGCCGGTAGTACCCATACCAGCCCCGGATGATCGGGTTGATCGTGGCAATGATGGTTGCCATACTCTCCCCACTGGACCGTCGCGTCCTGGCTTTGATCGCCCGGCGGAACCGCTGCTCACTCTCCCGCCTCGGCCAGTGCATGCCCCGCTCGAAGTGGTACCCCAGGAAGTCGAAGCCGCCCGGCTCGCGCGCATCCACGATCCGGGTCTTCTCCGGGTGCAGCTGGAGGCCATGCTCGGCCAGCCATTCCTGGAGTGCTTCCCGCGCTGCCTCTGCCTCGGTGCGACTCCGGCACAGGATCACCACGTCATCGGCGTAGCGCACCATCTCCCTCGCTCCCTGCTCCATGTGGTGATCCAGCGGGTTCAGGTAGATGTTCGCCAACAGGGGGCTCACCACCGCTCCTTGCGGACTCCCCGCCGTCGGCTCCCATCGGTCCAGCCCCTCCAGCACCCCCTGGCGCAGGTAGCCCCGGATCAGGTCCAGCACCCCGCCATCCGCAATCTGTTCGCTCACCTCCCGCATCAGTCCTTCGTGCGGGATGGTGTCGAAGTAGTGCTGGATGTCGGCATCGACCACCCAGACCGCTCCCTCGCCCAAGAGTGTCTCAACCCGCCGGAGCGCGTCTTTGCAGCCGCGTCCCGGTCGGAACCCGTAACTCTGCGCGCCGAAGCCTGCCTCGAAGATCGGCTCCAGTACCAGCAGCAGCGCCGTCTGCACGATCCGATCCTTCACCGTCGGGATGCCCAGCGGTCGCTGTTCCCTGCTTCCCGGTTGGTCGATCCACACCCGTTTGACCGGCTGTGGCCGATACTGCCCGGTGCGCAGTGCGACGCCCAGTTCTCCCAGATAGCGCTCCGCGTGCGCCGCGAAGGCCGCGGTGCTCTGCCGATCCACCCCGGCTGCGCCCCGATTCCGCTTGACCCGCTCCCAGGCCGCTCGCAGGGTCCGCTCGGCATACACCTTATCCATCAGACTGAACCACCTGCCTCCTTTCACCCCTGTCTCCAGGGCGGCTATCATGCGCTCTGTCCAGATCCCAGGTTCCACCCAGCTCCACCGGTCGGCCCGGTGGTGCTCGGCCTCTTCGCCGTGGCTAGCCTCGATCGGCACTCTCGGCGATGGCGCTTCCTGCTCGCTGGTCATCCCGCATCGACCTTCCTGCGTCCCTTTGCTCCGCCCGCATTACCGGGCTTCCTCGCTCCTACGGACGCTCTGACTCCTCCTCCCGGTCACCTCCGGGACGAGGTCTCCCTGATTGTCGTGTTCAGCCATCATGACCATTCCGTCGCCACCCACCCGGTGGACCCCCAGCATCCCCTTGGCACACGTTCTCCCGTCGACGTGCTGGGTCTCCGGCGCTCACACCGGTCTCGGCTTCGCCCGCCCCTAGCAGGCTCGCCGATCCACCTGGCCGTATCGCGTTCGTCATCCTACGGACTGGTCATTCCCCTTCTGCTGCTCCCCACCCGACCTCACGGTGACGCAGTTGCAGTCGGGTACCGCCAGGAACGTGGCTGGCGGAGAAAGACTCGCACTCTCTTGTCTGAACACCTCCTCAGGCGTACTAGGGGCCGGCTCCTGCCGTGCCCGCCCCGGCTCAATGCTTGGGCGCGCTGCTGTAAGGAGCGCCGCACCCGTAGTAGTCGCAGGCCGGATCAAGCCTTCGGGCTAAGCGGCGGTCTCACCATAGGAAGCGAGACGTTCCAGATCGAGCACGAGAATCCCCTGGCGGCCGTGGAAGCGGAAGGAAACCAAACCCTCATCGCGGAGGTGCCGCAGCGCCTTGGTTACATCCTCTCGGCGGGCTCCGATCATGGCAGCCAGAACCTCATGGGTCTCGCCGACGGCATGAAGCCCATTGCCTCGCGCCAGCTCCACCAGCTTGCGTGCCAGGCGGGCAGCTATCGGGTAGAACGCCAGCTCCCGAAGCAGCGCCCGTTCCTCGGCGCAGCGGCGAAGCATCAGAATGGCAAGGGATGAGGCTGCGTCCGCACTGCCCGAGACAAATGTCAGGAACCAGGGCCAGGGAATGACATAGATGATCGTATCGTCAATCAGCGCCTCTGCCATAATGACGTCCGGCACCGAAGGGTCGAGCCCACCCAGCTCGAAGACGTCACCGGTTCGACGGCGGAAGAGCTCCAGCTCTCGTCCGCCATACGAAACCAGGTAAAGGCGTACGCCGCCATGGGCGATCACGAAGATGCCTCGCTCATCCTCAGCTCGGCAGGAAATGAGCTGGCGCTGAGCGTACCGCTGCGATCTGGCAATCTCGCTCAATGGCTCGAGATCCTCCTCCGTTAACCGGTGGAAAATCTCCGCCTGCCGGAGGCACCGCAGATTTTCGTCGTGTGCCAGCAAAATGTCCATCTTCATACCCTTCCCAGCTACCATGTCCATTATTTCCCGCTCGAGGCGGTCGTACGGTCCTCTCGATGTCCTTAGAGACACTCTACCCTCGGCAGAGGGGCGGCGATAGGCGAAACCACACATAAATGGAGTATAAAACTAGGCTTTGTCCAATGACTAGAATTAACACTACATTCCAATCTTAGTCGTTTCTGAAGAAGAGGTCTTGTCATATCTTGGCCTACGTGGTAGCGTGTCAGCATGGGGGGAGAATCGCCCGAGACCTTCGCCCAGCGTGTTCGGCGGCTTCGGCAGGTGCGCGGCCTCTCGCAGGAAGACCTGGCCCGCAGAGTCGGCGTGTCCAAGACGCAGGTCTACCTGGTAGAGAGCGGGCGCACCCACAGCCCTCAACCGGGGAAGCTACGCCGATACGCCCAGGCGCTGGGCGTGTCCCTCGACTACCTCCAGCATGGCCATGATCCCGAGCCGCCGGACGGCGGAAAGGAGTGGCCCCCGCTCGAAGTCTGCCTGCGCCACACCTCTACCCTGACGGAAGAGGAGATCGCGCACATCACCAGAATCGTGCGCGCGCTGGAAGCCGAGCAACGGCGCGAGCTGACGCGAGCGCAAGACGATCTCGAAGAGATCTGAGCCTCCAAATAGCTACCCGTGCCGATGTCACACTAGCGGCCAAGCCTGCGTTGTGAATATACCAGGAATCATTCTCCAATACTTGATCTCCTCAGCGGACCAATCTACTCCGGTCGAGCCGGTGGCAGTGAGCGAGGCGGACTTACCATGGATCCGATTGACACTGGCCGAGATGCCGAGCGTATCCTCCGCGCCGTTGGGGCGACGCGACCGCCAATCGACCTCGGAGCGATCGCCAGGCGCTGCCGGCTCCAGATCCGCTACCGACAGGATCTTCCCGGAAAGGTCGCGGGCTTCCTCTACCGCGGCCCGGTCTACGATGTTATCGTCGTCAACGCTCGCCACAGCTGGGTGCGCCGACGCTTTACCATCGGACACGAGATCGGCCATTGGTACTTTGGCGACTCGATCATATCCTTCGGCGGTATCTACTACGATCACCACCCACAGTCAGAGCGCATGATTGACTCCTTTGCAGTGGAGCTCCTCATGCCACGTGAGCTGGTGTGCGAAGCGCGGCAGCAAGGTCATTCTGTCTCGGTACTCGCGCATCAATTTCAGGTCTCGCGGGCGGCTATGAAGCGCCGGCTGGGTGAGCTGGGCGCCGGCTGAGTGGAAGAATTCTAGCTCGAGCTTCGCACGCACTCCCGTGTGCGGTATACTTATAGTTAAGTAGCACTTGATAGGTAGGTGAGAGCCATGGCCGCGACAGAGCCCGCCGTAAATCAGCATCCTAAAACAAAGACAGACATTGATGTTCTGGCCAGTGATGTTGGGCAGCGCATACGCGCAGCCCGGGCAGAACGTGGCATGACCCTGACCGCGCTTGCCGGCGACGATCTTTCACGATCCTTCCTGAGTCTGGTCGAACGTGGTCATAGTAGAATCTCGCTTCGGGCCCTGGCTCTCGTGGCGGATAAGTTGCAGATGCCGATCAGCCAGTTTCTGGCAGACGCACCGGGTCTGATCGCAAGTGAGCTTGCTCTCGACTATGCCGAGCGCGTCCTGGAACAGCAGAAGCCGGCTGAGTGCCTGAAGCTACTTGATGAGATAACGATCCCATCGACGCTACGGCCTCGGGAGCTGACCGTCCGCGGGCGCGCGCTGGTGGCAGGGGGACAGGCGGCCGCCGCCGTCCCGGTGCTGCAGGAGGCGCTTTCTCTGGCCGTGTCGCGGAAGGAGCCGCATCAAGAGGCAGAGGTGTTATCTCTGCTGGGAGGCGCCCTCTACACGGCGGGCAACTATGAAGAAGCGTTGGCCTATCTCCGTCGCGCTCTCGATCTGGCGACCGATGGCGCCAACGATCCGCTCCTCGTCGGGAAGCTCACCGTCTACGTCGGCCACATTCTGTACATCGGCGGCGATATCGATGGTGCCCTCAAGCACTACTCCCGAGCTCGTGAGCTTTTTGGGAACCTCGGCGATCTTCACACGCTGGCGTGCGTGTACTCCGGTCTCAGCCTGGCCTTTGACCGGAAGGGTGATACCACCAACGCCCTTCGCTATTCGAAGCTGAGCCTGACAGCCTTTGAGGCAAACCGGGACATGCGCCAGGCAGCCCGCGAGTTCAACAACGTTGCCATGAAGTATCGGGAGCTCGGCGATCTATCCCAAGCGCTCGAGTGCGCGCGCCAGACAGTGGAACGTGCCATGCTGATTCACGCCACGGATCTGGAAGCGCTGGGCCGTAGCACCCTGGCGTCAATCTATCTGCAACTGGGAGATGAGGAGAGCGCACTGCGAGAGGCAGCGGTCGTCGACGGGATGGAGGAGGCGCAAAGCACGCCGGCCGCAGTCGACGCCTGGATCGTCCTGGCCGAGATCGCGGAGCGGCACGGCGATCACGCCCGCACCGATGAGCTGTACCGTCGCGCGCTGGATGTTCTCGATCGAAAAGGCTGGTATTTTGCCCACGCAGAGAAAGCGCTGGCCTACAGCCTGCTGCTCCGTGAGCGAGGCGATACCGAGGGAGCCCTGGAGTACGCCGTCCAGGCTGCCCAGGCCCACTCCAGCGCAGCTCGAAAACACGCGTAGCCCCCGCCGGCCGCGGTAGCCTTTCCCCCTCACCCCCCGGTCCCTCTCCCGAATCTCGGGAGAGGGGAGATCCTGTGGTGAGCATGTGAGGGCATCGGTGATCTGCTCCACTAGCCAGGCAGGTCTGAATGTTTTCGCGTCTCTGCCCGGCCGCCGAAGGTCCGATCGATGAGTAGGTCTGAAGCGGCCGGGCGCCGTCACCAAACACAAGTGGACAAGATCAACGCCATGGTCGGTTGCCGTATACGTGCCACAAGGCTCCGGCATGGGATGAGTCTTGCGCAGCTCGGTGGCAGCGATCTCTCGCCATTATTCCTCAGTCAGGTCGAACGCGGGCGAAGTCGCATCTCGCTTCGTGCCCTCGCTATCGTCGCCGAGCGCCTCGAGCTGCCCATCAGCTACCTTTTCGATGAGCACGAAGAGGCCGATCCCCGGCTCGAGCACACGGACGCTGCGTTGGCACACAGCCTCTTCCTTCACCAACAGGGCGACCGCGAAGGAGCGGTTCACTATGCCCTGCAGGCGGTGGCGCTCGCCCTGCGCGAACACACGTAACGCCCTCTCTGTCCACGGGCGTCGGCGCCGGGTGCGACAAACGGGCTTTGATAGAGAACTAGGAATTCGACCAGCATGCGTCTCGCGGAGGGAAGCATGCACATCAGGCGGTATTACACAAACGAAGATCCCTCGGGCGAGGCCGCCTGGCGCTACCTCGTGATCGTCGATGATGGAACGCTGCGCGTCGAGATCACGCGCCGGCAGGAGAGCTACTACTGGGCGCTCATGCAAAACGTGCTCGCGCTCGAAGGGCGAGGTGCAGAATCCTACCCAACCCGTGAGCAGGCCCTCGAGGCGGCCATCGCGTGGATACAGGCGCGAGAAGCACGGCGCCCGGAAGGCTACGGCTCGAGCTGACCTCTGGCTACGCAGAACCTGGCAGCCGGTATCTCGAGACGGTATAGTGCCTGCAGAGGTAGCACCATGGACTGGTTCGGCTCTGGTCGTTGCCTGAGCCCTCAAGCCAGGAACTGGCGTGGTGGGAGCGGTTGTGAGAAACACCGGAAAGCCGGAGGATTTTGGCCAAGCGGGTTACCGGATGCGGATTCTACATAGCTCAGGCGTATGAGGAAAATTAGTACAAGAACATCGGCTTGCCCATCTGATGCGCAATCTTGGGTCGATAGGCCGCCGAATCGTACAGCTCCTCCACGTCCACCCGCTTGGCATGGCGCGCGATGATCGAGATCGGCACCGCCGTGTAGACGCCGCTTTGCAGACTCACCATCTGGCCGGTCTTGCCCTCGAGCACCAGATCGATCGCCAGATTGGCGTAGGACATCGCCACCATCCGATCGAGCGAGTCCGGCGCACCACCCCGCATGAGGTAGCCCAGCGGTTGGTAGAGCATCGCAACACCGGTGAGCTGGTGCAACGCCTCGCCGGTGATCATACCGATGCCGCCCAGCTTCCGATGCCCGTACGCATCCTCTTGCCCATACTCCACCACCTGGCCGCCCTTCATCGACGCTCCCTCCGAGATGACCACCATTGCGTAGCGGCTTGGATTGGTTCGTCGGTCCTCCAGGACCAGCTGTGCCAGCCGCTCGACGTCGAACGGCACCTCCGCAATGAGCGCGCGATCGACATCGGAAAGATACGCCGAGATCAGCACGGTCTCGCCGGAGTTGCGCCCAAATAGCTCGACGATGGCAATCCGCTCATGCGAGCCGGCCGGTGTGCGCAGGGACTGAATCAGCTCCACGCTACGCGTTACCGCCGTGGAGAATCCGATGCAATAGTCGGTCCCGTAGACATCGTTGTCCATCGTCTTGGGGATGCCGACCACGCGAACTCCCTCCTGATGGAGCCGAACGGCGTAGCTCAGCGTGTCGTCGCCTCCGATGGGAGCCAGCACGTCGATTCCCAGGTGGTTGATGACGCGAAGCACGTGCGACGTGCAGTCTACAAAGCCTGAGACCGACTCTGCCGGGAAGTCTGAGACCGACTCTGCCGGGAAGTCTGAGACCGACTCTGCCGGGAAGCCTGAGACCGGCTCTGCCGGGCGGTCGTCTTCGGCAGGGAACTGGTCCTTCAGAAAGTCCGGAACGTCCTCGGTGCGCACCTTTGCCGGGTTGGTGCGGGACGTGTGCAGAAAGGTCCCCCCAAAGCGGTCGATCGTCCGCACCGACGACATCGAAAGGGGAATAACCCATTCCGATGCATCCTCGGAATTGTCGGGGTTGTAGTTGAGGAGGCCCGCCCAGCCCCGCCGGATGCCCAGCACCTGGTGGCCCGCTTCGGTAGCGCGCCGAACCATTTCCTTCATGCATGGATTGAGGCCGGGAACATCGCCGCCGCCGGTCAAGATGCCAATCTTCACTGCTTCGTACCCTTTCTTGCCGCTTACCTGCTTCGACTGCTCTGGATGGCGCCATTGGGCAACCAATCGGCTATGGTTGTCCTGGCCGCGCCGATCCGAGAATCCGCCATGCCGTAATACACGTCGATGCGCCCTCCAGGCCGCACGTCCACTGCCGTTGGAAAGACGACGTTCGGGACGATGCCGTGCTGCTCATCATGCTGCTCCGGCTCCAGCACCGGCGTCTTGGACCGGTATAGGATCCTGGTCGGCCTCTCGGCATCCAGCAGCAGCGCGCCCGCGCTGTATCGAACGTCCTTAGGAACACTTGGGTCAAACGACGCGGTGCCGCTGACCCCATGGTAGAACGTCAGCCATCCGCCGGAAACCTGCACTGGCGGCGCGCCACCTCCGATCTTCAGACTCTCCCAGGGCTCTTCCGGACCCGTGAGGAAGGTCGCGTCGTAGACATGCACCAGGCTCTCGACGTCCTTCCCGGCCCGCTCCAGCGATATGTAGGCGATCCAGATGCTTTCTCGTTCCTCGTGCACGTCGCAGGGTACTTCCATGAGCACCGTTCCATCCGGCCGATGCAGTAGGTACCTCGGCCGGTGCAGAATTGCCAGGGCAGGCCGGCCATTGGGATCCAGCACGACGTTGGGAAACAGCATACCGTCTTTGTTGTCGTACTGCGTGAAGTCGACCGAGCAGGCGAGCTCGTACTGCAACAAACCGAGCCTCTTCCAGTGGAAGAGGTCGCGGGAGATCGCCAGGGCGATTCTAGGACCGAGGGAGGAGACTGCTGTGTACGCCATGACCCAGCAGTCCAGCGGTTCGACATAGGTTATGCGAGGGTCCTCGACGCCACCGGTAGAGCGCTCGGAGCGCTCGTAGTCTTCCTCCGGCTCCAGGGCATAGCCCAGGCGGGTCACGCCCACCGGATCCCCATTCTCGAACTGGACCCGTGCGATGCCGATGCGCGAGTAATTCCCTTCCGCCACGAGCCGCGGAAAGAGGTAGAGCTCGCCGTCGTGCGAGCGTGCAGAAGCCGGATTGAGCACACCCCAGGCTTCATGCGGATTTTCCGGGTCCGGCTCCATCACCGTGCCGATACGCTCGAGCTGGAATGGAGTCTGCTCTAGAGGAATGGACATCAGGCGCCTCGCTGGATCATTGTAATTACGAGGTGGTTGGAAAGGTCCTCGACATGGTACCGAATTCCGGGCACCAAACAGGAGAATATGATCATGACCGGCGAAACAGAACGAGCAACACCAGAACCCGCCCAATTGCCCGTGGCACCCGGCTCCGTCCGCACGGCCGCGCTGGCAGAGCTGGGTCGCCTGGGCGATCTTGTGCAGAAGCTCACCCTCGAGGACTGGCCGAAGCCGAGCGCCGTGTCCGGCTGGAGCATCGGAGATGTCGTCGCGCATCTGAATCTGGCGCTGGCGGTTTCCGGACGGCTGATCAACGCCGTAACTGCGGGCAAAGGGAGTGGCAGGGTGTGGAAGACGATCGACCAGCTCGGGCAGAAAGTGGCTCCCGTGGCCGGACCCGCCTTCAACGCCATCAACAGCGCCCTTCCCCGCGCGATCGATCGGGCGCTGTCGCCCGAGGTTATCAAGGGACAGTTCGCCACCAGCTCTCGGACCTTCCGGGATACGCTGACGCGTGTCGGCTCGGAGGACTACACCCGGCCTGTTTACTACCGAGGCGATCCGTGGCCGCTCTCCTTCTTCCTCGCCGCGATGGTGAATGAGCTGGCAATCCATGGATGGGACATTGCCTCCCGGCTGGATCCGCAGGCACACCTCAGTGAGGATGCCCGCTCCGTCCTTCCCTGGTTCTTCTGGAGCGGTACTCCCTTCATGCTGCGTCTGCCGAAGCACAGCGAAGGCACGATTCAGGCATCACTGTCCGATCCATCGATCGAGATGTGGTGGTCGCTGGCGGACCAGGAGATCAAGCAGGGAGTGGGGCAGACCGAACGGCCTGATGTCACCCTCACCGGCGTCAGCGGGACCTTCGTATTGACGCTGGCGGGCCGCATTCCGGCGCAGGACGCGCTTCGCACCACCTCCCTCCAGGCGGAAGGACGCGAGGAGCTGGCCCGGACCTTTCTCGGTGCCTGGACGATTTTGTGACCCTTCTTGTATACTCATAGTGCGCCGCGGGGTAGAGCAGTGGCAGCTCGTCGGGCTCATAACCCGGAGGTCGTTGGTTCGAATCCAACCCCCGCTACCACTTCTTGACCTGC
>Ga0207416_1005487_pt1 | contig 10026 bp, 11 predicted proteins | sample PaiPotPPM11metaG_FD_184107 | JGI IMG/M metagenome (GOLD analysis project Ga0207416, IMG submission 184107) | Iron sulfur acid spring bacterial and archeal communities from Banff, Canada, to study Microbial Dark Matter (Phase II) - Paint Pots PPM... ...
GTTCCTGATCTTCGGACTGCTGCGGCGCATGGCCCACACCGCCCGCAGCAGTCCGAAGATCAGGAACAGAAGCGGTATGACCAGGACCGCGCCGGTGATCTGACGCACCGGCAATTGGTGGTGGGCAGCGGTGGCCGCGGCGGTGGCCAGCAGCAGCACCGTGAAAGCAGCCAGAAGCAGGTCGCCGAACCACTGGACCGCGCCCACCAGGTAGTGCCAACGCTGGGCGGTGGTGAGACGCAGCTTGTGGGGCATGAGCGGCAGCAACTCGCGCCAGTGGAAGCGCAGGATCTGCAGGCCGCCCAGGGCCCAACGGAAGCGCTGGGTCTTGAGTCCATCGAAGGTGAGCGGCATCAGGCCCGCTCCCCAGGACTCGTGGTGGTAGACGCCGCGGTAGCCGCGCCCGAGGATTCTCAGGCTGGCTTCGGCGTCCTCGGTGATGCAGGCCTCGTTCCAGCCCCCGATCTCGTCCAGGACTGAGCGCCGGATCAGCCCCATGGTGCCGCAGAAGATGATGGCGTCGCGGTGATCGCGCGCCGGCATGGTGATGTCGAAGAAGTAGCGGTAACTGTGGTAGAGCCCGCGCAGATAGGCGTCGTCCTCCCAGTCCCGGTACTCCTGGGGCGTTTGTACGAAGCCCACCGATGGGTCCTGAAAGTAAGGCACCGTGGCGCGCAGCCATCCCGGCTTGACCACGTAGTCGGCGTCGACGATTCCGACGATCTCGACCGCTTCGGGAAGCCGCTTGGTCGCTTCATTCAGCGCACCCGCCTTGAACCCCGGCCAGGGGCTGAGGTGCACGAATTGGAAGTGTGGCCCCAGCTCCTCGCAGAGCTTTTGGATGGGCTCCCAGACCGCTGGATCCTTGGTGTTGTTGTCAACCGCCTGGATCAGGAGGTTGGGATAGTCGATGCGATCCAGCGCCACCAGAGTATCCCGGACCAGCTCCACCGGCTCGTTGTACATCGGTACCTGGAGAACGACCAGCGGCAAGGGACTATTGGGATCCTGCTCAGGAGGACTCAGCGCCGGTTCCAGAGGTCTGCCCAAAACGTCGAGAATCTCGAACAGATAGGAGAGAGCCAGAGACAGGGCGGCGGTCTCACCGAGGACGAGCACGACCGATCCCACCAGCAACACGACGTAGAGGTGGGGGGTTACCGCCTGCTGGACGGTCAGCAGGGCCGAGTAGGCGAGGTAGCACGCGGCCGAGAAGCTGGCCGCCAAGAAGAGCTCGGTGGCGAGCCAGGTCCAGCCTTTGAACAAGAGCCGGCCGATGGGGACCAGGAGGAAGAGCACCAGACCCGCAACCAGTGCGAGCGTGTGGTCTCCGGTGACCCAGGCTGTGGCCCAGCCAGCCACGGCCAGGGCCACGGCGCCCGCGATCAATCCGCCCACCACGCTCGCGCGAGCCAGACGCGGGAAGACGGCGAGAAGCGTGCAGCACGCTGAGGCGATGGCCACAAAAACGAGCAGATGCAGCAGGTTCAGAGCGATCCCCTCATCTACTTGTCATGGGGAGTGCTAATTGTTCGCATTGCCCCGCACCTGCTTGGGGGGACGTGCGATAAGGCGTAGGAACTGGAGCAGGAGTGCCACTGCCAGGGTATAGACCACGATCGCAACCAGCGCTTCCCAATAAGAAGTGTGGTCCACCACCGGCAGGGATCGACCGCTGAGCACTCCTCGAAACGGCCTGGCAAGCGCATTGCCAATAGCAACCATCGCGCCCACGAAGCCGACGTCTTGTGCGGCCAGAGCCCGGAAGATGAAGTCGAGCGCGAGGATCGCGTCCACTACCGCCAGGCAAAGCCAGAGCAGTTCGACGATTGGGAAAGCGCGAGGAGGCGCATCCGGCCGCCGGGCAGAGGCGGGCGTCTCGATTCGCTCCTCCTCCGCAGTAGCGGCAGTTGCTGGGGCCGCCGCCGGCGTGAAGCTCGTGGTGGGTGTCTCGGCCACCGGTTCCGAGGGAGCGGGAGATGGGGCAGGCCCTACCGGGCTGGCATCCGGAGGGGGTGGGCGACCACCGTTTTCGTAGTCCTGCCAGCCCAAACGCCTACTCAATAAAGGTTCCTCCCGAGTAGGCCAGGTGTAGTTGGGCCCGGCCACTGACTCTCTCCAGTGCGTACGCTCCCGTACATAACTAAAACGGTGGCATCGCGCTGTCGTTTCGCGGCCAGAATACGGGTCTCTGCGGTCTGCTAGTGTGAGCCGCATGGGTGCTGTGATCGCGCTAGTGGTGATCGTGATCTTGGCCCTGGTGGTTGGACGGACCATGGTCAGGGTGGTCCAGCAGGGCCAGAAGGGCGTGGTCAAGCGCCTGGGCCGCTTTCACGCCACCCACAACCCGGGCCTGGTGTTCATGCTGCCGATCCTCGACAGCATGATTCGCGTCGACATGCGGGAAGTGCCCCGTCGCGGTGACAAGCAGGACGTGATCACCAAGGACAACGTGGCAGTAAGCGTGAGCGCGACCATCTTCCACCAGGTAATCGACGTCAACAAGGCACTGTTCGAGGTGCAGGATTACCAGGTTGCCATCGATCAGATCAGCCGCACCGCGCTGCGCGCGGTGTTCGGCACCATGAGCTTGGACGAAGCGCTATCGGAGCGCCAGCGAATCAACGCCGATCTGGCTGCCCACATCGCGGACGCCACAGAAAAGTGGGGCGTGCGCGTAAACCGGATCGAGGTTCTCGACATCATTCCGCCGACCAACATCCTGCGCGCCATGGAGGAGCAGAAGGAGGCCGACCAGCACAAGAGGTCGGTGATTCTGCAGTCCGAGGGCGATAAGCAGGCGGCCATCAATCAGGCTGAGGGCGAGGCGCAGGCTAACATCACCCGTGCCACCGCCCAGCGGCAAGCCACGGTCCTTGCCGCTGAGGGTCGCAAGCGGGCCCAGATTCTGGAAGCCGAGGGCAACCAGGAGGCGCAGCGGCTCGACGCTCTGGGCGAGGCTTCCGCTATCGGTGCGGTGTTCGACGCCATCCATCAGGGCAAGGCGACATCAGATGTGCTCGCCTTCTGGCAGTTGAAGAACCTGGCCAAGCTGGCTGACAGCACCAACTCCAAACTGGTGGTGCCGGCTGAGTTCGCTGGGCTGATGGGCGCAGCCAAGGCCCTGACTGTGGCCCTAGCGACCGATCCCGCCCCTGCCCCAGCCAATGGCAAGGCGTCTCCGGAAGCGGTCCCGGCCCCAACTACGCCGCCCGTGGCGGGTGGAGGCCGGCGTACCAGGTCTCGGTAAGTGATCAGTCCCAGCCGCGGAATGGGGTGAGAGACATCTGGTGATCAACGGGATCGAAGGTATGGTGGGGGAGGAGGCAGTTGTCTCCGTCGCGATTCCCGGAAAGATCCACCTCGGTTCGGTGCGTGCGCGCGGGGAGGAGTGGCCGGCGCTCAGTGCGGTCGGTGAGCCAATCGCTAAAGATGTCATCGTTCTGGTGTTGGACGTGCGCGACGGACATCTGATCGTGACTCCGAGCTAGATCTAGTAGCGCCCTTCGAAAGACTCAGACCGGGCCAGGACTGGCGCTGAGCGAGCGCAGTGGGGTCAGGGCCTCGGCAAGCCGAGTGAGGGAATCTTTTATCCAGGGAAGCTCGCAGGGCCTATCGCTGCGCAGTGACTCCCAGCGCTGCTCATCGTTCTCGCCATAGAGCAGGCTGGTAGCTACCCGGAAACGCAGCGCCGATGAGTGGTCACCGAAGGCGGTCCCAGCCAGCACCGCTACACCCCGCTCACTCAGCAGATATTCCGCGAGGGCCTCGCTTGACAGCGCTCCCAGAGCCGCGAGCCCAGATCGCATGGGAGCGAAGTCGGGATACAGATAGAAGGCACCCTGGGGGATGCGACACTCCGCGCCTGCCGCGACGAAGAGCTGATGCACGGCCAGCGCCACCGAGGCGTGCAGCCGCCGGCTGCGGGCGATGTGTTCAACAACGGTCGCCGGTTCGCTAAAGACGCGGGCCGCTACGACTTGCATGGGCGCCGCCAAGGACGACCAAAGTTCGCTGGCGAGGGCCACCACCTCAGCCCGAAGGCTGCTGCCCCAAGCGCCCTCGGGGAAGCGAGCCACTCCGATCCGCCAGCCTCCCAGCGCCGCGCTCTTGCTGAGGCCGGTGGTGACAACGGTGCGCTCTGGTAGGAATTGCGCGGGCGAGTAAAACGTTTCGGGTTGGTAGGCGAGTTCACGATAGATCTCGTCAGAGATGATGGCCACTCCAAAGTTCTCGGCGACAGCGCAAACCGCCTCGACCAGCGCTTTGCCAGCCAGTGTCCCGGTGGGGTTGTCGGGGAGCGTGACAATTAGGCATCCCGGCCGTCGCCCCTCGGCCTGGGCGCTGAGTATCGCCGCCTGCAGCAACTCGGGATCAGGGACGCCGCCAGCCTCCGGCCGGGTTGGTACCCAGGTCACCTGGTGACCGGCGATGAGCGCTTGGGCGCCGTAACTAACCCAGGAAGGCTGGGGCAGGATGACCTCGCCGGGGATCGCCATCAACAGTGCGTAGAGGATGGCCTTGCTGCCAGGGGCCAGGATCATCGCCTCAGGCTCAGTAGGCAGGCCCCGTCGGGCCCAGTACTGGGCCACGGCTGATCGAGCGGCTGCGGAGCCTGCGACCGGACCGTAACTGTTGAGATGGGCGCCCGCTGCCAATGCCTCAGCAGCCTCAGGAATGACCGGGAGTCCTGCCTCCCCGAAGGCGAGGTGGAGGACCCGCTCGCCGGCGGCGATGCGCGCCTTGATTTGCCGGTCGGTCGCCAGGGTTGGCGACTCTAAAAACGACATGACACGACCTTAGGGACGAGAGATCGCCGGGACGGTGCCACCAGTGTGCCAGCCCGAGCTCTGCCCGTTTCGGTGAAGAGCGGGGCCGGAAGCCCGGCATGGCTCAGCTACCCTGCTTCCCTGGAGATGGCATTTTGACAACGGCAGCACGTGCTGGGTCCGACCGGTTGGACTCCACGTTCCGGCATGGGTCCACCCCGCAAACCAAGGTTCCCGAGGTCATCACCGTCTACTTCTGGGCCATCAAGATCCTCAGCACAGGGATGGGGGAGGCGACCTCGGACTATCTGGCGCATCGGATGAACCCCTTCCTGGCGGCCGCAATTGGCGGCCTTGGTCTCCTGGTCGCCCTGCTGATTCAGCTAAGCCTGCGCAGGTACATCGCATGGTCCTACTGGCTTGCGGTTGCCATGGTCGCCGTCTTCGGCACCATGGCTGCGGATGGTCTGCACTTTGAACTGGGAGTGCCCTTCTACGCTTCCAGCGCCTTCTATTTCGCCATCCTGCTGGTCATCTTTTTCGCATGGCACGCGAGCGAGCAGACCCTGTCTATTCACAGCATCTACACGCGCCGCCGCGAGTTGTTCTACTGGGCCACTGTCCTTGCCACCTTTGCACTCGGTACCGCAGTCGGCGATCTCAGCGCTACAACCCTGCAGCTGGGCTACTTTGCTTCAGCCTTGCTCTTCAGCGGTTTGTTTGTGTTGGTGGGGCTCTGCTATCGGCTGTTCCACATCAACTCCATCCTGGCCTTCTGGGTCGCCTACATCCTGACTCGGCCGATCGGCGCTTCGTTCGCTGACTGGATGGGGGTAGCGCGTAGCCTTGGCGGCCTCGACTGGGGCAGGGGGACAGTTGCTCTCTGCCTAGCAGTCCCGATGGTTGTGCTGGTCGGGTACCTGGCGGTCACCCATCGAGACATGGGGCGCGACAGTACCTGAGCCTGCCTAGCCACGAGGGCGCGTGCCGCGCCGACGACACGCGACCCGACGATGCCTGACTGTTCTAACCTCAGTCAGAGGGAGCTAAGGCTGAAGGCTCTCGAGCGCCCTGGTGCGTCTGGCCGGCAGGTCAAGTCTACGGGAGCGCCTAGGCCTCTCAGGCCGAGGGCGACCCGCAGTGCCGGTTCCGCACCGCCGGAATTGCGTGCAGCAGCCCTCCGTGATACGCGACTCGTCTATCGACTGCCACGTGAGTTAGGTTTCCGGGCGAGTCCGAAAACGGCATTGGTTTCGACGCTGCGCACGTCGTGCTCCAAGAGCTCATTGACGGTAGCGGTACGGACCCGTTCGCGCTCGTCGGGACTCAGTTGATCGACGGTGGCGCGGAATCCGGAGCCCAGCACGATCGTCCAAAAATCCTCCGGCGATTCCAGAGGTTGGGCACTCGCCTCGGTCTCGGTGTCACTGACTTCGACCCCGCCCTCGAGCAACACGGCCGTCAGCCCGTCCCGATCGCAGACCTTGTCCCACGGGTTAAAACCCTTGTACAAGTCAGGCCGCTCGCGCCTCACGGCGTTCCAGAAAGCAGAGCCGCCTGGTTCAACGAACCGCGGTCCCCACGTCGTGATGGCCAGTTGACCGCCGGGACGGACGAGGCGCCAAAGGCAGCGGACACCGGCGGCCATGTCCGGCAGAAAGAAGATCCCGAACACACAGATCGCGACATCGAACATTTCGGCCGACGGGTCGAGCGCCTCGATGTCCGCGACCCGAAACTCGGTTTGAAGCAAGCCCCGACGCTGGGCCTTGGCGCGCGCCAGAACCACAGGGTTCTCGGCCAAATCGACGCCGAGCACGCGCCCGCTTGGCCCGACAGCCTCCGCCGCCGGGAGTGCGCTGGCGCCGGTGCCGCAGCATGCATCGAGAACGGCCGCGCCGCGTTGCAGCGAGATGTGCTCTACGGTTCGCCGGCCGAGCCGATCCCAGAACCCGAGTGCTGGCGCATCGTAATGATCCGCGGCGGCGTTGTACGTCCTCGCAGCTCGGGTTTTGGCATCGTCGATCATGTCATCGTCTCCGAGGCGCGGTGTTCGAGACGGTCACGGTGCGCGACGGTCGCATCGCCGAACCGCGCTATGCCGTGCAATTCAGGCTTGTCCTCGGCGTGGGCGAGTTCGAGCTAGGACGGGCGGAGCGGGAGACGAGACTCGAACTCGCGACATCCAGCTTGGAAGGCTAGGGCTCTACCAACTGAGCTACTCCCGCTCGGGCAGATGAAAGGATACCCGCCGGGAGGGCCGATGACTTCAGAGAGGCTGGGTGGGAACTGGAGCCCGTTGGTAGACTGGGGCCGGATGCTCTTCGACTACCTGCCGTTGCTGGTCTTCTTGGTGATGGTGGTCCTCTTCGGTGGGGGCATGACCATCGCCATTTCGCTCCTGGGGCCCCGCCACCCCACCATCGCCAAGGGTCTGCCGTACGAGTGCGGCATCATCCCGGCCGAGACCGCCCGGCGCCGGTTCTCGGTGAGCTTCTACCTGACCGCCATGCTCTTCATCGTCTTCGACGTGGAGGCCGTCTTCCTGTATCCCTGGGCGGTCCTGGTGAGGACCACCCTCCACGTGTTCGGCTTCATCGAGATGGCCGTCTTCGTGGCCCTGTTGGGGGTGGCGCTCCTCTACGTGTGGCGAAAGGGAGCGCTGGAATGGGACTGAGGGCTGCCGAGCGCGGGCTGATCCTGCCGGGTGGCGTTCAACCTGCCAGGGTGGGAACCGCCGACGCGCCCGCCATCCCCGGAGCCATTCCCTCCGAGCGTGATCTGGCCGACGCGGCGGCGCAGGTCGGAGTCTTCACCACCACGGTGGGCAAGGTGATCGCCTGGGGCCGCTACTCGTCGCTCTGGCCGGCCCTCTTTGGCCTGGCTTGCTGTGCCATCGAGATGATGGGTGCCAGCAACGCCCGCTACGACCTCTCACGCTTCGGGGCCGAGGTTTTTCGGGCGTCGCCGCGTCAGGCCGACATGATGATCGTGGCGGGTCGGGTGTCCCAAAAGATGGGCCCAGTCCTGCGCCAGATCTATGACCAGATGCCCGATCCCAAGTGGGTGATCTCCATGGGCGCCTGCGCCTCGTGCGGAGGCATCTTCAACAACTACGCCATCATCCAGGGGGTGGACAAGGTGGTTCCGGTGGATGTCTTCATCCCCGGCTGTCCACCTCGTCCCGAGGGCTTGCTCGACGCTGTCATCAAGCTGCAGAAGAAGATCGCGGCCACCCCGGTCGGCAGCATCAGGGAGTAGGACTTGAGCCCCAGGCCGGCGCCGGCGCGCGCCCGGCGAGCGCCGGTGGCTGCTGAGCAGGGAGCGCGGGCAGGGCACTTGCTTAGGCGGCTGCTTCCAGCCGGTCAGGCAGACACCAAGTTGGATCAGGGCCAGGTGAAAGTCGCCATTCCCGCGGAGCGCCTACTCGAGGCTGCGGCCGCCCTGCGCTCAGACCCTGACTGCCTCTACGAGATGCCGGTGTGCATGACCTGCGTGGACTGGCCTGAGCGCGAGTTGCGCTATGACGTGGTCTACCTCCTGCGCTCCCTGGTCCACAACGACCTGGCTTGGCTCAGCGTGGCAGCCTCGGAGAGCAGCGAGCTTCCTTCGCTCTCGACCATCTTTCCGGGAATGGAATGGCACGAGCGGGAGTGCTACGACCTCTTCGGCATCCGCTTCTCGGGACATCCCAACCTGACCCGCATCCTGCTGCCGGACGATTGGGAAGGGCACCCGCTGCGCAAGGACTACGTCTCCTTCGGAGAGCCGGTCGCCTTCACCCACAACATCGAGTGGGCGCTCTCGGCTCAGGACCGCCCGGAGTACCTGCCCGGCGCCACCCGGGGCGCGGTGGAGCGCCCCTGATGTCGATCCAGCCGCCTCCGGTAGGGAGCGGCACCCCACCGGACTCGGTCCCGGTCCAGGAGGGCGTGCCCCGGATCCACCCCGGCGGGTCGGGGGAGTTCCTGGACAAGATCGAGCCGGCCGAGGAGCTCATGGAGATCAACATGGGTCCCCAGCACCCCAGCACCCACGGGGTCCTGCGGCTGGTCCTGAGCCTTGATGGAGAGAGGGTGCGGGCCTGCCGGGCCGATATCGGCTATCTCCACACCGGCTTCGAGAAGAGCTTCGAGTCGCACACCTACCAGCAGTGCATACCGCTCACCGACCGGATGGACTACCTAGCCCCGCCCATGAACAACCTCGGCTTCGCCCTGACCGTGGAGAAGCTGATGGGACTGGAGATCCCTCCCCGAGGCCAGTACATCCGGGTGATCGTGGCCGAGCTGTCTCGGATCGCCAGCCACCTGGTCTGGCTGGGGACCCACGCTCTGGATCTCGGCGCCACCACCGTCTTCATGTACTGCTGGCGGGAGCGCGACCAGATCCTCGACATCCTGGAGTGGATCTCAGGGGTGCGGATGATGACCAGCTTCATCCGGGTCGGCGGCCTGATGGCCGATGTTCCCGAGGAGTTCGTCCCCATGGTCCGGGCCTTCACCGCCGGCTTCCAGCAGAAGGTGGACGAGTACGAGAAGCTTCTTACCTCCAATCCGATCTGGCGGCAGCGGACCATCGGCCTGGGGGTGATCAGCGCCGCCGAGGCCCTGGGCTTCGGCTGCAGCGGCCCGACGCTGAGGGGCTCGGGGGTGCCGTACGACATCCGCCGGGCCAGTCCCTACTGCAGCTACGACCACTTCGAGTTCGAGGTCCCGATCGGGGTCAACGGCGACGTCTACGACCGCTACCTGATCCGGGTCCGGGAGCTACGAGAGTCGTGCCGCATCATCGACCAGGCGGTCAAGGCGCTCCCGGGAGGGCCGGTCAACTGCCCGGATCGAAAGGTGAGCCTGCCCCCGCGAGCTGAGATCGACACCTCGATGGAGTCCTTGATCCACCACTTCAAGCTGACCACCGAGGGGTTCCGCCCTGCGCCGGGGAGCATCTATCACGCCATCGAGAGCCCGCGCGGCGAGCTCGGATTCCTCATGGTCTCGGACGGCGGCAACCGGCCTTATCGCTGCAAGGTGCGGGCCCCCTCGTTCAGCAACCTCTCCGCGCTCCACCGTATGGTCCAGGACGAACTGGTGGCGGATGCGGTGGCGGTGGTAGGCAGCATCGACATCACCCTAGGCGACGTCGACCGCTGACTAGGGGATGCCTCCCGGCGGCGCCTGGGAGACGCGGTCACCCCTGCGCAAGGCCCCCGGGAGCACCAGCACCGTTTCCAGCACCGCCAGGACCAAGAGAGCGC
>Ga0207416_1005489_pt1 | contig 10018 bp, 6 predicted proteins | sample PaiPotPPM11metaG_FD_184107 | JGI IMG/M metagenome (GOLD analysis project Ga0207416, IMG submission 184107) | Iron sulfur acid spring bacterial and archeal communities from Banff, Canada, to study Microbial Dark Matter (Phase II) - Paint Pots PPM... ...
CGCAATGCGCTGCGGTCGTAGCGTCCGCGGTTCTTTGCCGTCCACATCGGTGACCCTCCTCGAATCAGGCCACCACCCTTGAATCATAAACGATTCACAGGATTCAATATGTTTCCGGACGGACACTTAGACCTCATGCGGGTGGGCAACGCCGGTATCGAATTCAATCTGCGATCCTCAGCAGGACGCGGCCGGCGGCGCCGCTACGCACAAGATTGAGCGCGGCATTGATCTCGTCCAGTGGGAACTCGTGCGTAATGATCCCATCGAACGAAAGCCGGCCAGCTTTGTTCAGGCGGATCAGCCGCGGGATGTCGACCTGTGGCACCGCGTCGCCGCCATGCGATCCGGTGAGGACTTTGTTAAAGTGGATGGGCAACGTATAGATCGTCACCTTTTCGCTCGGCACGCCCACGAGCACGCAGGTGCCGTCGGCGTGGGTAAGATTATAGGCGAGCTCGATCACCGATTTCACGCCGGTCGTCTCAACGACCTTGTCCGGTCCCTTGGCGCCGACGATCTTGCGGATCTCGCCATCGAGGTCCGCAACCGCCGTGGGATTGATGCAGTGCGTCGCGCCGCGGCTCTGCGCCATGGCAAGCTTGCCATCGAGGAGATCGACGGCGACGATCGGATAGGCGCCGGCGAGCTGCGCGAATTGCACGACGTTGAGGCCGACGCCACCGACGCCGAAGATCACGACGGATTCGCCGATCTTTACATTGGCATCGTTATTGATCACGCCGGCGGCTGTGGTGACCGCGCAGCCGAGCAGGGGCGCGAGCTTGAGGTCGTAGTCGGGCTCGATCGCGGTCATGCGGTTTTCCGAGATCACCGCGTATTCGTTAAACGTCGTGACCCAACCGGCGTTGAGCTTCTGCCCGCGCCATGTGTAATTAGGCGGCTGACACTGGATGCCTTGGCTGGGGCGCCAATGCAGCACGACAATGTCGCCGGGTTTTACCGTCGTCACTCCCAGTCCGATTTCAACGACCCGCGCGGAAGCTTCATGGCCAAGCAAGTGTGGAAGGAACTTGTCGGGCCCCTTGGCGGCTGCGATCTCGTTGAGCTGGGCGCCGCAAATTGTGCTGTACAGCACTTTGACGAGAATCTGCCCCACGCCGAGCGTTTCGGGAAAGCTTATTTCATCGAGGATCAGCGGCTCGCGCGACTGCGCGAGTATCGCCGCCTTCGCTGTCTTCACCTGCATCCGTGTGCCTATTCGAAGTAGATGAACTCGTAGTCACCGGTATAGCCGAAATGATTGTAGAGCCAGATCCACTCCGACGTATGCAGGATGGACTCCGCGGTCAGCGCCCAGCACTCGAGATTGAATTGCTCGATCTCGTTCCGGTAGCCCTCGACCATTATGTACTTATTTTTGCCGACGCGTTCGATCTCCTGGACCGCCGTTTCAAGCTCGAACAGGCGAAGATTGTGTAGGCAGCCGAGCGAGATCACAAGGTCGAACGCTTCGTCGCCATACGGATAACGGTCCTGGGCCCGGTAGCGAAACAGGTAGGGTTTGATGTTGTCGCGCGCGTCAGCCAATCCGTGGTTCGATATGTCAAAACCCGCAATCTTGAGTTCCGGCAGGATCCGCTTCATCTCGTAGAGCAGGAACGCCTTGCCGCAGCCGACATCGAGTACGCTTGAGCCGTTCTTGAGCCCGTAGATATCGATCAGGGCCTGTGCCACAGGCTTCCAGCGGCCCTCGATGAACTTGTAGCCGCCGTAGCCGTAGCGACGATCGCCGTCCCAGTAGTCGGCCTCGTATTCCTTCGCCTTCACCATGCAATGAACTTTGTCGTCATTCATGCGTGCGAGATAATCGCGCTTGGTCGCTTTGTGCAGTGGTGTGACAATGTCAAGAAAACGCCCCATACCCACGTCCTCATTAAAGAATATGTGCCCGTGCGCGATGTCCGATCATCAATGCTTGAGCCCGCCCTGACAGGCGATTGGGCGAGAATGATCATAATCGGGATCGCGCGGCGTTTTAGCGGGCCCTTGGCGATTTGACAAGCGACCGCCCGGGACGGGTCGTGGCAACCGGAACGGTGTAAAGATCGAGATAGCCGAGCCCAAGCATCGCCGCATGCCAGACGGCCGTGCCGGTGAAGAAGCCAAGTGCGAGACGCTCAAGAACGCCGATCTGATCGAGTTCCTGGCGTGCGACCGCTCGTAGCAGCAAGGCCCCGACGGTCTCGACCATCCAGAACAGGTAGAAGATGAACAGGACTCGAAAACAGTTGTAGAGAAGCACGATGAGCTCGGCCTCGGAGAAATGCCGGTAGTAGACGTCGACGCCATGAAACCAAACCAGCAGCAGGGCGTAGGGTAGGGCAAAGAAGAGTCGCGGCAATGCGCCGCCACGTTGCTGCGCTATTGTCGAGCTTGCAGAAGTTGGTTCGGATTGCGAAATTGCAATCGCGACGTTTCCTGCCGCGTCGGGCGCCGCCAGGGAGTGTAGTTGCTCGCTGAGATCGAGGATAAACAGTCTGGCATGAAATTATCCGTTGGTCGAATACTGATCGCGTTAGCCGGGGGCATGGCCGTCGTGGCGGCATCGTTTTGGAGCACCATCGGCATTCTGCATTATTGGTCGGCGCCGCAGGATCCGAACGCAAACCTGATCCACATCGTCGAAGCGACGTACGGCGACAATTGCCAGGGTTTTGTCACACCCGCGCGCTACCCGAACACGGCGCGCCCCGGAAACGCCACGGCCGCTGTATCGGCCGCCTGCGATAATACAAGGGCGAATTGCATGTTTAAGATAGATGTGACGCAACTCGGCGATCCGGCGGTAGGGTGCGGCAAGGAATTCATCGCGCGTTGGCGGTGCGGCGCGAGCCAACAGATTCACGAGGTCTATTTCCCCGCCGAAGCGAACCTGCGAATCGCTCTGATTGAATGTCAGCGATGGTGATGGAACGCAAGGTGCGTGGTGGCTCGGGTGGGGTGCCTGTTGGGAAATGAAACTCATCTGTCACAACAAGCATTGGGTGCGTGTCTGCGGGCGGCGCTGAAGCGATGCGGGTGTCTTCGCAGCGCTAGATTTGTCCGGGCCTGGAGTGCTTTTGGAACGCTCCTCGGCGTCCGCAACCGAAGCATGCGGCAGAGTTACGTCGCGGCCGCTTGGCCGAGGCCGTAAGTCCCTGAACGTAAATACATTTTTCCGCGACCCGGCGCACCCGAGCTGAGTTGAATTACACCGACATTGCAATGCGCCTTTAACGGCGTGGTAATTCGGCGCGAATATCGCAGTACAGAGTGTTCGGATCACCATGGCACCGGAACTTGCCGCCCGTGGTCGCGAAAAATGCCACATTCCGGCTATTGAGAATGTGCGCGGACAGCCGAACGAGCGTATAATTAGCTCCTGGCACTTATCGGGCCACCAAGGAGCGTGGATTGTCGCGATGCGGCGCATCTCTCTTGGAGGGCGTCGCGTGGACCCGGCTAGCGACCTTCGGCGAGGTAAGAGATGCTGATTGGCGGTCTAATGCGCCGCTGGGGCTCCGGTCAGGATTCCGGGGCTGACCAGTCTTCCGGCGATTCGCCACAGAGCTTTGACCCGGGCGCCGCCGGCGGTTCGACCGATCAAGCGCCGGTGCAGCCGGGGCCGGGTTCGGATGGCAGCGGTCCGCTGCCGCTGTTCGGCGATCTCGGGCTGACCTATCAGGTTCCGGCTTCGGCGGATCCCGGGTCGTCGAGCTCTTCGGGGAGCACGCCATCACCGGTTTCCGGCAGCGGCTCCGGCTTCATCATCAACGTTATCTATGATTCGAGCGTCAGCAGCGCGCCGGCGGCATTCATCACCGCAATCCAGGCGGCCGTCCGATACCTCGAAAGCGTCATCACCGCACCGGTCACCGTCAACATTGACGTCGGCTACGGTGAAATCGGCGGCCAAAGCCTGGGGTCGGGCGCACTCGGCGAAAGCGAGGCGTATCTCAACGACTACAGTTATTCGTCGATCCAGACAGCGCTCACCAATGTCGATCCATCCGCGGCAGCCACGCTGCCGGCGAGTGCCCCCGGCACGGTATGGCTGGCGACGGCAGAGGCCAAAGCATTGGGGCTTGCCAGCGCCAGCAGCAATATCGACGGCTACGCGGGATTCAGCAGCAGCTATCCGTTCGCTTACGATCCGAACAACCGCGCCGTCTCAGGCGAGTATGACTTTATTGGCGTAGCCGAACATGAGTTCACCGAGGACATGGGCCGCATCGATCTGTTCAATACGACGATCGGTGGAGTAAAGCACAGCTATTCCCTGCTCGACCTCTTTCACTACACGTCGCAAGGTACGCACACCTATACCGGCACGACGACGAATTATTTTTCTGCTGACGGTGGCAAGACTAACTTAGACAACTTTAATTCCGATCCAAACGGCGATCTCGGCGACTGGGCTGCCAGCGCCGGCCACGACTCTTTCCTCGCGTTTAGCCCGACCGACGAAGCGGATCTGGTCTCGCAGTCCGACATTACCGAGATGAATGCGCTCGGCTATCAAATCGGCAGCGCGGCTTCGACGCCGCCCGGCACCAGCGCAACAATGATCATGGGCGACGGCCAGGGCAATTTCGATATCTACGACCTCGGTAATAGCGCGATTTTGGCGTCTTACCGGCTGCTGCAAACCTCATCGCAGTGGCAACTTGTGGCCATGGCCGGGTTCGACGGCACCGACACGACCGATCTGCTACTGCGCAGCGGCGCCAGCGGCGCATTCGAGCTTTACGATGTCAGCAACTCAAGCGTGACCGGTTCGGTGGCGATGGGACAGGTCGGCCCGGAATGGGCGATTGCTGGTTTCTACAATTTCAGCGGCAATGTCGGCGAAACCGACATGCTAATGCGTCGCATAGACGGCGCGTTCGTACTATTCGACATCAGCAATAATCAATACACCGGGTACCATACCATGGGCCAGGTCGGTCCTGAATGGTCGATTGCGGCCTTCGGCGACTTCAGTGCCAATCCGAACGAAACTGACATGCTGATGCGCCGAACAGATGGTGCATTCGAGCTCTTCGACATCAGCCATAATCAATACACCGGGTTTCATGCGATGGGCCAGGTCGGCCCTGAATGGTCGGTGGTCGGCTTCGGTGACTTCAGCGGCAATCCGAACGAAGACGACATGCTGATGCGCCGTACGGACGGAGCATTCGAGCTCTTCGACATCAGCAACAATCGATATACTGGGTACTATTCGCTGGGTACCGTCTCGTCACAATGGTCGATAGCTGGCTTCGGGGATTTTAGCGGAAATCCAAACGAAACCGACATGCTGATGCGCAACGACGCAACCGGCGCATTTTCACTCTACGACATCCACAATAATCAGCTGAGCGGCCCCATTGCGACGCAGCAGGTCGGACCGGAGTGGGGCATCGCCGGCTTCGGCGATTTCAGCGGCAATGTCAGCGAAACCGACATGCTCATGCGCAACAGCTCAACTGGCGCATTCGAGCTCTACGACATCAGCAACAATCAATTTACCGGGTCTTTTTCGCTGGGCACGGTTTCGCCGCAACTGACCGTCGCTGCCATCGGCGGCGATCAGGCCTCAAGCGCGGCCGCCCAAATCGCGCAGGCCATCTCGACCTTTTCGCCGGGGGGCTCGGCGACCGAAAGCGGCGCGACGCCGGGCGCCGAACCGATGCTCGGCCAATTGAATCAGCCGATTGTGGCCCCGCACCTCTCCTGACTGGAGCGCAACCGCCGCTCTCGTTGTCGGGCTCGGTGCGGAAATTCCGCTATGACACGCTCTGTGGATTGCGCTGACGTGCCCGGCAGTCCGGTTGAGTTATTCAGTCCCCGCCGGCTTGCGCTCTGGCGGGCTGAACGGTTTTAGACGCAAGCGCGTGCGATGGTCGGTACCTTCGGGCGCGCTGCCGTCCTGCATCAACCCTTGATGATAGCGCTTTTGCCATTTCTGGGCGCGCGCCTGCGAGCCCGGCTGCTTGAGGTCGGTGTTGAATGTATTCCGGCTGGCATTCCATTCTTCGTATTGCTGCTTGAGCTCTGGCGCTTCCGCAAGCGGACGCACCTCCGGCTCAACGGCTTCAAGCGCGCCGCGCCGCAGCGGCCAGATGTGGCAGATCGGCTCGCCCTTTTCGAAGCGCACCAAAACGCCGGGGCGGGTGAATTTCCAGTTCATGGTGAACGTGTACGGCGCCCAATCGGTCTCGACGATGCCGCTCAGCGGCGCGATGGCATCCTTCGGCCGGTTGATCGGACCTTGCACCATCAGATCGACGCCGGGCTCGGTGCGGAACAGGCACGGGATGTGGAACGTCAGGATGCCATGCCCGAAATGGCTGATCGCCGGCTCGGGAGTTCCGGGATCGCTCCATATGCTGATCGATTTGAGCGTCGGCCAGCCGTCCCAGCGTGCAGTAAAGCCGCCACTGCAGAGAAGTTCCCAGCCATGGGCATTGGCGATGGCGAGCGGCAGGCAGCGGTAGGCGAAGCGATTGTCGGTCGCGTCCATCCAGGCGCGTTCGAGCGGGGCGGGCCGAATGTCGAACTGGTGGCCGTCGAGAACGTAGGCGGTAACCTTCATGAGTTCCATTGCTGAGACATGAGTTCCTTGCTTGCCGAGGCTTGCAAAAATTTTCCTGCCGGGCCTTTTCAGCGCGAAAGGCTTATTTTAAAATTATCGTTGAAGTGGGGGACTCAGTCCATAGCGGCGGCTAGGTAGTGGAATCGATCCGGCGACGGAAGTGTCGCCCGAACGGAGGGCGGTACTGTGCCCAGCCATACATTGCTATTTCGACGGGGGGGAAAGGAGCGATGAGCACATATTCTGGAACTTACAGTGGCAGCGGAATCCTCACTGAGCCCGGGGGCGACGATGAAGGCGGTATGCAAAGTTCTTTAAATGGCTCGATTAGCATTTCGGTTACTTTCAATGGCTCGAGTGTCAGTGGTTCGGGGACGGTATCCGGCCAGTTTAGCGGCTCCGAGGTCAACGATTTTGATGGAGACGGCGAATCCTTTAACGATCAAGGCTCCGGCACCGTTTCGGTGAGCGGCACCGTTGGCAACGTCAAGATCAGCGGAACACTCAATGACGGCCAACAATTCTCGTTCACCGGCGCGTTTAACAGTGGCCTAACTGCAATTACCGGCACCGTAGCGGACATAGATCCCACCATGGGCGTGGGAGCGAGCATCAATACTCCTACTACTTTGACTGGGAGCGCGCCCTCACCGCCGCCGCCGCCGCCAGGGACTCCCCATCTGGTCGTGTCGGGCTTCACGCTCAGCTCGGGCACGGTGACGCAGAACCAATCCGATACTATAAATTTTACGGTCACCAACCAGGGTAATGGCGCGTCGGCCGCATCGGACGTCGACGTTTTTCTGACAACGGGCACTACTTTCCCGGGCGGTTCACCGGCCTTTCAGATTCCGATTTCCGCGATTGCGGCCGGCGCGTCGCTTCCCGTAAGCATTTCCGAAACTTTCACCCAGCCGCCCGGCACGTACAACGTCTTCCTCGAAGAAACCGAGGACAGCTACATCACTGCCTCGCAGCCGTTGACGATACAGTCGGCGGCGCCGCAGTTGCCCGATGTGACTGCGCCGACGGCGACGCTCAGCGGTTCCACCACGGTGTTCGATGGGGACAACATCACGGTGACCACCGAAGTCGCCAACAACGGTCAGGGCAAAACGCCCAATTTCGTCGACGTCGGCCTTTTTATTTCGTCGTCGTCCGACATGTCGAACTCCACGAAACTCGGTGAAAATGACATCCAATTTTCGCTTGCGCCGGGAGGATCGACCGCGCCCTTCACGATCAGCGGACAAATTCCGGCGCAGCTGAGCGGCGGGACCCTGAATGGCAATTTTTATACTTATTATCTCGCCGTTATTCCGAATTTCGACAAGCAATTCCAGGAATCAAACTTTGCTAACAACCCATCCCCCGTCATTCAGGTCAAGGTGCCGGTACCGCCAGTTGCTGTGGCGGACAACACCTACGTAGTTGCTCCGGGCGTCGACTCTACACTTTACGTCCTTGCCAACGATACGCCGACAGGCGTTACGCTGCTGGCCCAGATTGCCGGAACTCCTCCTGCGGGACTGGAAGTAGCAAGTGGCGGCTATGATCTTGGATATTTAGCGCCGGCGTTAAGCCAACCTCACGAGATCTTAAACCCAGTCACGTTTGAATACACGGCGCAGTACACGCCGGCCGGACTCAGCGGATACCTAATATCAGAACCCACCACCGACACCATCATCGTCCGGAACCCGGTGATCGAGGCAGTTGTTTCGACGCCGTCGTTCAACAATCCCGGAACGGACAGCAAGGGCCTCCCCAACGCTCAGCTGGTCAACTACCAGTTTCAGCTTACGGGTCTGACTGACAACAAAACGCATGACAATATCACGATCCTCTATCACATTGATCCTATTAACGATGCCGGTATTTATTTTCAGAACCCCGGGACCGGGACGGGAGCCGACCCAGAGGACGGCTCTATCACGGTGGGGCCTGGCGCTTCCACGTTTTCAATCCCCATCGTTATCTATGGCACGGCCGCCCCCGGCACCAATACTTTTAATCTGGTGCTCGATAATCCAACGAACGCCGACCTGCCCAGTCCATCGAGTGTATACTCCGAGAATTATTCCTTTACAGTTCAAGACACGACAACACCGGCTTCAGTCACTCTGCCGAACACGCCGACTGCGTTGCAGCCGACGACGCAGCTCAATTTAACTATCCTCCAGGCGCTGCAAAATACCAACCAGGAGCTCCCCCCCGCTGCGGCAGCGGTAAAGGCTGCACTCCAGGCTGAACAGGAGGCGGCCAAGGCCAGTGCCGAGGGCAACGTTCAGTTTTCAACTCTCGACAGCCAAACGACAGATCCCTACCAGGCTTTAGGGTCCGATCTCCAGGGTACCGCGACAAAGCCAAATTTCAGCAGCGTTTCGGATCAGTCACAGAGCATTTTGAATCAGTCGCAGAGTGTCGAGTCTCTCAGCGGCGTGCAGGATCCATCGCAGAATATAGAAACTCTCCTCGCTTCGGGCCTCCCGATCGAAGTGCTTGACTCTACGGTCGCATCCGGCGGCTTTTTGTATCAGGGCAGCTTGGAGCCCGAGCTTGGCCTGCTCGGTTCATTCACCGCGGCGACCTTCAGCACCACCGCCGGTGTTTCCTACTTAACGTCGGTCCTGACTGACACATTGACGCCCACAGTTCCCCAAGCAGGCGTTAATGATGCAGCCTTGGTGTCAAATGCGCTCAATGGCGCAGCATCTCTGACGGGAGCCGTCCCCGCTACTGTCGCCCCAGCGCCTTTTGCGACGATCAATCCGACGACCGGCGCTATCACCTGGCTGAAGACCATCACCCCCGCCGTCTCGACGCTTCTAAGCTACGTGGCCTCGCGTCTCGATGTTCCGGTCGCCAGCGAGATCAATTTCAGTCTGACCGGCAATCCCAAGGCCACCAGCAACGACGCGATAGTCGCCGGCAGCGGCAACGACATCCTCACCGCGGGTCCCGGCACCACGACCATGGTCGGAGGCGCGGGCAACGACAAGATGATCGTAGGACCCGGCGGCGATACGCTCTACGGCGGTACGGGCACCACGACGGCGGTCTATAGCGGCACCCGCGCCCAATATTTGGTCAAGCAGCTTAGCGGCAATTCGGTGCAGATCACCGATCTGCGCTCCGGTGCGCCGAATGGCGTCAGCACCGATACGAATATCACATCTTTCCAGTTTTCAGATCGAACGCTGAATCTGACCCAACTATTGGATGTGACGCCGCCGGCGCTTATTCATGACGGACCAGTCGCGGTAGGCCTAGCGCATACCATCACCATCCCTTCGAGCCAATTACAGTTTACCGACAACGTCAGCACGGATGCGCAAGAGACGTATACGGTCACGACGCCGCCGGCGCATGGCACGCTGCTGAAGAGCGGCGCGGCGGTAACGACCTTCACCCACGCCGACATCGACAACGGCC
>Ga0207416_1005494_pt1 | contig 10012 bp, 9 predicted proteins | sample PaiPotPPM11metaG_FD_184107 | JGI IMG/M metagenome (GOLD analysis project Ga0207416, IMG submission 184107) | Iron sulfur acid spring bacterial and archeal communities from Banff, Canada, to study Microbial Dark Matter (Phase II) - Paint Pots PPM... ...
GCCTGCAGCAGCTCACGATGAGAGATGGTTTTGCCGGGGCGGGACACGAGATAGGAAAGCAGGGAAAATTCTTTGGGCGTCAGCCGCCAACTCCGGCCTCGAAGGGTGACCTGGCGGGAAGCCAGATCGATTTCGCCTCCGGAAATGCGGATATGTTCCGCAGCGGTGTTCTCTGGAGCAGGAGCGCGGCGCAGCGCCGCGCGGATCCGGGCGAGAAGCTCCGGCATCCCAAATGGCTTGGTCACGTAGTCGTCAGCGCCTGCGTCCAAAGCGGCGACTTTATCCTTTTCCGTATTGCGCACGGTGAGCATGATGATGGCGATATCCGTGGATGCGCGAATTGCTTGGCATGCTTCAGTGCCTCCCATTCCGGGCATATTCACGTCGAGCAGTACCAGATCAAAGGGCTCCGTGCGCAGTTTTTCAATCGCCTCTTCGCCGGCGCGGGCGTCACTCACCTCATATCCGCCTGAAACCAGCGTAGCTCGCATGACCCGGCGGATTTGAGGATCATCATCGACAACCAAAATGCGGCCTGCGCTCATCGAACGGTCTTCTCCACCGCCAGGGGCAGAAACATGGAAAAGTCTGAGCCGCCTCCTGGATTATCTTTAACTATGATCTCCCCGCCGTGGGCCTTAACAATTTCCTGCGCGATCGTCAGGCCCATACCGGAACCGCCGCCGCTGTCCCGGTTGCGATTTCCCCGGTAGAATTTTTCAAAGACTTTCTGCCGTTCCTCCTCTGCAATACCCGGCCCGCGGTCAAGAACACTCAGCACCAGGCGGCCACGCGCCGCTTGAACCTTCACCGTAATCTCCGCGGAAGGAGGCGAGTATTTCAGGGCGTTATCCAGGATTTGCAATAGCGCCAATTCCACCAGTTCAATATCGAGGTCAGCCGGCGGTAAGTCCCCGGCAAATTCGGTCTTGATACTTCTCCCTTCGGTTAAGGGCCGGAGTTGGCTGAGCGTCTCTTCCACTAGCGCTGGCATGGAAGTTACCGTCCTATTCAATTTCAACTGGCCGCCCTCGATACGCGCCATCTGGAGGGCCTCTGTCACGAGCCTTGCCATCCGGTCTGCTTCTTCGTCGATGATGGTTATCAATTCTTGTTTCTCATCGGGCAGGCGTACGCCGGAGGAAAGGAGGGAAGTGCTCGCCGCCTTGATGGAGGTCAAAGGGGTTTTGAATTCGTGGGCGATGGCGTCGAGCAACGTGGATTTCAACTCCTGGCTCTGGCGAGCCGCTTCGGCGCGATTGGCCGCCTCCTGGCTCCGTGCCTTCTCCAATCCAACTGCTACTAAGTTCGAAAGGGATTGCAAAGCAGTATCGGAAAGCGAAGATCCCCGGAGGGCCATGCTGCCAATCGGTTGACCACCCAATTGAATTGCCATGACGGTCAACTGCAGGGCTTCATCCACGAAAAGAGTGCCTTGAAGCGCTGCCTCTCTCAGCTTCTCATTCACATCGGGCATATCTTCAGGGCCAGACTGGTAAACCGCGCCCGCGCTTCGGTCGTAAAGCACAAAGGCAGAAAACCCAAAGATTCGGGCGATTTGATGGGTAATACTCCGGGCAGGCGGCTGTGCAGTATCGATCAGGAGAATGGCGCGGCCCAGTGTATAGAGCTTTTCCATCTCTATTTGCTGGATCTGTGTTTCCCCGGCTTGGCGTTTAGCGCGGTCAGAAAGTTGGCTCGCCGTGATGGAAACGAAGAGAAACGCAAAGAGCGCAACCCAATTCTGCGGGTCCGAGATCGTAAATGTCCGGATAGGCGGAAGGAAATAGTAATTAAAAAAAAGCATAGCTGCAATCGAAGCAGCAATGGCTTCCACTAACCCCCAAGCTGCGGCGATGGCAAGCACGCAGAGAAGGTAGCCGAAGCCGGCAGTGGTCTCATTAACTCGCAAAACTCTGAAACAAGCCACCGTCGTCAGGCTGATCAGCACCAGCGAACTAAGGAGCCGAAGGCTGAGAGTGGCCAACCGAAACTGGCGGAGTTGGAGGAAGGGACTCATCGGGCTTTGCGGTCGATCTGTATCGTTTGGACCGCTCTTTACTCAAGGTAGCACCTTTTCGCCCCTGCGATGGATTTCTGATGCAGATGGGAACAAGAAGCCATTCTAGTTCTGACCCGTTAACTGAATAGATTTCATGCAACGTCATGGTCTACCCTTGGGCTTTGGATACGGAAATCCCGCTGACACGATATCCCGTGTCGACATCTGAAGCTGCTGGTATATACTTCGTTTTGCTATTTGCAAGGGAATATGTTTTCCACTTTAATGGGAAAAGCTTTTCCTTTTTGCCTGGACTATTTCCAGGGTCGATCGTGCTACCTGATTCTAAAAAAATAAGTTAGCGATCAGCGACAACATGGTGGTATAATTGCTAGTAACTTTCGATGGGTACGTGTGAATAACCCTTCGAAACCACATGGTTATTTGTGTGATAGCAACAAAGACGAGCGAAGCGATGCGGGGGCATCGTTTCCTCTAAATAGTGGCAAGTGAAGGGTCCCCCCAATCTCCGGTTTGCTATTGGAAGAGGAAGAGGAGGACGGGCAAAATGAAAGCACTTAAGGTTGTGGGAATCTGTTTGCTGATGGTTTTGTTCGCGTGGGCCACAAGCGCCCAAAGCGCGTTCGCAGGCGAGATTGATTGTTCACTCTCCGGTGGAATGTGCGGAGCAATCGATTTTGGTTCTCAGGTTAACTCGTTGGGTTCTCCCGTAACAGGAGCTCCCGGATGGACGGGTTCGGTTACCAGCACTGTTTACTTCAATTCCGGCGACGGGCTCTTTACGTACGTTTATAGCTTCGCTCTTAACACCCAGGTCGGTGGACCCCCGGATAGCTTTTCGACTTTCAACAATCAGTTACAAGAGCTTTTCGGGTCTACATTGGATTTTGGATTGGTCACCAATCTCACGAGTTCGGGTGTAACGCTGGGCCCTCCGGGGTTCTCTTTTGATGTGTATAACAGCCATACTTTGCAGGTAGGAGCTGTTTCCGGCCTATCACTCACGAATCCAGATTTCACCTTTTATGCCCAATCCGACCTTGCGCCAGGACCCGGAACTTTTGACGGGTTTGACGGTGGTGTCGGGTCCGGCAATTCGCTGGATCCAACGGTTCCGGAGCCGGCTTCCGTTGCCTTGTTCGGCACTGGTTTGCTTTTGATGGCTGGTTTGCTTCAGCGCAAATTCGCGTCGAACGTTTAACTGGATTTCTTAACGGCCATTTAGGTCAGGATTGAAATCCCCTAAGGATATATGGAGGGGGATCAGATTAGCAAGGAATTGACCGGGATTACAGGCTAATCGCTTGGACTTCCCGTCTAGGCTTCACATAACGCTTCTTTAAATTCAAACCGGCGAGGCTCCTCCTGTGGGCTCCGCCGGTTTTTCATTTTTGGCGCCATCGACTTCCCATCAGCATGCTCTCATCGACCCCAAGCATTCATTGTTTCACACGTGATTCGTGACAAACGGGTATAAGATGTTTGAAGAAAATGAAAGGTCCAGGGATGGCGACCGCAACGACGACGAAAACAGGGATCGAGATTCCGCCAAGGCTTGACGATTCTGGCCGGAGCGGGAGCGGCGGGCCTGGAGACAAGGGTTTTGGCGGGGGAGATCCGTATGAGCCATTGGGGTGGTCCGTGCCTCCGGGTGCTTACCGCACCGGCATGTGGGTGGCGATGGTCTCCATCGTTATGTTTTTCGGAGGGCTGAGCAGTGCATTGATTGTCCGGAAGAGCGCCTCGCCCGGCTGGGTTCATTTTGAGTTGCCCTGGATTCTTTATGGCAATACCATCGTCCTTATCTTAAGCAGCCTGACCTTCGAATTTTCCCGGCAGGGATTGAGTGCGGGCCTCGCCCGGCGCTTCAAGATTTGGCTATTCATTACTCTGGTCCTTGGCCTGATCTTCATCGCCGGACAGCTTATGGTCTGGAAGGAGCTTCAAGTCAAAGGCGTCTACCTGGACTTGAATCCGAGCGGGTCATTTTTCTACACGCTCACCGCCGCCCACGGATTGCACTTGCTCGGGGGCCTCATCGCTTTGGTTTATCTGGTTTCGCAAGCAAAGTATATTGCCTTGGGAATCAAGCGGCGCACTGCATTCGACGTCACGGCTATTTACTGGCATTTCATGGATTGTCTCTGGATTTGCCTGTTCATCCTGCTCGTTTGGAAATTCTAGCCCTTTGGGAATGAAGGGTCTCACGCATGGAGGCGGGAATGGGCATGGAGATTTTCCCAACAACGAAATCGTGAGCGCGATCACCGAAGGCGCTTGCGGAAATTGGGGAATGTTTTGGCTTCTTTTCAGGGCGAATTTTTCAGCCGGCCCTAGTGCTGCGGCAAAGAAGACTGGTGGTACAATAGCCCACTAGCGTTCAAGTGGTCGTGCTTGCACCAGACCCAGGTGGTTTTGTGTTGCCGGAGGTTTAATCCTCGATTCTCCCGGCGGTGAAGCTATGCACGGCGCCTTTGCTGTTTGGGCACAAGACTTATGATCAGCGTTCAGGGAGTATGCGGTATCTTGACCACGACGAAATTGGACAGGTCACAACGGGACAAATGGATTTTGAAGCTGAGTGATTATTGGACGCTGACCAAGCCTGAAGTTAACTTTCTAGTTCTGGTCAGCAGCTTGGTGGGCTTTTACCTGGGTTCAACCGGAGCTTTCCACTTCGCTGTGCTTTTGTCTACGCTTTTCGGAATTCTGCTGGTTGCAAGTGGCACCGGAACTCTGAATCAATACATGGAAAGGTCGTTTGACGCCCAAATGCGCCGGACGGCCCGCCGGCCTATCCCGGCCGGGAGAATCAGTCCCAATGAGGCGCTGATTTTCGGTCTGTTGCTGGCCACCTGCGGAGGCCTTTTTTTGGCTTTGGCGGTAAATCTCCTGGCCAGCGTCCTTGCCCTATTTACACTTGGAAGCTACCTAATTATCTATACGCCCCTCAAGCGGCGTACTCCGATTTGTACGTGGGTCGGAGCAATCCCAGGGGCGATGCCCCCGCTCATCGGCTGGGCGGCGGCTCGTGGCCATCTAGGTCTGGGCGCGTGGGTGCTCTACGCCATGCTTTTTCTGTGGCAGTTCCCACACTTCATGGCGATTGCCTGGATGTATCGTGAGGATTACTCGCGCGCCGGTTACCAGATGCTTCCTCTCAGTGACCGCACGGGACGGGCGATGGCGATTCAAGTTCTTGCCTTTTCTTTATTGCTCATCCCCGTCAGCCTCATCCCAAGCCTTTTGGGACAAGCGGGCGTGATTTACCTATTGGGAGCTTTGATCCTGGGAGGTGGCTTGTTTTATTACGGAGTCCGGCTGGCGTTCGAGCGTTCCAATTCGCTGGCCCGGCAGCTCCTGATGGCTTCGGTTATCTATCTTCCCATGGTTTTTACGCTGTTGATGCTCGATAAGGCCTCCGTCTGACCTCGGCTACACGCGCTGTTTTCTCCCCGGGCCCCCATGATTCCTCTTTCTGACTTTCCCGCTCTCGACGCAAGCCTGAATGCGGCCAGCGCGATCCTGCTGGCCGCCGGCTTCCTCTTCATTCGCGGCCGCAAAGTGCAGGCTCACAAAGCGTGCATGCTCTCCGCGTTCTGCACCTCCAGCGTGTTCCTGGCTTGCTACCTCTGGTATCACGCCCATCACGGCATCACCCACTTCGCTCATCACGGCGTCATCCGATGGTTTTACCTCACCCTTCTCACAACCCATTCCGCTTTGGCTGCCGTCATTGTTCCTCTCGTCCTCATCACCCTTTACCGTGCCTTCCGAAAGAGGTTCGAACTGCACCGGCGCATCGCCCGCTGGACGCTGCCCTTGTGGTTCTATGTCTCCGTGACGGGGGTCGTAGTGTACTGGATGCTCTACCGGCTGTACCCGGTCCGATAGTTTAAGGTGCGGTTTGCCATCGTCTATCCGCGTCAGCCCGGCAATGTGGCTGTCACTCAGTGTTGTGATCTGGGTCACAGTGGATGAAGGGGCGGGTCCGCTATAATGGCGATTCAGGAGGTGTTTGCTGATGTCCACTATCCGAACGAAATTTTGGTTAAGAGGGGTCTTATTGGTTATATTGACTTTAGCCGCGCAAAGCGCTTATGGGGTCCCGAGCTTTGCGCGCCAGACTGGGCTGGCGTGTAGTTCCTGTCACACGATTCCCCCGGAATTGACACCCCTGGGCCGCATCTTCAAGCTCAACGGGTACACCATGACCGGGATCAGGACGATAACTTCGAAGAGTGGAACCACCAAGGCCGGCCTGAATTTGAATTCCTGGCTGCCGCTTTCGGCCTTTTTCCAAGTCTCAGACACGGCCGCCAACAAACCCCAACCTGGAACTCAGAATGGCAGTTTTGAGTTCCCCCAGGCCGTGAGTCTTTTCGTGGCGGGCGCATTTTCCACACATACCGGCGGCTTCGTGCAGTTCACTTACACCGGGCAAGCCAACCACTTCGGTTGGGACAATACCGACATCCGTTATGCCAACAGCACCAATTTGGGCGGAAAGAGCCTGGTGTACGGAGTAACGCTGAATAATAATCCTACCGTCGAGGATCTTTGGAACGATACACCGGCCTTTGGCTTCCCGTGGGTGGGGCCGGACAGTGTGGTGAGGCCCATCGCCGCATCGCTGATTGACGGGACGTTGGCGCAAGACGTGGCGGGGCTGGGCGGCTACGCCATGTGGGATAATCACTTGTACGGGGCAGCCACCATTTATCGCTCCGACCATCTTGGCGGTCCGCAGCCCAATCCCGGAACAGGTTTCGCGTTTAACATCCAGGGGGTAGCGCCTTACTGGCGATTGGCGTGGCAGCAAACATTAGGAAACAATTACCTGGAAGTTGGTACCTACGGCATGCACGCACGGAGCACGCCGAACGCCGTGGCTGGGCTCGAGGACTCATACACTGACGTGGCGGCCGACCTGCAATACGAGCGCATCTTTCCGAAGGTGAGCAACGACCTGCTGACAGTTCACAGCACCTACATTCATGAGAATTCAGATCTAAATGCGGCATTCGCTGCGGCCGGCGCCAGCTTCATCCCCCATCATTTGAACACATGGCGAGCCGACGGGACCTGGCATTTTGGAAACAAGTACGGAGCGACTTTGGGCACTTTCGATACGACAGGCACCACCGACCCGCTCCTCTTCGCCTTGGCTCCCGTCACCGGCAGCGCGGACGGCAATCCGCAGACGAGTGGTTACATCGTGCAATTTGCCTATTGGCCGGCGCAGAACATAACGCTGACTTTGCAGTACAAAGGGTACTGGAGATTCAACGGTTTCCAAACCAACTACGACGGGGCCGGGCGCAATGCGTCGAATAACAATGCGGTGTATGCTCTGGTGTGGCTGAATTTTTAGCGGCGCCGCGTCCCGCGCCAGGGCCTGGATTTGACCGGGCATCCAGCGCTGATCTGCAAACTGAATTGGGAGGATTCAAGAATGAACCGAAACAAAACCGTATGGCTCATGGGCCTTGGCGTTGTCCTCATCCTTGCTGCTTGTTGGCCGCAGATGGCCGCCATTCCACCAAAAGCCGCGGTCGCTGCCGCCGGTGTACCTCAAGCGGGCGCAAGCACCGGCACGGTTTCTGGCAAGATCTCCTTCGAAGGAGCCAGGCCTAAACTGGCGCAAATCGACATGAGTAAGGATCCAGTCTGCGCTGCGGCCGTCAGTGATCCCGGCTACGTTGAGGACGGCAAGGTTAACCCCAACGGGACGCTCCCCAATGTTTTTGTCTTCGTCAAAGCAGGGCTCGAAAAATCCAGCTTCCGGCCTCCATCGAGGCCGGTAACTCTGGACCAACGTGGGTGTACGTACTACCCTCATGTTCTGGGAATTATGGTAGGTCAGCCCCTGCGTATCCTCAATAGCGATCCCACCACGCACAATACTCATTTGACGCCGAAATACAACCGCGACTGGAACCGCTCCCAGCCACCCGGCGGCGCTCCTTTGGTTCACAAATTCATGCACCCGGAAATTATGATTCCGGTTCACTGCAATCTGCATCCCTGGATGAGAGCTTACGTCGGTGTTACCACCAATCCCTCTTATGCCGTCACACAATCACAAGGCACGTTTACTCTCAAAGGCCTGCCACCGGGTGAGTATACGATTGAAGCTTGGACGGCCACCTTCGGCACACAGGAGAAAAAGGTTACAGTTCAACCCGGACGTTCAACTCAGTTGGATTTCACTTTTAAGGCCCATTGATCCTTACGGCTGGGATTCGCATGGGCGCTTCTCAGCCGCGGATAGAGCATACGCGCGCTGGATTGGCTTTCGGCGGCTTCCTGCCAGACCTTGTACCCGCCGGGCGTCAATCCCGCCCTTTCGTTCTCCTTGCTGAGAAATCCCGGCTATTCCTGGGTACACCACGCAAGCAATTGAAAAGATTGGGGTGAGCGACGGGATTCGAACCCGCGACGTCCAGATCCACAGTCTGGCGCTCTACCAAGCTGAGCTACGCTCACCACAATGGCTTGAAACAGGAGGGAAACGGCACAATCTCACTTCTACCATGAAGCATGGAACCCGGTCAATCTGTTGGTAGTCGTGCACTTTGGTGTAGTGGCGCTCCGCGTCTCCTTTACCCTGCGCGAGGGGAAGCGCCGGAAAATGTTGAGGAGTAAAGTTCGGCGGTCGCAGGCCACCGTCACAGTGACAATCTGCGAGGCCGTTTCGCTGGTTCTTACCTCACTCATCATCGCTCTTAACGGGAATCTCCTGCAGTTTGGTCGGCCGCTGGCAGCACACGCAACGTCCTGGTTCTACGGCAATGATGTTGCAGACATCGCAATAATAGCGAATCCTATAAAGCTTTCCATCGCGCACCGTGAAAATCTTTCGAACCTGGAAAGACCCATCCGGCTGGACGGTTCCTACCAGCCGCAGCTCTCTGTTCAGCAGTCGTTTATCCTCCAACGTGTGGAGAAGGTAATCAGATTGTCCTGCCAATTGGTAATCGTGCTGGGTGGTCTTTAGCACCGGACCTTTGCCGGGGATCGATAGCAGGATTCCCTGAATCTTGATGACATCCTCTTGGGAGACTTGGGCGGCAGATACAGCTTGAGCAGACATTGAGGCAAACGATAGGCTCAACGCCAGACATACCCCGGCCAGCAGTTTTGGAGTTCTTCCACCCTGCTGCATTGCCGGTTGCACGTTAATCATCTCCATCCGGGACTGTCCCATTCTTTGGGGGTCCATCTGCCGAATCGTACTCAACAATAAAAGAGTTCGAACCTGTCCAATGGGTAAAATTTGCCGGCAACGCCGACTTGAAGTCTGCAACCTGCGGGTCAAATCAGGCGGCAAAACCCCACAAAGAATCCACATTCGACCCCCTCAGTCCAGCAGCACCCCGTTAGCCTTGATATTGGCCAACCAGGACGACCGCAAATGGAAGCTGAGCGGGTTGCCCGTTGGTATCGAGCTTTACCTGAAGAGTCCAATTGCCCTGGTCGTCCGCCACCGCCGCCGGGAAGGTTGCGGTGGCGGATTGGCTTGCAGGATCGAGCATCAAAATTGCCGGGTGCCCGGTACCGGCGGTTTGGCGGCTGAGCTTGATGAGAGCGTCAAACGCCAGATTCTGGTCAAGTTGAGTATCCGCGGCGACGGGGCTCATTAAAAGAAAATCGCGGTAAGTGCTCACGCCCATATGGTTCCCGTCCTGGGGGATTTCCGCATAGCGTAGCGTGTAGTAGCCTGTTTTAATGGCTTGGCCGCGATAGTCTGTGGTTTTCTGCGGAAAGTGGACAAGTCCTACGAATTCGCCGACAGAAAGGCCGCCATAGATCACATCCGGCGAAGAGGATGCGCTTTTCGTGACCGGAACGCCCTTGCGGAACCAAACCTCGGCCATTGATGTCCCTGAAGCATTCTGGAAACTTTCGCCCTGGGGCTGCAGCGCGCTCAGGACCGCCTGGGGAACATCCGAAGAGCTTGGCAGGTTTGCTGGAGCGACCTTGTAG
>Ga0207416_1005497_pt1 | contig 10005 bp, 12 predicted proteins | sample PaiPotPPM11metaG_FD_184107 | JGI IMG/M metagenome (GOLD analysis project Ga0207416, IMG submission 184107) | Iron sulfur acid spring bacterial and archeal communities from Banff, Canada, to study Microbial Dark Matter (Phase II) - Paint Pots PPM... ...
TGACGAGACCGAGCCCCATCGCGACGAGCGAGCGCGGATCGCGCACGGTCCGCTCGGCCCGTCGGCCGTCGGGCGCCACCGCCACGAGACGGGCCGTGCCTCCGGACATATCCAGAGACAGCGCCATCGGCTGGCAGTCGTCGGGCGGAATGCGCGAGAGCTGACGGCTCAGCTCCTCGACCGCACGCGCCCAATCCGGGGGGAGCGAGGCCGGCGCGTCCAGTCGGGCGCACGACCCGTCGGCGCGAGCGGCTGCAGAGGGGACTAGACCCATCACGAGGCTCACGGCGCTCCCTGCGATCTTCCGAGCCAACGTGGCGGTCCTCACTCGGGCGGCGTCACGAAGATGCAAAAGAGCGCGCGCCGGCTGGCGTTGATGCATTTGCGGGACGCATTTACGCATCCGACGCGCGCTCCCCTTCTCTTCTCCGCGGCCGTGGCGAACGTTCATTCAAGACCCGTTTTACCTCGGCAGTACCTTTGCACCCGCCGCGGGCCGATGCGACCGCTTTCGCACGACTCCGCCGGCCGCAAGCCTTCAGCCGCTCAAGGCGCCAGCACGCGGCGGAGCTCTCCCACCCTTCCCTCCGGCTCGCCGAACGTCTGGCGGTAATCGGCGATGCTTCGGCGAATCACCTCGAGCGCCTCGGCGCGATCGTAGACTTCGGCGATGCTTACCTTGCGAGTGGGATCGTCGGGGCGCTGCTTGTAACTCAGAAAATAGTGCTTCAGCCGATCGACGACTCCGGCCGGGCAATCGGTGATGTCGCGCATGTGCCCGTAGGCGATGTCCGCCTCGAGAATCGCGACGATCTTGTCGTCGGCCTGGTTGCCGTCGATCATGCGAAGCCCGCCGATGGGCCGCGCGCTGCAGAGGAAATTGCCGTGAGAGATCGACTTCTCGGTGAGGACGCAAATGTCGAGCGGGTCCCCATCGCCCTCGATGCCCTCGATCCCCTCGAGTCGCGCCCTCTCGGCGCATCGCGCGGCGACGGATGCTCCACAATAGGTCTGCGGCACGAAGCCGTAGAGCGTCGGGCAATTGCTCGAGAAGAGCTGCGGCCGGTCGATGCGCAGATGGCCGGAGACCTTGTCGAGCTCGTACTTGACCGCCTCGTCCGGGACGATCTCGATGTACGCGTTGAAGATTCCCGCCGCGTTCACGGTAGCAGGCACGCCGTGCCAGGGGTGCGACTGGAACAGGGTTACGAAGAGATCGCGCGCGCGGACGGAGTTCATCGGGGCTAGGTAGGGATTCCGGGCGGCGGCTGCAAGCGCCATCCATATCCCGACGGAGGCCCGGACGGCTGGACGAAGCTCGCGCACGGGAAGGCGCCGAAGTTCGCCCTTCCGTAACAGCGGCCGCCGAGGGTTGATTCTCGCACGCAGCTGGGGAAGAACCGTCGCGCTGCCGCTGTTGTGGGGAGGGAACGGAATCATGAGCTGCGTTGCCAATACGGGCCGTGCCCGAGAATCAGCCGCACTGGCGAGATCCGAGATCGCGCGGGCGGAGGCCCTCCTTCGCGACGTCGCGCGGGAACTTCTGCGCCGCCCGATGGAGGGTCCCGCGCGCGATCTGCACCTTCGCGCGCTTCGCTACAAGCGAACGATGGCCAACTGGACGGACGACGTCCCGGATGCTGTCGTACGCCAGACAATCGACGAGCTTTTGGCTCTTCATCAGCACGCGTGCGAGATGAGCCCGGCGAACGATCTGCCGGATGGCTCCGTCTCGGCTGCCGAGTGAGCGATTCCCCGCACGAGGCGCACGCACACTGACGAGCGCGACGGAGTCCGCGGCCCCTGGCCGCGCGCGCCACGCGGTCTTATGCCTGACGGCCATGCAAACCGAAACCACGTCCGGCACGGCAACTTCGCAATCGCCGATCGATGTCGTCCAGTCGTTTCTCCACGCGCTCGAAGCGGGGAACCTCGACCGCGCGGCGCTCTACTTAGCCGACGACGTCGTGTACCAGAACGTCCCGCTCCCGGCGGACCACGGCAAGGAGCGGGTCCTCCGGACGCTCAAGCTTTTCCAGCGTTTCGTGACGAAGTTCGAGGTGAAGATGCGCAACATCGCGGTGCGCGACAGCGTCGTCCTCACTGAGCGAACCGACATCCTGAGTGGACCGTTCGTCTATCTCGACATCTGGGTATGCGGCACGTTCGAGGTGAAAGACGGCAGGATCGCGCTCTGGCGTGACTACTTCGACCTCGCCGAGACTACGGCGAAGCTCGTAACCGGCCCCGTTCGCAAGTTCCTGGGCTTCGTGCACTGATCCGGTCCGCCTGCTGGTATCCTGGTCGGCGCGCGCGCGCCATGGGTTCGACGACGGAAACATCTGCGTCCGTCCGCATCGGCGCGATGGTCGGCCCCTACCGCCTCGTTCGCGTCATCGGATGCGGCGGGATGGGCGCCGTCTTCGAGGCGGTCCACGAGCGAATCGGGCAGCGCGCAGCGGTGAAGGTGCTCTTCGCGAACCGCGCGCGAGACTCCGGCTACATCGATCGCTTCACGCAGGAGGCACGCGCGGCGAGCGCCGTCCGCCACCCCGGGCTCGTGCAGGTGTTCGACTCGGGGACGCTCGAGGACGGAACGCCCTTCCTCTTGATGGAGCTCGTCGTCGGCGCCTCGCTCCGCCAGCGCCTGCGCGAAGACCGCCTGGGGCTGGAGCAAGCTTCCCGCGTGATCCGCGCGCTCGCGAGCGCGCTTTCGGCGGTTCACGCGAGCGACATCGTTCACCGCGACGTGAAGCCGGAGAACGTGATGCTCGTCCGCGACGACGCCGCCGAAAGCGGCGAGCGGCCCAAGCTCCTCGACTTCGGCATCGCGCGATTTGCGTCCTCCGAAGGGCGCGTCGCGCCGCAGTTCACGCAAGAGGGCGTGGTCATCGGAACGCCGGAGTACATGGCTCCGGAGCAGTGCCTCCCCGGCGACGAAATTACGACCGCCGTCGACGTCTACGCGCTCGGGGTGATTCTCTTCGAGATGCTCGCCGGAACGGCGCCGTTCGTCGGCGGTGCCCCGACGGTCATGCGCGCCCACCTCTTCGAGCAACCTCCGTTGGCCGCGGTCGAATCGGCGCCGGAAGCGGTCCGCGGTCTCATCGCGCGCATGCTCGCCAAGAAGGCCCAGGACAGACCCACGGCCGCCGAGGTCGCCGAGCGACTCGCGGCCCCTGCCTCGAGGGACGCGGCGCACCACGCCTCGTTGCGCGCGTCGAAGCCGACCATCGATGGCGTCACGCGCCCGAGCGCAGCCGGTGAACTGTCCGGGACGCCGCGCAGGCGCTCCGGGGTTCCTCGCACCCTGGCGGTCGCCGCGGCGGCCCTCGCGCTGGCCGGAGCGGGCGCGTCCGCGTCGCGCGCCGTGCGGCGCCCGCGGCCGACGATTCGACTGACGTCGACGGTGGCCTTCGCGGGAGGCTCCTTCACCATGGGCCGCACCGTGGAGGAGATCGACCGCGAGTGCGCCTTGCTCGGCTCCGCCTGCCGGCGAGACGTCATCGAACGCGAGCAGCCTGCGCGCGTCGTGCGCGTGTCCCCCTTTCGCCTCGACACCTACGAAGCCACGAACGTCGAGGTCGCCGCATGGCTGAGCGGCGGCGTCGTGCGCGTCGCCATCCGGCCCGACGGAACGACGCACGCCCCGCGTTACATCCACGACGCGTCGACGTCGCTTCTCCTCGCCGACACCGAGCCGGCAACGCCTTACGGCGGGCTCGAGATTCGCGCCAACGAGACGATCGGCGTCCGCTCCGGGTACGCGGATCGCGCAGCCGTCCAGCTCACGTGGGAGGCAGCTCGCCTCTACTGCGCCTCCCGAGGCAAGCGCCTGCCGACCGAAGCCGAGTGGGAGTTCGCCGCACGCGGCGGAGGGTCACGGCGCTTCCCGTGGGGCGACGACGAACCGCGCTGCGACGGAGTCGTCGTCGCGCGCGAAGACGGTCGCGAGTGCTCCGCCCTTCCGCGGGGTCCGCAGCCGGTGTCCGCCGGGGATCAGGATTGGACGGCGGAGGGCGTGCACGGGATGGGCGGCAACGTCTCCGAGTGGGTAAAAGACGCGTTCGTGTCCCCGCATTACCCGGACTGCGGCGGCTGTTCGGACCCCGTCGAGCGCGGTGACTCTAGCCATCCGGCCGAGTTCCGGGTATTTCGCGGAGGCGCTTGGGCAAACAGCATTCTCACGCACGCAAGCGCACGCGGCCGTTGGGAGGCCGCGTCGGTCTCTGCATCGCTCGGCGTTCGCTGCGCATTCACGGCCGATCGCTGAAATCCTGAACCGTTACTCGAACCCAACGGAGAAACTGACCATGAAAGCTCCTGCCATCGCTGCAACGTTGCTGCTCGCTGCTGCCTGCGGCGGGTCCAATCCCCCGGTCAAGGACCCTTCGCCGGGGACGGGCGGAAACGGTAGCGTGACGCCCGCGAGCGCGACCGGCCCTGCGCCCTCGGCCGATCCCCAGGCCAAGGGAAGCACGCCGGCGTCGAGCGCTCCGGCGCCGGCGACTCCCGCACCCGCTCCGAAGAACTGAAGCCAGCCCCTGACCCTTGCGCGCCCGCGAGCGCGACGCGTTTCCCACGCGCCGCTCGGCGGGCGCGTCCCTTTTTCGGTTAGCGCAGTCGGGTCTGTGCTTGCCGGTCAGCCTGGGATTTCCGGGGCGAATCGCCCGCCGGAACGTTCGCAGCGCTGTCGCGGTACGCGACGAGGCGAGGAGGCAGCGAGACCCCCTCCGCTTCGAGCATCTGGATGCCCTTGAGGATGGCCTCGCGCCGCGTCGCGGCCGTCCACATCGGCTTGGCCGGCGGCTGGAGCCAGTAGACCGCCGTGATGATGCCCTGCAAGATCGGCGACGGCGTCACGGTCGCTCCGCCCACCGAGGCAATCGAGCCGAGCGGAATGTTGCGCTTCATCCAATGGGCGGCGATGCGCCGCTGGCTCGCCGGCGTCACCTCGCGCATCCGCGTGAGATCGGTGATCATGAAGAGCTTCTCGCGCCTGCGCGCGGCTTCGTGCCACAGAGACTCGAGGTACGCGAGGGACGCGAGGAGCGCCTCGTCGGCCACCCTGTTCTCGGGGAATTCGATGAGGATGATCGGCCAGTCGACCGTGGTCACGCGGATCGAACCGAAGTCACACTCGGCGTAGACCTCCATTGCCGATAGTCTACTCGACGGATCCGCTGCGGCCAGGCGAGGCATCGGCACCTCGGCCCGCGACCGGGAGGTCGTGGGGCTCCCCTTGCGCGCCGCCGGGAGGGGCCCCCCCGTCTGCCCAGGCCTTCTCGAGCCGACAAGCGCTGCACCACGAGGCGCCGTACACGATGACGGGCGTACCCGCCGGCTTCGGCGATGCGGCGATGGCAAACGACGGAGACGGGATCGAATCGAGCGCGCCCCGTTCGATCGCGGCCCGGCATTGCGCCGCTACGTGATTTATGCGCTCGCGGGGCGAATGCCCGGATCGAGAACCTGCCACACCACCAGCCCGACCATCAAGACGAGGAGCGCAACCAGCGTCGCCAGGTACCAGCGCGCCCTGCGTCCACCCGCGGCGACGTGGCGCTCGACGAGCGGACGCTGCTCCCGGAAGAGAGCATACGCCAGGAGGATCTGCGCCCCGAACACGAGGAGGACACGCCCACGGTTTGCGGCGGCGGCAATCGAGAAGAACAGGAGCGCCACGCTCGGAACGACGTAGAGCGCGAGCGCGCGTCGAAAGCCGGCAGCATCGCCGAGCCGGCGGTAGTTGACCGCCGCCATGAGCGCACCGGCCGCGGGGGAAAGGAGGATGGCGTGCAAGAGGATTGCCGTAGCGCCGAAGAGGCGGACGTTCGACGCCGGCGGTGAGGCACGGCTCTCGGGAGGGGCGTAGGGGTTGGGGATCATGCGCGGCGCGTAGCGTACCGGGGCACGGCCGTCCGCGGAGCCGCAATGTCTTTCGTGACGCCGGCCGCGTCCAGTAGAGTCGCAGGCACGTGTCGACGTCTTCGTCCTCTCTCGATCGAGAGCTTCTCGCGACACTGGAGCGCGCGTTCGCGCATCACTCGGGCGCAGACTCCCGGATCGACTGGGCGGAGCTCCAGAAAGCGCTCGGCCTTCGCAGCAAGTACCTGGCGCGACGCATGCTGTCTCTCTTCGACCTGAACGGCGACGGCGTCATCTCCAAAGACGAGTTCCTCGCCGGCGTCCGCGCGCTGATCCTCGGTACCGACCGCGAAAAGCTCCACTTCGCGTTCCGCCTCCACGACCACGACGGCGACGGCACGCTGGACTACCAGGAGCTCGTGAGGATGATCGCGATCAGCCTGGCCGAGAGCGACATCGGCGAGAAGCTCTCGCAGCCGCCCGAGTACCTGGCTCGCGTTCTCCTGACCATGGCAGACCGGGATCGGGACGGCCGACTGTCCTTCGACGAGTTCGCGGCGGTCGTGATGAAACGCCCGGAGCTCCTGCGGAAGATGACGCGCAGCGAGGCCGTGTGGATCGCTCCGAACGAGGACCTGTTGGTCCTGCTCGACGAGCGCGCCGCCGGCAGGAAGCTCCCCCGGGACACCCTCCTCGAACGCGGCCCCGCGCTGTACGTCCTGCTCGGAATCGTCGCGCTCGCGAACGTCGCTCTCTTCACAGTCTCCCTCGTCCGTGGCGGCGCTTTCGTCACCTCCAACCCGATCGTCGAGGCGGGACGCGCGTCCGCGCGATGCCTGGACTTCTGCGGGGCGCTCATCCTCGTCCCGATGATGCGCCGTCTGGGGACGCGGGTGCGCTCCACGTGGCTCGGCCGCGTGATCCCGGTCGACGACGCCGTCGATTTCCACCGCGTCGTCGGGCACACGCTCTTCTTCTTGAGCGTCTTCCATGCAAGCGCCTTCGTCGCGGCGTTCGCGGTGGGTCACGCGTCCTCGTCCATCGGGAAGCTCCTTTCCATCTGGCGAGGAGCGACGGGCATCGCCCTGATCGTCGTCTTCTCCGTCATGTGGGTGTGCTCGCTCTCGTTCGTCCGCCGCAGCCAGCGCTTCGAGCTCTTCGCCTATACGCACTGGCTCTGGGCGGCGTGGTTCGCGCTGGCGATCGCGCACGGGCCGAAGTTCGGCTTGTGGGTTGGCGTTCCCCTCCTCGGGTTCCTCTTCGAACAGGCGCTACGCTGGAGCCGGCGCGCACCGGCCAGCGCGATCGACAGCAGCCTCCCTCTGCGCTCGGGGGTGACCCGCCTCGCCATCGCCCGACCGCCCGGCTTTCGCTTCGGCCCCGGGGATTACGCCTTCCTACGCATTCCGGCAATCGCGAAGCACGAGTGGCACCCGTTCACGATCTCGAGCGCCCCCGAGCGGCTCGAGCTGACCTTCCACGTCCGATCCCTCGGCAACTGGACCGCAGCGCTGCGCCGGCGGGCGGAGCAGGTGCCCGACGCGCCCAGACTGATCGCGTACGTGGACGGTCCCTATGGCTCGCCCAGCGCGCACATCTTCGAGTCGAAGTACGCGGTCCTCATCGGCGCGGGCATCGGCGTCACGCCGTTCGCCAGCGTGCTCGAGAGCATCGTCCTTCGCGCCAAGGGCGCGGGCCCCTCGAAGCTGGAGCGCGTCCACTTCTTCTGGTTGAACCGTGACCAGTACTCGTTCGAATGGTTCTCGGCCCTGCTCGCCGAACTCGAGAAGATCGACGCGAAGTCTCTGCTCGAAATTCACCTGTGCATGACCGGCGCCCGTGCCGGCGCGACGGCGCTGGGTCTCGAGATCGCCCGGGAGATCATGCACTCGGCCGGGCGGAGCGACATCGTCACCGGCCTCCGAACGCACACGCACCTGGGGCCGCCCGACTGGGAGGCGATGCTCGGCGCCGTCCGGGCCCGGCACGGCGGCGAGCGGGTCGACGTCTACTTCTGCGGACCGCCGGGGCTCGCGAAGAAGCTTCGTCCCGTTTGCCAGCGCCTCGGGATGACCTTCCGCGAGGAGCGCTTCTGACATGAAGGGGCGGCCGCTAGCCGCGCTCGCGTGTGCCCTCGCGGTGCCGCTTCTCGCCGCGTGCGGGTCCGACGCGAGCCTCGAGGTGAACCCGGCGCCGACGACGGGTAAGGCGGGCCGCTGCGCCACCTGCCACATGGCCGACTTCCAATCGGCGAAGAATCACCCGGGCGAGAAGCCGACCACCTGCGCCGTTTGCCACGTCCAGGACGGCTGGCACCCCTCGCGCCTCGATCATTCGTGGCCGCTGACCGGCGCCCACGCCAAGGCCTCGTGCTTCGAATGCCACAAGGGCGAGCCGCGGGTGTTCGAGGGAACGAAGAGCGCCTGCGTCGACTGCCACAGGAGCGACTACGAAAAGGCGCCGGAGCACGTCGCCAGGCAGTTCCCGACGACCTGCCAGGAGTGTCACGGTACGGCGGCCTGGAAGCCTCTCCTGCCGGGGGCCTCTGCGCCGCGCGCCACGCCGTCGCCCGCGTCCGTCCCGAGTGAACCGCCCGCGTCGCAACCGACGGCCAGGCCGGCTTCGCCCGCGAAGGCGCCGGCGCGTCCGGCGCCGTCGCACACGCCGGGTCCCTCGTCCTCGCGGCCTCAGAATCCGCCGCCCGACGTCACGACGCACCCGAGCCCGCGCCGTTGGTGATGGGCGCATTTGCGAGAACCGAAGTCGATACGGAGCCGCTATCGATCGGATGCGAGCGTCGCGACACGGCGAACAAAGCGCGCAACTTCATCGAGCCCCTCACGGAAATTGGCAGGTGATACAAAGAGTACTGCGCCGGGACGATGGATGCGGCAAACGCGAAGTTGATTTTCAAGGCGGGCCTCGGTTTCACTCAGCTCGTCGTCGCGCTCGCGCTGGTCCTCTTCGTACCAGCGGGCACGGTCCGATGGGTTCGAGGCTGGGTCCTCCTGGCCCTTTTCATGGGGTCGTCCCTGGCGATCACGCTCTACCTCGCGCGGAAGGATCCCGCGCTCCTCGCGCGACGAGTCCACGCGGGTCCGCTCGCCGAAAAGGAGCAGACGCAGAAGCTGATTCAGGGCCTCGCGGCGCTGTCGTTTCTCTCGATGATCGTCGTCCCTGCGCTCGATCATCGGTTCGGTTGGTCCCCCGCGCCGCTGCCGGTCGCAATCGTCGGCGACGCACTCGTCTTGCTGGGCTTTTTGGCCGTCTTCCTCGTCTTCCGCGAGAACTCGTTCACGTCCTCGGTCATCGAGGTGGCCGCCGAGCAGCGAGTGATCGACTCGGGCCCCTACGCGGTCGTCCGGCATCCCATGTACGCGGGGGCGCTCGTCCTGGTCGCGGGGATCCCGATGGCACTGGGGTCGATGGTCGGCCTCGCGACGTTCCCGCCCTTCACGGCAGTGATCATCTGGCGACTCCTCGACGAGGAGCGCTTCCTCGTGGGGCACCTGGGCGGCTACGCGGCTTACCGCCAGAAGGTCCGATGGCGGCTGATCCCGCACGTCTGGTAACGCGACGCCGTGCCAGGCGTGCTGACGCGCGCGCCGGGTGCTACTCACAAAGTCCGATCCCTGGCGGTGTGGGTCCGAAGGTGACCTGAGCGGCCGGCATGCAGGTCTGGCCTGCCGGACAGCCCGGGCTGCTCGAAGACGGGTCGCAAACCTGCATCGACGCGCAGCTGCTCATGCAGCTCGCAGCGTTCGGCGAGCCAAGCGAGTAGCAGCAGACGTCCCCGCCCGAGCAGTCGGACGCCGACGTGCAGGAGAAGATGCCGTTGACGCCCGTACATGCGGAGCTGCTCGTGCAGCTCGCCGAACCGACGCCCATCGCGCAGCAAATATTGGCGCCGGTGCACTGCGCGGTGCCGCACGCAATCGTTGGTGCGCCGGAGTCTACCTGCGGGTTGCCGGTTTCCGTAGCGCTGCTGTCGAGGGCGGACGAATCAGCCGAAGGGACCGGCTCCGAATCCCCCTCGGCGCCGTCCATCGTCGAGCTCGAGCCGTTTCCCGAGTCGGTCGCGAACGTATCGGCCCCAGTGTCCCTCGGGGCGGCCGCATCGTGCTGGGTTCCCCCATC
>Ga0207416_1005498_pt1 | contig 10005 bp, 6 predicted proteins | sample PaiPotPPM11metaG_FD_184107 | JGI IMG/M metagenome (GOLD analysis project Ga0207416, IMG submission 184107) | Iron sulfur acid spring bacterial and archeal communities from Banff, Canada, to study Microbial Dark Matter (Phase II) - Paint Pots PPM... ...
ACAGTTGCCCATACGCCTGGTCGTCCCAGTTGCTGGCCTGCTGGTAGAGGCTGCCAGAAGTATCGGGGCTGGTATTCTCAATTGAGCTTCCCTCCGCCTCGGTGACGGGCATGTAGATCAGGAAACCGTTGGGGTTCGAGGCATGAGAGGTGATAAAATTCTCGACCTCTGTTACCCAGAGCGTGGGCACGCCATTAATATTCTTGCCCAGGGTAATCTGATCGACATTGGCGTCGGTAATATGGCCGGTTGGATAGTCGTTGCCGCCGATGACAGCGGTATTCATGCCGTAGCTTTTGGCAACATCGAAGATCGATTCCTGGCCGTATTCCTCGGTTCCACCGTACCAGATATTGGTATCCAGGCCGTCAGGCTGGCCCCATACCTGGGCAGGCGCGTCAGGCGAACGCCAGGCCGGATAAGAACCCACCGCCATTTGATAGTGGTCAATGGGGGACCAGCCATAGCTCGTCCACATCTCGGTGCCATTCACGCCACTCTGCGCGAGCTGGTGCGTGTTGGGCGAACTGTTCGCCATGGACTGCGTATCCGCGAACCAGGAATCATAGTAGGTTTCGTCATAGTCCACGATAATCATGTTTTTGGCATGGCCTGTTGCCACGGTACGCGATCCAGGCACCGCGATGGGCGTCAGCTTAAAATTGACGGTTGCGCCAGAACTAACGCTCACCTGCATCTGCTGCACATCTTTGTACATTGGCTGGGTGCTGCTGATGGCGTAGCGCCACGCGGACAAATTGTACGTGCCACTGGCGATGCCGGTGAAGCTATAACTGCCATCGGTTGCGGTGGTAGCATACTGTGCTGCGCTGCCAACAGCGCCAACGCTGATACCGACGGTGGCATTGGCGACGGGTTGCCCGTTGCTGGCATCGGTGACGACGCCACTGACCGATGACGAACCAGCGGCCATACTCACTCGTGACGCATTACGCGCGCCGCCCGGCAGATCATCGGTGTCACCAAATGCGTTTGAGGGGATATACTTTGCGAACTGGGTGGATTGCGGCTGCGCATGGATAGTAAGGACGCGCGGGATAAGGGCGATGGACAAAATAAGCAGAGCCGCGATTGCCCCGGAACTGACAAGAGTGAGCCTGTGTCGACTCACCCAACTGCGCTGCGTGTTCTTCATTACAACTCCTCAATACTTATTACAAACATCATTGCAGGCATTGCCGCCTCGCGCCGCATTCACATCACCTGTCAGGCGGCGTGAAGAGCGTAAGCCAGCAATGCCTTCCTCAAGAGCAAGACGGAACGAGAGGCTTAATCACCTCCCGTTCCATTGATGTTTTCGCTCACTTTGATAACCGCCACTTCCACGCTGGACCAACTGGACTGCGAAGCGGTGCCCTGGATGGCGTATCTGACGGTCGCGCCGCCCTTCACGTTATCCTCCATGTGCGTCGCTGTGCCAACCACGTGACCGGAGGCATCGAGCAGGGTAATCTTCAGCGTAATGTCGTGCTGCAACGTATCGACATTCTTGACCTGTCCATCGGCCTCGAATGTGGTTCCCGACACGATCTTGACGCTGGGCTGGCCGACAATCGTTACCAGCTTCATGTACGCGGCTGCGGTAGCTGCTGCAGCCGCGTTTACGCTGTTATTGCTCGAGGAAATGCTTGAAGAGTTGGCAGGGGCGGTTCGTGTTGGCTCAAGAAAGCCGCGCACCACCATGAAAAATACCAGCAAGACACCCACGACGAGCAAGATGAGCGTAAGGAAAATGGCCTTTCGGGCCGGGGTACGCAATACCACCATGTAATCGACTTCTCCTTGTATATTCACATGAGTTTTTAGAACCCTATGCAAATAAACAGGCAGAGTGTGATTGATTAGCAGAAACAGGGGGCCGGTTTCAGCAACTTTTATAAATTTTAATCGGGCTTTAATGTAGGTGTAAGGTGAGGCCAGGGCGACCGCGAGGGTCGCCCGTACAATAGACGAATGACATTGCGAAAGTCGTAACGTGTATTGTACGGGCGACCCTCGCGGTCGCCCTGGCTGGCTACACTAGCTTTTCAGACTTGATGAGCCGCATCACACCCAGCAGGAGACACAACAATGTCACCTGCGAAAAAAAGAAGACCGCCTCTCTGGTGGCAAAGGTGGCGGAAGCGTTCAGCGTCACATGTACGGGGAAAAAATTGAAGGAACCACTGCCGACATAGGCAATATCAAGCAGCAGCAAGAGGAAGGGTACGCAACCAAATAGAAAGGTCGGGCCGGGCGCATTCCTCCAGCACGTTGGTCGCACCCACCATATGAGCGTACTGAGAAGCAGTGCAACCACCGAGATGCTGTTTTCCAGCCCTGCCAACGAGCGGTCTGAGCGCAAGATGTAGAGAGGAATGAGCAGAACTATGCCTAGAACAGGAGTCAGGCCAAGTAACCAGGCGTCCCAGCGACCCATGGGCAAGCGATCTATGGTAAGACAGATGTAGCAGCCAGGCAGCGCGAGAAAAGTAACAACATTGATATGCGCCAGCAGATAATTTGAAGGTTGGATGAGTATCGCCTGAATAACGATATTGATTGCTACGAATGTCACCAGGATCAAGCCAAACACGGCTCCAAAGCGTATCCAGCGCGAACGAGAAACCCTCAGCAGGGTGATCCAACCGGCGCTCACGAGCGCAAGATGTCCCATGAATACCCATGTTCCTGTAAACCAGCGAATCGCCCAGACCTGTGTGAGAAGGCTTTCCAGGCCCAGCCCGACCGCCAGCGTCATGGCAAATATGCTGATGAAACGCGGCGTCCAGATCACCGGCGCCTGTTCCGATTCTGACGAAACAAAAGTGTCCTGCGTCTCGTCCTGCGGGAGCGCTGGTTCTCGGGTATAGTTATCTTCTGGTTGAGCGCCCTGCTCTAAAAGAGGCACGGTCGGGTCTGTGCTGGCCTGCTCTGAGTTCATTTAAAATTTCCACGTGATGTTGTGCGTATCGGGTCTAGCATGTTCCACATCATACACCATCGTGAAAGTTTGGGCAATCGCATTGCCTCCTGGCTCAGAGTGATGTAAAAGTTATCCTTCGTAAATAAAATGCGGAGAGCAGGTGACTACTCTCCGCATTTTATTACAATCTCACAGGCCAATCCTGAGATCGGCAGGCAACTAACGAGGGTTGCGCGGGTTATATGTGGTCGGGTCCGTTGCCGTTCCATCAGGCGCATACGGCTCCTGGTAGGGTTGAGCAGGCTGCTGGTACGGCTGCGTTGGCGCGGGCGCCGGCTGTTGCTGGTAAGACTGGGCCTGCGCCTGTTGCTGCATACGGGCTTGTTCGGCCTGCCTCATTTCATTTTGCGCACTCTCCCGCATCTGCTGCGCGTTCATCTGCGCAGCGGCGGTGGTGACTGTACTTTCGCCACGCGACAACCAGCGCCGGGCCGCATCCTGTCCGCCGAGACCGAAGGCCAGGGCAAAGGCGATAGCGACCGCAGCAACAATGGCTCCGAACAGCTCATTGATGAGCGCGGGCGTGATCTGCAACTGTTCCAGGGCGATCAGCGCCGCGAAGCCAATGATGGACCAGCGAGCAATGGCGGCAAATACATTGGGACTGCCAATTTTCGCCGTCGCCACCGCGCCGCGCACAAGATCTGCCACAAATGTAGCAAACAGCGCGCCCAGGAAGAGCACCAGGATGGCGACAAACACGTTCGGGATGTAGGCCACCAGCGAGTTCAGGATATTACTCACGGCAGGGACACCCAGCGCGTCGGCAGCGGGAATGAGGAAGATCAACACGATGAACCAGTACACGATCTTGCCCAACACACCTGCCGGGTCCATCTTAATGTTCATGCGCTGCTCAAAGCGCGTCAGGCCAATGCGGTTCGCCATGCGGTCAAAGCCAACCTTGCGAAGCACCAGGGTCAAAGCCTTGCTCAAGAGCGTGGCAATAATAAACCCAACGACCAGGATGACAATAAAGCCAACCAGCCGCGGAATGAACGTCAAAATGAGCCTCACAGCATCATTCAGTGCGTTGACGATTGATACACCTATGTTTTCCACGAAGTCTATCTCCTTCTCTGTTCTTTTGTAACACGACACCCATAGTATGAGTTATCATGCAAAGCATAGCGAAAGAAGAAGTTATTTCACAAGTCAACAATATATATACTAAGTATATTTTAAGGTGATCTAATGTTTACTAATTTTCATATAAACGCTACGATTTACTCATAGGATGCTCCCAATGATTGCATAGCCTGCTTGCGCAGCGCTTCTAAGGCTTCGCTAAAGCGCACCGGGTATGCTTCACCGGGGGTCAGCGCGTGATAGCGAGCTGGCAAGGCTTGCAGGTTCTGCTGCGCCAGTTCGCGAATCTCCGAAAGCGGCGGCAGGCTGCCAGGGATCATCTCGCCGTTGCGCATGACCGGGCGCAGCATTCGATGGTAGTTATCGGGGCGTGGCTCCTGGGCCAGTTGCACCATATCTTCATTCCAGTTGGGGTGACGATACACTTCTTTTTTCCCAGGCCAGGTTGATTTCACGCCCGCGATCTTGACTTTCGGGAACTCGTTGCCCTCTTCATCCACGTGCCATACTTCTTTATAGACCGCGCCGAGCGCGCCGCCCTCGATGCCGCGTTCAGGCGAGCCTGCGCCGCTCCCTAAAGCGGTGCCAACGCCAAACGAGTCAATGGCCGCCCCTGCTTTGAGCAGGGTATCGATCTTCCACTCGTCAAGGTCGCCACTGGCAAGGATGCGTACCGTCTGCATGTTAGCCTTATCCAGTTGCTCGCGAATATACAGGCTATCCGCGACGATATCGCCGCTGTCCAGGCGCACCGCCGCCAGTGTGTGGCCGAGCGATTCCTGCGAACGCAGCGCAACCTCGATGGCGGTATGGATGGCCTGGCGCGGATCATACGTATCGAGCAGCAGGGTATAGCGATTGTAAGCGTCCGCGATGGCTTCAAACGCCTCCTTCTCGGTGGGAAAGAGTTCAATCAAGGCATGGGGAACGGTGCCTGTAGCTGGAAGCCGGTACTCGTAGGCAGCGTTCAACAGTGAGGTACTGGCGCACCCCCCGATATAGGCCGCGCGCGCGACAGTCAGCGGTTCCTGAGCGCGACGAAAGGCAAATTCAGCCACGCGCCGCTTGACTCCACCCTGTTCGGCGGCAAAGACGATCCGCGAAGCTTTGGTAGCAATCAGGGTTGACAGGTTGATGGCGCTGAGCAAACCGGCCTCTAACAGGATCGCCTCGCGAAATGGCGCGGTGACGCGCATTATCGGTTCGTTGGGAAAGACAATCGACCCTTCGGGGAATGCCAGTATTTCGCCTGTAAAACGCAAGTTAGCCAGTTCATCCAGGAAAGCCGAATCATAGTCGCGAATTTGCGCCAGGAAGCGCAAGTCTTCAGGCGTATAGCGAAAAGATTGCGCAAACTCCAGCGCATTCTCTATACCCGCCACGAGCAAATATCCACCGCCAAAAGGAGCCACGCGGGTATAGAGATCAAATGTGGTCATGCCATTGCGCCCTGTGCGCCAGGAGACAAAGGCCGAGTCCGGGTGATACAGGTCTGTCATCAACCCTGGATGAATAGCGGGCGATCTACGGTGCATAGTCCCTCCTCAATTACAAGCGTTTTAGTTAGTGTATAGTGTACATTATCTGTAAAGAATTTACAAACATGCGGGGGAACACCAGGGCTTGCCCCCGCCCTGGTCATGGGCGCAATTGACATGCGTGTTTACGTATGATACGCTGTATTTCGTTAGCTAGCTACATTTTGTAAGAGGCAATGAGTGCCGGGGGTGGCAACAAAGCTGTGCTGACGGAAAATAATATCCCATGTATCTATCCAGCGTATCTATCTAATGAGACAAGTACTTTCCAGAGCTCTCGTTCATTTCAGGCAAGCAAACGCATCTGATTGTTTGCCCCGGTCCTTTTTCCAGATGTGTAGATTTGGGCAAGTAGTTTACAGATTCTTTTTCCAGGGGGTACAATAAGATTACCCTTCTCCGTTTTGTTGTAGCGTCGAGTCAGCAGAGTCTATACGGGCATTCCCGGTGTAAGGATGGAGTGTACTATTTCATTTTAGTACAGAAGGAGGCGCATAGAGGGATTTGCACCGCGCAGGCGGCGCGATGTGCTGTCAGGTCTTTGCAGGGAGCAAGGTTTCTGAAGCATACCTGTAGAGATGGTACAGTACAGAAACGATGATGTTTGCACACACTTTAAGGAAGGTAGGTACCATTTTGACGATGAAGCGCGAAATCACCGTAACAGTGAATGGCGAGCAACACCAATCATCTGTTGAACCGCGAATGTTGCTGGTACACTATTTACGAGAGGAATTAGACCTCACCGGAACCCACATCGGCTGTGATACCTCGCAGTGCGGCGCGTGTGTTGTTGAACTCAATGGCGATGCGGTCAAAGCTTGCACCGTACTGGCAGTGCAGGCCGATGGAGGCAGCATCACCACGATCGAAGGAATGGCGACCGAAGGCAACCTGCATCCCCTTCAGGAAGGCTTCTGGGAGAAACATGGTCTGCAATGCGGCTTCTGCACGCCCGGCATGATTATGGCCTCCGCCCAACTACTAAAGAGCAACCCCAACCCGACTGAAGCTGAGATTCGCAAAGCACTCGAAGGCAACATCTGCCGCTGCACAGGCTACCAGAATATCGTGCGCGCCGTGCAATATGCAGCAGAACACATGCGTACAGAGACAGCCGCGCCGGTAGGCGGGGGCGAGTAGCATTCCGCAGAGCGTGATGTATTGAAGGTACATACACCTTCGCGCAATCACGATGAGAAAGGATGGTAAGCATCATATGGGTATTGGAGCTATGCTTGGTACGCCCATAAAACGGCGTGAAGACCCCCGCTTGATTACAGGTCAGGCGACCTACGTTGATGATGTCAAATTGCATGGAATGCATTATATGGCCGTGCTGCGCAGTCCCTACGGTCACGCTCGCATCAACAGCATCAACACCGAGGCGGCGAAAAAGCATCCCGGCGTCAAAGCTGTTTTCACCGCAGCCGATCTCAAAGGCGTGGTCGGGCCTGTTGCCTGCGCTGTTCCTCTTGGGAAGATAACCGAGGGCATGGGCATTCGCGGCCCGCTGGCCGAGGGCAAAGTGCGCTTCTTTGGCGATCCGGTGGCGGTCGTCATCGCGGATAGCCGCTACGGAGCGCGTGACGCGCGCGACCTGATCGAGGTAGACTACGAACCGTTACCAGCCGCAATGGATGTCGAAAAGGCGGCCCAGGCCGGCGCGCCACTGCTCTATGAAGAATTCGGCACAAATGTTGCCTTGAGCCTGGTCCTGGAAGGTTCGTCTGAAGCTATCGACAAGGTCTTTGAGGAAACACTTGCCAATGGCGGTGTTGTTGTGAAGGAGCGATTCGTCAACCAGCGCCTGATCCCCAATGCAATGGAGACGCGCGGTGTCGTGGCGGATTTCAACAAATCCGCGAAAAAGCTGACCCTCTGGAGTTCATCGCAGATTCCGCATATCCTGCGCAACGTGCTAGCCGCGACGGTCGGCCTGCCCCAGCACCAGGTGCGCGTGATTGTCCCCGAGGTTGGCGGTGGATTTGGCTCTAAGCTGAATATCTACCCCGAAGAACTCCTGGCCGCTTTCGCATCTATGAAGCTTGGACGCCCCATCAAATGGATTGAGGACCGCAGCGAAAGCATGTCATCGACCATTCACGGGCGCGACCAGGTCAACTACATCGAACTTGCTGCCCAGAGGGACGGCAAGGTAACAGGCGTGAAGATTCATGTGTACGGCGATATGGGTTCGTACTGCCAGCTTTTCACCGACGTGATGGTACTCGCCTTCATGTTTCCTGTGATGTGCGGCGCATACGACATTCCGCATGTGTATCGAGCAACCGATCTCGTCTTCACCAATAAAGCCTCGACCGATGCCTACCGAGGCGCGGGCCGCCCGGAAGCAACCTACGCTATCGAGCGCGGTATGGACTTGGTAGCGCGCGAACTGAAGATGGACCCGGTAGAGCTACGCAGGAAAAACTTCGTCCAGCCGGATCAGTTCCCCTACAAATCTGCCACGGGCACCGTGTATGACTCTGGCAACTACGAGGCTGCCCTGGACAAGGCGTTGGCAATGGCGGATTACAAGGGATTGCGCGAGGAACAGGCTCGCAAACGCGCCGAAGGCAAATTGATGGGCATTGGCATTTCCACATATATCGAGGCTTGCGGTATTGGGCCTAAAGGATTTGCCCCTGTCGGCCTGTACGAAAGCGCGCGCATCCGTATTGAGCAGAGCGGCACCGTGGTAGTCCAGACAGGCTCATCTCCACATGGACAGGGTGAAGAGACGACCTTCGCGCAGATTGTCTCGCAAGAGTTCGGCATCCCCATCGATAACATCGTGGTGCAGCACGGAGACACCGACGCAACTCCCGAGGGGCGCGGTTCGTATGGCAGCCGCACGACGCCTGTGGGCGGCTCCGCTGTCTTCACCGCCGCGCAAAAGCTCAAGGAGAAGATGAAGCTGATCGCTTCCTTCATGCTCGAGGCCAGCCCATCCGATGTTACCCTCGAAGATGGCAAGTTCTCGGTGGTCGGCTCGCCACAGAAAACTGTCTCTTTTGAGGATGTGGCTCTGACCGCCAATCTTTCCAATACGCTGCACCCGAGCATCGAGCCTGGACTCGAAACAACCTCCTTCTGGGAGCCTACCTCCAATGTCTTCCCCTTTGGCACGCACATCTGTGTGGTCGAGGTAGATAAGGACACTGGTAGAGTCGAGATTACGCGCTATGTCGCGGTTGACGACTGCGGCAACCAGCTCAATCCTATGCTCGTAGAGGGTCAGATACATGGCGGCATTACCCAGGGCATCGGCCAGGCTATGTTTGAAGGCGCTATCTACAGTGACGATGGGCAGCTTCTGACCGCTACACTGATGGACTATGCTATGCCACTGGCCTCGGAGCTTCCCAGCTACGAGACCTCTTCCACCGTCACGCCATCGCCCGTCAATCCGTTGGGCGTGAAAGGCATCGGTGAGGCCGGCACCATTGGCTCTACCCCGGCAGTGGCCAATGCCATCATAGATGCGCTTGGGGTAGCCCACATCGATATGCCGTTTACGTCCGAGAAGCTGTGGAAAGTCATCCACCAGCAATAAGGGAGAAGGAGAACGTAGCATGATACCAGCAGCATTCGATTACCATGTCGCGCAGTCGGTGGATGAAGCCGTTGCGCTCATGAAACAATATGGCGACGATGCCAAGTTTCTGGCCGGCGGCCACAGCCTGCTCCCGACCATGAAGCTGCGCCTGGCACAGCCCGCGCACCTCATCGACCTGGGGCGCATTCAGGGCCTGTCCTATATTCGCGAGGTGGGCGATACCGTCACCGTCGGAGCGATGACCACCTATGTCACGCTCCAGCGTTCGGACATTATCGCGCAAAACTTCGCCCTTTTGCCCGAAGGCATTGCCCAGATCGGCGACCAGCAGGTACGCAATCGCGGCACCATCGGCGGCAGCGTAGCGCACTCCGACCCGGCGGCGGACACCCCCGGCATGGTGCTGGCGCTCAAGGGAACCATCGTTACGCGCGGGCCGGATGGAGCGCGCACCATTAGCGCCGATAACTTCTTCAAGGATCTCTTCGAGACCGACCTGAAGCCGGGCGAGGTGATTACCGAGATTCGCTTCGCCAAACCCGCCGCGCGCACCGGCAGCGCCTATGAGAAGCTGGCGAACAAGGCTTCGCATTACGCCGTCGTAGGCTGCGCCGCCGTCATCACGCAGGATGGCAACGGCGTCTGCACGGCAGCCAGCGTGGTAATTACCGGCGCATCGGTCAAACCCACCCGTGCCAGCGCGGTGGAAGCCGCGCTGGTCGGCAAGAAGCTGGACGCGGCGACCATCGCGGAAGCCGCCAGCCACGCCGCCGACGGCCTGGAAGTGGTCTCGGACATTCACGGCTCCAAAGAGTACCGCGCTCAAATGA
>Ga0207416_1005499_pt1 | contig 10001 bp, 6 predicted proteins | sample PaiPotPPM11metaG_FD_184107 | JGI IMG/M metagenome (GOLD analysis project Ga0207416, IMG submission 184107) | Iron sulfur acid spring bacterial and archeal communities from Banff, Canada, to study Microbial Dark Matter (Phase II) - Paint Pots PPM... ...
GGATCTGTTGCAAGACATCCCGCTGCTCTGCATGATTGGCATATGCCTCGATCACGGCGCTGGCAATCTGCCCGGCCAGCCGCTCAAAGAATTGGACATTTTTCGCAAACTGCTCATCAACTTCATGCGGGGAAAGGTCAGCGTCTAAACCAGCGTGCAGTTTCACCATAAAATCGTGTGGGGCATAGAGATCAACAAAGTGATCTGCCGCTTCGGGCTGATCGATCGCGTGCCACTCGCGGAAGAAAGCCTGGAGGCGATTGCTGAGTTGCGCAACCCTCGCAAGGTTTGCCGCTATCTGTGGACTCTCAGAAATGGCGCCGAATGCATCATGAAAGTACAGATGTCCGAAGACGCCCCAGTAAAAGGCGGTATCCCAGATGATCTTCGTGGTCATAATCTGCGCATTATCCATCAGGGTATACTGCTGCTCATAAATGCCCAGCCAGATCTGGGCCACGCTCAGGAAGAACCGATCGTACATCCCGGCGCGGGACCGAATATCCTCCCCGGCAAGATGGCGGCAGATCAGATCACAGGCCAGCCCATTGCCGATGGCGATCAGATCGCTGCCCGGGGAATAGAGCGGGTCCAGCGCAACGCCAGCCTCGCCCACCAGGCACCAGCGATCCCCGGAGAACACCTGCGAACAGGTATAGGAATAGTCCTTCATCACACGGAAATCCTGCACCAGCTCGCGATGGGACTCGATCTCGACGGCGCACTGCGGCTCATGCTGGTGAAGCCAGGAGAGGGCGCGGTCGAAGCGATTCATCTCGTCAAAACGATGCATAGCTGCATCCGTGACAATACCCACGCTGGTCGAACCCGAAGCCAGGCGAATGAGCCAGACCCAGTAGCCAGAACCCATGAGGTGGTTGGTCGAGAGCGAGCGTTCTCCCAGGGGGATGCGGGCCAGCCAATCAATATTGTCAGACCAGGTATTGATATCGATTGGATATGCCACGCGGAACCACACGGCATTGGCCTGATGCCCCACCCTCTTTGCCAATCCAAGCTGACGTTTCAGCAACGAACTTCGCCCGGTGGCATCCACCACCCAACAAGCCCGAACAACTCGCTCGCCAGCCGCATCTTGCAGCCGGATCTGATGACATACGCCTTCGGGCTGTAGCGCCACCTGCTGGATTTTGCTGCCTGACAACAAGGTTATTCCCCGACGAGGAAGCAGGTCACTCAAAACATTTTCCAGGCGTCCCCGATCGAGCTGATAAGTTTCCAGGGGGAGCAGAGTTGTTGACCCCAGTTCTACCCGGCGCGTGATATCCTTGTTCTTCTCCTGGGTGAAAAACATCCGCAACCCAAATTTGCGCAACTGCTGGTTCTGCAAATGGTCTGCCAGCCCCAGTACATCCCGCAGATAGCGCGAGGCAATCTCTACAGTTGACTCACCTACCTTATGAGCAGCTTCCGGGAAAGGTAACTCCTGTTTCTCAATGACGACAATCCTGGCCCCAGAGCGTGACTGCTTGATCTGTAGAGCCAGCGTCAGACCAGCCAGCCCCCCGCCAAGAATCGCAACATCATACTGCTCGGGGGATACCTCAACCATAGCCCTTTGTTGCCGTATTCGCTGTCGCAGTGTGGCCCTCTGTTCAGCCGAAAGAGTGGATAGGCGATCCTGAATATCGCTCATCTGGATGTCCCTTCTGTCAGTCGGGCAACAAAGGCATCCACCAGACGTTGCCGCCAGATCTGATAGGCAGGCTCACCCCCGGTTGGTGAGAGATTCTGGCGTGCGTCCTGCGCCATGTCTGAGGCAGCTTTACTGGAGGTACCACACAGAATCTCACAGGCCATTTCCACGTATGGCGAGGGAATCCCTCCAGTATGCCGGGCATTAGCTGCGATCGCTGCACCCATAGCCAGATGGGGAGCATATGTCCCGGCCAGTTCCCGCACAGCCTGGATAACTGCCCGTTCGGCTCCGCCACTATAGCCACAGGCCAGGCCGACACCACTCCATAGATCAGCCCGTCGAGACTCAGGAAACGCAGCAATCAGCTCGGTTACACGCCCTCCATTGGTACCACTGGTAAACCAGATGCTCCTCCCCAACCCATGATCAAACACGCTCCGCCCAAATAGAGAAAGGTGGCGCGGAACAAGCTGCTCCTTCAGGGCATGACGCGCAGAGAAAAAGCCCTCATGAAAACCAAAGCCATCCAGAATCAGCCAGCCCAGCACCGGGTCCAGACGCTTGAGAAACGGCTCAGGCTTGCGCCGCAGACGAGCCAGGCCCATCCCTGCCCCCAGATAGACCGCGTAATACTGCTGGGAGCCAGGGCCATCCAGAAAAGCTCTCACCCGATTGCCCCAGGGTAGGCAACAGTCCAACGCCGCCAGTCCGACGCCTGCTCCTTCATAGGCAAATCCCAGCAACTCCTCATCAAAGGTGTTGAGTTGCTTCACCAGGGTCTGAAAGCGAGGATGCTGCAAGGTCAACTGGCATCCTTGTGTCACTGTATCCACCACAGTCTTCAGACGCAGCCCGGCCTCTTTGTCTTCCCCACGAAAAGCCGTCAATTCATCAGGAACCCCAAAGAATGGCCTGAGCAGATTGCCCAATATATTCACAGATATCTCTCCTTGTACTGGCAAGCGCCTGGGATACGCCTGACCTCGGTGGTTTTCCTGGCAACTTGCTCTACAGAACGTATAAGCGATGCTGGCCTTTTCCCTGGCCTTTCGACTTTCGTGAGATGTGATGTCTCTTCAATCATCTCCGTATAGAAGCATAGAACACACCATGTTGCGATTGCTGTAGCATTTTGAAGCAGGACAGACGTGTCCTGCCAGATTACCGAAGGGAACCCGATCGATGACCTTGACCGATGACAACCCATCCTTTGGGGAACTTGTGAAAGCCCTGCGCCTTCGCCGGCATCATACCCAGCAGCGCCTGGCTGATGCACTTGGGGTGCATCGCAGTACCGTGTTCCGCTGGGAACAGGGAACCTATCTTCCAGAAAGCAAAGCGCAAGTTCTAGAACTGGCACGCGCGCTCTCGCTCGATGATCAGGATGCCCGTCAGTTGCTCGAAGCCAGTCTGACGGCGCACACACCATACTGGTCGGTCTCCTTGCCACGCAATCCGTATTTCACCGGGCGCGAGGAAGTGCTGGAGACATTGCACACCCAACTTGGCGTTGATCAGGCAGTCGCGCTCACCCAATCCTCGGCACTGTATGGACTGGGCGGCGTGGGCAAAACACAGGTTGCCCTGGAGTATGCGTACCGGTACGCCCTGGAGTACCGAGCCGTGTTCTGGATCGAGGCAGAAACCGGCGAAACGGTCGTCTCCAGCCTGCTGCGCATTGCCGACCTGATACAACTGTCCGAGCGTCATGAGACCGATCAGCAACACATGGTGGAAGCAGTCCAGCGCTGGCTGAACAGTCATAGCGAGTGGTTGCTGATCTGGGATAACCTGGGCGAGCTGGAACTGCTGCACAACTTTCTGCCAGCAGTCCGACAGGGCGCGATCCTGATGACCACACGCAACCCTGCCCTGGGAACGCTGGCAGTGGGGATGGATCTGTTGCCCATGAGTCGGGAAGAAGGGATGCTATTGGTGTTGCGACGGGCCAAAGTACTCTCGCGGACAGCCACCTGGAAGCAAGTGCGTCAGTTGGCGCAAGACGCACCCACGGACTATACTGCGGCGCAGGACCTGGCAACAGTTCTGGGAGGATTGCCCCTGGCTCTGGATCAGGCGGGAGCCTACGTGGAAGAAACTGGCTGCAGCCTGGGCGATTACGTCCAGCGCTACCAGCAGCAGCAAGCTCGTCTGCTCGCTCGGCGCGGAGGTGCAGGCAAGCAGCATCCGCATTCAGTGGCGGCGACCTTCCACCTGTCCAGCGAGCAAGCGCAGCGTGAGCAGCCGACTGCCGCTGACCTGTTGCGTGTATGCGCCGTGTTGCATGCGGAGCAGATTCCCGAAGAGCTGTTTGTGGCGGGCGCGGCGCACCTGGGAGCGGATTTAGAAGCACTGGGCGCCGATGCGGCGCTCTTCGACCAGGCGGTTGCCGTGCTGCGGCGTTTGTCTCTGGTAGAGCGCCAGGCACAGACCCACACCCTCTCGCTGCATCGGCTGGTGCAGACGGTACTCCGCGAGAGCATGAGCCAGCAGGAGCAAGAACTGTGGCTCAGACGCGTGATGGCCGCCTTGAACGCCACATTTCCTGGGGTCACTCTCCAGAGCTGGGGGCAGTGTGAGCGTCTCCTGCCCCATGTGCTGGCCGTGGCAGCCGCCATCCCGGAGAGTGCGCAAGACCAGGATCTGGCTGAGGTACTTCAGAAAGCCGCACTCTACCTCTTTGAGCGTGGCCGCTATGAGCAAGCAGAGTCGTTGGATCAGCGCGCCCTGCGCATTGGGCAGCAGATCTGGGGAACAGAGCATCCTCAGGTCGCCTCGACGCTCTGCGACCTGGCGTACCTGTACGATGCGCAAGGGAAGTACAAACGGGCCGAATCTCTGTTTGAGCGCGTGGTGTATCTCTGGGAACATGTATGGGGACCAACTCATCCTGCGCTGGAACGACCCCTGCGCGGGCTGGGAACGATCTACTGGAAACAAGGGAAGTACGAGCAGGCCGAGCGGGCGTATCGGCGGGCCTACGCGATCCTGGACCAGGAAGCAGAGCCGATGTACGCAGCGATGATACTCAATGGACTGGGCACTCTTGCTTTCGAACGGGGGCAGGATGTGCAGGCGGAACGCTTCTATCAGCGAGCGATAGAGCGGGTGCAGCAGTTGGACCCAGAGCATCCCGATCTCGCTATTCCGCTCAACAATCTGGCGGAGCTCTTCCTCAAGCAGGGCAACTACGAGCAGGCACAAGAACTCTACCAGCGTGCCTTGCGCATCTGGCAGCACACCCTGGGAGAGACGCATCCCCATGTGGCCCATCCACTCGATGGATTGGCACAGCTCTACACCAGACAAGGAAAGGATGAGCAGGCTGAGCCGCTGTTTCAACGCGCCCTTTCCATCCGAGAGCGGCAGTTGGGGCAGTACCACCCCGAAACGGCGCATGTCCTCTCTGATCTCGCCATCTTGCGGCGGCAACAGGGCCGAGTGGGCGAGTCAATCTCTCTGGCTGAACGCGCCCTACAGATTTGTTCACACTCATTAGGAGACGCGCATCCTCAAACGGTTGCCACGCGAATGCTTGTTGCCCAGCTAGCAGAAGCACGGAGAACCAGTCGGGATGGAGCGTCTTCTCCCTGCGATACAGAAGAGCGATTCGACCAGGTCAGAACAGCGCCTCGACAGGAGAAGGCGATCCTCACTCCTCAAGAGACGAGCGATGGTTATTCATCTGAGAACGATCCGCTCCAGGAGTTTCTCGTTGCCTGCTGCGAACTGCATCCCCTGGCCTGGTGCCGAATCGGTGACCTGTGGCAAACCTATGAGCGCTGGACAGCCACAGAGCAAGGACGCATTCCTCTTTCCCGACGAGCCTTTGCTGCACAGTTAAAAGCGCGGGGGTGCCAGACTGACCGAACGAACAAGACGCGCATCTGGCGGGGGATCAGGCTTGTCAACAAGCGCCAATGACGAAAGTGACAACAGTGACAAAAACCCGAGCAGATCCTGAGTATAGCTCCCCATCCGATCCCAGAGATGGGTCTGATATGACCTTCTCCTGATTTGCTAGAGTATATCTCAGCTTTGACCTTGACCCGTTTTCGTAGAGCCTTTACCGATAAGAGCTGAGAGGACAAGAGATATTTCAACGGAACGTTGACGCTTTTATTCTATCATGATAGATGTAAAACATCAATAGTATTCTCAACTCGTTGTAGCCCGATTTGTTCAAATGTGAGTGGACTCGCATATTCGAGGCTCGAATGTCGCCGTTGCCGATTATAGTAGACTTCGAGATACTCGAAAAGCGACTGCCTGGCCTGCTCATGGGAGACGTAGATGAGAGTTCCCACGCACTCCTCTTTGAGCGAGCCAAAGAACGATTCCATCGCCGCATTCTCCCAACAATTGCCTTTGCGGGACAGACTCCCGATCATCCCCGCTTGTTCCAGCTTGTGACGATACGAGTGACTGGTGTATTGGCTCCCTCGATCACTGTGATGCAGGAGTCCTGCTTGTGGACAGCGACGGCAGAGCGCCATCTGCAACGCTTTGGCTACCAGTTCCTCATCACAGGAAGTGGACATGAACCAACCCACGACCGCTCGCGAATACAAATCCAGGATCACCGCCAGATACAGCCAGCCATGCATGGTAGGGATGTCTGTGATATCAGTCACCCACTTTTGGTTCGGTTCAGTGGCCGTAAACTCTCGGTTGAGAACGTTGGGAGCAACGGGGTGAGAGGTATCTCGGCGGGTAGTCAGTACCCGACGGTGTTTGCATCGAGCGGAGAGCGCTGCCTCACGCATCAGCCTGGCGACCCGTTTGCGAGAGATACTTCGTCCCTGATCCCTCAATTCTATCTGCATACGCGGACTCCCATAGCGACCGCGGTGCCTGTCGTAAACCTGCTGGATCTCCTGCGTCAATTGAGCATCTTCTCGGTGGTGCTGGCAGGCAGGACGCTTGCGCCAGGCATACAAGCCACTTTCTGAGACTTCCAGGACATGGCACATGACGACGAGAGGAAATTCGTGCTTGTGCTGTTCGATAAACTGGTATTTCATTTGGAATCCCGTGAGAAGATGCTCACTCCTTTTTTTAAGATATCGCGCTCCTGTTGAACCCTTTCCAGCTCTCGTTTGAGCCGACGATTTTCCTCCTCGAGCGAGGCTTGATGCCCACTGCCAGGAAACGCTTCTTTGCCGCGCTGCACTAACTCCTTGCGCCATTGGTGGATAGAGCTATCTGAGATGCCCAGTTCTCTGGCGCGCCTCAGTAATAGGCTTCCCGCTTGTTTGGACGAGCCGCACCGCTTCTTCTTTGAATTCTCGCGTGGAGGTTTTTTGAACCTTTGTCATGGTGATCCTTTCCTGATTTGCTAGAGTATACCTCAGCTTTGCTGACTCTACCAAATCGGGGGAAGGTCAGTGTTTGAATACTCCACGATTTCTACCCATACTAATCTCAATTTTGATCATTGTTGGTGCGATATTTCTAGAAGCACCGTTACATACTGCACATGCTGATAGTCTCCGCGGAGAGGTATGTGTGTTTCAAGCCCCATCCGGAGCTGATGGCCTTGGTCACGTGGGTTGGGCCCTGCTTAATACTAATCCTACTTATGGGACAGTTGGTGATTGGATCTATGGAGCTATGGAGGGGCCAGGCTTACCCCCGACTATTTCGGGCGATCCCCAGAATGGAAATTGGTACCAAGAAGGCGATTGGACGACTATGCAAAATAATTTCCTGTTCGGGATGAATAGCAATAGCGGTGGCGAACTTTTCTCGGCAGGCTATTACACCGATTTTACGTGCATGACAACATTTGACAGCAATGTTGGGACAGCTGCTGTGATGTTCGCTGTTATAGATGCGACGCCATACCAGCTTGCTGCGTCACCATTTAGCGAGGCAAATAATTGTGAAACTACGGTGATAAATATACTCAGCGTATATTCTACTATGGCCTCATCTGCATTCAGCCAGGTTGGCAGTAACCTAGTAAACATAACAGACACAGCAACTCCCAATCTTTGGTTTGGTGCGCTTGCGTCAGTGGGTTTTAGTCCTAGTGCGTCAGTGGGTAGTCCTAATCCCATTTCTCCTGATATGAATACGGGATACCACTAAAATCACTGTAAAAATCGATCGCAAAGTAATTTGTTAATCGTCATCACAGTACTCGCGTTTACGGTGGCCTTCACCTGCTGGTGGCAGGAACAGAAGGCCACAGTTTTGCAGCATGATTTATCACCGAAGGTAGTTGCTTCCCTACTTCATCTTATTTCAATCTGTCGTGACCAGGCCGTCACGATTGCTTTCCGACGTGTGGCTGAAGTCGCTGTTACTCTCGATGCGCCGATCCTGCGATGAGCCTGTTCTGTCGAATCGACTTCTCGTAACTTCAAGCTGCTGCTGATTACCATTCCTAAGCAAGTGACTAGTTTTCCTCTGCAATGGAATGGTCTCCTGCTGCCGAATACGTGCGATATGTTGGGTGTTCTGAACATCCCAAGATACGACTATCTTTCCACGAACACGCTGCATGGACAGAAACATCGAAAAAGGCTCTGTGGATAAGAGATTTGCTCAAAAAAGAGAAGCATCCTATTTTGAAAGTAGTGAAAACCGTGCTGTATAGGCCTATCGGTGTATTCCTGACGAGAAAGTACGATGTACCATATAACTGAGGCTGAGCTTGCACTTTTTCAGTGATCATGCACGTAAAACCGTTGTTTTGCTTCTGAAAAAACCTCTTTCGCTGCCCTTTTCTCCATCGATTGCTTCGTTCGTCTCAAAAAAATGTCGGTATGCAAAAAAACCTACAACAGCCTCTTGAGCCATTTTACCTCAAGCTCAGCCTCAGTTATATGGTACATCGTACTTTCTCGTCAAAATGGCACTTACAGGCCTTAAGAAGAGGAGAAAGACGGATGACCCTACATGTTCAAACCGAGTTCAGCATTCCTGAAGAGACCGTTCGTGTTGCTCGTGCGACGTATCCACGGGGAAACACCCTCATGAAGCTTCGCGATGAGCTTGGGACAATCTACCAGGATGAGACATTCGCCTCCCTCTTTCCCCACAACGGTCGCGAAGTCGTGGCTCCGTGGCGTCTGGCTTTGATTACAGTTCTCCAATTCATGGAAGAACTGCCCGACCGACAAGCTGCCGATGCCGTTCGCGGTCGCATTGACTGGAAATACTTATTGGGCTTGGATCTGGCTGATCCAGGCTTCGATGCCAGCGTACTCTGTGAATTTCGCAAGCGGCTGGTCGAAGGGAGCGCTGAACACCTTCTCTTGGATACGCTGCTCGATGTATGTAAGCAACAAGGGTGGTTGAAGGCGCGAGAACAGCAGCGCACCGATTCGACGCATGTGTTAGCCAAGATCAGAGCGATCAACCGCCTCATGTGTGTGGGAGAAGCCATGCGCTTTGCACTCAATAGTCTGTCCGTTGTGGCTCCCGACTGGCTTCTTTCCTGGAGTGATGCCCAATGGGTTGAGCGTTATGGCCATCGCATTGAGGAAAGCCGTCTGCCCAAATCAGAGGGAGAACGTCTGGCTTTGGCCCAACAAATTGGAGCAGATGGACAGAGAGTATTGACTGCCTGTTTCCTGACATCCGAGCTTGACTGGCTGCGGGAGCTTCCTGCGATTCAAGTCTTGCGCCGGATCTGGGTCCAAAACTACTTCATTGAGGATGAGCAACGTCGGTGGCGAGAAGGTGAAAATCTTCCCCCTGCCATGCTGTTCATCAACTCACCTTACGATCCCGAAGCCCATCGAGGCAAAAAGCGCACGACCTTGTGGACTGGGTATAAAGTACATTTCACCGAAACCTGCGACCAGAGCCTCCCTCACCTCATCACGCATGTCGTCACCACCCCTGCGCCCAAGACAGACGAGGCGATGACTGAACGTATTCAAGAGGAGTTGCACCAAGCAGAGATCCCACCAAAAGAACATTGGGTGGATGCCGGTTATGTGAGCGCTCGGGTACTCGTCAATAGCCAGACGCGCTTTGGCATTGAGGTAGTGGGTCCAGTGTCTGTGGATACGCAGTGGCAGGCTCATAGCTCATCTGGCATTGATGCCAGTCAGTTTCGACTTGATTGGGAAAACCGACAAGCGACCTGTCCGCAGGGGAAAACGAGTACCAGTTGGAGCCATCTCAGCCGGAAGAGCCATCCTGACCTGATCAAGATCCAGTTTTCCACCACTGATTGTCGATCGTGTCCGCGTCTTTCCGACTGTGTTCAGTCAACGAGCCAATACCCACGCCGGTCGCTCGTTATCAGGCCACAGGCGCAACATGCTGCGCTCCAAGCGGCACGCCAGTTCCAGCGGACTGAAATCTTCCAACAGAGATATGC
>Ga0207416_1005504_pt1 | contig 9995 bp, 7 predicted proteins | sample PaiPotPPM11metaG_FD_184107 | JGI IMG/M metagenome (GOLD analysis project Ga0207416, IMG submission 184107) | Iron sulfur acid spring bacterial and archeal communities from Banff, Canada, to study Microbial Dark Matter (Phase II) - Paint Pots PPM... ...
AGCACTTCTCTCGCAAAAAACGCCGGTGAAACTCCAGGAAACAGTCTCCAGGCTACCCCTACTATAATCGGTCGCCTTCGAGAATGTGTCAAAAAACTGTAAAGATTTTGTAAGAGCATGTGGCTGCTTCTCCAACTTACTTGGTGAAACTTCAGCATTGCGCCCCTACGGCACCATGCGTACGGTGCCTTCGGCGCTGGCTGCGATTTCCCCATGGTCAAAAAGCATGGGATGATACTCGAAGCGCAGCCAGGGCTTGATGAAATCGTCGTAGTGCTTGCTGGCCGGATGCCCCGATTGTCCGGGGGCATGGATGGACAGCGAGTGCGGCAAGTCGGCCAGGTTCACGATCTGGCGATAGGATGGCACAACCAGCACCGTCTCCGGATCGTGTGAGAGCGTCGCCATCTGGCACACGGTATCGATATCGCCGCCTACGGGATACGGGCCGCGATTGAATATCCTCTCGAGCGGCTTGACCATGCCCAACGGGTGGTTATAGGTCATGCGATGAATCTTGCCATACTGCCAGCGCGCGACGTCGTCGCCAAGTTTCTCGCGCAGCTCTGCGATAGCGGCGGCAAACGCGCTTCGCATGGCGGCGTCCCAGGATTTCGGGCCATTGGGAGCGGCGGAATCCGCGAACCAGGCATCGTCATGCTCGTTCATCATGCGAATGAGCAGGGGCTTGCTGCGGCTGGCGCTGCCATTCGGGTTCGCGAGGATGGTCGAGCCGCGCCCCAGGTAGCTAGAGAGCAGGTCTTCGTCCGCGCCGAAAACGACGTCAAACACGATGCGCTCCAGCTTGCGCAAAAACGTGCTGTAGATGGATGCGCCGGAGCTATCGGGCGCAAGCACATATTGCCACGCGCGCAAAACATCCAGCGCGGCTTGCTCCAGGGACGTCTGCGGCTGGATTGCCAGCATGTGCGGCACAATCGCAACAGCGGGTAAGGCATACTGATCGGACTGAATGGTTGCCATAGCGGAAAGATCAAGTTTCTCTTTGCTGAGCAGCAGATCGCGTATACGCTGCGCCCGGTAGCCGTTCAGCCATTCATTCGTAATGTAATACGGATAGCTATCGTCCACCACGCGATTGTTGGCGGTAGCGATGAAATGCCGCGGCGGATTGTACGCGTGCGGCAACTCTTCAAACGGGATCCAGCCCGTCCACTCGTCCTCGCCCGTCCAGCCAGGCGTGGGCAGAAGATGCTGTCCGCGCGCGCGTATGGGGATCGCGCCCGCCATGATATAGCCAATATTTCCCTCGACATCGGCATACACCACGTTCTGCGGCGGCACATCCCAATCACGCATGGCCTCGGAGAACTCATCCCAGTTCGTTGCCCGGTCCAGTTTCACGATAGCTGTTACAATGCGGCACTGTTCCAGTCCCGTCCAGCGTAGCGCCAGGGGCAATTCGGTTGTTCCGGCGCTCGCGCCATTCTGCCCGGCCTGCTCCTCGTGGTGAGGTACCGGATAGCCGCTGATAATTGGGCCGTGGCGGGTCACGCGCACCTCTTCGATCACCGGCTCTTTCTGACCTTTTACCTTAATCTCCTCGCGAATCACCTGGGCCTCTTCCCATTGCCCCTGGTACTCGTACTGGCTGGGGTTGCGCGGATCAAATTTCTCGATGTAGAGGTCTTGCACGTCGGAAATGGCGTTGGTCAGACCCCAGGCGATGTGGCGATTGTGGCCGATGACGATGCCGGGCGTGCCGGGGAAGCTCACGCCGGTCACGTCGATGTCGCCAGCAATGAGATGGCACTCGTACCAGATCGACGGCGCGGCCTGTCCGAGGTGCGGATCGTTGCAAAGGATGGGCGAGCCGGTGGAGCTTTTCTCGCCATCCACCACCCAGTTATTGCTCGCACCGAGCGCGCCAAACCCGCTCAACTGCTTGATCTGCCGATATTGCTCGATCAGGCCGGGATTGATGCCCTGATACTCGACGCCGGGCGGGACGATCAAAGGATGGCTGGGATCGTAGCCCGCTTCCAGCTTCGCCGCGCGCTCCGCTCCCGCCTTTTCGATGATATGCGCGCGCGTGACCTCGGTCTCCCAGTTGCCACCGAGGTTCCAGCCCATCATCTTGGCCCATTGCAGGCTATCGCTGATCTGCCAGGGGCCGGGTTTGCAGCGCAGGATGGTAAACTCTACTGGCAAGTTACCCCCATTTCGATAGATGAAAGCATTGACGCCGCGCGCATACGCCTCCAATACGCGCCTGGTATGATCCGGCAAACCCGGCACTTCCGCGGCGGCGGCACGGTGCAGGCCCAGGCGGCGGGTGAAACGGTCGGCCTCAAGAGCGACCTTGCCCACCAGCTCCGACAGGCGACCGGAGCCGAGCCGCCGGTTGATTTCCATCTGCCACAGGCGTTCCTGGGCATGAACATAGCCCTGGGCAAAGTAGAGATCATCTTCGTTGTGGGCATAGATATGCGGCACGCCGTACCGGTCGGTGATGATTTCGACGGGTTCATGCAATTCTGCCAGGTGCAGGTGGCCCTGCTTCTTGGGGACAGGTCGGCGCATCAGAAAATAGTACGCGCCGCCTACCAGTCCGCCAAGTCCTGCCATTCCGACCGCGGTGATCGCTAAGGTTTTTTGCCACCGGGATACCATAACTACTTACCTCGCAAATCAGGCATAGTAACAGTTTAATAGTAACAAGTAACCATACTTCGCCCGCGTTGTCAATAACGACCATTGCAGATGATCAGGGAACTGTCTCTTTTCTTACCAGATAGAACGTGCTATAGTTGACGCGCAACTTTTTCGGTATCGGACGAAACACTAAGGTAGTACGAGATGAATTATGAACGATTCTGACCAGAAAGAAAACCTTGCAGAAGTGAAAACGATTGTAGTCGTTGAGGACAACGAGAGCATAGGCGAGTTTCTCCTCCAGGCGATACAGAAAGAAACGCCCTATCAGGTCGTATTGGCCTCCAATGGACTCGATACATTGAAGACGATACGGACCCTCCAACCAGATTTGCTTATTCTGGATTATGATCTCCCTGATATGAATGGTATCGAACTCTATGATACTATCCATGCTGCCAAAGCGCTGGAAAATGTCCCCGCGCTGATGGTAACCGCTCAGGCTATCCAGAAAGAGGTCAAAGCGCGCCATCTCCGGCTCTTGAAAAAGCCATTTGAGTTAACCGACCTGCTTGCAGAGATTGAACGACTGCTGGCCTAGCTTCTTGTGATGTATCGCATCATCTGGTTCTTACGCAACCTCGTCAGATTGCCAAAATATGATTTGACCCTGATTGAAAAGGGCTGATGTGCAGTCTTGAAACGCAAGACGCACCTCGCGCGTGACAATGACAAAGAGATGCAGCATCCGTACATCCGTAATTTTTGTCCTGATGCATGCAAAAAGGAGTACAACGCTATGACGAACGGCAAGAACGCCTCTTCCACCAGGGCAAGGTTTCAAACTCGGCATCCCCGGGTAAATCACTTTATCGATCAGTTTTTAGACGCTGCCTGTGACACAAGCCGGCGCTCCATTCTGGAACTGCTTATTCCGCCCGATGGGCACGACTCACCAGAAGCATATGAACTTCGTGCCGGGGAGATTGCCGGGCTATTGGGACTGGCTCCATCCACGACCTCGGAACACCTGCACCACTTGCTAAATCTACATCTGGTAAGCGCTCGCAGAGAGGGTACTGCAATCTACTATCGGCTAAGCAACCATCACCTGGTGCAGGCCTTTCATGAATTGCTCAAAGCGCTCGAAACACACTACCATACCCATGTCCTCCCCTCAGAGTATGTAGAATCCGCGGAAGAATGATTTGGAGATTCCCCCTCTGAGCGCGCGCAGGATTTTTGCAAAGTGCCAGGGCGATGGCAAGCATCGCCCTGGCACTTTGCAAAAATCCTGCGCGCACCCTACCCCTCTGCACATATAGACGAGAAAGTTTTTCAGTGGTACACTGGAACAACCTGAAAAACAGGACTAAGCGTCGCCATGTTTAACACAAGGAGAAAGAACTATGCAAGATGAAGCGCTCTCGCCGACTCCAACGCCGCGTCCTCAGCGACGTAACCTTTTTACCAACAAACTCTACCCACATCAGCCTCAGAATGTCAACGTGGTTTTTGAAGCGGAGAAAGCCGCCGCCAACTTCAACCAGAAGGTCGCGATTGGCATGACGAAAGTATTTTCAGCCATGCCAACTTTCTGGCTCATTATCACCTGGATCGTTCTGTGGATCGCGGCGAACGCAACCATTCTACACTTTGACCCCCTGCCCTGGCCGCTGCTACTTTGTCTTGCGTCCGTTCCACAGCTTCCTCTCATGATTGTGATTATGGTCGGACAAGGGCTGTTGGGGCGTCGCCAGGAGTTACAGTCGGAGCAGCAGTTTGAGACGACTCAGAAAACCTATCACGATATTGAACAGATTATGGCGCATCTCTCTGCACAAGATGAAGAAATTTTGCGGCAGACACATCTAATTGAGTATTTGCTACAGGCTTCCGGCGTTTCTCCTGAGAAAGTCGCTCCACTGCCATCTCCTGCAAGCAATAACACTCCTGCCGCCGCTCCTCCTATCTCAAGATAGCGCGTTCCAAATTAGCGCGGGCGAGGCGGTATAGCCGCGAACTGCAACGTCAGAGAGTGAAAACATGCCGACATCAGACCAAAGATGCTGAGGTTCTCTTCTGCAAGGTCCCGCGCAGCAGCACCTTGGCGCGCTGGAAGTAGGTCTTGGCCGTGGCCTCTGGCATGTGCAGCGTTTGCCCGATCTCCAGGAAGCTGAGTTCGCGCGTGTAGCGCAGCAGCACGACCGAGCGGTATTTCGGCGGCAGCGCCTCGATCGCCTGCACCATGCTGCGTTGCAAATCGCTGCGCTCGGCCAGTTCTTCCGGCAGCGGTTGGCTATCGGGGATGGTCGCCAGCAGCGAGAGGTCCTCATCCTCGCTTGCCTGCTCCAACTGCGAAAAGGGGATGGCGCGCTTGCGCCGCAGTTCGTCCAGGCAGCGATTGCGCGCGACCTGAAAGAGCCAGGATTTGAGGGGTTTGTCGGTTCGCAACGTCGGTAACGAGGTATACAACTGGAGAAAGACGTGCTGCAACACGTCCCAGGCCAGATCATAGTCAGCCAGAAAGCGATAGCAAAAGCTAAAGAGAGGGGTGGTGTAGCGTTGCACCAGGTGCTCAAAGGAAACGTCATCTCCGCCAAGCGACTGCCGGGCTAACATGCCATCGCTGACTTCCACGCCGCGTAGTTTGGGCATGCTTTGGATTTGCATCATTGGGTTGCTCCTTGTGTGGTAGTGTCTCTTGCAACAGTACCGCCCTTTGAGGCAAAGAACAAGGCTTTTTGAGGCAGATAAACTCTGCTGTAAGCAACTCTCAGCAGAAACTAACGCGCCATAGTGCATCACCCTACTTTTTTAATCTTCCCGCAAGCTGAATCTCAGCTTTCTTACCTCGTCGTCTATCCTAGAAGCACATGGAAAAGTACGTTCCGCTGTGAAAAGTACCGGTTTTTGACAAAATAGGACAGACTCTCAGCAAAATTCTGCTGAGAGTCTACTGTATTTGAACAAATTACATTGCCATCGCCTTAACGTGTTGGCGGGAGATTATTCGGAACCTGCGGGGGTTGCGGCTGGACATAAGAAGTACCCGCCTGCTGGGGGTAGGGCTGCTGCGGCTGCGCGCTGTTAGGCACAGCATAGGGAACTTGCGGCGTCTGAGTAGCATAATTCGGCTGCTGTTGCTGTTGTGTCAATTGCTGGGCCTGCATTTGTGCAGCCGCAGCCGTCATGCTGCTTTCCCCGCGAGCCAGCCAGCGACGCGCCGCATCCTGACCACCGAGGCCAAAAGCCAGGGCCAGGGCAAGAGCAGTGGCGCCGACGACCGCGCCGAACAACTCGTCGAGCAGCGCCGGGGCAATCTGCAACTGCTCAAGCGCGATCAGCGCGGCAAAGCCGATGATAGCCCAACGAGCGATACCCGCAAAGATATTCGGGTTGCCAATGTTTGTGCTCGCCATTGCCCCTCGGATGATATCCGCGATGAACGTAGCGAGAAGGGTACCCAGGAAAAGGACCAGGATGGCAACGAATACATTCGGTATGAAGGCAATGATCTGGTTCAAAATGTTGCTAATGGTGGTTAAACCAAGTGCGTCCACGGCTGGAATCAGGAAGATCAGCAGAATGAACCAGTAGACAACTTTCCCTAAGACGCCCGCGGCATCGAGCTTCACATTCATGCTTCGTTCAAAGCGTGTGAGGCCAATGCGGTCTGCCATCCGGTCGAAGCCGATCCTCCGCAGGAGCGCCGTAATTCCTTTGGCGACCAGGGAAGCAACGATCAAGCCGATGATCAGGATGACGAGAAAACCGAGCAACTTGGGAATGAATGTCAGCAGTAAATTCAAGGCATTACCCAGCGATGTCAGAACTGCTTGACCCCAATTGGTAACAACACCCATAAACTTTTCCTTTCTTGTAAAACTGTACTTTGCATACAGTAAAACTGTGCAATAAGGCAACAACTCAAGTATATAAGTTGTTACAAAAACAAAGTTACCTCAAAAACATTGCATTAACAAGTGAACAATAAGAAGATTAAGGATATTTTAAGCAAATAAGATAACTTACTCGTTTTTCTAATCAAATATATTGAATAAAAGTAGTTGAGTCACTAAAGCAAGTGCTAATTTCCATTGATACCCTTCTGGATAAAGTGAAACGGGCGGCTCTCTCCTAGAGGCGTTTCTCACAAGGCGCACTTCCCCCGGTGCGTTACCTCTTTTTCTGCTCGGTTGTATCTCAGCGGCTATCCCGGTAAGCAAATCAACGCGAAAAAGAGTCAATTGAGCAGTTTCTTAACCTCTCCTCAACCCATCCTTAACTCGTTCCTTACATGCCTACTAGATACTAACGATAGACAGGTGTGTATGATTCAGCTTACCGTTCTCGTCCAGAGCAGCAGCGGCTACGCGATGAGTTAGATGGTTATAGGAAGAAATGAAACATGCTCTGTTCAATATCTTACCCTATTTTTGTTGTAACGTCCGGAAAGTGAGAATGATTAATGAGAGTTTCGACTCGCTCAAAGGTGAGCATCCTCCTCTCGCTCGTCGCCATCGGTGTCCTCATTAGCACCTTTATGGTGACAGCATACACGCGCGTACCAACCCACGCCGCCAGCAGTTCAACCAGTAGTTCCACCCCCTCGAAAGGACAGGCGACACTAGCAGGTACCGGTAATTTATTCCACCTGCCAAAAACGTCAGTCGCCGGTTCGGCGACCGTCTATAAGGGCGATGTCGTCAATCGCATGGGAGTCAATAACAAAATTCCTTCAAGCGGTAGATCGGCTGTCCCTGCTACCACCGCGACTCAGCTCAGCAGCTCAGCAGCAGCCCTGAACCACTCTTCTTCCCACGCAGGGAAACTGCTTCAGAGCTTCGACGGCGTCAGCGACCTCGACAACGCGAATGCTACTGGCTTCATCCTCGCACCGCCCGATCAGGGCCTATGCGTCGGTCCGCTCGCTGTTGCAGGACAGACTGTTGTTTTTGAGCCTGTCAATATCACAATGAGGGTCTTCGATACTCACGGTAACGATCTTGTAGGGTTTCCGATCCCAGACAGTATCTTATTCGGTGAGCCTCCGTTCCCTGCGGAGTTCATTAGCGACCCACGCTGCCAGTTCGACAAAGCAACGGGCGACTTCTTCTTCACCATCCTCGCCTTCAATCTTAATGGCTCAGAGTCGCATCTTGATGTCACCGTCGTCCGCCAGGATGGGAGCTATTCCTACTATAAGTTCGACACGACTGATCCCACTGGCCGTGGATGCCCCTGCTTCGCCGACCAGCCGCTCCTGGGCATCGATGCCTACAACCTCTACATCAGTGGCAACGAGTTCCCAATTGCCCAGCCCAGCCCGTACTTCAACGGCGCCGAAGTGTTCGCAATCTCGAAATCGCAGCTCGCGGCAGGCTTGCCTGCCAACTATGTGGAGTTCGCCCACATCAGCGACCAGGGCATTCTGATCGAGACGCTGCAGCCGGCCATCACCTATGATGCCAAAGCTCCCGCCGAGTACCTGCTGCACTCGTTCGTGGTCGATGCCAACGGCAACAATACTTCCTTCGACCGTCGCCTGGGCGTCTTCGCCATCACCCATCAGGCCGCGGTGACGCAGGGAGGATTCCCCACGCTGAGCAATCCGACCGTCATCAATAGCGAGCCTTATGCGCAGCCCAATACTGCACCCCAACCGAATGGTCTGAATCTCAATTCGGACGACGACCGCATGCAGCAGGTGGAATACATCAACGGCAACCTGATGGGGGCGCTGTCGACGGCGGTCCTCGTCAAGGGCGATACCACGCCGCGCGATGGGGCAGCCTGGTTCGATATCGAGCCGTCGATGCATGGCTCGCTCACGGTCAAGGCGCACATCAAGCATCAGGGTTACATCGCCGCCGCCGGCCTGTACCTCCTCTACCCGGCGATCTTACAGGCTAAGGATGGCACGGTCGAGATGTCGTTCTCCATCACGAACTCGACCACCAATCCCAGCGCCGCCTATGCAATAGTTCCGGATGAAACGCACAGCAGCAATGCTGGCGCGATCTTCGTGGCTGCTACGGGCTATGGATCTTACCACGATACGTTCACGTGTACTGGAACCCTCTCACCTGGTTGCCGCTGGGGTGACTACTCGTGGACCACGCTCGACCCGAGCGGCAACAATTTCTGGATGGGCTCGGAGTACGTTCCGCCTCCTGCCCGGCAGATTTCCAACGCCAACTGGGGTACTCGCATCTACGAGGTCAGCGGTTAGTTCGCATGCAGGCGGAGTGAATACCTCCGGCTCTACTGACTGCATCGCTTAGTAAGGAATGGCTGGTTTGTAATTCTAAGCACAAACCAGCCATTCCTTTTTTCTCTTCGCTCCAACTCACACAATAGATCTTTATTAGTTGCGAAAAGTACCGCCTTTTGACATTCCGCGCAGAATAGAGTATAAAGTACATATGTTTCAATGATACCACGACAGGCGTATTCTGATTGTCATGAGAGAGCAGCGGCCTATGTCAACGCCAGCGCGCAGGCAGTACCTGCGCATGAAAAGTCAGTATCCCGACGCCATCCTTGTCTACCAGGTGGGCGATTTCTACGAAACCTTTGACGAGGATGCCTATATCGCCGCGCGCGAATTGCAGATCGTCTTGACCGCGCGCATGTATGGCGAAGAGCGCGTGCCGCTGGCGGGCATTCCCCTGCACGCGCTGGAAAACTACGTGGGCAAGCTGATCCAGGCTGGCTACAAAGTTGCCATCTGCGACCAGGTGGGCGAGGTAGGGCATGGCATCGTCGATCGCGCCGTGACGCGCATCCTCACGGCTGGCACGCTCTCGGAACCGAACCTGCTACCGGCGCGCCAGAATAATTATCTTATAGCCATTGCGGCGGCGCGCGGGCAGAGCGGACTGGCCGCGGTGGATGTCAGCACGGGCGAGTTTCTCGTGACATGGTTCGCGCCGGAAGAATTGCCAGGGGCATTAGATGCCGAGTTGCAGCGTTTGCAGCCGGTGGAATGCCTGCTCGTCGAGGGAACCGCGCCCGACGCCTATCACTTTCCTGCGCAGAACATCACCGTCACGCATTGTCCTCCGTATTTCTTCATCGTTGACGCGGCGCGCGCTCGGCTGTGCAAGCTATTTGGCGCGCAGTCGCTCGACGCCTATGGCTGCGCCCAGGCTCCGCAGGCCATCGCGGCGGCGGGCGCGCTTGTCGCCTACCTGGAAAAAATGAACGGCGCGCTGCTCTCCCTGCTCACCGGCCTGCGTTCCTATCGCACCAGCAGCTACATGGTGTTGGACGCACACACGCAGCGCAACCTCGAACTCTTGCACAGCGCGCGCGGCGGTTCTGTGCAGGGCAGCCTGCTGGGCGTGCTGGATCGTACCATTACTCCCATGGGC
>Ga0207416_1005505_pt1 | contig 9994 bp, 12 predicted proteins | sample PaiPotPPM11metaG_FD_184107 | JGI IMG/M metagenome (GOLD analysis project Ga0207416, IMG submission 184107) | Iron sulfur acid spring bacterial and archeal communities from Banff, Canada, to study Microbial Dark Matter (Phase II) - Paint Pots PPM... ...
CTCCACCGACCAGGCCGGCATGGCTCACCGTGTAGTGCGGCGATCGAAACGGTCGCTGTCGCACCAGGGGTCGCTCGGTTGGCAACAGCCCGCTGATGGAATAGATCTTGGTTGCCTCCAGGGCTTCGTCCAGCGTCATATCAGGCAGGATCGAGGGCAGGGCCCGCGCGAGGAGGGTCTTGCCACTGCCAGGCGGCCCGGACATGAGCATGTTGTGTACTCTCGCCCTGCATCAGTATCTAAAGGAAGGCTTGCCTGCATGGTCCACTCTCGGCCGTTGGCCGTGACGCGCACGCCCAGCGCTTCGAGCGCGAGCCGTTTCTCCTCGAAGTCGAACATATCGAGATTCTGGGCCACGCGCTGGCAGTAGTCGGTGACCACTTCCAGTTGCTCGACGGCGAGGGACGCTTGTGCTAGCCGCTCTTCCAGGCTCGTTATGTCCCGTTGCCACTGGTCCCGCTCCCGCTCTGCCGCGATGATCTGGTGTTTGACCACCTCTAACGGCAGATCGTCGTCTCCGGCGGCGTAGAGTGCGACAAGGCGCTTCTGCTTCTGCTCGATCTTGGCGAGCTGGCGCCGCGCTCCCCTCAGATCGGCGGACAGGACCGGGTCCGGGCCCGCTTCACGCCGGCGCTCGATCTCGTCGGAGACCGTCGCCGGATCACGAAGGACGGCAGCGACGTGTCCCCACACCCACGACTCAACGCCAGGGATAGAGGCGATCTGCTCGCGGGTTGCATCGTCGACCTTCAGCAGGCGGCCGTCCTCGCCGCGCGGCCATAGGTGGGACGGAATAGTGTCCTGGGCCGGCACCCGCTTTGCCTCACAGCGCCCGTCAGGCGCCTCGCGAGATGGGCAGCGGTAGACGCGCCGATCATGCTCGACATCGCCCCGCATGCGGCGACCACAAACGGCGCAGTAGATCATATGGCGCAGCAGATACTGCCTTCCGTGTGGGCGCGGTACCCCGCCGCGGTTGGCTCGAAGCTTCGTCTGCGCATCCTCCCAGGTATGCGGATGGACGATGGCGGGCGTTGTTCCATCCGGTAGTCGAACATGTTCGGACGGATCGCGCTGGCCGACTGAGGTTCCATTCTCAGCACGTTTCCAGCGCCACGCGATGGTCTCACCCTTGTACGCCGGTTCAGTCAGGATGCGTCGCAGGGTGCCTTTGCCCCATCGTGGCACTCGGTCGGGATCCGCATACGTCACCTTGCCGGCGGAGGGCGCACTGACGCCTTGATCGTTCAGTCGGCGAACGATCTCCCGGATTGGTACGCCGTCCTGCACGAACCAGCGGAAGATCTGTTGCACAATGGCGGCTTCGGACTCTTCGATGATGCGGACACCACGCTCTTTGTCGCGACGGTAGCCATAGAGCTCACTGCCTGAATTGTGGAGCTTGCCCGACTTGACGCGAGCCAGCTTACCGCCCACCGTTCGGTCGCGGATCTTTTCGCGCTCCATTTCCGCCATGAACTCGTCGACGGAGACCTTGAACTTGCCGTACGCTGATCGGTCGATCGGGTTGCCGATGAGAATGAGCTCACATCCTGCATGATCGAACTCGTACATGAGGTAGTTCGTCACGCCCTGCCTTCGGCTCAACCGGTCAGCGCGAGGATCGTAGAGGATGACCGCGGCGTAGTGTCCTGACCGCACCTCCTGACGGAGCCGGGAGAGTTCGGGTCGGTCGTACAGCTCGTGACCGGTGTACACCTCGCGATAGACGTGCTGGACGGTGTAGCCGTGCTTCTGCGCGTACGCAAGGCATTCCTGCTCCTGCGTCTCGAGGGACGTACCTTCATCCTCTTGAAGCCGACCGGATACTCGGAGATAGACGAGCGCCGTCCCGTTGTGTGCGTTGCTATTGGGTGCTGTCATAATGAAGATACCTCCGGTTGATTGGCGTCGACCGGTTGGTTGCTGTGGGTGGCCTGGCTATGTCAGGCCACCTCTTTTTTTAGCGCTTCGACGTCCTGGCGCGGGATCCGCCAGTCGGCCCGACGCGGTAGGTGATACGCGTTCGGGAAGAGCCGCTCCCGAAGCCAGGTGCGCACCGTTTCAGGATGCACCTTGAACTCCGCGGCTACTTCGTGGACGGTCAAGTCCGGTTCGGCCATTCGTTGTCCTCCTGTGTAGCTCCTGATACTCACTAGTAGATTCTAGCACATTCTAGGCCGCAAATACTTGCAAGACACTGTAGAAACATGCTACACTACGGTAGGTAGGACACAGCAACCTACAGACGCCAGTTCGCCCAAGGAGGCAAACATGAGGACCGGACTCGCGAAGACCCAGCGACATCAGGCAGTGCGCCGAGCGATCGGTACCACGGGCAGCAACGTCTGCGACGCCGAGGCACGGCAGCGCATCCTCGATGCCCACACCGAGCGACCAGCCATGGTGACCACCACCTGTGATTCGTGCGGCAAAGAAGTGAAGCGCCGGCCAGGCTACGACCCATTCGAGTGGATCATGTGCGCAGCCTGCAAGCGAGATATGGGAGCCGCACGATGGTCACCCGCGCGGAATTGAACGACCGGGCCCGGCGGCGCTCGATCGACGAGCGGCTGCGCACGTTCCGGGTGAGCGAGGACTCATTCCTGGTGAAGAGCCGCGCGTACGATCCCGGCTCGCACCACGTCGTCACCGTCAACCCCCGAACAGGCGACGTGACGACCTGCAGCAACTGCCCTGGCTGGCACCATCGCCAGAGTTGCACCCACGCCCAGGCCGTCGAGCGACGCCTCGAGCGCGAGGGTCGCAAGAGCCGGCCGACTCGGCATCTCGACCACGCCACCGTCGAGACCAGCACGACCCGCGGCCAGCTGTACCGGGAGGCCGGGGCTTACGCCCCGGCACCTACGGGAGGTATTGCCATGACCGAGCAACAAGCAGCTGCCGATTTCTGGACCGACGCCGACGTGATCTATTCCTACACCTGGCAGCAGGCAGTCGAGGATGGGATGCTCGTCGAGATCTTCAAGAACCGCTGGCCGGAGCTCACGGACGGGGTGCCGCTCCTCGCCACGCGTGGCACCTTCGAGGCGTTCAGCCTGGCAGCGCTGCAGGAGATGTGGAACGACTTCGTGCGCTGGGCGAAGTCTGAGGACCGGGTGTTCGGCGCCATCTTCGAGACGCGGATGAACGGGCAGCGCGTGTGGGTGACCGGCAACGGCGACACCTTTACGATTCTCTTCCCGCACGAGAATTAGGAGGCAGCCATGAGCATCGCACAGAGCTTCCTCCGCAACGACGGGCCCTACCACCTTTTCTGCACCGGCTGCCCGCGAGCTGGCGCCGACTGCGGGCCCGACCGCGACAAGGTGAGCCAGGAGGCCCGCAGGCAGGGCTACAAGCTCGTTCCAGGCCTCGGCTGGCTCTGCAACGCCTGCTGGTGGGCCGTCCAGTTCGAGACACAGGTGACCGGCACCGTCGAGACGCTCGGTGGATAGGAGGCAGGAGATGGTACTGCAGCTTGAACCCGCTATCCATGCGGAACCCACACCGGTCGATCGGTGCTGGGAATGTGACGAGCATGTTCCGGCCGGGCAGCGTCTGCGCTCGGTCGCACTCTATCAGGCGATCATCTGTGCCCAGTGCGAATGCTGGGTACGTTCAGTGCTCCACAGTGAGCCAAAGGAGGATCAGGCATGAACGACACAGCAATCCTGGAGCGCCTCGCCGCTGATCTGGGATGTGAGGTGACCTATGACGTGCTCGCGAAGGAGGAGCTGCCCAGCCTCCTCTACCGCGATTTGGCGGAAGACGAGATCACGATCTGCGTGAACTCCCAACTGACGCTCGAGCAACGAGCAGGACGGCTCGCCCACGAGCTCGGACACCATGTGTTCGGTCACGCTGCTTTTCCTGAGTCGACCGAGCCGAATCCGGGGGAGGACCAGGAGGCCGACGCGTTCGCTCGGCATCTGATCAGTCGCGTGCAGGAGCGAGACGTACCCCTGCACCCGGAGCATTGGCAAGCACGCATGGACGTGCTCGCTGGGGCCATTGCCGCGTGGAAGAGCGAGGGATGTTCCGCTCGCAAACGGGACCTCATCAAGGTCGTCGATCGGGTCTATGTCCTCGCCCTCTTGTTCAGTGAGCCAGGGCTTGCGGCCGAGGTAGCGCGCGATTCGGATAAGATACGCCGGCTCCGGGCCAGCTGGCAGGAACGATTCTCCGCGATGATCCGCGCGGCTGGCGGGGCGGCCAGCGGCGTGAAGGACGAGCAACCCGACCGCTTCTCGATCTTCGTGGACGCTCCAGGACTCTCCGCGCTCATCACGCATGGCCCAAAGCGCTGGACGGCCCAGATGTTGGACTCGGACAGTGCGCGGGGCGAAGAGCGCCAGCACATCTTCGCGGACGTTCCTGACGAACTGGGCGCCGCACTGGAGGCTACGATCAGGGACGCAATCGGGCGCTTTTGCGACCTACCCCACCCAACGCATGAGGCGCGCTGAGATTTGGTGACCCTGAGGCCCGGCGGTCCGCTGAGGTGAATGATGCGACCGCCGGGCCTCACTCACGAGGACCGGGTGAGTCGGCACGTTATCAAGGTGGAGGCGGCCAGCTTGCCCGGTCCGACTTTCCGCGCGGAAGACGGATGAGGGTGCGCTAAGTTGAGACGGGCGAGGACGCGAACTTTCAGGGCACGCGCGGAGATTAAAGGCTACCGGACCGTGGGAGTCGGTGGCTGCTGATGAGAAGGTCGGGCCACCGGCTCCCCCCTCCTCGCGGCTGAACCAGACGAGTGGCAGGGCGCATGCAGACCCACAAACGAGAAGATGATAGGCGGAGAGATGAGATGGGCAAGGATAAGGCTACCTACCGGGCACGGCGTGTGTTGTCTCTGACCGTGTACCAAGAAGGGGAACACGACACGTTCGCTTGCGTCCTTGAGTCACCACAAGACCCAGAGCACGTGGCAATTGCCGAGGGGTTTGATTCGGTTAGCGCGCTCTTGCGGCATCTCGCGCAGGACGCTGCTGAGCGAGAGCGCCAGGAGGAAGGAGAAGAGGCGGGCGAGGAGCATGGACCTCCAGATGGCGGGCCTGTCGAGGGGTTACGTCACGTCGCGGATCCTGGGGCTGGCGGCTTCATATCGAGGTGGAGTGGCCGCCGGCTCCCTCTTCCAGAGCCGGGCAAGTCGCCGACTCGTAGGCTCTAGGGTGTGAGAGCTATGGTTGGCCTAGCGACAGATTGATCTTCCAGTGCGACTTCACCAGTTGCTTGAAGGTGTACACCGGCCCATCGTGCGTGCCGATCTTGATCTGGTACATCTTGACCTTCGGCACCGACACCTTGAATGTGACATACGGGAATTGATAGTCGGAGGTGGTTGGGTCTGCCGACGAGACGACCAAAGTCGACGTGGTACCTGCGCCGATCACGCGGTTGTTAGCGTTCCGGACTACGACCGACGCGCCCTGAATGCTGTCCATGGCGTAGGCGTCATAGGCCGTCAGTTTTCCATGTATCGCATACTTGGCCATCACCGTCTGGACCGGTGCCGCGCTCGTAGTCCTCGGGAGAGCGAAAGCGCTCCCCAGTGCCATGCAGAATGCCGCGAAAGCCATCATTGTTTTCATGGTCTGCTTCTCTTTCTCTCGTGCATGCAAAAACCCGACCCAGAACGGATCGGGTTCACTAGTGGCTAATCGCGGCTCAAGTGGCCATGCACGGGCCGCGCCTGCGCCTTCCGCTATGAGGTTGTTTGCTCGGTATGTATGATTCGCTACCTATACCGTAACACGAAACGCAGTTTTGTCAAGTGCGCACGGCACGGCTAGTACCAATGACCCTGCCGGGAGTGTTACGGTAACGCTGTCCGCACCCTGCGTGGCGTGGCCGGCGGTGGTCGCTGGCACGGTAGCCGCTTCACGCGGGCTAGAATGGCGCCGTGAGCAGGCCGGCTAGAGGGAGGGACTGTGGCTGGTCTGCCAAATGAGCGCCCCGGATCCGGGGCGCTCTCCGTTCCCAAGCCACCCGACCATGCACGGGAGTACTCCTTTTCGTGTCTCTTCTGAGAATTGTCAACGGGCAACCCTCGGGGTATGCTGCGACCATGCACGCGTGGCGTCCAACAGGCGAGGGCGTTGCAGACGAGGCGGAGCATCTTGCCGCCATCATCGCGACGCAGCAGGACATCGCCACCATTGGCCCCGATCTCGCAGCGGTTATGGCGCTCGTGGTTGAGCGCGCGCAGCAGCTGACTCGCGCCCGGGCTGCGGTCGTAGAGCTGGCGGAGGGTGACGAGATGGTCTATCGTGCTGCGAGCGGCACGGCGGCTTCGCACGTTGGACTGCGCCTCAAGATCGCAGCAAGCCTCTCGGGACAATGTGTGCTCACCGCTGAGATTCTGCGCTGTGACGATGCCGAGACGGACCCTCGGGTCGACCTGGTTGCGTGCCGGCAGGTGGGCGCCATGTCCATGATCGTGGTTCCACTCCAACACGAGCATCAGGTTGTCGGCGTGCTGAAGGTGTATTCGCCCGAGGCGCACGCGTTTGGCACAGAGGCGGTGTGCACGCTGCAGTTGATGGCAGGGTTGATCGGCGCAGCCATGGCTCATGCGTCGGAGTTTGAAGCAAAGCAGGAGCTCCTGGTCGACCTGGAGCGTCGGGTGAAGGAGCGCACGGCCCAACTGGAGCACCAAGCGCTGCACGATGCGTTGACCGACCTGCCCAACTGGACACTGCTCCGCGACCGACTCGAGCAGGCGATCCGCTCCAGTCGGCGCCAGGCCAGCTCCTTTGCCCTGCTCCTGCTCGATCTGGACCGCTTCAAAGACGTGAACGATACCTTTGGGCACCATCAGGGCGATGTGATCCTGCAGCAGGTCGGACCTCGCTTTCGCAGTGCGCTGCGGGAGTCCGACACGATCGCGCGACTGAGTGGCGATGAGTTCGCCGTGCTTCTGCCGGGGACCGACGACCTCGGGGCGAGCGTCGCCGCCGAGAGGCTCCTCCGGACACTGGACCGGCCATTTTCGCTCGAAGGGCAAAGTTTCGATATCGGGGCCAGTGTCGGGATCGTCGTCTATCCCGGGCATGGCGCGGACGCCAACACCCTGCTGCGTCGAGCCGATGTTGCGATGTATGCCGCAAAACGGTCTGATGGCGGATACGCGGTCTACGCACCCGAAGACGACCAGTACAGCGCGCAGCGCCTAGCCCTCATGCGAGACTTGCGCTGGGCGATCGAGCACGATCAGCTCCTGGTGTACTACCAGCCCAAGCTCCATCTTAGGACCGGCTCTGTTCTCCACGTGGAGGCTCTGGCGCGCTGGCATCATCCGGAGCTTGGCTTCATCCCGCCGGACCAGTTTATTCCGCTGGCGGAACGCGGCGGCCTGATCAAACCGCTGACGCTGCGCGTTCTGCCTGCGGCGCTCCGTCAGTGCCGCGCCTGGTACGATGCCGGCTTGAAGACCTCAGTCGCGGTGAACCTTTCGGCGCGGAGTCTGCACGATGAGCACCTGGTCGGCGCCATCGCACGGCTCATACGGGCGTCGGCCCTCTCACCCACCTGGCTCACCGTGGAGATCACCGAGAGTGCGGTCATGACGGACCCGCTCCGTGCCAGGGAGATTCTCACACGCCTGCATGATATGGGAGTGAGCATCTCCATCGATGACTACGGGACAGGGTACTCCTCGCTGTCGTACCTCGCTCGGCTGTCGGTGGATGAGATCAAGATCGATCGGTCCTTTGTGATGAATATGGCGACCAACAGCGACGATGCCTCCATCGTGCGCTCCGTGACTGATTTAGGCCACAGCCTGGGCCTGGAGGTAGTCGCGGAAGGGGTAGAGAACCAGGACACCCTGGCTCTCCTAGCCGGAGTAGGCTGTGACCTCATCCAGGGCTACTATCTCAGCCGACCGCTTCCGGCCGCGGAGCTGACGGCGTGGTACCTCGGTGAGCGCCACAAGGATATCGCAGGAGTGACACAGAGTACGCCCCCTGTGACCCCGATCAGCTTCTCGGCAGTGCAAGCCTCTCGGGAGCACTCGGGTTAGGCGTCGCAAGCGCGCTGCCAGTGGAGCTGAGCAGAGAGCGCCGCTGCCAACTCCTCGACGGTCAGACCGTGGCGTGCCGCGCGCTCTTTGAATTCCTCAAGAAATGCCGGCCAGCGGCGCTCCCACAGTCGGGCAAGCGCGTGGATAGCTCGCAGGGTCGCCGCGTCCAGATCCTCGTCGTCGACGTCCACAATGAGCCATGATACGCACGCCGCGACGATAGACGACGATCGTCCCCCTTGCATGAGGACTTCTTCCTCTGTTCGCTGCTCGCGCCTGGTCGTGTACTTGAGACAGGCCGTCTCTTCGGTCCAGGAGAGACCGTACCGTAGAGCACAGGCAACGGGGGTCAGTGCCAGCGGCTGGGCACCCGTCCGAAGACGGCACCGACCGGCACCGGCCCCCGCTAACCTGTACCACGCAAATTGCTCCGTGTCTAGACCCAGTCTCCGCACGAGAAGCCCGCGCAGCGGTCACCTTGTTGAGGCACCGGCGGCCGCGTCCAGAGCGGCGATTCGCCCTAGACATTTGCCGCTGCAAGGTGTAAGCTGAACGTCATTGCATCGTCGGAGGGAGATGGGATATCCACCGCCAGCTCATCTACGCGTTGGTCCTAGCGCTGGGGTTTATGGTCTTTTTTGTGCAGTCGGGCGCCGGCCAGGCCGCGAATTACCGCGTGCCCGATCGGCTGTGGCCAAAGGGCTCGAGGATCCTATCAGCGCGCGTGCCGACGAACAGCGACGCGCTCGTCAACGCCTTCCATCAGCACACACATACCATGGCGCAACTTGGGCGCGTTGCAGGCCTCGGATTCGAGGAGCGCGTGCGGTGGTCGAAGAGGACAAAGGCGCGATGCTCGAAGAAGCCATGCACCAAGACGGTCAAGCACACGGTTGACTATTCGTACGTGGTGAGCATCTTCCCGAATGACGATCTCGCCTATGCTGCGCTGCTGGACGGGCAGAAGCACTGGGGGCCGAGCGCTGGGCTTGATGTGTCAGACACCCTCCCACAATCGCTCGGCGGCAATGAGTACGCCTATCGTGTTGGCGATGCGCGATCGCGCTCCGGCGTCATCGCCTTTAGCGAGAGCTGCGTGCTGGTCGAAATGACGGACCGGACCGCCAGGGCGGACGCCAGCCATCGTGATGCCGGCATGCTGGTGCTGATCCGTATCGGACACTGGCTCGACGGTCGAGTGCAGTGTGCGAAGCAGACGGCGACGCCGACACTGACTGCTACCAGCACCGAGACACCGACCAGCATACCCATCTCGACCGCGACTCCGGTGGTCATCCGCCCCAACACGCCCATCGCGTCCAGCACGCCAACGACCACGGCGACCAGCGCTCCGACTACAGGAACGCAGAATGTCCAGGTCAGCGCGAGCGTGAGCGATCCGTCTCCACATCAGAACGAGGTCGAGACGGTCTACGGCCGCATTCTGGTCAACGGGCAGGGGGTCGCGGGTGTGCCAATGGACACGTCCTGGCACTATAAGACCACCACGAGCGGCTGCTCTGGAACAACGGACAGCTCCGGCACAGCAAGCTGTTCTCGCAGCATCAGCCGCGCGACGATCGGCTACACCGTGTCCATCGGCGTGACGTTCACGTACTCCGGTCAGGTGTACGTGACCGGGACGAACTTCACACCACAGTAGCTCCCTGCCCGAGGCCGACGGTGTGCTGACGGCAAACGAGCGCGTCTAGCATTCTAGAGGATTCTTGGCCCAAAAAGGGGGAAAATGGCCTCAAAATCGGGGATAAGTGTCAGAACCACCCACATTTGTCTGGAAGTGCTACATCACGTCTGACCCGAGAGCATGGAGGTGCAGCACCGGCGCCAGCCACTGATCGCGCAGGTACGACCGAGCGCCCTGGTGGTGGAGGGCGCTGGCGCTCGTCCTGTGGCTCGTAGGGGCACTTTGGGCGCAAATCAGCCACGCTGCCTGCGCCTCTTTCA
>Ga0207416_1005506_pt1 | contig 9993 bp, 12 predicted proteins | sample PaiPotPPM11metaG_FD_184107 | JGI IMG/M metagenome (GOLD analysis project Ga0207416, IMG submission 184107) | Iron sulfur acid spring bacterial and archeal communities from Banff, Canada, to study Microbial Dark Matter (Phase II) - Paint Pots PPM... ...
GGCGAGCGCGGTATCCCGCCCCGATCGTCTTCATTGCCAAGAACAGCCGTGGCTGACCGGTGGCCGAGATAATGCCGACGTCACTGAAGCCGAACTTCGCAACATAGTACGTCTGCGCGACGGCATCGATCGGATCGGTGATTACCGCGACCGACGAGGCGGACTGCGCGAGCAACAGCGCGAGCTCGAGTGCGTTGCGCACGAGCGTCTTGCCAAGACCTTGGCCGGCGAGATCGCTGCGAACGCCGAGTTGCGCAAGGAGAATCATCGGAACTCGGTTGAGGCCCTTGACACCGAGCTTGCGTGCAACGTTTGGCGGCAATTCATCGTCGCGATATTCATGCGTCGCGAGCGTGTAGAAGCCGAGGATCTCCGTCGCGCGTTGCGGATCAGCCGGCACAGCCACGCGCGTCGCTGCCAGAAAACGGGTCCCGCGTGATTGGGCCGCGTTGTGTAGAAACTCGTCGATGCTTGGCCTGCCGCATGAAAAAGCCGCCCGATCATGTGAATCATCGAGCGGCACAATACGAATGTCCAAAGCTTAGTGAACCACCCGGAACTGCTCCGATGGATGCTGAGCGAAGAGTTCGATCAGCGCTTGGCTCGGCTCGGGTGGATTGAGCAAAAACTCGTAAAAGCGCTTGCGATCTGCAGCGCGCAACTCGCTCTCTTCAAGCGAACGAATCACCACAGCGGCGCGCTCCCCGGCGCACTGCAATATGAAGGCCGAGAGATCACCGTGGCTTTCGATGTCGGCCGCTTCCTGCAGCATCCGCTTGACCAGCGCGGTCGTGCGCATGTTGATGCGATCGGGTGCGTCGTCTCGCTCGTCGCCATGATTTTTAAGCCGGTGCATCGCATCGCTCGTTTCTTGTGACGCCCGGACGGGTCGTGCCCGGAGCTATCTGCATTGTACGCACAATGTACGTACATGTCAAACCTTCTTTGTGGCATGGCCCGACGGAACGTTCGCCCTCCATCTCCGGAGGTCTGGATGCTGCGATAGAGCGGGCCGCGAGATGAGCTTCGCTAGGCGGCGGTTGGCCTGATTAGGAGGGCAACCTGCCAACGGTACGCGCACTCTTCAAAGGCTGAGCGGGTCCAGGCTCGATTGTACGCGCGGCTCGTCGAGCACTGCCGCATTTCTACTTCGGCTGTTTCCGATTTAGATCGGAAACTGTCATTTGCTTCTGCCCAGAAAGGGACTCGAACCCCCACGGTGTTGCCACCACTAATACCTGAAACTAGCGCGTCTACCAATTCCGCCATCTGGGCGCGGCCGGAGCGTGTTCTCTCCTTGGGCCGGAGCCCCTGCCGCGGTACGCAACCCGGTAGCGCGATGCTGGTTTTCAGAGGCCACGTATGTCCCTGCCCCTGCAAACGATCGCCGAGCTCCGGCCAACCCAGCTCGACTCCTACTCCCAAGCCGTAACCGATGCAGCCGAACGCGTAAGCCCGGCCGTCGTCGCAATTTCCGTGCGCTCCGGGGCAGGCGGCGGAAGCGGCTCGGGAGCGGCTACCTTGCCATCGCCGGCCAAGATATAGTGCCCGCCGATACTTCGCGCCTGCTCGCGGGGGACGTCTTGCTCGCACTCGAAAACGAGCGCATCCGCGGCATCGATCACCTTCACACGCGGCTCACATCGATCGATCTGAGCCGCGCGTACAAACTCGACATCCTGCGAAAGAGCGAACGGCTTGCCCCGATCATCCTTCCCGTCGAATCGCCGGCATGATTCGTAAACTGCTCCCGATTCTCGGAATCACGTTCATCGACATCATCGGGTTTAGCATGTTGCTGCCGATCCTGCCGTATTTCGTGACGCACTTCGGCGCGAGCGCGCTCGTGGTCGGCATCTTGTTTTCCACGTTCTCATTTTGCCAGTTGATCGCGGGGCCGGTATGGGGCAACGTCTCCGACCGGGTCGGACGTAAAGCCGTGCTCATCATCAGCCAAATCGGTGCGACCATCGGTTGGGCGATGCTCGCTTTCGCCCCCAACATCATGTGGGTATTCGTCGCGCGCATTATCGAAGGCATTTCCGGCGGAAACATCGGGATCACGCAAGCCTACGTCGCGGATTTGGTCGAACCGAAAGAACGAGCCCGCGCATTCGGGCTCATCGGTGCGACGTTCGGCGCGGGCATGGTGTTCGGACCGCTCGGCGGCGGCATCCTGTTCGCGAAGTTCGGCTTCGCCGCGCCGTTTCTCGCCGCATCGGCACTCCAATTGCTCACGCTCATCGTCACGATCGTCGTGCTGCCGGAATCTCGTTCAAAGCAAGAGGAAGACGAATCCCGGATCGGTCTGCACGAGATCTTCGCAACGTTCCACAACGTACGCGTCTCGCGCATCCTCTGGCAGAAGCTGGCGCTATCGCTCGCACTCTACGGGTGGTTCGGCGTTCAAGCGCTCTATCTCAAGCAGCAGCTCGGTTACGACGTCACGCAAACGACGATCCTGTTCGCATTCTTCGCGCTCGCGAACGTCGCGATCAACGGGTTCCTAGTCGGACGCGTCTCGCACCGCATCGGAGATCGCGCCATGTCGAGCCTCGGGCTCGCGTGCCTGGTCGTCGCATTCGCGATCACCCCGTTCGTCCACACGCTCGATAGCGTGATCGCCATGATTCTGTTTTTCTCGTTTGGAATGGGCTTCGCAAGCACGGGTGTCACCGCGTTGATTTCGAACGCCGCCGACGATCGCGACCAAGGTACGGTACTCGGCGTCAGCTCCTCGCTCGACGCACTCTCGGGCATCGTCGCGCCGCCCACCTCGACCGAACTCCTGGCGCGCTACGGATCGCCGTTTTCTGGGCTTGAGCCGTTCGTCTTGGCGGCGATAGCGCTGATCGTCGGCTTCGTCACCGGCCGCAGCGACCATCGCTTCGTGCGCGCGGACGCCTCCATCGAAGTATTCGAACGCATCGAAATCGCCGAAGGATAGAACCTTTCGCTAGTCGTGTGGCTTCGGCCGTGTGAAAAAGCCGCCGGCATTCGGCATCTTCACGCGAGGAAGTGTCTGAGCGTTCATCGGGTCATTCTTACCAACGATGCCGTTTTTCCATAAAATGAATGCCGTTAGCGCGTACACCTGATGGCTCGTGAGTGATTCCGGGTGGTTAAACGGCATTGCGCGCCGGATGTAGTCAAAGACGCCGGTCGCGTATGGCCAGAAGCTTCCGACCGTCTTGACCGGCGCGTTACCTGCGAGCGTACCGGTCCCACCGACCAGACGCGGGAACATCCCGTGTCCGGGCACCTTCATGCCTTGCCCTTCGGCTCCATGGCAAGCCGCACAATCGGCAGCGAAAAGCGCCGTCCCTTGCTCTGCCGTTCCACTCCCGGCCGGGAGCCCTGCGCCGCTTGGCTCAACATCGATATTCCAACCAGCGATCTCGGCAGGCGTCGCAGGCTTTCCAAAATGCATGCCCCTTGGGCTTGTCGCAGCTTGGGAAGATGAGAACGGGGCAAAGGCCACGACGAGTACGATGAACGTTAAGCCAATCAGTCTACGCATGTACATTGGTCACCTCACCATCAGCCGCGACTTTCCAGCTTTGGATCGCATTCATGTGATAGACGGAGTTGTAGCCGCGTTTGGCGACAAGCTGGGTTAACGTCGGCTGCATATAGCCCGTTTCGTCGATGCACCGGCTCTGGAGTACCGCAGGCTTTCCATCCCACTCCCAGTTGAGGCGAAAGCGCGTTAGGCAGCGTGACATGATCGGCGGCTCCAATCGCGCGGCCTGCCAATGCGTGCCGCCATCGGTCGAAACGTCGACGCGACGAACACGTCCGGACCCCGACCATGCGAGTCCGGATATTTCGTAGAACCCCGGCGTACGGAGCCGCTGGCCCGCCGACGGGAACGTGATGACGGATTTTGCCTCCATGATGAAGTTGAACTGACGGGCCTTGCCGTTTGGCATGAGCTCGGTATAGTAAGCCGTTTCCTCATACGTCTCGAACGGCGCGGCGCCGAATTTCAATCGGCGCAGCCATTTAATATGCATGTTGCCTTCGTAGCCCGGGAGCAATAAGCGCAGCGGATACCCCTGTGACGGGCGAAGCATTTCCCCGTTTTGCGCGAAGGCCAACAGTGCATCATCCATGAGTTTTTTCACGGGGATACTACGTGCCATCGCTGCCGCGTCGGCCCCTTCGGCCAAAACCCACAGAGCTTTCGGATCGACACCGACATCCTCAAGCACCGTCGACAGCGGCACCCCCGTCCATTCAGCGCAACTCAGCAAACCGTGCGTGAACTGCACCGACTTGCCCGATGGTTTGCGCCATTCCGTCAACGTATTGCCGGAACACTCCATGAAATGAATGCGCGAAACCGCCGGATACCGCAATATGTCGTCCATCGTGAGAATGATCGGACGCTTGACCATCCCTTCGATCATGAGTCGATGTTGAGCGGGATCGATATCCGGTACGCCGGCGTGGATCCGCTCGAAATGTAAGCCGTTCGGGGTGATGATACCGTGCAAGTTTTGCAACGGCGTGAAATTCCATGAAGCCAGGTCCGTCGGCGTCAGGTCCGTCGGCAATCGGACGACGTGCTGCTGGTAGTGCGACGGATTGCCGTATGGCGAGAGCGGACGACCCTGCATCTGCATCCACGGCGGGACGTTCGGCGGAAGATCGGCCGGATCGGGCGGTTCTTGAGCCCAGCCTCCGCGATCGTCCAGGCGGGCAGCTTCCGCTGCGCTTACGGGTCTTGCGGCCATCAGCGCACCCGCGCCCAAAGCCGCAGATGCCAGGCCGGTCAGCGCCTGACGTCGAGTCAATTCGCCCGACGAATTGTGTTTGCGAGCGTGGGGGGTGCCTCGATCGGGTTCTGGCATTGCAACCTCACCAAATCTTTTAAAAGCGGACTTCGTTCTATTTGCGTTGAGGCCTAATGAGCTCCTTCGCTACCGGCCGTGGATCTTTATTACGGCCTTAAGCCGCGGTCTTCTTGCGACGCTTCGTTGCCGGTGCGGCATTGGTTTGTTCTTTGGCGCCGCTACGCTGCTTTTTGTTCTCTTCCAAACTCTGCGCGAGCACGTCCATCAGATTGACGACCTTCGCACGAACGGGAGCCTTGGGCGCTTTGCTGATTTCGCGACCGTTCGCGCGCGCGTCGATCATCGCGAGCAACTCGTCGTGGTAGCGGTTGGTAAATTTTTCCGGTTCGAACGATTCGACGCTCATCGAATCGATCAGCATCTTCGCCATTTTTAACTCCGGAGCCGGTAACGTTTCGTTGGCGGGAACGTCGATGGTGTCGGAAGCGACGATTTCGTTCGCCCAATGCATCAGTTCGAGTACTAGGGCGTCGCCGCTCGGCTTGACGGCCGCAATGTATTCTTTGGTCCGCAGAACCACGCGGGCGATCGCGACTTTGTTGGCCTGCGCCAAGGCTTCGCGCAGAAGCGCGTACGCGTGCCGGCCCTGTTTGCTGGGTTCCAGGTAATAGGGCTTGTCGAAGTACATGGGATTGATACGATCGAGTTCTACGAATTCGAGAATATCGACCGACTGCGTCGCGACGGGATTCACGCTTTTGAAATCCTCGTCGGTAAGCACGACGTACTGGCCTTTTTCGTATTCGTAGCCCTTGACGATCTCGTCCCATGGAACCGATTTACCGTCAACGCTGCAGGTGCGCTCGTATTTGATGCGCCCTTCATCCTTCGCGTGTAACATATTGAATGAGAGATCGTTCGACTGAATCGCGGTGAAAAGTTTCACCGGGATCGTCACCAAGCCGAAATTGATTGCGCCCGACCAAATTGCATGTGCCATATCCTTCGTATTCTACCCAAGGTTGCGTCGAAGCGCACGCCCTCCGATATTTCGTGGGAGCCGCAGGCGCCCACCACTAGATATAGTTGTTAAATGGGGGCCGCGAACGAGCTGCGCGCCCGGGCGATCGCCGCCTCGAGCCGCTGAGGATGCCAGAACTTTCCGCCCCAGAGGTCTCCGTCTTTTTCGATGCGCTTGAAAATCGTGCGCATTCGATAGGCAACGAACGCAGCCTCGGGGAGCGCATCGGTACGCTTGCGCGTAAAGGCTTCGACTTCGCTCCAGTCGAGCGGCGTCGATACCGGAGCGCCGTCGCGGGCGCGCAAGGAGTATGGAGCAACGTAGGTTTTGCCGCGGCCGACTTGGACGTAATCGAGATAGACGGCTCGATCGTCGCGCTTCTTAATCGTGCGCTCCAACGTTACCTCGGGCCCGCATACCCCGCTCAACTGATGGGCGATCGCTTCCGCAAACAGTTTGATCGCAGCATAGCCGTAGCCGCCCTTTAACGGCACGACGACGTGCAGGCCCATACCGCCGGAGGTTTTTACCAAAGACTGTAAGCCGATATCCTGGAGCGTCGCGCGCAGCGCTACGGCGACGCGCGCCAGCGTTTTGAGGGTGCAACGTTCGCCGGGATCGAGATCGAAAAAAGCAAAGTCGGGATCCTCGATGCTCTCGATACGCGATGTCCATACGTGGAGAATCAACGATGCGAGGTTCGCCACGAAAACGAGCGTCGGCTCGTCATTGCAGACAATGAACGTAACGCTCTTGCCGTTCTCCGACGACGATGCGTCGAATCGTTCCACCCAATCGGGCGTACCCTTGGGCACGTGTTTCTCGAAAAACGACTCCGCGTCGATCCCATTGGGATAGCGCTGCAACGTCAACGGACGGCCGCGAAGATGCGGTAGGATCTGAGGCGCGATGCGCCGGTAGTACTCGATCACGTCGCCCTTGGTGAATCCATCTCTTGGGTAGAGAACCTTCGCTATATTTGAGAGCGAGAGCGTGCGCGAGCCGACCCGAACGGAAACTCGCGGCTCGCTCATGCCGTTTTCGCCTTCGCCACTTCTTTGCGCACGTCGCGGGCGTCTTTATCCAGACGCAGTCCGAGAAACGCGGGTTGCCGCAAATGCCCTTCGTGCGTCCATTCCGAGAATCGCACTTGCGCCACCAGTTCGGGCTTGACGAAGTGCGCGGGCGTATTCGCCCGCACTTCGTCCGCAAACGGGGATGTTTTGCGTTCGATTTTTTGAAGCTGTTTGCTCAAGTCCGCGAGCGAACGGGCGGTAAAGCCGGTACCCACGTGCCCGACGTATTCGAGATCTTTGCCGTCGTACACGCCCAACAAGAGGGCGCCGAAACCGTGGCGTCCGGCCCGCGGCTCGGTCCAGCCGCCGATCACAAATTCTTGTTCCTCGAGCGCCTTGATTTTGTACCAATCGCGCGTGCGGCCCTCGCGGTACGTAGAGGAACGCTTCTTGGCGATGATGCCCTCGAGATGATTCTGCGCGGCGCGTTGGTAGAGTGCGATACCGGTCCCGATCACGTGCTTGGAGTAGAGCACGACGCTATCTTCGCGGATCAGACCCTCAAGCAAGTGCTTGCGCTCCTCGAGCGACAATTTGCGCACGTCGCGGCCGTTCGCATACAATACATCGAATGCCGCGAAGGTCAGTTGCGCGGGCTTGATACCGTGCTGCTGCAGGCGGCTGAAATCGGAGCGGCCCTGTGCGTCAAGGCTAACGATTTCACCATCAACGACGATCGGTGTATGGGTAAAGGCGTCGCTCAATGCGCGAAGATCGGGGAAGGTTTTAAGCAGGTCGCCGCCCTTGCGCGAAGTTAACGAGAGCTTGCCGTGCGCATCGATCGTGCAGATGGCGCGGTACCCGTCCCACTTGATTTCGAAGAACCAGTCGTCGCTATCAAACGGCGCGTCGATCAGCGTTGCGAGCATGGGCGATTCCACGTCCGGCAAGGGATCGGCACGTGACGGCGGATCCGCGGCTTTTCGCGATTGCCACGTCTTGGCTTTTGGGTCGGCAGCGATATCCGCCAGCCTCTTGCCGCTCTTGACCGATTCCGGGTGTGCGGCGGGATCGTAGTCCGGATCGGCCGCGGCGTCGTCATCTTTGATGAGCAACCACGGTTCGCCGCTCTCGCCTTCGCGCGGTTTGATACGAACGAACGTGAACAGACCGCGCAGTTTCTTACCGGAGAAACGCACTTTGATTTTGCCGTCGGCGATTTCGCGCACCGGGTCCGAGCCTTCGGCCAGCGTATACGTTCCGCGGTCCCAAACGATGACGCTGCCGGCACCGTATTGCCCGGCGGGGATCGTTCCTTCGAAATCACGATACGCGAGGGGATGGTCTTCCACGTGCATGGCTAGTCGGCGCTCGCCCGGCGCCAGCGTCGGCCCTTTCGGCACCGCCCAAGAAGCCAAAACGCCGCCGGCTTCGAGACGCACGTCGTAATGTAAGTGCGACGCGTGATGCATTTGCACCACGAACCGCAACCGCTTGGATGGTGTGGTGCGTACCGCCCCGGGTTCGGGCGTCTTCGCAAAATCGCGTTTGGCTATATAGGCAGCGAGCGGCTCGCTAAGCGAGCTCGCTCGTGCCCCTTTCTGCGCGGCCTTGCGCATCGTAGCCTATGGACGTCCGGTTATACGCGTGCGCCGCGCCCGGTGATCAGATTGATGACCAATAATACCAAGGCGATCACCAAAACGATGTGGATGAACCCACCGAGTAGGTGGAACGAGAGCCCCACCAGCCAGAAAATGAACAGTATGACGATGATCGCCCAGAGTAGTCCGCCCATTATTGGCCCCCGCCGTTTCCGGTCGTTGTCGTGGTGCTCTTCTGCGTCTGGCTCTGTGGCTGCGCCTGGCCTCCGGCCGGCTGCGTGGTGGTTGTGGTTGAATTGGTCGTGCTCGTCATCGTCCACGGATGCCAGACGAAGAGTGCGACGAGGATGGCCGCTATGACGACGACCGTAATTCCGAGCGCAGCCGCACTCGACCCCCCGTTTTCCTTGATGATGACCGGATCGTTATTACTCATAGTGTTGCTCCTGCAGAGATTCCGAATATAACCCCGGTTTCTTTCCCGCATCAAGGCAAGCATAAACCCATATCGCGAAGAGGGAGGCGTGATGATTTGGAGCTATTTTGGGGTCGTCCTCTGCGTGGCGTTGGCCGCTGCGGCGTGGTCCCGAAGCCGCAGTAGCGGGGGGTATTACGACGCGAGCGTATACGGCATGACGGCGGCGACCCATCGCCGCTACGCGGTCGTAGCCTTGGGTCTGGCCGCCCTCTTCGCCGGCATCGCCGCAACCGGCGCTACCGCGATTCTCATCCCCACTTTTGCGGCTTTTGCCCTCCTGGCGGTGTTCTACGGAACGTCCTTCCTACGGGGTTTTACCGACGATGACGACTGACTTTCATTTCTCGCCCCGCGCCAATCGCGCTAGCGAAATCGCATGGATGCCCTGGGGCCAAGAGGCCTTCGCCCGCGCGCAACGCGAGGAGAAAGCGGTCTTGCTTTCCATCTCCGCCGTATGGTGCCACTGGTGCCACGTTATGGACGAAACGTCGTACTCCGATCCGGAGATCATCGCAGCGATCAATCGTGACTTCGTTCCGGTTCGCATCGACAACGACGAGCGCCCCGATATCAACGCTCGTTACAACATGGGCGGTTGGCCGACGACGGTATTTCTCGCTGCCGACGGCACGACGATTACCGGTGCCACCTATCTCGCGCCACCGCAAATGCATCGCGCGCTCGCGGAAATCGCCCGGTTCTACCGCGAGCAACGCGAAGATATCGCGGCCCGCGCGGCCGAGCTACGCTCGCGCAGCGGCAGCTACGAAGCCAGCGCCGTCGCAGATCTTGGCCAATGCATGGTCGCGCACGTCGTGGACGACATCGCCGCAGGCTACGACGCCGAGTACGGTGGCTTCGGGGAGGCGCCAAAATTTCCGCAGCCGGAAATGCTCGAACTCCTGCTCGCACAATGGCGCTATACCGGCGAACATCGGCTCTATGAGATGGTCGCACGAACGATGCGGGAGATGTCGCGCGGCGGCATGTACGACCACATCGAAGGCGGATTCTTCCGCTATTCCACGACGCGTGACTGGTCGGTTCCGCATTTCGAAAAGATGGCCGAAGACCA
>Ga0207416_1005509_pt1 | contig 9985 bp, 12 predicted proteins | sample PaiPotPPM11metaG_FD_184107 | JGI IMG/M metagenome (GOLD analysis project Ga0207416, IMG submission 184107) | Iron sulfur acid spring bacterial and archeal communities from Banff, Canada, to study Microbial Dark Matter (Phase II) - Paint Pots PPM... ...
TCGCCGTTATCATCACGAGCCCTTCCTCATCGGGGATGGTCGCGTTCGCGGGAGAATCTGATGTTCCTGGCCAGCGCGCTGCATGGTGGGTATTTTCTTGGTCAGATGCGAGACAGAGCCAGTTTGGGCCAGTATGGGCGGGTTCACGGTCAGCGTCTCCGGCCGAGTTGTGGTTTGCGCGGTTTCCCTGCCAGATGGTGCTTGGGTCGTCCGGTGTTGTACGCACAGCCGACCTTGTTGGGCACTGGCGGCGCCCAGCGCCGCGTTAGAGTGCTGGGTAATGGGACTCAGTGCGGCCGCTAGATCTGCTGCCCAGTCGTTTGATCGCATCGCCGCCGATTACGACCGCCTGGGCGACCTCAGCGGGAACGACGCCATCACGAGCTGGCTCGTGAGCGTGTGCCCGCCCGCCGGCGGGCGGGCGCTGGACCTAGGCTGTGGCGCCGGGCGGCATGCCGTCCTGCTGGCCGAGCGATTCGCGCACGTCGATGCGATTGACCGGTCGCTACCGATGATCGAGATCGCCAGGGCGAAGCGCTCGCGGCCGAACGTCGCCTACCAGCACGCGGACTTGCTGGAAGCAACCGGTTCCGGCGAGTACGACCTGGTGGTCAGCGTGATGACGCTGCATCACGGGCCAGACCTGCGGGCGGCACTGGCGCACATCAAGGGATTGCTGGCCCCGGGAGGGCGGATCGTGCTGGTGGACTCCTATCCGGCGGAGTCCGCGCTGCATCCGGCGCGACGGATCCTGCACCGCCTGGTGCCGCTGCGGCCGCGGCTGCACGCGATGGCGGTCCTGCGCTTCGGCGCGAACCTGACCAGGCGCGGTCCGGCCACCGCCTGGGAGATCTACCGGCTGTCCACCCGCAGGGAGTGGCTCGATCACCGCGTAAGCGACCGGTTCTTCAGCCGCGACGAGCTTGACCAGAGCTGCGCCGCCTTGTTCCCCGGCTGCCAGCTGGAGCGGCTGGGCGGTACCGTCGTCGGGCTGACCTGGGACGGCACTATTTAAAGGAACGCCAGGAGCACTTCCTCACCAGCGCACTGCCGCGACGGGCACGCTCCCGGTTCATCCAAGGGGAATGCTGTGTCAGCGGCGTGGCGGAGGCGTGACAGGGCCGGCCGAGATGGTGGGGACATGACAAGTTCAGTTCTCCGCCAGCCAGTACAGGAGCCCACGATGGAAAAGTTCACCACCCCCGCCCCGATCACCGCCATTCTCGGCATCCCCGCCGGAAAGGGTGGGATCCGCCTAGGCCGCGACCTCGGCCAGCAGGTCGTCGAGGGAGCGGGCGCGGCGGCCGGTCAGGCGGGTCACGGTGTCGGTTACCCGGGCGGCGTAGCCTTCGGTGCCCGACCGGCGGTAGTCCTGGTACAGGCCGATGAGCGCGCCCGCGAACCAGTCGCTCAGGCCCGCGGCGAGCAGCGCCTCGCGCACGGCCGCGTCCGGTACGTCCACGTAGCTGACCTCACGGCCGAGCGCTCCGGTGAGCCTGGCGGCGACGTCGGCGTATGAGAGCGCTTCCGGGCCGGTGACGTCGTACTGGGCACCGGCGTGGTCCTGGTCGCACAGTGCGACGGCGGCGACGGCGGCGACGTCGCGGGTGTCGACCATGCTGATGCGGGCCTGCCCCGCGTCGACGTAGAAGTTGCCGGACGCGTCGATCGTGGGGATGGTCGATTCCTGGATGTTCTGCAGGAACAGGTTGGGGCGGACGATCACGTGCGGCAGTCCGGATTCCCGCAGGTAGCGGTCGCTGACGTGGTGGGCGTCGATGAACTCGGGCGCCGATTCCGCTTCCGCGCCGAGTATCGAGCTGCGCACCAGCAACTGCACGTCCGTCCGGCGGGCCGCGTCGATGGCGTTGCGGTGCCAGGCGACCGCGTCGGGATGCGGGCTTGAGAGCAGGAACACCTTCTCGATTCCGTCCATCGCGGCCACGAGCGAGCCTTCGTCGGCGAGGTCGCCGGTGACGAGACTCACGGTCGGATGCGTGCTTCCGGCGTGGTCGCCCGCGCGTACCAGCGCGCGGACTTGCTCACCCCGGCTCAGCAACTCCTCGATCAGCGCCGAGCCGATCTTGCTGCGGCCGCCAATGACCAAGATCAATGCCCTCTCCCTTCCTGACCACTGTCTGGCCCCGGCCCCGCCGCGGCCTGAAGTCTCGCCACCAACTTGGCGGCCGTCGTGGCACCGATCAAGGCGGAATCCCTGATCAGATCGATTAGGATTTGTGATCGATGTGGAGGAACGTCGAGCTCCGCGAGCTGCGGATCTTCCTCGTGCTCGCCGAGGAACTGCACTTCGGCCGCACGGCCGAGCGGCTTGGCATCTCACAGCCAGGGGTGAGCGAGGCCGTACGCGTGCTGGAATCCCGGCTCGGGGTCAGGCTGTTCGACCGGACCAGCCGCCGGGTCCGCCTGACGCCGGCCGGCGAGGGGCTCGGCCGGGACCTGGTGCCCGCGCTCGCCGTGCTCGACCGTACCCTGGCGGAGACCAGCGAGTTGCCGCACGCCGTGCGGGGGCTGCTGCGCGTGGGCTTCGTGCTCACCACCGAGGGCCCGGCACTGAGCCGGCTCGTCGCGGCGTTCCAGGCCCGCTATCCCGATTGCGAGCTCAGGCTCCAAGAGGTCGAGACCTTCGACGCCTACCGTGAGCTGCGCCGCGGCGACGTCGACGTCGTGTGCAACTGGCTGGCGCCCGGCGAACCCGACCTGGTCACCGGCACGGCGTTCGCCTTCTACGAGCGGGCGGTGGCGGTGTCACCCGCGCACCGCCTGGCGGGCAACGCCGCGGTCTCCATCGAGGACCTGGCCAACGAGGAGGTGGCGCTGCTCCCCGCGTCGATCCCGCCGGGCGTCTACGACCTGATCAGCCCGCCGCGCACGCCGTCCGGGCGTACCATCCCCCGTACTCAGCCGGTGCAGACCATCAACGAGATCCTCTCGTTCGTCGCCCGCGGCAAGATCGTGCACCCGACCAGCCCGGCCGTCCCGATCTTCGGCCGCAACGACATCGTGCTCGTCCCCATCAGCGACCTGCCGCCGTTGCCGCTCGGCCTGGTCTGGTGCGCCGGCCGCGAAAACCCGCGCGTCCGCGCCCTGGACCAGATGGCCCGCTCGATCGCGCGTCAGGAGGATAGTTAGTACTCCAGCCGCCGGGTACTTCATCGCTAGGCTGTGGACATGCAGGCAGTGGACAGGCTCGTGGCCGCGGTGCTGCAGGGCCGGGTGACCAAGGTCCGGCGGATGGTCGCGGCCGATCCGGCGCTGCTGACGGCGCGCACCATGTTCGGCGCGGGAGCCGTGCACGCGGCGCACTACGCCGGCCAGCCCGCGGTCCTGGCCGCGCTGGGCGACCTTGGCCTTGTCATCGACGGCTTCCTCGCGGCCGAACTGGGGCGGGTGAAAGAGCTTCGCGAGGCCCTCGGCGCCGACCCGGGGCTCGCGGCGGGCTTCGACGAGCGCGGCTCCACCGCGTTGCACGGCGCCGTGTACTGGGGCCAGCGGCAGGCCGCCGAGCTGTTGCTGGAGGCCGGGGCCGACCCCAACGCCATCACCCGTGACGGCTTCCTGCAGATCGCGCCGCTCGGGTCGGCGGTCGCCGCGACACCGGGCATCCCGCAGCCGAGCGACAGCGAGGATACCGTGCTCGGCCTGGTCCGCCTGCTGCTTGAGCGGGGAGCGGACGTCAACGGCAGGCGCGGGGACGGCACGACCGCGCTGCATGCCGCCTGCTGGCGGGGGCTCGGCCAGGTTGCCCAGGAACTCCTCGACGCTGGCGCCGACCCTGCCATTACCGCCGCGGCCGGCCCGCACCAGGGGCAGACGCCTGCGGACACGGCGCTCGCCCAGGGCCATCTTCTCCTTGCCGCCCGGCTGGATGGGCCGGGGCAGTCAGCGTCCAGGTGACTAGGCCGCGTAGCCGGCCGCCTTCAGTACCTCGACGCGGACGACCACGCGGATCGCGCCCGGCCGGTCCTCGCCCGGGTCCTTGCCGTCGTACTTCCACGACAGGTCGGTGTCGACGTGCCGGCCGATGTCCTCGGTCATCGACGCGGTACCGCGCAGCTCGACGTAGTTCTCCGGGTCGGCGGAGTCGATCACCGTAACGCTCACCCGCGGGTCGCGGACCATGTTCCTGTGCTTCAGGCGGCCGACGACCGTGGAGAACAGCAGGTCGTCGCCGTCGCGGCCGATCCACAGGACGGAGGTCTGCGGGCTGCCGTCGCGGTTCACCGTGGCAAGGACCGCGTAGTTACGCCCGTCGATCAGCGCGATAGCCGAATCACTCAGCCGGATTCCCATGCTGGCACGGTAACAGGCACGCGGGGCGCCGCTGATAGCGCCGGTGATAGCGTCGGGCGGGTCATGAACCACTTGAGCGGCGCGGGCCAGCTGGCGAACCGGTTCCACGCCATGCGGCACGGGCAGAGCAAAGCCAACGAGGCCGGCGTCATCGTGAGCAGTATCGGCAGCGACCGCCGCGGCGACTACGGGCTTTCCGAGCTCGGGCGGCGGCAGGCGCGCGCGGCGGCGGACGCCTGCGGGCTGCCCGCGGACACGCTGATCTTCTCGTCCGACTTCTCCCGCGCCTGGCAGACGGCGGAGATCGCGGCGGCCCGGCTCGGCGCGGCGGAAGCCACGGTTGCCGAGGAGCTGCGCGAGCGGTGCTTCGGCGCGCTCGAGGGCGGCCCGGTCGCCGGCTACGCCACGGTCTGGCGGGTCGACGAAGCAAGCGACGAGGCCGGCGCCGGCGGGGTAGAAGGCGTCGAACCCGCCGCGGCCGTGCTCGATCGGGCGACCGCACTCGTCGCCCGGCTCGAACGCCGCTACGCCGGCCGGGACATCCTGCTGGTGTCGCACGGCGACACGCTGCAGATCCTGCAGGCGGGGTTCCTCGGCCTCGACCCGGCGCGGCACCGGCGGCTGCCGCCGCTGGCGACCGCGGAGATCCGCGAGCTGCGCCTCGCGGGCGAGCCGCGCCCACCGGAACGGGCGCCGTGACCGCGACTCTCGCGTCGGCCAACCGCGCGGGCACCTCGCAGGACGCCGCGGCACCGGTAATGCCACAATTTCTGAATGGACTATCCGCACCCACCAACGCCGTCTTTTCTCTTTGACCTTGACGGGACGCTGATCGACAGCGTCTACCAGCACGTGATCGCCTGGCGCGGGGCGCTGAGCGCGATCGGCATCGACTTGTCCGTCTGGCGTATCCACCGGCGGATCGGGATGAGCGGCGGGCTGTTCGTGCAAGCCCTGCTGCGGGAGACCGGCCGGTCGCTGTCGCCCGCGGACGTCAGCGAGCTGCAGCTCGCGCACGCCGAGGAGTACCGCAAGCAGATGGGCTCGGTGACCGCGCTGCCGGGCGCGCGCGAGCTGCTCGCCGCCCTGACGAGCGCCGGCGTGCGTTGGGGCATCGCGACCAGCGGGTACGCGGCGACCGCCAGGCCCGCGCTCGACCTGCTCGGCCTGCCGGAGGACACGCCGATGGTGACCAGGGACCTGGTGCGGCACGCCAAGCCCGACCCCGACCTGTTCCTCGCCGCCGCCGCGCTGCTGGGCGTCGACCCGAGGTACGCGATGGTGGTGGGCGACAGCGTCTGGGACCTGCTCGCCGCGCGCCGGGCCGGCGCGCTCGGCATCGGGTTGCAGTCGGGTGGCTACGGCCGCGAGGAGCTGGAGCGGGCCGGGGCGTACCGGGTGTACGCGGATCCGGCGGAGATGCTGGCCCGGCTCGACGAGGTCGGCGTCCGGTTGAACGAGCCGACCGACGAGGAAGAAGGGTACTAAACCAGCCTCACTGGTAGGAGATCATCACCGGGGTGGGCGTCTTCGTCATGGTCTGAGCCGGCGTGAGCATCGGGTGGTCCTTGACGAGGAAGTTCTTCCAGCCGAAGTAGACGCCGCGCGGTGCGGCCGCGGTGACCGCGTTCCACGTGGACTGCTTCACGCCCGGGGTGCCCTGACCGTCCATGTGGATGACGATCGACAGGTCGTCGTGGCTGGTGTCCAGGTCCTGCTCGCCCCTGATCATCGCGAGCTGGAACTGGTGCAGCACGAGGAGCTTCTGCGGCAGGTCGCGCTCGGCGGTCAGCGCCGCCAGCCAGCCGACGACGCGGTTGACCTCGCCGACGTCGACGTGGCCGATCTGCCGCAGCGGCCGCTGCCCCGGCTGCAGCTTCCACTCGGCGTCGAGCGCGAGGCCGACGTCGGGCAGTTCCAGCAGCGACTGGTAGTGCTCGGCCTGGGCGAGCAGGCTGGCCCGACCCGGCTGAAGGTCGAGCACCACGTACAGGCCGTCCGCCGTGGCCCGCCGCACCCAGGGCAGCAGGTCGGACACCGGCGTCTCGTAGGAGTAGGAGCCGTCGGGGCCCGGCGACGCCTCCGCCACCGACGCGATGATCTCGAAGGCGGGGACGACCGGCACCCGGCTGAGCGGCCGGTAGGCGGCGGCCATCCGCTTGGCCCGCGCGATGCTCGCCGCCAGGTCCTGCTGCCCGAGCACGCCGAGCCCAGGCGTCCCCGGGTGTCCGTACAGCGCGACGAGCCGCCGTTCAGGGAACATGACCTGCCCGCCGCCCGGAAGCTGGCGACCGGTCTCCGCGACGGCGACGTTGCCCGCCAGCCGGGCGGCGGGACCGAACTGCGCGCCGACGGCGACGACCGCGTCGGGCCGCAGCCGGGCGAGCACCGTGATCGCCACCGGGTCGGCGCGCGGGTCGGTGCCCGCCATGCCGATCACGGCAACCCCGGCCGCCTGCGCCGTGGCGCCAACGGCGGCGAGCGGCGAGGTCGGCTTGATGCCTTCTGGAACGAGGACCGCCACGCGGGAGAGCGGCTGCGGGGTGCGCGTCGCGGGCAGCGCCGCGGCGCGGGCGACCACCTCCACGCCGGGCAGGGCCGCCGCCAGCTGCGCTTGCGCTGGCCCGGCCAGCCCGGCGGCGAGGACCGCGACCGGGTGCAGCGTCCTGGCCGCGGCGGCGAGCTGCGCCATGGCCGGTTTGGTGGACGCGGAGGCGAGCAGCACCGGCGCGTGCGCCGTGCGGGCAGCCGCGACGGCCGCCGCGAGCGGCTTGCCCGTGGCGGCCGACACGACCACGACGGGCGCGCTGGCGAACAGCGCGCGCGCGAACGCGGCCGTGAGCGAGCCCGGCGCCTGGTCGGCGAGCACGGAATCCGCCGCCGCGGGCAGCCGAGTCACCGCGGACGGCACGCTCACGGCGCCGGGCCGCAAGGTCGCGGCGGCCCGTGCGGAGGCCGAGCCTGGCGCGGCGGCAGACGTGGAGCACGCCGCGAGCATCCCCACCACGGGGGCCACGGCACCCAACATTCCCCATCGCCGTCGCACAGCTACCGGTCTACCTCATCAAAAGACCAAATGAACGAACATTCGCCGATTTGCCCCACCCTGATAGCCGGTGCTGGTGACCGACCGGGTCGTAAGCGCCGCTAGATTGACCCCTGTCGGTCCGAGGGCGTGATTAGGCTACGCTCTGCGCGGTCCGCAAGCACGGAAGGCGGTCGGTTGGGCGAGTCGGGCATCGCGTACCGGCTGCTTGACGGCCGTGCGGCGGGCGAGCTTGACGCCGAACTGCTCGCGCTGGCCGGCGAGGTCTACGAGAACACGGGCGAGCGGCGGGCCCGCGTGTGGCGGCGGCAGCCCGGCTTCGCGCTCGTCGAGGCGCGGCACGGCGGCTACCTGGTCGGCTACGCCTCCGGCCTGCCGCTGCGGCCGTCCACGTCCTGGTGGCGCGGCCTGACCACGCCGCTGCCGCCCCAGGTCACGGCCGAGCACCCCGGCCGCACGTTCGCGGTGACCGAGCTGCTCGTGCGCGCCTCCTGGCGGCGGCAGGGCATCGGCACTGAGCTGCACCGGTTCCTGCTCGGCGGCCGGGCGGAAGAGCGGGCCACGCTGACGGTGCCGCCGGGCGCGGGCGCGGCGCAGGCCGCCCTCCGGTCATGGGGCTGGCGGAAGATAGCACGGACCCGCGGCGACGAGTCGGACGACGCCCCCGTCCGCGACGTCCTCGTCATCGACCTGCCGCTATCGCCGTGAGCGCGAGTCGAAGCGCGCGCCCCTGCCCCCGGACTGAGGAGGGAGGGAGCGAGGTACGAGCGACTGACCGACGAGGGAAAACACACGGGCTTCCGGGCGCGCGGAGGCGAGCCGGGGCGGCGGAGCAGGAGCGGACGAGCGACGAAGGAGGAGGCAGGGGGCCTCAAGCGCGCGGAGGCGAGTGCGGGGGAAGAGGCGCGGGGACTGGTGAGCGGGCGGCGCCGCGGGCGGCGCGCCAGCGGCCGGCCGCGGCGATGCCGAGGGCGAGCAGCGCCATCATCGCGGCGAGCACCACGCAGTAGAGCGCGACCCGTCCGTACCCGCCAGGATGGCGCGGGTCGAGGAACGGGTACGGGTACCAGCCGACGGCCGCACCGCGGCTGAGCGAGTACGCCAGGTAGGCGAGCGGGTAGGCCAGCCACGCGAGCGCGGGCCATGGCCTCCCGCCGTCTACTGAACCCCCAACCACGGGGCCGCCAACCACGGGGCCGCCAACCACGGGGCCGCCAACCACGGGGCCGCCAACCACGGGGCCGCCAACCACGGGGCCGAACGGCCACGGCGGGAAGCACAGCCAGTCGACGAGCAGGACGGCCGGGAGGACCTCGTGCAGGACCGAATTGACCCACGCCGCGATCAGGCCCACGTCGGCGTTGGCGAGCAGCACGGCGTAGACGATCCCGGTCACCACCATGAAGAAGGTGACCGCGCCCCGCACCCAGGCCCAGCCGCGCGCCCTGGGGTCGACCGCACCGCCGACGAGCAGCACGACGATCGCCACCAGGTTCGACTCGATCGTGAAGAAGCTGAAGAAGTTGACCAGGCCGCCCGTCCGGTCCACGACCGCCTCGACAATCGCGGCGATGCCGAGCGCCGCGAAGCCGAGTCGGGCGGCCCGGACGGCGAACGCGGCCGCGCCGTTAAGCGATGTCCCCCGCACGCTCGGTAGCATCTCACGCGCGGGCCCCGGCTAGGAGCGCTTGACGCGGTCGAGCGCCGCGAAGATGTCCTGGGTCACCACGTCCATCGGCGCGGCGGCGTCGATCTTCACGAGGATGCCGCGCGCGGCGAAGTAGTCCACGAGCGGCTGCGTGTGCTCCGCGTAGACCGTGAGGCGGTGCCTGGCTACCGCCGCCGAGTCGTCCGCGCGCCCTTCCCCGCGACCGGTCAGGCGGCCGATGAGGACGTCCTCGGGCGCGTCCAGGTACACCACCGCCTGGGCGCTGGTGCTGGTCTCCCGGCCGATGCCGGCGGCCGCTTCGGCCTGCTCGAGCGTGCGCGGGAACCCGTCCAGCACGTAGCCGCCGGCCTGTTGCACCGCCTCGACCACCCGGCCCTTGATGAGGCTGAGTACGAGGTCGTTAGGTACGAGGTCGCCGCGGTCGAGGTAGCCGCTCAGCTCTTTCCCGAGCGGAGTCTGCCGCGCTACCTCGTCGCGGAAGATGTCGCCGCTCGAAATGTGCGGCACGCCGTACCTCGCGGCGATCCGCTCGCCTTGTGTTCCCTTCCCCGCGCCGGGCGGGGCGAGCATGATGACGCGCATTTGACCGGTCCCTCCGTGGACATTATCGCCGCAGGTGGCCAGTTTGCCACGCCCGGCGCAACTCGCAGGAGGCGGCTGGGTGAAACACGCAACCGTTCGGGAGTATAGATTTTGAATTTATCCGAACGGGTGGTTGATGGCTCGCTCCGGCTAAGATTCCGGTCATGAGTGGCCGGCCTGGCTCCGCGGTGCTTGACCGGCGCCGGACCCTTGCCGCCGTGGCGGCGCACGTGCGCTGCCCGGTGTGCGGCGACCCCGTGAGCGTCGGCGACGCGCAGGTCACCTGCGTCCGCGGGCACGGGTTCAACATCGCGCGCCAGGGCTACGTCAGCCTCACCGACGGCCGGGGCGGCCCCGGCCGTCGGTGAGGCTGACGT
>Ga0207416_1005510_pt1 | contig 9984 bp, 10 predicted proteins | sample PaiPotPPM11metaG_FD_184107 | JGI IMG/M metagenome (GOLD analysis project Ga0207416, IMG submission 184107) | Iron sulfur acid spring bacterial and archeal communities from Banff, Canada, to study Microbial Dark Matter (Phase II) - Paint Pots PPM... ...
GCCATCTGCGCGACCGGCGGCTGTTGGCAACCTACGCCATCGGTTTCGGCGTGTTGTTCAATTTCATCGCCACGTTCACCTATGTCAGTTTTCACCTGGCGGCGCCGCCCTACCTGTTCACGCCGACGCTGCTCGGCGCGCTGTTCATCACCTATCTCGCCTCGACCCCGCTGGTGCCGTGGGTCGGCCGCGCTATCGCGCTGTTCGGGCGGCGGCCGTTTGTGCTTGGCGTCATCGCCGTTTGGATCGTCGGCGCATTGCTGCTGCTGGCGCCGCCCGTCAGCCTGATCCTCGCCGGGCTGACGCTGTGCGTGGTCTGCGGCATGCTGTGCCAAGCCGTCTCGACCGGCTATGTAACCATGACGGCCCAGGAGGGCCGCTCGTCCGCCGTCGGCCTCTACGGATCGATATATTATATCGGCGGCAGTGCGGGCGCCTTCGTCGGTGGTATTGCATGGACCATGGCGGGCTGGGGCGGCTGCGTCGCCACGATCGTCGCCATGCAATTGGTGATCGCCGCAATCGTCGCGGTCGCATGGGAATAGGACAGCGTTAAAAGGGGAACGTCATGGTGTCGGAGAGTCAGTTTTCGTTTCTGCGGTCGATCGACACGCCGACCGTGTGCAACCTGATGGAGATCGTGGCGCCCGAGCGCCGCGGCTCAGGCTACACGGTGAGCCACCTGCACTGCCCGTTTCCCGATCTGCCGCCGATGGTCGGCTTCGCCAAGACGGTGACGATCCGCGCCCGCGACGCCGTCAGCGGGGCAAGCTACATGCAAAAGCGCATGGACTATCTCGATTATGTGGCGGCGGCGCCGCAGCCGAGCGTCGTGGTGATCGAGGACAAGGACGAGCCCGCCGGTTACGGCGCTTTCTGGGGCGAGGTGCAGAGCAACGTCCATAAGGCGCTCGGTTGTCTTGGCACCATCACCAACGGATCGATCCGCGACATCCCGCAGATCGCGCCGGGCTTTCAAATGCTGGCCGGCTCGCTCAGCCCGTCGCACGCTTATGTGCACGTGGTCGAATACGGCGTTCCCGTCACCATCCACGGCATGGCGGTGCAGAGCGGCGACCTGATCCATGCCGACCGCCACGGCGCCATCGTGGTGCCGCTCAATACCATCGACGGCATGAAGGCCGCCGCCGACAAGCTTGCAGCGACCGAGGCCAGGATCATCGCCGCCGCGAAATCCGGCAAGGGCGTCGAGGCGATCAAGGCCGCGTTCCGCGGCTGATCGAAGACAATAGAAGGCGCCGCCGCAGGCCTAGCGCTTGATCGGCGCGAACGGCGCCGGCGACATCAGCTTGCTTTCCTGCTTGACCAGGTAACCGGCCGCCGCGTTCTTTTCCAGATAGACCAGCCATTCCGGGTCCTTGAACAGCGCGGCGCGCTTGTTGGCGCGGTCGGCAAAATCGTCATAGACCCAAATGTGGACGTAGCTGTTGACGTCGCCGGTTTCGCTGACAAGCCAAGCGAGCGGCTCGCCGAAATACCGCTTCTGCGGGCCGAGCCCGAATTGCTCGTAGAGCTCAAGCTGCTTGCGCAGCGTGCCGGGGCGGAGCGTGTAGGTGCGATGATCGAGGAGCATGGCAATCTCTCGTTTGCGGGCGTCGGGTGGCCTGGATGTTATGCGGCGGGATGCTGTTTGTTCTCTCATTGCCTAGCGTCGACAGGACTTGGACCAGCCGTGTCAGGCGGTAGAGCCTAGAACGGCGGTCGCTTTGATTTCAATCAGCGCATCCTTGCGGATCAAGCCGGCCACCAGTACGCCGGTCGCCGCCGGATAGGGCGGCCCTTTGAAGAACTCGCGGCGCACGTCGGCAGTCCGCTTGTATTCGTCAAGAGTCAGGAAATATTCCGTCGTCTCGACGATGTTGTCGAACGATGCCCCGGCCTTTTCCAGGAGCCGCCCGAATTTCTCGAGAATAAATCTCGTCTGCGCAACGATGTCGCCCTTGCCGACAACGTTCTGATTTTCATCGACGGCCGTGGTGCCGGAAATGAACAGCAGGCTGCCGGCGCGGACCGCAGGCGAGAATGTCATCTTGTCCGGCCAGTGGCTGACTTTGATGGCCTCGTAGACCGCCATTTTTCCTCTCTCTCTCTCGGACGGTTTGATCTGATTTCAAATCCTTGAGCGCAATTTGAACCGCTGGATCTTGCCCGATTCCGTCTTTGGCAAACTGTCGATCACCTGGACTTCGCGCGGATACGCATGATCGCCCACGATCCGGCGCGCGATATCCTGGATCTCCTGCACGAGCCGGGGGCCCGGCGCCTGCCCCGGGCGAAGCGTCACATAAGCTTTGACGATGCTGCCCTTCAGCGGATCGGCTCGGCCGACGACGGCGGCTTCGGCAACAGCGGGGTGATGCAGAATTGCGCTTTCGACTTCGAATGGTCCGATGCGATACCCGGAGCTCTTGATGACATCGTCGGCACGGCCTTCGAACCAGAAGTATCCGGCCTCGTCACGCCGCGCCAGATCGCCTGCGGTTATCCAGCCGTGGCGAAAAAGCTGACGCGTTCGCTCCGGGTCCTTCCAATAACCGAGCGCGTAGTAGCCTTGGTCGCTCGGGCGCTGCGTCAAATATCCGACTTCTCCGGGCGGCAGCTCCACGCCGTTGTCATTGATGATGGACATCTCGAAGCCGGGCATCGGCAATCCCATGGAGCCAGGCTTCACTTCGGCATCGAGCGCGTTGAAATTGCCCAGCGGCAGCCCGTTTTCGCTCGACCCGAAATGATCCCTCGGCGTCAGGCCGAGCGCGTCGCGGAAGAAGCGGATGACTTCGGAATTCAGCGGCTCGCCGCAACTGCTAATGCAGCGCAAGCTCAGATCATATTCGGCGAGTTTGCCCGCCCCAAGCGCCATCACGCCGCGCAACAGCGTCGGCACCGTTGCCAAATTGGTCACGCGGTGCTCCTGCAAAAAATCGAGAAAGCTTTCCGGCGTCGGTGTCGCCTCGTAGCTTAGAACCGGCACTCCCATCGAAATGGCCCCGTGATAACACACGAGGCCGTAACCCCAGCCGGGATCGCCGGTGGGCCAGAATATATCGGCGGGCTTAAGGTCGACACCGAACTGCATGTAGGGCCTGATCGCCGCGAGAAAATTGCTGGCGATCGGTACGCCCTTTGGCTCGCCGGTTGAGCCTGACGTGTACAAGATAACTGCGGGATCGCTCCGGCTGCATTGTTCCGGATCGAAGCTGTCATTCTCGTTCCCAATCGCCTGCAAGAAGCTGACGTCGCCTTGCCGCAGGCCGGCGCCGTCAGCGCCGGCGATGGTCACCACGGCGACACCGTTCAATTCGGAAAGGCGGCTGCGGTATTCGTGATGGGTGAAGGCAACCTTGGCTTCACAATCACGCAAACGGAATTGGATGGCGTCCGCGCCAAATCCCGTGAAAATCGGGACATAGACGCCGCCGGCCTTCCAGGTGCCGATCATGACCGCAACGGATTCCGGGATACGTGGCAGGATACCCGCGATACGGTCGCCTTTGCGCACGCCGAGAGAGCGCAGGAAATTCGCGACCTTGTTGCTCAGCGCGTGCAGCTCCCGATAGCTCATCGTCACTCTGGAGCGATCCCTGCCGATCCAGTGGAGTGCTGCTCCATCACGGTTTGCGTGGCGATCGACGATAGTATGCCCGAGATTGATGTGCGCCTGTTCGTGCCAGTCGAGATCCCGCAGGACCGAGCTCCAGTCGAAGTCGCGCACGACATCCGCATAGCTGGGCTTGCGCACGTTACTAAACTCCGCGCGCCTTGGTGCCGGCTCTACTGCAAATCCGGTATACGTGCCGGCCTTCGAGAACAGTCTCATCCCGCTGATTGATCAACCGGACTTTGATCTTGAGTTTTCCCCACTCCATGCCGGGCCGATGGTCGATCGCTTCGATCGCGAATTCAGAGCGCACGGTATCGTCCTTGAACACCGGCTTTTGAAATAGGGCTTGTTGCTCCAGCAGCGCGATCATCGAAGCTTTGAGCTGCTCGGAAAGCGGCGCGGCGCCGAGCGCCGTCAGCGCCATGAGATGTAGACCATGAACGATCGGCCGGCCGAAGCGCGTGGTTTTGGCGTATTCGTCGTCGTAGTGGATCGGATGCTTGTCGCTTGTGAGCGCAGCGAAGGAAAGAACATCCGCTTCGGTAATTGTTCTGCAGTGGCCCGGAAATGTTTGACCTTCCCTGAAATCTTCAAGAAAGAGCTGTGCGGGTTCTTTCTCCATTCCACTCTCCCTTTCGCCGGCAGCCCCTGGGCCCGAGTGCGCACCAAGCCGGCATAGTGGCACAATTCATTTCTTCGGGGAGCCGCACCCTGGAACGCGAAGTCACGCTCTTGGCGGCGCGAGCGGTTCGCCTGTTGTGATGGGCGCGCCCGGCACGCTAGGCTCAGAGACCAGGGGACGCCAGGAGGAAAGCATGGGCCGCAAGATAGCCTTTGTCGGAGCGGGTGCGGTCGGCGGCTATGCCGGCGCCCACATGGTGCAGGCCGGCGAGGACGTGACGTTCATCGATCCCTGGCCCGCTCACGTCGAGCACATGCGCAAGCACGGCTTGCGCGTGACGCACGCCATGACGGAGCCGGAATTCACCGTGCCGGTGCGCGCGCTCCACGTGACGGATGCGCAGCAGCTCGCCAAGGAGCAGCCGGTCGACATCGCGTTTGTCTGCATGAAGTCGTACGACACCGCCTGGGCGACGATGCTGATCCGGCAATATCTGGCGCCCGACGGCTACGTGGTCTCGCTGCAAAATTGCATGAACGAGGAGACCATCGCCGGCATCGTCGGCTGGGGCAAGACGCTCGGCTGCATCGCAAGCTCCATCACGGTCAACCTGCCGGAGCCCGGCCTGGTGCACCGCGGCGCCGCCAAGCACGGCGCGGCGCACACGGTATTTCGCGCCGGCGAAGTGCACGGCCGGATTACGCAACGCGCCGAAGAGGTCTGCCGCCTGGTCGCTTACTCGGACAGCGCCAAGGTGACCGGCAACCTGTGGGGCGAGCGCTGGTCGAAGCTGGTCACCAACGCCATGCAGAACGGGCTTTCCGCCTGCACGGGTCTGGGCGGCGCTGACATGCTCAAGAGCGATCCGATCCGCCGCTTCTCGACACGAGTCGGCAGCGAAGCGATCCGCGTCGGACAGGCGCTTGGCTATCAGCTCGAAGAAATCCTGCACATACAGCCCGAAACGATCGCGCGCGCCGGCGAGGGCGATGAAGCCGCCGCCCGCGCGTGCGATGAGCAGCGCTTCAAGGACTCAGGCCGCACCGCGGCAGGGCAGCGTCCCTCGATGGGCCAGGACATGCAGAAAGGCCGGCGCACGGAAATCGAATTCCTCAACGGCCTGATCGTGCGCGAGGGCGAGAAGGTCGGGCTGCCGTGCCGCGCCAATGCGGTGCTGACCGACATCGTCAAGCGCGTCGAGAAGGGTGAGCTAAAACCCGATCCGCGGCACATTACGGAGCTAAGGTTGAACTGAGCGGGGGAAGTTTTTATTTGAAATACCGCACTAGCCTGCTGGCGAGACGTACAGCCGCGGAAACCAGCGATCAATAATTGCGGCGGGGAATCCAAGGCGGACAGCATCGCGCGGTCCTTCGGATGCAAGATACCCCTTATCAACGAGTGTGTTGAGCACGGTTCGCGCCTGGCGAGTTTCGTAGCCGGTGATTTCAGCGGCACGGCCGCGCGAGAACTCGCCTGACACCACAGCCTCCTTAAGTAACGGCCATGAGCCGCGCGGCAGCCTTTTCGCCCGCGTTTCTTCCTCGCACCAGATTTCGATACGTCTAAGTAGCTCCGCAGGCTCCAGGAGGCTCGCCATGAAGGAGACCTGATCAACACAGGCACCGAGAAAGAAATTGCAGAACTCGTCCAGGCCCTGTTGGGTAAGGTTTCCACGACCGTCTAAGTCACCGCGTCGTGGCTCATCGGCGACAGCCAGCATTTTCTTATACTCATCGATTCGGCGCGCCAGCCCCCGCGAGATCGCCCACAATTCAGAGCCGATACCTAGCTCGCGAAGCCACGCGTGAGAAAACAGTCTGGTCACGCGTCCATTGCCATCCAAAAACGGATGAATCCACAGCAGACGATGATGCGACGCGGCAATGCCGATCACTTTGCGGAGCTTCGACAACGTTGGGCTGTTGTAGGCTTCGGCAAAGCGATTCAGGAACGCCGGAATATCGTCGGGATCGACAGGAACGAGACGACCAACCTTGACGTGGCGCTTGCGAAATTCTCCGGGGACCACACGCAGCCGTTCTTTCGTTTCCGGGTTTTCGACCCACAACAGATCATCGGGTAGCCGCTGGCAGAACTCCCGGTGAACCCAAACGATGAATTCGGTGGAGACGACCGGCGACGGCGCTGCCCCGCGATCGATAAGGCGCTGTACCTCGATATGGGCGCGTGCCTCCTTTTGCAGGTTTCGACGTTCCGGCTCCTGCGCATAGTCGTTGTTCATGGCCCGGTCGATATCGACCAGAAAAGTGTGATGGCCCTCGATCAGGTTCGAGTAATAGCAATTCATCGAGCGGACCAGATTGCCGATACCTGCCGCCAGAATCGGATTGAAGCGCCCTGTCAGGGCGCTGGCCTTGGCTACGAGGTCTGTCCCATAATCCTCCAAGCCCTGCGCCTCCTCGGGCAACATCGGCTCCATCGCAGTAGTCGCAGTCATTTTTGCCGCTTTCTTTGCCGCTTAATGTAGAGCATGTGCAATGGTTTATAGCATAATCTGTGGCTGAATTTGCCGCTTCTTTTGCCACTTCTCTTGTCTCTTGCGACGAGCAGCGCTTCAAGGACTCAGGCCGCACCGCAGCCGGGCAGCGCTCCTCGATGGGCCAGGACATGCAGAAAGGCCGGCGCACGGAAATCGAATTCCTCAACGGCCTGATCGTGCGCGAGGGCGAGAAAGTCGGCCTGCCCTGCCGCGCCAATGCGGTGCTGACCGACATCGTCAAGCGCGTCGAGAAGGGCGAACTGAAGCCCGATCCACGGCATATTACGGAGCTAAGGTTGAACTGGACCCCGTTACCCCATCTACGCACTGCGCCACGCACCGACCGCCGGCACGGGCAGCCCCAAATTCTCCCGCAATGTCGTGCCGGCAAACTCCTTGCGGAAAAGGCCGCGGCGTTGCAGCTCGGGGACGACGAAGCGCACGAAGTCTTCATAAGCGCCCGGCACGTGGGTGGCGGAGAGCACAAAGCCATCGCAGGCAGGCGCCGCGAACCATTGCTCAAGCCGGTCGGCCACTTCCTTCGGGCCGCCGACGATGGGGTTATGCACGCGGCCGCGCCCGCTGATCTGGATGAAGTCACGCACCGTCGGATTTGTCTTGCCGCTGGCGCTCAGCACGCGGTCGCGGATGCCCTGAAGGCCGGACATTTCCGCCAACTCCTTCGCCGTGAATGGCTCGTCCATGCCCTTCTTCGCAAAATCGAAATTGAGCGCTTCCGATAACAGCGACAGCGCGTCGATCTCCAGCGGCAGCTTTTCGATTGCCGCCCATTTGTCCTCGGCCTCGGCTTTGGTCGCGGCTGCCACGGTGTTGACGAGGTGGGTGATCCTGACCGCTTCGGGATCGCGGCCGAGCCGCGCCACGTCCGCCTTGAAGTCGGCGTAGTCGCGCTTGCCGACCTCGATGTTTGGATAGACCACGAAGATGATCTCGCCCCACCGCGCGCCGAATGTTTTGCCGCGGCCGCTCGATCCGGCCTGGATGATGACCGGATGGCCCTGCGCCGAGCGCGGCACCGTGAACGGCCCACGCGAGCGGTAATAGCGGCCCTGATAATCGAGGCGATGAACCTTCTCGGCCAAAGCGAACAGCCCGGTCGCTTTGTCCTGGACGATGGCATCGTCCTCCCAGGCGTCCCAATGGCCGAGCACGATCTCCATGAATTCGTCTGCGCGGTCGTAGCGCAGATCGTGGCCGATCACCTCGTCGCGACCCATGTTCTGCGCTTCGCCGTCGTTGAGCGAAGTGACGACGTTCCAGGCCGAGCGGCCGTGCGTCATCAGATCAAGCGTGGCGAACACGCGCGCCACATGGAACGGCTCGTAGTAGCTCGTCGAATAGGTCGCGCCGAGGCCGAGCCGCTCGGTCGCCATGCCCATGACCGTGAGCACGGTGACGGCGTCGAGTTTTACGCAGCGAATGCCATGCTCGACGGTATGCGCATGATTGCGCCCGTACATATCCGGCATCGACAAGCGGTCATCGAAGAAGCCGAGGTGAAACTTGCCCGCCTCCAGCACGCGGCCGATGTGGCGGTAGAAGTCCGGCGACCAGCTGTCGGTGCGCGACGCCGGATGACGCCACGAACTCGCGAGGTTCGTGCAGTTCTGCGCCTGCAGGAAGCCGACCATGGTCATCTGGCGCATCGTTCCGTCACCCTGAGGTGCTCGGTGCGCAGCGCCGAGCCTCGAAGGGCGACGGCCGAGGCGCTCAGGCCCTATCCTTCGAGGCCCGCGCTCCGCGCGGGCACCTCAGGATGACGGCATAACTAGCGCGTGTCGATGGAAACCCGCTTCAGCGGCTGCGTCGGCGCGGGCTGCACGAAGCCTCCGGCATTCACCGCTTGCGCCAGTGCGTCGCGGTCGAGCGTTTCGTCATGCTTATAGACGTCGTCGCGAAACTCGATGGTGCCGTCGCGCGTCACCCAGCCGGTGAGATAGACCCAGGCGACCGGCATCTTGTGCGGCAGATTGACGACCTTGGTCTGGCCGGCAGCGATGCCGGCGTCGATCGCGGCCCGATTCCAGCCCGGCACATCCTGAAGAATCCAGGCGGCGAGATCGCGCACATTGTCGACCCGCGTGCAGCCGTGGGAATCGAAGCGGTAGTCGTCGGCAAACAGCTTTCGCGTATCGGTGTCGTGCATGTACACCGAATACGGATTCGGCATGTCGATCTTGAGATTGCCGAGCGCATTCCAGGTGCCGGCGTCCTGCCGCACCGTGAAATTAAACGAGCGGTCACCCGACCAATCGACGGATGAAGGGCTGATCTCCTCATCGCGCGCGCCGAGAAGGCGCATATGCATGCGCGCGAGATAGCTCGGGTCCTTGCGCATGTGGGCCGCGATCTCGGTCTTGGTGATCGAGAGCGGCACCGTCCAGGTCGGATTGAGATCGATCGCGGTGATGGAAGCGGTCAGCGTCGGCGACGGCTTGTCGATCTTGCCGACAATGACGCGGTAGCGGCGCTCGACCTTGCCGTTGCCGACCGCCTCGACGAAGGCGGCCGGGATGTTGACCACGACGTAGCGCTCGGCAAAGACGAAATCCATGCCGAGCAGGCGATCGAGCGAGGCCTCAAGCTGCTTGATGCGCGGTCCAACCGGAACATTGAGCGCATGCAAGGTCTGCGGACCGACGCTGCCGGTGACGTCGAGCCCGTGACGGAGCTGGAAGCGCTTGACGCCCTCGGCCACGGCGGCGTCGTAACCGTCGCCGGCTTCCTGGTTGGCCGGCATATCGTCGGAGATGACAAGACGCCGGCGCAGTAACGCCACGTCGGGACCGCTCGCGCCCGGCGCAAGCTTCGCATCGGCCGGCAATATCGGCCAGCCGCCGCGCACCTGGATGTCCGAATAGAACAGCAGCGCTTCCTTGATGCGCTGGAAAGTGTCCTCGTCGAAAACCGGATCGGCGGACAGCGCCAGTGCCGCGGCCGAGCGCTGCTCCGGCGTCGTCATGGCTTTTGGCGGTTGCGGCGGTTTGACTGCCGGCTGCGGTGATTTCGCGGCGGCGGGCGGCTTGGCGGGAACCGCCGGCGGCGACGCCAGTGTCGGCTGGCCGGCAACGCCCTGCGCCAACGCAGCGCCCGCTGTCGCAGCGAGAACAACACCAGCAATAAAGATGGTCCGCATCGATCGCCCCTCCCCGGCCGAGTGGCTTAGCCCTGCGGCTGCGGCTCCAGCGGCCCGGTCTCCGGACGCGGGCGGTTGCG
>Ga0207416_1005512_pt1 | contig 9983 bp, 14 predicted proteins | sample PaiPotPPM11metaG_FD_184107 | JGI IMG/M metagenome (GOLD analysis project Ga0207416, IMG submission 184107) | Iron sulfur acid spring bacterial and archeal communities from Banff, Canada, to study Microbial Dark Matter (Phase II) - Paint Pots PPM... ...
CGCCCGCCACGCCCCCCGGCGCTGAGATGGGTAATACACCAAAACCATCCCCGGAGCCATAGCTGACCAGCGAAGACAGTCGGCTCTCACCACGATTCTCGGAAACTCGGGCTAGGAACTCGCCGAAGCAGGGCCTGCAGGTCATCGTCGCATCAGCCGGCAGATCCGCGCGGCCGCGTGCGCGGCGTCCCGGCAGGCGTCCCGGTCGCCAGGCTCGCCCGCCTCGCTGGCGGTCTGGGTGAGACAATCGCACAGCGTCGCCGCGAGCCGGGCCAGGGCATCGGCGGCCAGGGCCGGATCCGCCTGCGCCGGTGCGGCCAGGGCGGGCTCGAGGTCGGCATCGAGGGGGAGTGAGGGCGCGAGGGTCAGGGCTTCGCGCCCATCGACGGCGGCGTCGGCGGTCATCATGAACGCGGCGAACAGCGCGGACGCCCGGTCCTGGCCGTGGCGGGCGGCGATGCGGATGCCCTCGAACGTGTCGAAGGCGGCCGTCAGCACCTCGGGCAGGCTGGCCGCCTGCCGCAGGCGGCCCTCGATGCTGCCCGGGTTGGTCATTCCGTTCACCATCCCTAGCGTCGCCCTGCTTTTCCCGAGCACGGCGCAGGCGCCGGACGTGCCGATCGCTTCCTCCATCGCGGGGAGATACGCGTCGATGACCTGGTTCAGTTCTCGCCGGAGTCCGCGCTGCCTGAGATGTCCTCCAGCAGCGAATGCTTTTCCCGCTATATCCAGCGCGGTCTTCGTCTTGCCCAGCTCGGACTGGAGTTTGTCGTTCCTGGCCTTGAGCTTCTTGTTCTCCGCCCGCAGCCGTGCCAGTTCCTCCGCCTCGGCGCTCTTGCCCGGCTTTCCCGACGTCGCGGGCAAGGTGCCCGTTTCCTGCTGATGCCTCCAATGCTCGAGATGCGAGTGATACAGCCGCTCCTGGCGCATCAGTGCGCCGCGCTCCGGACTCCCTCGGGCAGCGCGTCGAACTCCGCCAGGATGCGCGCGTTATACGCGGCGGTGAACGTCCGCCGCTTCGGCCGCCCCGGCTGTCCCTCGGTCACCTGACCATCATGCGCGGTGATCGCAGCCTGGTCAGCGAGTGTCATCGTCACTGTCTCGGTAGTCCTGTCTCGCCCTGCTCAACCTCAAAAGGATTCATACGTCCCATGTCTCACACGAGTTTGACAGAGAGGGAGTAGCTATGCGAGTGACCGCATGATCATGCGCCGATTGAGGGCGCGCTATTCGGCATGAGCGGGCGTCCACCAGCCCTACGGGGCACGCAGATCCGCCACATCTGTGCGGTGGGCGGACTCAGCGCCCAGCGGTAGCGAGGCGTGCAGAACGGCGGGATTGCGCGCCATGTCCGAGGACCTGCGTCAATCACTCGTCGTGATCACACCTTCTCTTAGTCCCGGAATCTTGCTGCTCCACGCTCGTGGCCAGGCAGATCAGCCCGGCTGGAGTAGGCCGGAAGCCACAGGCACCGAAATAGAACGCGGCCAGGTGCTCGCTGAAGTCGACGTGGAGCCACTCGCAGCCCGCCGCCCGCGCGTGGTGGACAGCGTGGCCCACCACGGCGGTGGCAATGCCGTGCCGCTGATGGCTGCCAGCGACCTTGGTATCGAGAAGGAACGCGTGATCGCCGCCGTCCCACGCCACATTGACGAACCCGGCCAGATGCTTCTGGCCGGGCACGCGAGCGGTCACCCAGCCCAGGCTGTGGGGCCGGATCTGATCCCACCAGCCAGCCACCGGGCGGCCGCCATGCGCACGGATCAGCATCACCATTTCCGCGTCCGTGACCGGGCCGCAGCCCACGCGAGAGGCTGCATTCCAGTCTCCCGCCGCCGCGCAGCCGGGGCCCGGTTCTGCCGGTCCGTACATGCGAGATCCTGACCCGTGGCTAGATAGCCGCGACCATGACGCCCATGGTTAGCCGTCAGGCGGGGCAGGTGGGCACGGCCGAATGAATCAGCGCGCCGACCCGCCGTTCTGCGCGGCCCTGTCGCTGCAAACTTCGCGCCGAGTCGCCGTTCATAGCCGTCATTCCGGCGAGCCATTGCGAGTGACCGGGCTGGAGGGTACGGGTCAGGTCGGCTGCCGGGGGGCGCCGGCGCAGGGTGAGCAAGTGTCGGCGGGTTGAACCGGTGGGCGCGCGTTCGGCGCCGGGACGGTCCTCACCGTGATGCCTTCGCGCGCCGGGGAACCAGGTCCAGGCAGGGTCGGGAACGGCCCGGCCAGAACAGGGCCGGGCCGCGGTGGCTAAGCGGAGACGAGGGGGGCGGGGAAATCGCGGGTGTGATGGGCCTGCGTCGCGTGGGTCAGGCTCGCTGCCTGGCCGCTGGCGGCCAGGCAGCGGTAGCCGTCCAGCCAGTCGGGCAGGTCGGCGCCGGGTTGCTCCCAGCTGACGAAGGTCGCCTCATCGCACCAGTGATCGATGCGGCTCATGGTGCTCAGATGCGGTTCGCTGCCTACGAACGCCTCCATCAGCTCCCGCTGTTGCCAGGCGGTGCGGGTCCAGTAGGTGTTGTTCGCTTCGGCCAGCACATCCGCGCCGAGATTGCCCGTCGAGTTCTGCGCCAGTTCGGTAACTGCCACCGCGCTGGCGAAGAACTCATCAAAGAACGCCGGGTCTCTGAGCCGGAGCCGGGTGACCACGATGACCGGCATCACTACCTCCTCGGCCCGGCGCAGCCTGACCAGTAGTCCTACAGTGTAGGACTAACCTACGTCCTACACTGTAGGACGGTCAAGGCGCATGTTCCCCCAGGCCCGCACCAGGAGGCAATGCGGCAGTGCCAAGAAGACCGCCGGGCTCCGATACGACCTCGGTCTGGCTGCGGCCCGCCCCGGCGCCGCGCCAGGCCCGGCCGGCCTTCAGCCGCGCGGAGATCACCCAGGCGGCCGTTGACCTCGCCGACAACGAGGGCCTCGCGGCGGTGTCGATGCGCCGCGTCGCGGCCCGCATCGGCTCGGCACCGACGTCGCTGTACTGGTACGTCTCTGGCAAGAGCCAGCTCTACGAGCTCATGATGGACGCCGTCATCGGCGAGATCGAGCTCCCTGAACGTCCCTCGGGCGACTGGCGCGCCGACCTCGCCTCCATCGCCTGGGCTACCCGCCTGACGGGGCGCCGCCATCCATGGCTGGCCGGGCTCGGCGTCCACCCGGTGCCCGGGCCGCTGACCAGACGATGGGGCGCGGCGGTCTTCCGGTCACTCGCAGGCCTCGGGCTAGACCCGGCGACCGAGGTCAACATCCTGGCCGCCGTCAACAACTACGTCTCTGGGTTCCTGGACCGCGAGACCAGCCGGTGGATGCCCGCGTCACCGGCAGCGCAGGCCGCTCAGCCCGGCGCGCCGGCCAGCGACCCGACAGCCCAGACGAGCCGGGACGACCCCAGCCTCACACCGCAGCACCTCGCGGCCAGGGCCAGCATGCACAGCGACGAGAGCTTCGCCTTCGGGCTCGACTGCCTGCTCGACGGGATCGCCGCGCGCATCGCCCCGGCGGCCAGTGAACGCCCGCCAGCAGATGCCCGGCCACGTTTAAAGGCCTGCGGCACCATCACCAGCACCGGCACCGGCGATCACCAGCTTGGTTGGCGGGCACGAGACCACCTGCCGCACCCCATTAGCGTTAAGGGGTGACGCCTCCCGTTGAACCACGCGAAATGGGCATGCTTGATGCCGGCGACGGCAACCAGATCTACTGGGAGGAGCGCGGGAACCCCGATGGGGTGCCCGCGCTGATCGTGCACGGCGGTCCTGGCTCCGGCTGCGGCGTCGGGGCCGGCCGCTCACTCGATCCAGAACGCTTCCGCGTGATCGCGTTCGACCAGCGCAACTGCGGCCGGAGCACGCCACACGCGAGCGACCCGGCCGCCGACATGACGCTGAACACGACCCAGCATCTGATCCGCGACATGGAGCAGCTGCGGGAGCACCTAGGGGTCGGTAAGTACCTGCTTTGCGGCGCTTCGTGGGGCTCGACGCTGTCCCTGGCCTATGGTGAGCAGTATCCCGGAAGGGTGTCCGGCATGCTGCTCGGCAGCGTCACCTCGACCCGCAGGGCCGAACTGGACTGGCTGTACCGAGGCGGCGGGCGGTTCTATCCCGAAGCGTGGGAGCGGTTCCGCGACTACGTCGGCGCCGCTGAGTACCGGTCTCCGCTAGATGCCGAGCCACCGATCGAGGGCCTGCTCGCCGCGTACTATGCGCGCCTGGAGGACTCCGACCCGCAGGTACGCCCTGAGGCGGCGAAGGCCTGGCTGGCCTGGGAAGACGCGCTGATCTCCGGGGAACGCAACGGCTCCCCGGGGATCTACAGCGACCAGCTGGATGACGAGCAGGTGGCGTTCGTGCGGATCTGCGCGCACTACTTCTCCAACGACGGCTTTCTTGAGGACGGCGCGCTGATCCGAGACGCCGGCAAGCTGGCTGGCATTCCGGGTGTCCTTATCCACGGCCGGGGTGACGTCAGCGGGCCGGCGATCACCGCGTGGGACCTCGCTAACGCCTGGCCTGGCTCCGAACTGATCGTCATCGAGGATTCCGGTCACACCGGCAGCGCCACCATGCGCCAAACGCGCCTCGCGGCCCTTGACCGCCTCTACGCCGCAATTACGAGCTGATCTCCGATGTCTGAGCGCCGCTGATGACTAAGTGAAGATCTCGTGCAGCCGGGTGGCAAACGCCCGGGGGCGCAGGATGAACCCGGAGTAGTTGCCGGGGAACTCGGCCAGCGGCCTGTCTAGTTCGCGGGCCAGTGCCTGGGCGCAGTGGCGGGGGAAGGCGTGGGTGCTGGTCCCGGCGACGGGCACGATGCGGGCTGCCGCCTTGTGCAGGGCGGGCAGGTCGAGCTGGTAGCGGTGGACGGCGGGAGCGTCGCGGGCGAGGAAGACCTCCAGGTTGGCGAGCCGCTCTGGCCTGGGCTGCGGGATGGCGACGTCGGGCTCGGGGTCCTCGAACCTGATCCCCGCCACCGCCACGGACTTGTGCATCGCCGCGGCGGTCCCCTCGCGTCGGTACAGCTCCTCGACCTCTTCCTGGTCCCGGATCGCCTGGCTGCGCTCGGGCTCGGGCAGCAGCCCGGTGACCGGTCCCGGCCACCCGTCCGCGGCTTGCGGGGGGTCTCAGGGAAGGAGGTTGGATGCATCTGACGGACGAGGAACTCGTTACCGGGTTGGCTAGCCAAGAAGGCGGCCTGGACCTGCAGGCTGCTACCTTCGCGCGGGTCAAGACCGCAATGGGTTTTACCAGGATGCTGACCCCGCTAGGTAACTACTTCATCGCCCGTCCCGCGGCCCGGGCCGCGGCTGGCAAGATCACCCAGGATACAGACGTGCCGCTCGACGCCGCGGTGGCGCTCGGGCTGTCGGCTGATGCCCTGCACGTCTGGAGCGCGGATCCGATGCTTAACCAGGTCAGCCAGTACCTCGGCTATGTGCCGGTGGAGCGGATCATCGCGATCGAGGCCACCCCGGGCCGGAGCTGGCAAAAGCTTACGATCACCGTGCAAGGCGGCCACCGGATCGAGCTGGAGGTCCGCGGTGCCAGCCATCAGCTGGCGGCCGCATTCGGCCAGCTCGGTAACAGCGCTGGATAAGCCAGCTCGAGCGGGACGTCAAGCCCATCTACACTGCCGTGACGCCGAGGCCGCCAGGGCCACGCTCGCCGAACTGGCAGAGGCAGTTACCTGGAACACCGCAGACCCCTGCCCGCAGGCCGCCACGGTGCTCACCTACTGGTGACCCGAATCCGAAAACCCGGCTTCCGCCGCATTACGACGACCAGACCAAGCTCTTCTCCCGTCAGTGGGTGACCGCCTACTTCTGCCCCGCTCAGGTGGCTGCGCACGCCCTATCAACCATGGCCGTGCCCAGCGGCCCCCGACTGGCGGGCCCGACACGCGACCCCCGGCGGCTGCGCGCGGCTCGGGGGGAGCCCAGGCCAGATGCCTGAGAGGAAGGAAGAGTGACGGCATGACCAGATTGCGCGCCACCGCAGCCCACATCATCCCAGAACGCTCGCCTATACAACTGGTGCCCGGCCAGCGGGTCCGGGCCGGGCAGCACGACACCCAATGGCCCGCGTTCGTTTTCGTCACCTCCGACGACGGTGCCGGGTGAGTCCCGGAGCGCCACCTCGACACCTCCTCCGACCCGGCCGTTGTCCTCGTCGGCTATGACACCACCGAGCTTGCCACCACCGCCGGAGAGGAACTGACCCTGATCAAGCAGGACAACCCAAGCGGCTGGGCATGGGTCCGCAACGCGGCAGGCCAGCACGGATGGGTGCCATTGAGCACCGTCGAACCAATTCCCGGGCCATGATCACACCCGGGATGCGTGCCGCAGTGTCATCAATGTCCGAGCAGGGAGATTGACTGGAACGCCGGGCTGGCCGGTCAGCTCCAGCCACACATGCCAGACAGCAGAAGCGGAGAGGCAAGACGCATGCCAGCCATCGCACTACGCCCGGTCGAAGACGCCGACCTGGACGCGCTCTTCGATCAGATGCGCGACCCCGAAGCGGTGCGGATGGCCGCGTTTACCGCCGAGAACCCAGATGACAGGCGCGCCTTCGACGCTCACATGGCCAGGGTGCGAAGCTTGCCCGGCGTTACGAACCGCGCCATCACCTGCGACGGGCAGCTCGTCGGCAGCATCTCCAGCTTCGTGTCCGGGGACGAGACCGAGGTCACCTACTGGATCGATCGTGCTGCCTGGGGGCGCGGGATCGCCACCGTGGCTCTGGAGCTCCTGCTCAAGCTGGTAACCGTCCGGCCGCTGCACGCCCGCGCGGCCAGCGACAACCTCGCCTCCCTCAGAGTCCTCCAGAAAGCGGGTTTCACCATCATCGGAACCGAGGTCTCCTCTGCTCCGGCGCGAAACCGCGACATAGAAGAATCCCTCCTCCGGCTGGTGTAAAAACTCACCATCGGTAACGGTCCGCTGATTACCCTCGCCACCGGCGATATCCGTCGGCTCATAGCCGTTTCATGAAACGTCCGGCCACGCCGCCCGCTGGTCCCGCTAGCACCAAGCCCGCAGCAAGATAAGCCACTACAGACAACGAGCAAAGGACCACAGGTACCGGCTGTGGTAACAGTGACGATGCGCACGCGATGCGCCCGCGATGCGGGACCGTGGCAGCGTGGACGTGGCCTTACGGCAATCCGCATCCTGCGGTAGGAACAGGAAAGGACTGCACATGAGAAAATCGATGCGCGTCGCGACCGTCTTCGTCGGCGCCACGGCAATGGCTGCAGGGTTCGGGCCAGCAGCCATGGCCATGCAGGCGTCGCATATTAAGGCAACTAATAACTGCGATTCGGCAAATAAGAACTGGGCCGAGGTGTCCATGAAGCATAATATTTTTAACTCCCGGCTCTGTTCGGCCTTCGGGTTTAGGGGCGAAATGCAGGTCTCTGTTTTGGGAGACGGCAGCATACATCACATCGGGCAGTGCGGGGGAAATAACTACGGTGGTTTCCCCTGGCTCAGCCAGAACGGCAGGGCGGGCTTTTTGACCTTCGGCCCCGGGACTACCTTCCGTGACATAACCGCCTACGGAAGCAGGATCTCCAGAGCTGGCAACGACATCCGGATATCTGGATGGACGGGTGGCGATAGGTGTCCATGACGTGACGCGCGGGAGCCGCCGGGGGCGGGTACTCGGGGCGGCGGCAGTAATAACCGTCGCCGTCCCGGTCGTAACGACCGCGCTGTTGGCGGCATCAGGCAGCGGTGCTCCGTCGGCACTAGCCGTTGTGACCAGCGCGCTGAGCAAGACCGCGCCGGCTAAATACAGCTTCAGCCTGGACTCGACGACACAGATGGGGGAGAGGCTTGTCAGCCGGGTTCTGGTCTCCGGCATGTTCGACCCCGGGCGCGATCTCGGGGTGGAATTGCTGAAGACGAGCTATCAACGCCATCCTGTGACGGCGCGCATCCTCTTCGTCGGCGATTACGTCTATACGTCGGTCTCTCCTGGATCCAGACTCGGGACCATGGGCACGCTCTGGGACAAGGCGCCCGTCCCGCCTCCGTCGGCGGGTTATGGCTTCGTCTCAGATCGGCCGGTGAGTCTGGCTGATCTCGCCGGTTTGCTGCGGCACGCGCGCGCGGTACGCGAGGCGGGACGCGCATCTGGCGCCAGATGGACCGGGACCAGCTACTCCTTCACCGCGCGCCTCTCCGGCGCATCCGTGGACGGGATCGTCTACATCGACCGGCAGGGTCGGGTCCGCCGCGAGATTACGGCAGCCACCTTGGGACATGGTTTCGTGATGCACTGGGCCCTCGCCCTCGACTATTTCGTCGTCCAGAAGACAGTCAGCGAGCCACCAGCCAGTCAGGTCACATACACAAGTTCCCCGTACTGGGGATGGTACTTCTGAGAAGCGTCGGCATCAGGCGGTTTCCGCCTGGAGCACCTCGGCCACTGGCCGGCGTGCGCCGATGCGGGCTGGGATGGCCGTGAGGACGGCGATGACCAGCAGGGTCACGGCGACGATCAGGACGAGCCCGATAACCGACGGGATCGTCGTCGCACCCCCGTTCTTCGCGGCGTCGTAGATGCCGATCCCGCCGGGGATGCCGAGTAGTGCTCCGATCAGGGCGGGGAGCAGCTGCGTCACGGACAGGCCGGCGGTGATCTGTTTGGGCGTGGCCCCGAGAGCACGGGTCAGAGCGGCCGGGTGCCGCGCTTCGATCACCGTGGTCCAGGCGATGAAGACGGCGTTGACCGCGGCCAGGACCACGAGCATGACCGAGACGATGGTGGTTGCCTCGGTCACCCGGGGACCGAGGGACCAGCCTGCGGAGCTCGTGTGGAGGATCAGCACGGCGACGAGACCGCTGGCGGTGACGGCGACGCTGAAGACGCTCAGCACCAGCCGCCGCGGCCGACGAACCGCCAGCCTAACCCCGACCAGGAGGGTGGCCGGCAGGTGCGCCGAGAGCCTGATCGCCCACGCCCGGCGTCCCGGTGGCCGGGCCGCGTCCTCGAGCGCGGCGACCGTGCTCTGGCCGGCAGCGCGAATCGCCGGCACGAACGTCGCGACGATCGCCACCGCGAGCGCCAGCGCAATCACAATGCCGACCGTGGAGCCGGTGAGTGGCGGGATGCTCGGGGCACCGAGGAGACCCGCTCCTGCACCGTTGATCAACGGCCCGGCCAGCCAGCCGGCCAGCAGCCCGACCGCTGCCGCGCACAGGCCGACGAGCGCGTTCTCGGCGAGGAGGACCACAGCCACGAGGCGTGGTGTGCCCCCAACCGCCTTCAACAGGCCGACGCGGCGCGTCTGCTCGGCCATGCGGCCCCCGACGAGCACCGCCACGCTCGCCAGCGCCAAGAGCGCGAGTAGCCAGCTTCCCGTGAGGAGGACGAGCCGCACGTTGGCGAGCGCCTTCGCGTCCGAGGCCCGGATGTCCTGCCAGGCAGTCAACGAGAGGCCGGACAGGGAGGGGTTGGCGCCCGGACCGGCCGGGAAGGCGTGGGCGCTATAGCGCGCAGCGAACCCAGCAGCCGCGCCGGGATCGGCGAGCTTCAAGTTCAAGAAGTACTCGACCGGCTCCGAACCCCCCGCGAGGGGCGCGACATCGGCCTGCGAGACCCAGACGAGACCGGGGTCGTAGTTGCCGACCGCGCCCACCAGAGTGCAGCCGAGCGAGCAGAGCTGCGTGTAGCTCGGGAAAGCGGCGGTGACGGCGATGCCGTCGACCCTGAAGGAGCGGGCGCCGAGGGTCAGCCGGTCGCCGACGCGCAGTCCGAGCGCGTCGGCGAACCCAGCCTCGACAACCACCCCTCCGGGACGAAGCCAGCTACCGCGCAGCATCGTCGGCTGGTCGACCGGCGAAGGAGCGGCACTCCGGCCTTCCACCTCGGCCCCGGCCGTTGCGTGTCCCGTCCGCAGCAGTGCCCACGTGACGGGGAACGGCCCGCTGTGAGCGACGACCCCCGAAGTGTGCTCGAGGGGTGCGAGCTCGC
>Ga0207416_1005517_pt1 | contig 9979 bp, 10 predicted proteins | sample PaiPotPPM11metaG_FD_184107 | JGI IMG/M metagenome (GOLD analysis project Ga0207416, IMG submission 184107) | Iron sulfur acid spring bacterial and archeal communities from Banff, Canada, to study Microbial Dark Matter (Phase II) - Paint Pots PPM... ...
GGTGTCCGGGACAGTAGTCGCGCCCGGACCAGGCGCGGACATAGCGGGACCTTTCCTCATGGTAGAGCCCTGTCCTCCCTAGCTTCGACGCGACGATCCCGTGGCGGCGGCCTGGGAGCCGGACCTGGCTGAGGCCGATGCGACCCTGCGGTCGCGCAGGCCGAGCACGGCGACGAGCGCGGCCGCGAACAGGCAGACAGCGGCGACGAGGGTCGCGACCTCGAACCCGTGGGAGAAGGCATGCTGGGCCACCGCTCGGCGACCCGTTCCGAGGGCCCTGGCGACCGAGTTGATCTGGGCGCTGGCGACGTTGCGCGCTTGCCCGAGCGCCTTCTGCTGAGCCGGGCCAGGCAAGCGGGCGACCTGGCTCCTCCAAGCGGCCGTTGCCGCCTCGGTGCCGACGGCACCGAGGACCGCTAGGCCGATCGAGGTGCCTACCTGGCGGGAGGCGTTGAACAGGCCCGACGCTGTGCCCGACAGACCCGCCGGGACGTCCCGCATGGCGACGTTGGCGACCCCGGGGATCCACAGCCCGGTTCCGACGCCGAAGAGCACGTAGCCGATCACGGCGATGACGAACGGCGACGACGCCGTGAGCGTGCTGAAAATGAACACGCCCGCTGCGGTAACGACGCACCCTCCAGCGACGATCGCAGTCGCCGGCAGTCGGCGGCTGAGGTGTCCCGCGAACTGGGCGACCATGAGGAACGGAACGTTCATGAACAGCCAGGACAACCCGGTGCGGAGCGCCGACCATCCGTCGACGTCCTGGTAGAGCAGCGTGAGGTAGAAGTACACACCGGTCAGCGCCGCGTAGGCGAACAGGTAGATGCCACACGAGGTGGTAAACCGCCGCAGCCTTACCAACTCGGGCGGGATCATGGGGGAGCGCGCCCGGCGCTCCCACCACACGAAGGCGGCTAGCAACAGCAGACCTGCGGCTATCGGCGCCAGCACCGAGACCGCCCCCCAGGAGTTCGATGACGACTCGATGAGGCCGAACGCTAGCGCCAGCAGGCCGAGGGCGCTGGCGAGGACGCCGGGGACGTCGACGGGGCGGGTATCGGGATTTCGTGATTCCGGCACCACGGTGACGGTCAGTGCGATCCCGGCCAGCGCGAACGGCGCGTTGACCCAGAAGATGGATGACCAGCTGAACACCCCGAGCAGGAGGCCGCCGACAACCGGGCCCATGCCGAAACCGAGGCCAGCGCAGGTCGCCCAGATTCCGATTGCGCCGGCCCGGGCCTTTCCCGAGTACGCCTGACTCAGGATCGACAGGGCCAGCGCGGACATCATGGCACCCCCGACGCCCTGGAACGCCCGGGCGGCGATGAGCTCTGGCGCGGACGCCGACAGCGCGCAAGCGACCGACCCGAGCGCGAACACGACCATGCCGGCCGCGAAGAAGCGCTTGCGCCCGAACCGGTCTCCGAGGCTGCCGCTCAGCGGAATCAAGGCGGCCAGGCTGAGCGCATAGGCGCTGATGACCCATTCGAGCTCGCCGGACGATTCGTGCAGCTCTCGCTGGATTGACGGCAGGGCAATGTTCACGATAGTGACGTCAAGCAAGATCATGCCCTGCGCGATGCACATTGCCACCAAGGTCAGCCGCTTTCCCCATTCGGTCATAGCTGGCCCTTCCTTGTTATGGTCTGGCGGGCGCGCCTAAAGTGAACTGGCGTAACACGCTACGAACGTAATAGGCAATTCGCGCGTTCGCACCGGGGCGCCCCCTGCCTGACCCCCCTGACTTTCGGCGGGGATCTGCGCTTGTCGTGGCCAGCGCCGGCCCGGTGGGGGATTCGCAGCATGGTGGAACCCACGCTGGCTGGTACTCCGAGCGGCTGAAGTCGTGCCGCAGCGTCGCGCTCGGCGCTGGCAGGCACTATCTCCAAGAAGATCACGGAGAAGCGATCGGCAACCACATCGCAAGCTGGCTCGAGAATCTTCGCTGACACTCCTGGTGAATCCGGCGACGGTCTCGTGCCCAGATCGGCGTCGTGACGCTACTGTCGGTGACACCTGCCTCAGATCGCCAGAATTGACTTGCTTTATCGCATCTTCGTACGGTTCTGCGGCTGGCTGGTCCTGCTCGGCCGGTCGGCCTCCAAGGACGCCAGGCGACGAGGGCGCGCAGGTGTAGCCGCCTCCAGACTTCGCCGGGGCGAACCAATATATGTCTGACCTGCTGATTCACCTGGGGTGGGGCGCTCTCAGCGCTGATGGAGGCCGTAGATGGCCAGTTCCATCATGCGATCCGCTCGTGCCGCGGCGGCGGGAGTGGGCTCGACTCGTGTCATGAAGCTCATCATCAGCAGCACGTCCTCGGGGTCCAGGCCTTCCCTCATGCTGCCGTCCGCTGTGCATGCGGCGATCAGCTCACCGACGGCCGACACCACGGGCGCGTAGGCGCTGCTGACCTGCTCCTGTACCACCGGGGTTTGCAGTGTCTCCCCGAGGCCTCGCTTGAGCTGGACGAAGTCCGCGAGGGTACGGAACCACGCGCGGAACGCGTCAAGGGGGGTATGTTCCGCCAGGACCTGCGGCACTAGGCGGACCAGCCGGTCGACGTCGTCCTGGTAGACGGCGGCGATCAGCGCTTCCCTGGTCGGGAAGTGACGGTACAGCGTCCCCGGGCCGACGCCCGCGCGCCTGGCGATGCCGATCATCGAGGAGTCCCCGGACTCCCTCAAGGCCTCGCGGGCGACCGCGAGGATGTGCTCGCGGTTTTTCGCGGCGTCTGCGCGCATCCCGGCTCCTCTTTGCTAAGCGGACACCTTTCCGGTACCGTGTCCAGTAAGCGGAAAGCTTTCCGGATAACAACTCTAGGCGGGATGAGGAGATGGCGCGATGACAATCCCTGCCCGGGTTCTAGGCCGCACCGGCGCCGAAGTGTCAGTCCTGGGCTACGGCGCGATGGAGCTGCGCGGCCAGCTCGCCGGCCCGGCGAGCCAGCTCAGCGGCCCGGCGATCACCGACGAGGAGGCTGGGCGGCTCCTCAATGACCTGCTCGACTCGGGGGTGAACCTGATCGACACCTCGGTTGACTACGGGCGCAGCGAGGAACTGATCGGCCGCTACCTCAGCTCGCGCCGCAGCGAGTTCTTCCTCGCCTCCAAGTGCGGCTGCCCGGTGTCCCTGCCGCCCGATGCGGCCACGATGGGCCAGCACGACTACAGCGCCGCGAACGTCCGCGCCGACGTCGAGCAGAGCCTCAGGCGCCTGCAGACCGACCACCTGGACCTGCTCCAGGTGCACCTGTCACCGCCGCGCAGCGAGATGGAGGCCGGCGGGACGATCGAGGAACTCCAGAGCCTGCGGGCCGAGGGCAAGGTGCGCTTCATCGGGATGTCGGGCACGCTGCCCAACCTGCCCGATCAGATCGACATGGGCGTCTTCGACGTGTTCCAGATCCCTTACTCCGCGCTCCAGCCCGAGCACGGCGAGCTGATCTCGCGCGCAGCGGACGCCGGAGCCGGCGTGCTCATCCGCGGCGCCGTGGCCCGGGGGACCGCATCGGAGGACAAGAACTGGACGGTGCAGCCGCTCAGCTCCTCCGGCCCTGCGGCCCAGGACCGCTGGGAGGCCGCCAAACTGGACGAGCTGCTGGAGGACGGGATGAACCGGCACGAGTTCATCCTGCGCTTCACGCTCAGCCACCCGGGAGTATCGAGCGCGATCGTCGGCACCAGCAAGCCCGAGCACCTGCGCAGCAACGTGGAGATGGCGTCGCGCGGGCCGCTGCCGGACGACGTCTACGCCGAGGCAAGGCGCCGGCTCGCCGCAGCGTAACGGGCCTCGTGCCTCATCGTGGGCGCTGCGACAGCGACAGCGCCGGCGCTGTCGGGGTTGCTCGGCCGAGCGGACCGGCACCGGCGCTGGCACCGGCACCGGGGAGATCCGCCCGGTCCGCGGCTTGTCATCGTGCGGAGCCCGGCCCGCCTGATCACGCCCTCGGCATCCCGGAGCTTGAACTAAGAACGGCTATCGGGTCTTCCGGGAGGCGACGGTGCCGCCTAGAAGATTCCGAGTTCGTCCAGTTGCAGGAGTCGGCTCGCGCTTGAGACGCATTCTCCGGCTTTCTGGATGGCGTCGTTCGCCTCGTCGACGGTGACGGCGTCATAGCTCGTGGGGTTGGGGTACTCGGCCTGGTTGCGGCGGTGCCGCTGCTCGAGCAGGCTGGCGATTTGTTCTTCTCCCTTGCGCCACCGGGCCATGGCACCTCCCCGCGTCCGTGTTAGCGGTCAGAATGAGAGTCGGGTAGCGGGATCTGCACGAGCGGCGACGAGCGCACCTGCCGGGCGAACCCGTCCTGTGCACCGTGCCACTGCCCGGCCGTGCGGATCGTCGTGTTCACCTCGCGGCCCAGCCGGTCCTGGGCGCGGCGGGCGGCCTCGTAAACCTCGTCGCGGTCGGGTGACCCGATGATCAGCACGTCAACGTCGTGGGGCGCGGGGCCTTGCTGGCCTGCGTAGCGGGCCGCCCACGATCCGAAGATGAACAGCTGCTCGATGCCGTCGATGGCCCCGAGCTCTTCCCGGATCACCTGCGGCGGGCCGAAGGACATGAGCGCCAGCCGCGACAGCGGCTCGTAGTAGGGGTTGCCTGTGTTGGCGCGGGTGAGCTTGCTCCGCCCGATCATCCGCGCGGTGAGCACGTCGGCCTCCTCCAGCCGCCGGAGTTCGTTGGCGACGGTGTGCCGCGGGTGCCCGGTCCGCCGGGACAGTTCCTCTGCGGTCCACTCGGCGGCAGGGGCGCCCAGGACCAGCGCGAGGACGTCCCCTTGGAGCCGGGAGCGGAACACGGGAAGCAACGGGGGAGCGGCGGTCTGGGCCATGCCCCCATTATGACCCTAAACACGGACCATATAACCCGGAAATAGGACTGCACTCGGCTGAGAGCTGGAAAGCCGGTTCGGAGTGCGTCGTCAGGCCTCCGGAGCCGCCGTTGCTACGAAGGCGCTGTACATGCGCTCGCTGACGTGAGGCTGGATGATGACCGGCGCAGCCGGCACCGCTACCCGGAAGCACATGCCGCTGTCCCGCGAATCCCTGGCAGGTGCTGTCCCTGATGAGACAGCGCAGTGCCGCAGGGACAAGAACGACGGTTCGCGCTCCCCTTTCCGGAACGCCTGGTCAGCTGGCGGGGCCGACGCCTACGTAGATATCGACCATGCCGGAGACGTAGCGCCCGCCCTTGACGTCGCCGTCGGTCGCCAGCCGCGGCTGGGGGAGCGCGGCACCGTTCTCTATCAGGGACAACTGCAGCGGCCGGCCGCCTGCGAACTGCTCGGCGGGGGTGACCGTCGCCACGTAATTGTCGTCGCCTACCGCCGCCACCCGGTATTGAGCGTCGGCCGTATCCCCGCGAGCGCCAGCACCTCAAGCAACGCCGGCCCGGTTTCGGTGTCGGCCTGCACACCCCCGGGTCCCTCAAACGACACCTTCAGTGTCTCCTCAGGCAGCCGGGCCAGACGGGTCGCGCTGAGCGCGACCACGCGGCGGCCGTCGATGATTTCCACCGGGCTGCCGGCCGACGGTGCCGCGGTGGTCGCCGGCGCGGTCGCGATCCCGACGGTCACCGCGGACACCCGCGGCACCGACCTGACGGGGGAACGGTCGCCCGGCACGACCAGTTCGGGCCCCCGGGGTATGGGGCGCCCGTCCTGGGTCAGCGCGAGCAGCGCCGGATGGTTGCCGAAGCCGGGGTCGAGTTCCCCGGCCGCGAACGTGACCGCGCCGCGGCCCGCGCCGCGGACCGTCACCGTCACCCGCAGCAGCTCGTTCTTGGTGTTCAGCAGGGAGGTCGGATAGGTCGGGGCGGCATCGGCCACTAGCGTCTCCAAGAGCACGCCCGTGTCGGTGACCTGCTGCCTTCCCAGAGTCAGCGTGACGGTGGTCTGCGGGAGCGCTGCGAGCTGCGCCGCCGTGTACGCCGTCGGCGAGGAGACCTCGCCGCCAACCTCAAGCACCTGCCCTGCCGGTCGGCCCACTACGGCAGCCGCCGGAATGGCGGCTGCCGCTGTCGGTACGATGACAGCCGCGGTAATCAGCACTGACACCCAGATTCGCACCGCTCGCCCTCCGAATCTCGGGCCGCCCTCGCTCAAGGGCCGCCCGCCCGGTTTAGTAGTCCCAGTGTTACTACCATGCCGGGAACTGGATCAAGGTCTCCGTACGACGAAGGCACAACCACCTCCAGATGTCATTTTTAGCCTGGTAGCTAAGCAATGCCAGTGTCCCCTGGCGGCGGTTCGTCGCCAGGAGGCACGCGCCCCAAAGCGCAGCGCGGCGGCCGACCTCTCCTCGCCGGTAGCCCCGTGCCCCTGGGCTGTGTCGTCCGACCGTGCACTCGTTCTAGCATGGTTGTCTCAGTGTGACTACCAGGGCTGAGGCCGCGCGGGTGACCGCCGCGGAACGAGCCGCGTGACTACCGAGGCGGGAGGACCAGGGTGCGCGAGTACCGGCAGTACATCGGGGGCCAGTGGGTCGGACCGGACCGGCTGTTCGATGACCTGGATCCGTACCGGGGCACGGTTGTTGCCCGCGTGCCGGCGGGCACCCGGGCGGATGCGGCCCGGGCGGTCGACGCGGCCGCGGCGGCGTTCCCGGAATGGGCGGACCTGCCCCCGGCAGAGAAGCAGACGCTGTTCCTGCGCGCCGCTGACATCGTCGAACGGCGCACGGGTGAGATCACGGCGCTGCTGGCGGCCGAGACGGGTTGTGCCGGCGGGTTCGCGGGCTTCCAGATTCTGACCGCGACCCGGCTGCTGCGCCAGGCGGCCAACTGGGGGTACCTGCCCGCAGGGGAGATCATCCGTTCCGACATCCCGGGCACGTTCGCGATGGCGTTGCGGCGTCCGCTCGGCGTCGTGGCCGGGATCTCGCCGTGGAACGGTGCCCACGTACTGGCCTGGCGCACCGTCGTCAACCCGCTGGCCTTCGGCAACACCGTCGTACTCAAGCCTTCGGAAGAGGCTCCGGTGTCGGCTGGCCTGCTTGTCGCCGAGATCCTGGACGAGGCCGGGTTTCCCCCCGGGACGGTCAACGTGGTCACGCACGCCCCCGGCGAGGCCGTCCCCGTGGCCGACGAGTTCTTCGACCGCCCCGAGGTCCGGTGCATCAACTTCACCGGCTCGTCGGCCACCGGCCGGATCTTGGCCGAGCGGGCGGGACGCGCACTCAAGCGCTGCGTGCTGGAGCTTGGCGGGTACAACCCCCTGATCGTGCTCGCGGACGCCGACCTGGACTACGCGGTCGAGGCGGCCGCGTTCGCGGCGTTCTTCCATTCCGGGCAGATCTGCATGAACGCCCGCAAGGTCCTGGTCGAGCGCCCGGTCTACGACGCCTTCGTCGGCCGCCTGGCCGCCCGGGCCCAGACGCTCCGGGCGGGTGACCCCGCCGATCCCGGGACCGTGATCGGGCCGCTGATCAGCCCGGCCGCCCTGGACCGGGTCGCCCGCGAGGTCGACGAGGCGGTCGCCGTCGGCGCCAAGGTCCTGGTCGGCGGTTCCGCGGACGGACCCTGCTACCAGCCCACCGTCCTCACCGATGTCCCCGAGGGGGCGCGCATCCACTCTGAGGAGACCTTCGGCCCGGTCCTCGTCGCCCAGCCCGTCGACGATGCCGACGAGGCGGTCGCCATCGCCAACGCCACGCGCTACGGGCTGTCCGCCGGCCTTATCACCGGCGATAACCAGCGCGGGTTCGCCCTCGCCCGCCGGATCGACGCCGGGGTCGTGCACGTCAACGACCAGACGATCGCCGATGAACCCCAGCTGCCGCTCGGCGGCGTCAAGGACAGTGGATGGGGCCGCTCGGGCCCGCACTCCATGGCCGACTTCACCGAACTGCAGTGGATCACCACCAGGGACGGCACCGGCACCTACCCCATCTAGCCGGACCGGGCACGCTCCTGGCAGCCGCCAATCCGGCAGGCTCCCGCTTTAGCGGCACTGGTGGCCTGGAGGCATTCCCGGCCTGCGCCTTGACGTACTTGACGTGAAGGACCCGGGCGAAGTAGTCACACTGTAACTACGTATTTCGGGACTTCCAGGGAGGCAACTCGGCACCAGAAGCACCACCTTCCGGCGTCAGGGACAGGCACCACGACATGATCACCCTATGGCGGATGTGGTTTTCTTCGATCTGGACGGCACCCTGGTCGATCATCGAAGCGCGGTCTTGGAAGCGATCGGCCAGATCGTCCAGGCCGCGCCGAACGCGACGGCTCCACCGCAGGAGCTGGTGACGTTGTGGTGGACGCTGGAGGCGCGCCACATGCGGGAATACCTGGCCGGTCAGTGCTCCTTCGCTGAGCACCACCGGCGCAGGCTCCGTTCCTTCCTGCCAGTGCTCGGCGAGCCGGTTCCCGAAAGTCCCGGCCTTCTCGACGCCTGGATCACCGAGCGCTACCTCACCCTGTTCGAGGAGTCCTGGCGATGCTACCCCGATGTCCAGCCATGCCTGGAGACCCTGAAACGGCTTCCCCGGGGACCGCGTCTGGCCGTACTCACCAACGGGGACCCCGGGCAGCAGCGCGCCAAGCTCGCCCGCTTCGGCCTCCTCGAATACTTCGAAGCCGTCCTGACTCCGACCGAGCTCGGTGCGGCCAAACCCGTCGCCTACGCCACCGCCTGCAGGCGGATGCGGACGGGCCCCGCGAAGGCGGTCAACGTGGGCGACATGCTGGAAAGCGATGTAAACGCAGCCGCCCTCGCCGGGCTCACCGGCATCTGGCTGGACCGCGGCATCGACTTCGTCACCGGCGGACCATCGCCGACGGCAGACAAGGCGGTGCTCCGCATCGAACGGCTCACCGACCTGCCCGACCACCTATCACGCACGAACGCCTGACCGGCACCCCGACCTGGCCGATCGAGCCGACAAGACCCAACGATCAGGAACTGACTTCTATCGTGCGGCTACTCGTTATGGTCGAAGCATGGTGACCGAGGACGAGCGGGCCAGGCGGCTGCTGGATGCCCAGGCGAGCGCGGTGGCGCTGTTCGAGGAGGTCGGGGCGCGCGGCATCGTCGCGGCCGGCCGAGGCGAGCAGGAGGCCAGTGACCAGGTCAAGCCCCGCAGCGGTGAAAACCGGCCAGTGGAGGCTCTCGATGACCGGTCGGCCTCTTTGCGGCCCTACCACTGATAGGGAAGAAATTTCCCGTCGAGCACGACGATGACCCGGTCCCCCGGCGGGATCGGGGGCCCGGCGGACATCGAGGCGGAAGTTGATGGCGCTCATGATCCCGTCGCCGAATTCCTCGTGGATCAGTTCCTTGATCGTGGGCCCGTAGACCTGGAGGACCTCGTAGAACCGGTAGACCGTCGGGTCGGTCGGGACGGGGGCGTCGAGGGCGCCTCTGGTTGGCTGCAACTGCAGGGCCGCCAGTACGTCCTCGCCCAGGTCGAGCAGCGACCCGGCCGCCTTCGCCTGGTCGGCCGTCATCGGTTGCTGGCCCAGCAGCGCCGACGTGGTCCAGGCGACGGGGCGCCCGACCGCCTCGGCTAGCTGGGACCAGGTCAGTCCTAGCCTGGCCTTGGCGGAAAGGACTGCCTGGGCTGCCTCTTTCTTGCTCAGCATTGACTTCCTCCGTATGCAAGCCGCGCGACGCCGTTCTGCAGGTCACGATCCGCCGCCGATGTTCCAGGCCGTGACAGCCGACCTGTGCAGTAGTCGGCCAGGAAGACCGTCAGCAGCCCGCCAATAGTCATCGTGTACCGGCTCACGAACTTTCTCCCTGCCGGAAGCGCCGTATGGGGCCGGGACCACACGGCGCCGGCCCCGGGCGGGGTTTCCGGGTTGTGCGGTCAGAGTTTGTAGGAGTGTGCTCCGGTGCCGGCCAGGCCGCCGCCGGAGATGATGAGGTACTCGTCGCGGATGGGACGGCCGTCCAGGAAGCATTCTAGGATTTCGCGGGTGCCGGCGGCGTAGCGGGCCTGCGCCGACAGGGACGTGCCGGAGATGTGCGGGG
>Ga0207416_1005520_pt1 | contig 9974 bp, 18 predicted proteins | sample PaiPotPPM11metaG_FD_184107 | JGI IMG/M metagenome (GOLD analysis project Ga0207416, IMG submission 184107) | Iron sulfur acid spring bacterial and archeal communities from Banff, Canada, to study Microbial Dark Matter (Phase II) - Paint Pots PPM... ...
GATCCCCACTATAGAGGTTTCAGTAAGGCTACGCTTTCCATTGACGCTGTGATCGATGGCTGGCGCATGGTTACAGAAGTTGAGGGGCGGGATCGGATGCGTCTCCTCTATACCGGCTTAGATATTCCTACTATGCGGTTTATCGGTTTGGGATCGGCTTGCGCTTCTCACACGCAAGGGCGGTACTGGCCCCTGCTAGGGCAATGGGTAGAGGAGCCACGCGCCTTGAAATTGTTCCCTATGATGAAACGTATCTATAGCGCATTGTATGAGCCTGGGGGCGTAACCCCCTATCCACATAAGCAACTGCTTATGACTCATGCGGTTTGCCCTACCATGCTTGACGGGGGGCGCGGCATATGTGAATGTTCTACTCCCTACATTCCTAAGTTTTGGAGGGGGGAGCCATATGTGGAAGTGCGCGGCGTTGACACCACGATCATTGATCAGGAGGTTGAGGACTCATGCCAGTAAACCCAGGCTATGATGTGTATCTTTCCTCAACAGAATACTACACGCCGGAACGCTATCTGATCGCGGCGCGGCGCGTGTTTGGCAAACCCATTGATCTTGATCCCGCCTCTTGTGAGATGGCAAACAAGGTTGTACAGGCGCGGCGGTTCTACTGCAAAGAAGACAACGGGCTGGAGCTACCCTGGTATGGGACGCTATGGCTTAACCCGCCGTTTGGCAAACTAGCAGGGGATCGATCATCCCAGGCAAAGTGGACTGGCAAGCTCATTGATGAATGGAACCAGGGGCATATAGAGCAAGCGATTGTACTGTGTAACCCATCGGATACGGCGTCACGTTGGTATCATCGGCTCCTGGCCTATCCACATTGCTTCACCGATCATCGGATAGCGTTCTACTCCTATAACACCGGCAAAGAGGTACGGCGCGGTATGGTGGGTAGTGTGTTTTTCTACTTCGGTTTGGAGTGCGAAACCTTTTATAGCGTGTTTGAACAATTCGGAACGTGCGAGCCGCCAGCGCGTCTGAAAAACGAGCTACGGCTGTTCAGAGAGGATATGCGATGAAATTTGTAGTACCGGCTGATAAGATAGACGACTTCTTTGATACACTGGCCTATCAACAGGAACGGGCGCGGTATGATCGGCTCATGCGATCCTGGGGCTGGTCAAAGGCGCAAAGAGAAGAGGCGCATACGGCGGCGCGGCGCAACCTGTACGCGCAGGCGCAACAACAGATGACACAGAAGGGAACCCGATCATGACTACGGTTACAGACGCTGCAAACACGGTACGGGGGCAATTAAGCTACTGCACGTACCTGCTTAACCAGTTTACCGAACACGCGGAAACGGTAGACGACGATCAACTGATCGAGCTAATCATCGATATTGATCATCAATTAAATGTAGCGCGTCAAAACGTCAATCTGATGTTAGACGCTTACGAGCAGCCCAGGCGGCGTCCGGCTGCGAGTGTCCGATAGGGAGTGGGTATGAACTGGCAACAAACCTTGAGGTACTACCATAAACCCTTACTAGGGGTTACGCTTGCTACGGTGATCTTGCTTGCGATCCTCCAATGGCAGGCGCATACGGCGGGCTATGTCGTCTTCTTTGCCACGCCTGTACAGGCGACGGGAAAGAACTCTCCAATAGTACGATACGAGCCACGCGGCGGGGGCGCATACGCTCTGATCGGGAAACCGTCGTTAAGTGTAGCGTTCATGAATAGGGTACTGGCATACTACGGATCGCCCGCGTCCGGTTTGGGGCAAACCTTTTATAACGATGGTCGCGCCTATGGGATTGATCCCGCCTATGCCCTGGCGTTTTTTCAGCATGAGAGTTCGTTTGGAACGGCGGGCGCGGCGCGGTTTACAAAGTCTATCGGCAATAGTCGCTGTACGCGGGTTGAGGATTATTGTTTTCAGAACAATGTCGATGGCAGCTATGCCGGTTACAATTCCTGGCAAAGTGGGATCAATGGTTGGTACTGGCAAATAGAGCAATATATCAATGGAGGGTTGACAGGAACGCGCTTAGTAACCATTGATCAGATCATTCCCGTCTATGCGCCATCAGGCGATCAGAACAATGTTGCTGCATACGAGGCGGCATTGAAAGCGTCAATAAACCTATGGCACTCAGGAGCCATATAAAGAGAGGCGACATATGCAGAAGCTCCCAAACATTAACCCACTGGATACCAATAAATACCCAAACGGCATGGGAACATTCAACGTAGGGGCAGCCGATGCAGGGGCTAAAATCCTCATGTATAACGAGAGTCCATTGAACATTGATCTGGACTTTTACAATGGCTACACGGACACGTTACACGCCTGGGAAGCAAACTACTGGACACTTGATGGGGATACCCCGCAACTTGGCTGGCAGATTGATCCGGATAGTCCAGTGGTTACAACGCCGCCGATCAACGCGGTCTTTTTAACATTGTACGGCCCTACAGAGAGGTTACAAGGAACCTATCCGATGGCCTTAGTACGACAAGCCAATGTCGGGAATACGACGGGAGTACAATCAAACAACGTGGGATCAACATTATCAAACACAGGAAACCCGCCAGGGGCAAACGTTGTAACCGTAGGATCAACGGGGGCAACTGGCAACGACTGGACAGTCACGAACGATGGGCTATGGAAGTTAGCAGTAACTATTGCCGCCGTGTTGGTACAAGTTCTGCAAACAAACGAGAGTGATCCGATCCTCCAATTAGGGAGTAGTGGTTACACGGTAGAAGTCTTAGGAAAACTGCTTATTGATCAACTGGCAACGCTCACAAAGGGCGCGACCCTCAACGGCGCGTTACAAGTTAACGCCGCCTCAACGCTAGGGGATACAACCAACAAAGAGGGAGCAACCGTCAACGGGCCGCTTACCACAACAGGCGCGGTTAATGGGATGCTCATAGGCGAGGGGGAGCTAGGACTCAGCAGCCTGGGTGATATCCTTGATGCGTTTACTGTGTCAGGGAATACCTACCTGAAAGCCGCTACGGAGATACACTTTCAGATACCAAACGGTACAGAAATCTTTACTATCGATAGTGGGGGGCCACAACTGCAAACAGGGAACATGGGTTTCTTAGCAGGTTCCATTTCTCGTATCCAGGGCGGCAAGGCTGTAAGTGTAAATGCAAATTCAACCATCACCATCACGCATAACCTGGGAGCGACGCCCTCTATTGTGTTAGTGAGTTGTGATAGCTCCGGTAGCACCAGCACATCGCATACGAGTAATTACACTTCCACGACCTTTGACTTGTATAGTTACGCGGCCTGCTCATATGACTGGTTAGCAGTATGCTTCTAAGAGGGACACCCATGAAAACATACTCCCGTCAACGTAGGGTAGAGTACGATGAAAGATTGTATGAGGATGAACCGCCCAGGCGCAAGGGGCGGGGCATATCACGGCGAAAAGCGATGATTAGCATGGGGATCGGCGCGGCGGCTGTAGGGGGCGCGGCAGCCTATGAACTGGTTCCCAAAATACCAGGAGCCTTAGAGCAAGCCGGTACAAATGTCGAAAAGCAGATAGAGGCGGCATTTCAACAGGGGCTGGCGCAAGGGGCGGCAGAAGTACGTAAAGAGCTTGTCAACTCGTTAGATACAGTAGAGGGCGTTTCACTCACGGCGGCTATTGACTCTGCAAAGATACTGAGACTATCCTATGATGCGTTCGTTTCGCCGCTCGTTACGCTGGCAGCAAACATCGCTGGAGACTTTTTGAGTATCATTTTAGACGCCCTGATCACGGCTCGAACGTGGCTGGCGCGTATCAATCAGGATAGCGATACGTTGGCGGCTCTGCAAACCGTTTTACAGTCCTGGGTAACAAAGGTAAAGGAATTGCCGGTAGAACTGCAATCTATCACAGACAGCGATCTTGATGGGGCGCAATCGTATCTGCGCGGGGTACAACGGGTGATCGCAGAACAACAGGCGATCTTGAACGGGGCGCAGCCAACGGCCAGCCCTACTCCAAAAGGAACAACGACATGAACATAAAAAAACTATGTACCCTTTTACAAGTTGTCATTCTTACGAGTGTTCTCATAGGATTATTCGCAGCTTGTGGCTCATTCACACCTGCTACCAATTCCACATCTGCTACCAATAATCCGGTAACGCAAGCGCCTGCGCCGCCAGTATCATACCTTGCAAAGTGGAACGATCATTCAATGGTGTTTTTCCTCACCCTCCAACAAGGACAGAGTAGCGGATCATGGTATCTTGTCTATTGGAGACAAGGCGAACCGATCTACAGCAGAACCAATATGCCCTATGCGAGCTATGCCTATGAAAGTGGAAGTATTCTTGTGACATGGAACGGGAATGCAATCACCCTTGACTTTAGCCCAGGATCAAACATTCTTGACTTTAGCACGATCATCAATGGGACGTTTACCAACGGCAATCTTTGGCTGGCTATGCCAACTGGTAACGGATTGATCGCGCGATGGGGTTTTGCTCCCGCGTCTATTCAGACATACAACACTGAGGTAGCAAACGTGGTAGCAGCCTGTAGCACATATTATGGGAAGACATGTACACAAGTCGCGTAACACGAACAAGAACCTGGACAGTGTACGCGCTTCTCTCTTCTCAACCGCTCACAGTCTGCTACGTCGGAGCCACAACGCAGCCGCTTTACGTCCGGTTGCGAGAACATATCCGCACGCGGGGCTGGCGTGAACGCCCGATCATCATACCGATTGAAACCGTCAAGGGAACCCGCAAAGAAGCTGAACGGCGCGAACGATGGTGGGTATGGTTCTACCTTGCGATGGGGCATGATCTCTTGAATAAGAAGCATACGCCCCATGATCGGCAGGCATTTATTCAGTACCTCCGCAGCACCTGGCTTGTGGGGATGTTTGAACTGACAGAAGACGACTCCGCAGCCACGTTGTACCCGCGTCAACCTCTTTTTGAGGCAAGCGGCATGAGGCGGCAATGTAGCGCGATAGTTGCGGGTTCCATTTGAACGTCCCATCCGTTGTTGTCATGTAGTCGCCTTTCGTAAAGGTGATCTTTTTCAAGAGGCAAAGTACCAGATCATCTACCATTGGGCGGTAAAGCTCCATCATATCGTAGACCAGTGAGTCACGATCCAACACGTCGCTATGCAGAAACCCACACGCGCTATCAAACCCCGCCGCGTTCAGACTTTGCCGTACCTGACTCTCCAAAAGCGCGTAGGCATAATTCAAGATGGCTTGCCCAGGATTGATCGCGTACCTTGCGCCGTGATTTTTTGAGAGAGGCGAGCCACGTTTCGTAACTCGTTTCCAATGAGGCGGGATCGTTTTTGTCACAGCCTTATCCCACCTGATAGGCAAGCCTTCCCATGCTGAAAAATAGGCATCGGCTGCCCGCCCCTCAAACGTGCGGAGCCAGTCCACATCAGAAAACCGCGTCGGCAATTCAGGGAGTAAGAGCCACGCCAGGGCGTCATCTAACAGGTGGATAGCTTCATTGCTTCCTGGTAACTCAGGATGGGCAACGAGGGTAGTACGCTGCCCCTCCAATTTGCGCCGTACCAACTCACCTGAGATGGCCGCAGCGGGCGCGGCATATTGGAGACGCCGCAGCCTTGCATCCGCCCGCGTTGAGGAAAATGATTGAATACACGTCCCACGATAATCAAGAATAGACAGGCGAATATCTTGTGAGTCACACCACGCGATAGCGTCAAGTGTGATGCTGCCCTTCTTATCGGCCAGCAGAATGATAGAGGTGATGCCATGCACCCCGCGATAGAGCGTAACCGGCCCCTCTTTTTGGGCCGCGTAAGTTTTCCCAGGCACAACGGTTAAGGTGTCATTGCGAACGCACAACGTACAGCCAATGCCAGAAATGATGATCACGCCAGCCTTATGCGTAACCTTATCGGCGAGAGCTTCATACGTAGCACAGGACGCGCCGTAGTCGTGTTGTAGCTCGGTGATATTGGAGGGGGCGTAAGAACGTAGCACGTCCTTGTATGATACCTGTTCTTGTGGTATAGTTGCTAATAGCATAGCAGAGGCTCCAATCTCTCTATCAAACACGCCTGTATGTGCTAGTGACACATGCGGGCGTTTCCTATTCTTCTGTCTGCTTTTTCAATGCCTCAACCTGTGAACGTAACACCAGCTTGACGCGCTTATCGAGTGGGTGAGCGCGTACCGATAACCTTTTCTCCCGTAGCAGCCGCGCCATCGTTGGCTTGCTAATGCCAAGTATTGCCCGCGCCGCGTGAACTGGCATATACCTACCTGTTACTTGTTGCATAAAAGAACCCTCCTTTACCGATATGCACTATCCTTTACCTAAGTATACCATACTGGTGTGTTTGTGTCAATGGTGCGTCCGTATCAAGTAAGCAGGGAAGGGCGTTCACGGTTCATCTTCAAACAGGTCTGCGGTAGGAACGTTCAAGGCGCGGGCTATCTTATGGAGGGTATCAAGGTTTGCATGGAAGTACGGGTCTTTCCAGTATCGCTTAATGGTTCTGAAACTAACATCAGAAGCGCGTGAAAGACTGGACATATTATAGCCTTTTTGTTGCGCAACTTCTTTAACTCGTAACCGTAGCATTGGCCTATCCTCATGGGATTTTGGGTTAGTGTAGCAGGGAATAGCTCTTGACTCCATTATGCACCTGTGCCTATAATTGTATGCGTAGGCACAAAAGTACAAGAGAGGGGAGCTTTATGAAAATGGGCATTATGGATATTCTTATGGAGATGTACGAAACATTTTATCAGGCCAGCCTCTACCCTCTTAACGTGCAATGGAGCTACAAAAAGATCATCCCCTTATTCAAAGAACTATGCAAACTCACGCCATCCCCCAAAATAGCCTATACCATGATGCTTGCAACCTGGGATCAGGCGATAGAAGAGGTAAGAAAAAACTAGCTATCTGGTATCTATTCAGTACTAACAATAGCTTGCTTATATGCTACCCATATGGTATACTATAGGTAAGATACTGTTAGTAAGGTGATAAACATGAAGCTAAAAGATTTTCGCACGTATACGGCTGGCCTCTCACAAAAGGAACTGGCACAACAGGCTGGCATTGCAAAGAGTACCGTTGCTGCAATAGAGCAAGGGAAACCATTTCGCCCGCTCACAGCAGGGAAAATACTTGCTGCACTCTCCAAACACGTAGGGCGTCCGGTAGATCGTTCAGAGATTGATGAGTTCAAGGAGCCACATGACTAGCTACACTGATATGGAGCGGCGCAAGGCAACGATGGCGCGGCAGCGATCCGCCCGTTACACCGAGCCACAACAAAGAACCCCCAGGCAGCCGCTACGGCAATTACCGGCGCGGTATGCGCCTGAACCTGATGAGGATGAATGGGAAGACGAACGGGTTACGACGCGATCCCGCGCCGTTGCTCAACCCCGCTATCACGCTCACTATGAGGCTCCCCCCAGACGAGAAACGACGCCGCGCCGCTATCATTGGCTGTTTTGGGTGGGAATAGTTTTATCAATCATCTTTATTGGTTGGTTGATCATCAACGCTCTTTCCGGCGTCTGGACAAACACCTACAACAATTTAACCTATGGGTATCCGCGTATCTCACAGGTGGATATGGCAGTAGGGCATCACGACTCAGCAGCCAATCCGAGCCATTTTATCGCTATGAACCTGAACGGGCATATCGAAGTCGAAGAGTGTCCAGGTGGGAATTGCGTAAAGAACACGGTATACCTGATCGCAACCCTTACCAGCCCAGGCGCGACGTACTTACCTGTTACCCTCCAATTCACCGATCTGACTGGCAACGGGCGGTTAGATATGGTTGTCACGTATGGAGACACATCAACTGACATGATCAACACTGGTAGCGCGTTCGCTTTCCCGAAACCATAGGAACATCATGATAATGGATTACCAACCGCCTGATATTGACCTCTACATAGAGCCGGATCGTATAACGATGATCCCGCGCAAGCCGCCCGCCAGCCCGCCGCCAGGGAATGAGCGAAACGTACACCGCTTCATCAATGCGCTTGTTATCGGCATGATCGCGCTTATGGCACTATCGCTAGGGTTATCGGTGTACTACCTGATCAACCCGCCGCTTGCAACGATCATTCTAGACGCACAAACGATCCACCTCCAAACACGCGGCATCGTTTCAACCCGCCTCTTCACAGAGAAACAAACCGCCATCGGTCATGTCGTAACCACTGGTAAGGGAACCATACCCGCCCACGTTGCAACGGGCGAGCTTGTTTTCTACAATCTATCCCTGGCCCCCCAAACGATAGCCGATGGAACCTCTGTGACTGGCAAGTCCGGTATCCCTGTCATTGTTTCAAGAGCTATAACCATACCCGCCGATCAGCCGCCGTATAATGGATGGGCAACGGTTAACGCTCATACGGCCTTAGCAGGTAGCAGTGCCAACATACCAGCCGATGATATCAATAGATCGCTTGCCACAAACGGCGCGGTTTATGTTCGCAACCCTGGCGCGTTCTATGGAGGGGCCGATACGAGAACCTATCAGGCGGTTGCAGAACATGATATCACCGGCGCGGCTGCTGCAATGGAAGCTCGTTTGATCCCCGCGTTGCAGAAGCAATTGCAAGCGGCCCTATCCCCATCGGAACGCATGACCGCCCCCACATGTGGGAAAACGGTTACGAGTAGCAAAGCAGTAGGGGCAGCCGCCGCCTCTGTTACTATCACCGTGATCGGGATATGCACTTCCCGCGTCTACAATCAAGCCGCCCTTGTGAAACGAGCCGCCAGCCAACTGGCAGTCCCCGCGTTGTTTATGCCAGTAGGAAAGATATCCCTGATGATCTCTGTGTCTAAGCAGGGCGTCCGGTTTACCGCAAGTCAAATAGTTGGCTATCGGCTCCCGCTTACGTCTCTGTCAAAGAGCGTTGCCAAAGAGTCGCCAGCCACTGCAACCCGTCTCTTAGAGCGAACACGCGGGATCGCCCATGTCACTATTATTTGGAATATGGCTCCCCTCTTACCAGGGGCCGATCATATCCGAATACACGTCATCTACTCATGAAGGGTAAACCGATGAACCAATACCGCAGCGACCTGCTACTGGCATATGATCTCGTTATCCCCCCTGCATTGGAGGTTATACTCAGGGCGCGGCGCATTGCCGTAGGGGAGCATTGCTACAATGGGCGCATAGTCAACGCAAGGTATGACAGCGAAGGGCGGTTAACAGGTGATGTGTCAATCGATGGAACGCGCTACCTTGTGCGTCAAGAGTCCTTTTTAGAGCAACGTTATTGGATAGTATCAGGAAAGTAAGAGCTAACCTATGATCACGCTTGCGCTGCTTACAGCAACGATCACGCAACAATCAGCATTGACGATCATGTACATTGTAGTCGTATTCTTTATAGGGCTAGGCATCCTGGCCGCGCTGGCATTTAGACCAAAAGGCCAAACGAGAGGAAAGAAACAGATGAACGATCATGCAATGTTTTGGAGGGAAGAAGAGGAACGGGCGCGGCGCGAATACGAGAGACAAGAACGGGAAAGGCGAGAGGAGCAACGGCTCAGAGATAGACGGGAGAATGATCGCTACTGGCAACGGCAAAGGGCGCGGCGTCTAAGTTAACATCGGATAGGGAGTATGGGTTACGGCCTGTACTCTCTCTTTACACAGGAAAGGATCAACAATGTCAACTAAGAACCCCACGAGACGGGAGCGTTTAGAAGCCAGGGGATACGAGCCAATAGGGATATGCGTCTACATTCAACAAGTCGATGATAGGCGTTTTCGCATAGGCCATTCTGTCGGGCTTCTCTACAACATTCGCCATCTCGATCAGCCGCTCCTCCAATTGCCAGTAGACGACTTCTTAGACGCGGTACGTTACAGCCAACAACTACGAGAACTGTTTTGTAGCGAGGGCATAGAGTTAGAGCCGCCCTGCCCATCCTACTCATAACCCACGCCCGCCAGCCCATCGTATCGTAACACGATACAT